>Ga0075428_100007608_pt1 | contig 12008 bp, 15 predicted proteins | sample RhiMetdeltSRZDD2_FD_75291 | JGI IMG/M metagenome (GOLD analysis project Ga0075428, IMG submission 75291) | Populus rhizosphere microbial communities from Tennessee, USA - Rhizosphere MetaG P. deltoides SRZDD2 | ecosystem: Host-associated > Plants > Roots > Rhizosphere > Soil | place: USA...
CGCATGCTCGATCGTATGGTGGCGGAGTTTATCGCCTACGACGGCGCGCGGCCCAACTATGCCGCGCTGATCGAAATCCCGCAGCGCCTCAGGGAACATGCCATTGCCCAGCGGCTGGCGGTGCATGTGCCACAAGCGGCACTGGTCGAAATCGAACGACGCGCCATGATCGAGACCGGTGTCGAGGCGAAGGAAAAGATCCTGGCCGAAGCGCGACACAAGCTGGCCGTCATCGATGACACGGTAGAGAAGAAACGAGAAATGCTGCGCAAGGTCGAAGATGCGCGCGCAGCCTTGGTGACCGGCAACTCCGATCCCGCCTACAACGAGGCGCTGAATACAATCGCCGCCGCCGATGCCGCCGACAGCATCGCCAACCTTTATGCCGAAGCACGCCGGACACCGACCCCTGCCGACGAAGCCGTTGTCGGCCGGATCGAGGGGATCGAGCAGAATATTGCCAAGACAGAAACCGAGATCGCCGGTTTGCGCCGCGAAGCCCTCGAACTGTCGCGTCGGCGCTCCGAAATGGAGCAAGTGCGCGAGCAGTTCCGTCGCACGGGCTACGATCACCCACGCAGCACCTTCAACAACGACGGCGACATCGCCGATCTTTTGAAGGGTATGCTGGAGGGCGCCGTTCGCAGTGGCGCGCTTTGGGACATCCTGCAGAATGGACACCGATCGCGACCCACCCGCGGCAGCACGGATTTTGGCCTACCCGATTTTCCGCTGCCGTTTCCGCTTCCCGGCGGCAATACGAACGATTCGTCCGGCGGCGCCTGGCGCAATCCATCGAGCCGCGGCGGCTGGTCCCCTGGATTACCAGGATCCCCATCTGACAACGATGACTTTAAGACCGGCGGATCCTTTTGAGGGTATCTAGCCCTCCCTGGGTGGCTGCTTCATGGAAGCAGCACCTCGGCTCAGCCAGCATGGCGGCTGCGCTGATGTCGGCAGCTGAATGGATATTCTGGGGTGACATCTGCTGACGCCGAGGGCACGGACGCCCGGAGGGTGCCAGAGCCGCAAAGAGCCGCAAACGGCATCGTCGGCTGCCGCTGGCCGGCCGGCTTTGTAAGCTTGCTCTTGATAGGCCCCGGGGCGCGTGAGAACGGCGTTGCAGCAAGGCCTTTGCAAACCTGGCCTGTTGGGTGTTGCGTCAGGCAGCTGCGGGCGGAGGTGCCGAGGCCGGGTGCGGCCCCAACAAGCGAAACTGCCAATAGGGCACCCGGGTTACCAGGAGCCGGCCGGGTCCGGCATAGGTGCGACAATACCCCTCGCCCGACATGTAGGTCTTTAACCGCGACTTGGTCGGTCGAGCGATCCGGTAAGCCACCTCCCTTGACCGGGCGATCACCGACTTACCATGCGCCACCAAGCGTTGGCCCGGGCCCAACACGATTTCATCGACGCGTCCTTGTGACTTGAGCGCGACCCTGCCATGACCCGAAACCTTGGTCTGCCAATCGATGAAACCCTCCCCCGCCCAGAACGAGGTCCAGGCTCGCTCCCGAGTAGCACTGACCACCACCGAGGCCTCGGACGCCCAGTAACTTCCGCTCTCCAGGATCCAGGTCTCGCCTTGCAGCTCAAAGACATAAAAGCCGGCGAAGGACGCTTCCAGCAGGACGTCGCCCGTGCCCGTGTAGGTTGGTCGAAGGTAGGTCTGTTCGGCGAGATAGGACTTCAAAAGTCTGCCAACAGACGGCAGTGGCACATCCATAACGATGTCGCCGGTCATGCTGCTGAGCGCCCCCGATTCTGCGCGCACGGTCTCGTCCACGAGCGCGATCTTGACGAAGCGCATGCCCTCCTGCTCAACGACCTCGAACTTGGCCATGCCTGCACCTCAGCCTAGTGTGGCTCGTTTGCGCGACGGCTATCCGTCAGCGACGCCTCGGCCGCAATGACCATGCCCGCTTTGGCGTCCGTGCCGCGACCAGTCTCGCCCGGCACGGGCTTGTCCAACACCACGATCGGGCAGATCACGGCAACCAAAACCGTCAATCTGCAGTTGATGGTCTGCTACACGCACAAGGTCCTGCTACTCGCCGGCTTCCACTCCATCGGCTTCGCGGACACCGATTTGGCGATCGTGTTTGCCTCCCTATCGACCGGTTACGCAATCGAGCACCGCCTTGTGGTGATTAAGGTCTCAATCATTGGACGGCTGCACCGCGTTCCAGCTTTGGTTCCTGCAAGCCCCGCTTCGCGCCGGGATGAAGAGGCGCGGTCAGCGCTTCCTTCATCAACTGGCTGACTTGCAGGGTCTCGAGCGCGGGGACAGACCTCTTGAATTCCTCGAAATTGGACAACACCGCTTTGACCAGTGCGTACACGACCTTGTCTTCCACATCGGCGGATGTCACGAGTGTGGCCTTCACTCCGAAGGTCTGCACGTCATGCTCCAGTCCATAGGTGGACGCGGCAATCATCCCGCGCTGGTAATAGGGGTGCCCCGCCATAAAGCGATCGATCTGCGCGCCGCCCAACGCCACCAGAGTCATGCGGCACGTCGAAAGTTGATGCTGGACGAAGGCTGAAGGATGCCCGACCAGCAGCAGACTTGCATCTAGATCACCATTGCACAGCAGGTTGGTGGTCGCGTCGGGCTTGAGTGCGCTCTTGCGCACACCGGCGTCCGGCTCCCAACCAAGGCTGCTTTCCAGCGCATCCCATGTGGCACGCGTGCCTGATCCGAATGAGCCAACGTTGAGCCGTCGACGTCTGAGCCCATTGAGGTCCTCAATGCCAGACCCCGATCGCGCAATGATGGTCATCAACTCCGGATGCAACGACAAGACCGAGCGCAGCTTTTTAAAAGCATTGCCCGTCCAGGCATCGTTGCCCATGAACGCATCGAACTGAACGTCAGACTGCACAATCGCAAAATCCAATTCCCCCGATTTGAGGCGCTGTAGATTGTAGACGGAGCCAGGCGTGGCCTCCGGCGAACACCATATGCCGGTGGCTGGCGGATCCCGGTTCACCAGCGCGCACAGCGCCTTTGCCACCTTATAGTAAACCCCGCTTGATGCTCCACTCCCTACTGAGGCGAAAAGCCCATCACACAAACACGCGCCCGGAAACGCCACGGTTGCGAGCGTGAACATGACAATACATATTAACAGGCTTTGCCGGCACGCGGGCTCGATAACGTACGATCGATGTCCACCCATAGCTTTAGGCTCCAGCGTCCCACTTCATAAGCACATCATAAACTGACTGATATGCGTCTGGAGAAACACTCACCGCGCCGCGCAGCGGCCGATCCATCGTATAAATTAGGAAGATCATTATTCCCAAGAAGAAGGAAACCAGCCCGCTCAGGATGATGTTGGGCATTAATCTCATATCAAGCATCCACATGAATGCGATATTGATAAGGGCGCCGATGGCGACCACGTACCATAGGACGGTCGGTATCGAGGCCGTGACACCTGACAGCCGATACTCGCGGTGGCCGATCATCGTATTAAAGTACTTGAGTACCTCAGTGTGCAGAATTTCCTGGCTTTTTCCGGTCGGCTCGAAGCCTAACAGCTGCTCGCGCATGACTTGCAGCCGATGTTCTCCACCCAGTTGGATCACTCCCTTTCGATGAGCGGGCCAGTCCTTGTTGATAATATATTGCGTGTAATCGCGCAGGTTTGCCTGCAGCTCGCTCTTCAGGGGCTCGGGATAGCCGTTGCTTACACGATAGATGGTTCCGATCCCTAAGGCTTCTCGGCTAATATTGTCTCCGACGTCTTTCGTATTTTGGTACGTCGCAACCGATAGCAAACCAAGCAAAAGCCCGTAGAACAAAGTGAAACCGGCACTAGCATAGGAGACCAAATCGTTTGCGCCGGGCTGCCGTCGCAACCAAAGCCTCAGAAACGGCCTGATCAAAAAAATACCGCCCCAGGCAAGGGCGACGAAAAATAGGGGGAAGTAGACCACCAGCGCCTCGGGAGACTGCTGGTCAAGCCACTGGCTAAGACGGGCAATCATCTTTTCGCTCGCGTCCTCAAAGGCCCGACAGGTTACTGTCCGCAAGCGTCGCTTTTGGGGGGACGCTGACGCATCTTGCGGGCGTGTGTGCGGGATGTGCTATCGGTAGAATTACTGAGTGCGCGCGTGATTACCCCGGGCATTGCTCTGGCGATCACTGTGCCGCGTCCGATCGTGAAGCCAGCTGTCGTCTGTGCGATGAGCTGCGGTTGTCAAAACACCAATTCTGTTTTTTCGGCCGGCACCGGTTGCTAATAAAAAGCGTGGAGACTCTGTATCATTTTAGGGAACCTCGAAGATTTGGGCTTTCCGACGCTGCGGGCGTTTGGCTGAGTTTCGAGCTGAGCACGGTTGAGGGCCGGGGTCTTTTTGATATCCCGCGTGCTGTGGCGGAGCCGGCGTACACAAGGCAACACAGACTCTACCCACGCACATGTCCTCAAAAAGGCGCCGCCACCCGCTCGAGCTGCACCAGTCGGCGGACGTTGTAGCCGGAGTTCATCATGCCGATCTTGAACCTCGCCCGCGCCATGCCGATGGTGCGACGATCTTGTGGCTTATCGCGTTTTTCTGATGGCCGAACACATGCTCGACACGGGCACGTACCTTTGAGCGCGTCGTGTTCGCGGCCTGCGCCTGCGAAAGTGGACGACTGCAGACCGCGCGCCGGTGGATGCGGCTCTCCAGGCCCTTGCCTGCAATGCTCGGCTCAATCTCCGCCGAGCGGGTAGGCGCTGTCGGCCCAGACCTCCTTGGCGATGTTGGTCTCATCAAGGAATTGCTCGAGCTTCTGGCTGTTGTGGACGCTGGCGTCGGTCGCGTCCCACTTACGGATGATCTTGTGCGACTGTCGCGCCAATCAGCAGCCAGCATCAGGAACGTTGATCTCCCACATTTACTTTGAACTGCCAGTAGGCAACCATAACTATCGATGATCTTGGGGGTTCCATAGAAGACTCGCCCGCAGACGCCGAGATTTGAGAACGGCAATGACGTCCTTGAGTTGAGACGCATCGCTCGTCGTGTGCTTCACCAGCAGGGCACCTTGCAGGGCTCCGAAAACGAGGCGGGCAGTTTTTGCGGGCTTGGCCGTGAGGGAGAACTCACCGCGCTCGACACCTCTCGCCAGGATGCCAGTGAGCCAGGTCTGGTGCTTCTTGAAGAAGGCATCGACGCGCGTGCGCAACTCGGGTGGTAGCCCATCATCTCGCCGGCCAGCGCACCGCACAAGCACACCTTGTCGGGCGACCTGGCGAGTTCGAGGTAGGGCGTGGCATAGTGATCGAGCATCGCCAGGGACGATTGCTTTGCGTCGGAGCGATCGCGTCGAGCGCCGCACCGAACCGCTCCGCGTAGCGGTCGACGACCGCAAGGCCGAGATCGGTCTTCGACGGGAAGTGATAGCATGGAGTAACGCACTTACGTCATCGGTGACCGCCAGCAGATAGGGAGGAGAAACAAAGTGCTCAAAATCGCCTTTTGCCTGCGGAGATTGCCTGAGCTCTCGCACCAGGACTTCCGGGGGTACTGGTACGAGCAGCATGCTCCCCTGGTTCGAAAGCACCAAAAAGTGCTCCGCATCGCCCGCTACATCCAGTTCCACTCCGATCCTGGCGCACTGAGCGAAAGATTGCGCGGCTTCCGAAACTCGCCAACGCCTTTCGATGGCATCGCAGAGATCTGGTACGAGAGCCGCGAAGCCTTGGAAACGCTCGGCGAAGATCCTGAAGCAAGGAAGGCAAGCCGCGAGCTGCTCGAAGACGAGAGGCGCTTCATTGATCTGTCGCGCTCTCCGATCTGGGTTGGGGAAGAAAAGGTGATCATATAAGGGCTCTGGCAAGAGTACACCCGCTAGCCGCATCAGCGTTGAACGCAATCTTTCGGCCCCGCATCGGCTGCGGATGTCTGTCAATCGACCGCTGCGAGCTTGCCGATCCCGCCACCGCGCCGAGCACAGGGGGCCGGCCTGCGCTATTGGCTCGGCTGATGCCGACGCCCGCCACCACGCTTTCGAGCGGTGGAAACGCCTTGTGTGTCTCTGATCATGGGACCTCCGGCGTCCATGCTTCACGCTGGGGGATTTCTGGTGTTCGCCATCGGTGAGGCTGCGCTAGCACGGCAGCCGGACTCATCGCAAGCGTGCCTTCGTTTACCGCCGGTACGGCGTTGTGGGGATCGCGCTTCTGCTCGTTGCATCTCAAGAGTTCTCCCAACTCTCGCTCGTGTCCTTGGGATAGCAAGCGCGTTCCTCTTTGCGATCGTCGCCGGAAGAATTTCTGGGGCGAACGGCTGCTGCCGACTTCGGATCGGTTGCCGTTCTAGGAATATCCCTTCCTCGTCCTGACGCTAATCACTTTGGATCTGGAGCCTCTTGCGCGAGCAGGCGCTGTGACTGATCGAAGCGGCCGATCGACACTGTTCTCCGTAGCCGCACCCAACGACATGCCGGATCTCGGAGCTCGGCAGAAGAAGGGGGTAATTGCCATGCAAACGCCAAGCCATATCCAACCGATTGCCTTGAGCCACGACGACGGCGAGGCCCTTGGGTTCCTCGGCGTGCTGGCCACGGTCACGGCCAGCAGCCAGACTACGGCGGTCGCGTTGCTGTCATCGAGCACTTGGCGCCAAAAGGCGCAAGTTCGCCGCTACATATCCACACGCGCGAGGACGAATGGTTAGACGTGATCGACGGCGAACTGGCTTTCTGGGTCGACGGGGAAGTGTGGTCTCCGCGCTTTCGTGCGCCAACTACTGTTCACCTTTGGCTGACGCAGCCAGCCTGATGCTCCGCGGCAGCTGCTCTGAGCGCCACTTCGTCTCATCGCTGAGCCGCCGCACGATCTCGGTGGCCTTACGGATGTCCGCCTCGCTCAGTTCGGCGCCCATCGTCGAGGCAATTGTCAGGAACCGCGCGGTCAACTCGCGGTAGCGCGTATTACCCTTGCGCGTGAGGCGCACCAGTTTCGATCGCCGATGCCTCGGATTGTCGATGAACTCCACGAGCCCCTCGGCCGCAAGCTCGTCCGCCAACCGCTGCATGCGCTGCCGGCTGGTTGGCCGCATCTGGGCGATCTGCGGCACGGTGAGCGGACCGATCAGCGCCAGGCTGCGCATGAAGCCGTACACGCCGCCGCCCCAGCTCGTGATCAACCCTGTTCTCTGACCAATGGCCCTTATTCGAAAGAAGAATTGTGCCACTTCAAGCATCAGGTCAGCGATCGCGTCGCCCTTGCCCGTGGCGATCCGACCCGCCGCTTTCCTATGTCGCACCGTCACCATCTTGTCCCACTCCACGCAGATTGACACCCATGTTGTCAATTGCTAGAATGACACCCATGTTGTCGCTCCAGTGCCGATCCTGACCTTCGGCGCAGTGCCTGGCAAGTAGAAGGAGCCCCACATGGGCCCTGCCAGCCAACAGGCTCGCGATACCGCCACAGCGAGCGTCATAACGCGACCGCCACTCCTCTATCTCGCCTGCCTGATCCTGGGGCTTGCCTTGGATCAGCTACTGCCTGTGCCGCTCACCCTACCGGGGGCGGCCTTGATGCAATGGACCGTGGGCGGCAGCCTAATCCTGATCGGCGTCGCGATCATAGCTGCTGGGGTTCGCAACTTCACTCGCGCGGCGACGCCGGTGCCCTCCAACCAGCCTGTCCGCGCATTGGTCACAATCGGCATACACGGCCGGAGCCGCAATCCGATCTACGTCGGGATGTTTCTCAGCTATGCCGGCATCGGCATAGTTGCACGCAGCCCGTGGGTTCTCATCCTCGCTGTGCCTCTCGTCGTCATGCTGCGCTACGGCGTGGTGGCGCGCGAGGAGGCGTATCTTGAGCGGCGCTTCGGCGACGCCTATCGCGACTACAAAGCGCGTGTCCGCCGCTGGCTGTAGAGCAATTGCGCCGGCCCCAATGGCTGGTCCTGGAGCCCGGAGGTCGAATTGAGATCGGGCCTTGCCGTTGGCATTGTGGCGCTGGCGCTGGCCTCATGCGCCACGATCCCTACGCCTCAGGACGCCAACGACGCCGTCCTCATGCTCCGGAAATATGACGCCTGGGCATGGACCGTAGGAATCGCTCTCATTTGGGCCGATCTGGTGTTGCCGGTCCCCCAGACTGTCGTGATCGCGGCGCTCGGCATCATCTACGGCACCGTCCTCGGGGGTCTCTTGGGCAGCGTCGGCCTGATCACCGGTGGCCTTCTCGGCTATGTCCTCATGCTCACCTCTGCACGGCGAATGGTGAAACGCTTCATCGGCCCCCAGTCACTGAACACGATGGAGAGGCTGTTCGAACGGGCCGGTGCTTGGGCGATCGTCCTCACTCGCAGCCTTCCCTACAGCGTTCCGGAGGCACTGGTTTTTCTGGCCGGCATTGCGGGCATGCCCCTGGGAAAATTCACCGCGGCACTGGCCATCGGCAGCGTCCCCACCGCGTTCGCTTTTGCAGCAATCGGTGCCGGCTGGGCCGACCAGCCGATCCTGGCCCTCGCGGTGAGCTACGTGGTTCCCATCCTCCTGCTGCCGGTCGCGCTCTATCTCGTGCGCCGCCGAGCGTCGTAAGATGTCATCGGTCCCTATCGCCATGTCCGCCACCCCATCTATCTCGGGCTCTCCATGCTCACCCTGGGCGAGGCCCTCGCATTCGCCAGCTGGCCTGCCTTCTTGGTTGTGCTTGCCGGCATTGTTCCAACATTCGCGTGCCGCCGCCCACACGCAAACCAAGATGATCATTCCGCGTCTTTTCTGAGCGTCAAGTCGCTCACCACGCTTCCAACTGTCCTGCAGATGATGAGTGAAAAGCACGATTGGACGCAGCGGCTGGGCGATACCTTCCTGGCCCAGCATCACGATCTGATGGCTACAATTCAGACTCGTCGTCCCCCGGCGAGTCGATCGACGGAGGCTCATGAGTGACGTCTGGCCAAACATTCAACGATGCGACACGACAGGCGTACGAATCGGTGGCGGAGCAATATGCGGAGAACGTGACGCCGGCCTCCGAAAAGCCGTTCGACGTGGAGATCCTGGAGAGATTTGCGGCTAGACTCGGCGGCCAGGGCCCGGTCTGGGATCTGGGATGCGGCCCAGGTGACGTCACCCGCCTGCTCCATGGTATGGGCGTTAACGTCGTAGGCGTTGACCTGTCCACCGAAATGCTCAATCAGGCGCGTCGCTTGCACCCGGGCCCCCGCTTCGAGGAAGGCGAACTGTTCGGGCTAGCAGCCGAAGACGCGTCTTTGGCCGGCATCGTATCCTTCTACGCGTTGATCCATGTCGACCCGACCCTTCTCTGAGGCGTGCTGAGAGAGTTTCATCGAGCCCTCGTGCCCGGCGGCTTGCTGCTCTTCGCCGTCCATGCCGGGGAGGGTATCACGCATCTCGAGCAATGGTTCGATAGGCCGGTCTCGCTCACCACGTTCTTCTTTCGGCCTGCGCAGCTGATGGCTTCGGCGCAGGAAGGGCGGCCTGCTTGTCGAGGATTTGATCGTCCGGCCGCCCTATCCCGATATCGAATACCCAAGCGAGAGGCTCTATGTCCTGGCCAGAAAGCCCCCGTAAAAGTGCGTTCTCTCGCTGGACCTCTGGATTTGAAACATTGGGCGTACCGCCGCCTCGACATTCGTCGAAATGCGAGCAGACGAGCAGCATGAGTTGGAGTGCACATTCTTCTACGCTTCCCCGGTTCGGGCCCAGCGATGGATCCAGGGCAACCCGAAGGTTACGACCGTCCTTCCTGGCCAGCGGCTGGCGGGCTGCTCACTCGGAGATGATCGGGGAACCCTGAGCGCAGGCTTTGCTGAAAGTTAGCGTGAGCGCGCGGATCTGGCCACAGACTTAGAAGGGAACACCAATGATTCTTGAGCACAAGGGAAAAAGGCCTGCCATCGCCCCATCAGCCCGCATCGCGCCAAACGCAACGATCTGCGGCGAGGTGTCGATCGGGGCCAACACCTCGATCGGCTTCGGAGCCGTGGTCAGCGCCGAGAGCGGCGCCGTCAATATCGGCGCGAATTGCGTGGTCATGGACACCGCCGTCTTGCGCGGCGTGCGCGGCAATCCGCTCACCATCGGTGATAACGTCCTCGTCGGCCCGCGCGCCTATCTGACCGGTTGCTCACTCGAGGCTGAGGTCTTCATCGCCACCGGTGCCACCATCTTCAACGGCGCCCGTATCGGTCGGCGCGCCGAGGTGCGCATTAACGGCATCGTGCACCTGCGTACGGCGCTGCCGGAAGGCGCCACGGTCCCACTCGGCTGGATCGCCATCGGCGACCCAGCCGAAATCCTGCCCCCGCATGAACACGAGCGTATCTGGGCGATCCAGAAGGCACTCGATTTTCCGCGTTACGTCTTCGGTGTGGAACGGCCGCCCGCAGGTGAATCGATCATGCCCCATGTGATGCCGCGCTACTCAAAGGCGCTGCAGAGCCACCGCGAGGACCAGGTGATTTCTGAGTAAGCAGCCTGTTGACCGCCAATGACTCATCACCGGCGCAGGCCCAATGGCGAGTTGGGGCCGCGGACGACCCGCAGCTGAAGCTCGAGGCGAGATCAATCGGCTGCGTCTGCCGGCCCTCGATGCTTGCGGTCCGCCCGAAGGTGTTGCTGCTGGCCGCCGCTCGACGGGATTCAATGGCGCCGTGTCCTACCCAGTGCTAGTCGTGCAGCCCGACGCCAAGCCCGCCGACGGAAATGCGATCACGGCGAGCCCGATCCATTGCGGCGACAGCCCCCTTCGGCGGAGTGTCGAGGGCCTGCGCCAGCGCCGCCGCCAGGAGGGCTCCGGCCGCGGCGGCGGCCAAGCGCGGAGCGCGGCTCATCCGTTGGGGGTCTCCTCGCCCGGAGGCGCGGCGTCAGGCGCCAGAACCAGCTCCGCGTCGTCGGCGACATAGCGGACATAACGATAGTCGCGGATGAAGCTGATGCGGCCGTTCGTCCACTCCAGCCACATCAGGTAGCTGGGCTTCACCTCCTGAGGATCCTCCCAGACCGCGATGACCTCGCGGCCATCGAGCCAGGCGGGGGCGACCCGCACTGGGGCGCTGCTCGCATAGATGCCGAAGAACATGCCCACATCGGCGGCACCGGAACGCAGCGGGTACGACGACTGGATCAGCCGCACGTCGTCGGCCAGCATCGCGCGCAGCCCGTCCCAATCGTGCCGGTTGAACAGGGCGACATAGCGCGCCACGGCTGGTGACGGTGGGCGCGATGCGGACCGCGCCGGCGCCTGGGCGTTGATCACCTTGAGCCGGGCCCGCCCGCGGGCAAGGTGGCCCTTCACCGCGTTGACCGTGAAGCCGAGCGTGGCGGCGATCTCCTCCAGGGATTGGTCGAGCACGTCCTTGAGGATGACCACGCTGCGCTGCACGGTCGCAAGCTCCACGAACCGCGACACCGCAGTGTCGACTGCCTCCCGCCGCATCAGCACCTCCACAGGATCTGGGCTCTCCGGATCGGCGACCTCGTGGGCCGCCTCGATGGGATCGGCTGCGCGGATCGCGCGGCTGCGCAGCAGGTCCAGCGCGCGGTTGTGGGCGATCCGGAACAGCCAGGCACGGAGTGGCGGGGCTTCCTGCAGCTCGTCCAGGGCGACCAAGGCCCGGGCGAAGGTGTCCTGCACCACATCCTCGCCCTCAATCACCGAGCCCATCAGGCGCGCGCAGTAGCGGTGAAGCTCCGGCCGCAGCTCGCCGGCGAGCGCCAGGAGCTCTGCCTGGCGCGCCGTTGACTGCGAGGATGGGCCTCGGCTCAAGCAGCCTCTCCCTCGAGGACCGTGATCCCCGTATCGCCCTTCAGGCCGAAGGCCAAGCCCGTGGCGTACTGCGGATCGTCCAGCACCGCAACCAGGTGGTCACCGAACTGGCGCGGCGGCATCGGCGCGCCGAACCGGGCCAGGAACGCCTCGGGCTCGAGGCCAATCGCCCGGGCGTAAGCGCTGGCCCCCTTGTCGCCGACCCCGGTCCCACCGATCATCTGCAGAGGCACGATCGCCTGGAAGCGGATG
>Ga0075428_100007610_pt1 | contig 12007 bp, 7 predicted proteins | sample RhiMetdeltSRZDD2_FD_75291 | JGI IMG/M metagenome (GOLD analysis project Ga0075428, IMG submission 75291) | Populus rhizosphere microbial communities from Tennessee, USA - Rhizosphere MetaG P. deltoides SRZDD2 | ecosystem: Host-associated > Plants > Roots > Rhizosphere > Soil | place: USA...
CCGAGTCCGAGGCTGCCGCCGCCACGGGCGAGCGGCATCACGACGATCATCGGCTTGGCTTTTTTCTCGGCGATGAGGTTGTCCATGATGATGTGCGCACGGCCGGTCATCGACCAGCCTGGATCGAGATCGCCGCCGCCGTGCAACAAATACAAGACGGGGTACTTCGTATTCGATCGCGCATAGTCGGGCGGCGTGTATACATACGCCTGCCTGGTCGCCTTGGTCGCTTTCGACTCGTAGGTCACGATCTGCAGCAGCCCGTGCGGAACGGGCTTGGAATCCCAGAACTGCAGACCGTCGCCGGGCACTTCGACCTGCGAAGCGAGCCCAGTGCCTGACACCAGCTTCACCCACGGGTTGCGCGGGTCCGGCGTGTTCACGCCATCGATGTTGAAGGCATAGAGATAAACATCCGGCGGGATGGCGGGCACTGTCACCGTCCAGATTCCATCCTCTCCCTTGACCATCGGCTTCGGCTGCGCGCCATTGAGGATCTCGCCCGTCACCAGGACCTCGGTCGCCTTGGGCGCGAGCAGCCGCAGCGTCACGCTACGGTCGGCGTGCACCTCTGGAGAGACGACTTGTGGACCCTGTTGACCGCCGCGACCACCGCCTGCCTGTGCCGGAGGCGCCGGCGCGCTCGTCGCGGGCGGTGGCTGCTGGCCGGACAGGGCAAGCGAGCACGTGAACACGGCGATGGCCGCAGTGGATAGTTGGATACGCATGTGACCTCCGGATGGTTTGACGAACACCGGACTCTTTACTCGACCTTCCAGACGTGAATCACGACTTCAGACGGATGCCGCTCCCCGGTGCCGACGAAGATCGCGCGCGTCAGCCATTGCAACTCGGGCGCGGACGTCTCGAACGAGGGAACCGTCTTAAAATACACCTGCGACGGATCGACCGGTGCTCCTGCCAACAATTTCGCGGTCACGTCCGGAGGTGCGTGGCGGATGCCGGCATTCTGAATGTAGATGAGGCTGCCGCGATCGGTCTGAAGAACGTAGCGCGTATCGAGCTCCGCCAGACCGTCGCTTCGGACGATCTGCCAGTCCGCCCCGCCAACGAGCACTTTCCCACGCACCGTTGGTCCCTCGAACGTCCCACCGAGAATTGGAATCACCCGTCGTCGGCCCCGCGGCACGTCGCCGAACTCCATGGGTGCGCCGACCTGCACGCGCAACGTCATCGCGTGCGTCAGCTTGGGCGGAGTAGCCGGGCCCGCCGGCTGAGTCCCTTGACCGAGCAAAACCTGGGTGAGTGCGCACGCCAGCAACAAGGTGTTGGGTATCACGTTTCGCGAGGCCTCCTAACGCGAATTATGTATCGGTCGTATGATGCCTTTTGCCTTTTGCCTTTTGCCTTCTGCCTTCTGCCTTCTGCCTTCTGCCTTCTGCCTTTTTTATGCGCCCACTAATCCCTTCCGACATCGAAGAGTTCCGCGACGCTCGCTGGCGGCGCGAGGGCACGCGACAGATCGAAACCGCCTTTGAAGCCGAACGCTTTATCGATCAGGTCGGCTTTGCCGCGTGCTTGACCGACTCACGCCGGCCCGGGCCGTCGCTTTACGTCGCGGTGTGTGGGCGACGCGACGCGGTGATACCTCGCAACGTGCAGAAAGATCCCGAGACGTCCCTGACCTGGGCGCTGAAGGACGAGCTCGTCAAGCGCGGCAAGGTCTATTACGCCAAGCTCGCTCGCGGCAAGGCGATGTTTCTCGCGCCCCGCATGATTCCCCACTTCCATGCGGTCTGGGGTATTCGCAAAGCCGACGAATCACGACGGTTGAGCAAAGCGGCGCGGAAGATTCTGCACGTCCTGCGCAAGGAATGGGAGATGAGCACCGGCGATCTGCGCGATGAGTCCGGCGTCAAGGATCGGACGACATTCAATCGCGGCATGGATGAATTGCAGTCCGCGATGATCGTCGTGCCAAGCGAGGTCTATTACGTGCCCAAGTTCACCTATATCTGGACGCTCGCCGTCGGGCGATTTCCTGACGGACTCGTACGGCGCGTGAATCGAGACAAGGCGCTTCGCGAGATCGCGCGCGCGTTTCTCGACAGCGCCGGTATGACGATTCCTGGCGAGCTGGCCCGCGTCACAGGCCTGTCGCGACCCGAGGCCGGACGCGGTAATCGCGCGCTCGTCGCCGAAGGCTACGCGACGATGATCGCACCGGGTGTCTATCGGTTGTCGCAAGACCTCTCGACCTAATGGTCGGTCAGGACTCGCACCGCATCGACCCGTGTCGCGCGATGCGCCGGCGCCACGCACGCGAGCAGCGCGACGCACGCCGTTGAGAGCGCGACCGCGCCAAGGATGATCGGATCGCCTGGCCGCACGCCATACATGTGGCCTTCCAGCGCACGGCCGATCGCAAACGCACCGCCAAGGCCCAGCGTCAAGCCACCGCAGATCAACAACAGGCCTTCGTTGAAGACCAGGCGGAAGATGCCGCGCGGCGTGCTCCCGAGCGCGATGCGGATGCCGATCTCCCGCGTCCGCTGCGCGACGACGTAGGCGAGGACCCCGTAGACGCCAAGGATCGAGAGCAGCAACGCGACGATGCCGAACATCGTGGCCAGGCCCATCGCCAGCCGTTGCGATCCGACCGAGCGCTCTGTCCGCTCTATCATCGTCTGAACGTCGGAGAGCGGGAGATCCGGATCGATTTGCGTCATCGCCGTTCGCACGGCTTTTACGACTGTCGACGCTTCGGTCCTGGCGTCGGTCTTGATCGCTAGCCACCGCAGTCTGCCCATTGGCGGCGCCTGGGTATGTGGAAAGTACGCCGCGCCCGCGGATTGGGCCATCCCGGCGAGACTCTCGTACCGGACGTCGCGAACGACGCCGACGACTGTGTACCGCTCGGAATTCCCCCGAAAGAGGCCTTTGCCGATCGGATCGGCGTTCGGCCAGAACCTGGTGGCGAGTCGCTCGTCGACGATCGCGACACGGAGTGTGTTGTCCTGATCGCTCTCGGCAAAGTAGCGGCCGCGCACGAGGCGCGTGGCCATTGTTTCGAAGTATCCAGGCGTGATGCTGACCACCGACGGAAACACCGCCGCTTCACCCGGTTGTGGCGTGTAGTCAGCGGCGGAAACCGTGGACGGGCTGGCCCGCCCGCTCAACGCAATGTTCGAGGTCATGCCTGCAGCCTCCACGCCTGGAAGGTTGCGAATTGACTCCAGCAGTCGGTTGCACATCGCGACGACCGCACTTTGATCTTTGTAGCGCGATGGAGGTGGAAAAATCGTCGCCGTCGTCACGCGTTCAGCCTGAAATCCAGCATCAACCGCCAGCAGATTGCGGAAACTGGTCAGCAGCAATCCTGCGCCGATCAATAGCACAACGGAGAACCCCACCTGAGCGACGACGAGCCCACGCCGAAACAATCGCGTTCCACGGCCGCCGGTTCCGAGGCGGCTGCCGTCGGCAAGCGTTTGAGTGATGTTCAGTCGTCCAAGCGTTGCGGCCGGCATCAGCCCGATGAATGCGGCGACTCCCACGCAGACCGCGGCGATGTAGACCAGGACCGTCCAATCAATCGCGACCGAACCAGCGTTTGGCATGTTGCTTACGGCTGTCGACGACATCGTGTCGAGCAGCCATGCTCCGATTGCTACGCTGGCGATGCCGCCGAGTCCTGCGAGAATCACCCCTTCGACGATCAGTTGGCGCGTCACCCTGAACCTGCTTGCGCCAAGCGCGAGCCGGGTCGCCAGTTCGCGGAGCCGGCCGCTCGATCGCGCCAGCACGAGATTCGCGATGTTCAGGACACCGATCAGCAACACGAACGCCGCGCCGCCCCACAGCAAATAAAGAGTGCCGCGGACATTCCGGGTCAGCGCGTGCTGGAGGGGTGTCACGGCCGTGTACATTCCCAGCCCTTCGAAGCCAAACTGCGGAAAGCGTTTGTTGTTCGCTGCGTTGATCGCATCGATCTGGGAGCGAACCTGCTCGATCGTTGCGCCCGCTCGTAGTCGACCGATGTGGAAGAATCCGTATCGAGTACGAGCGTCATCGGATTTCTGTGCTGACGTAAACGCGAGCGGTATCCAGAATTGAATGCGATCGCCGCCCGTGGGTGCGTGGCCGTTGCCGCCAGTATCAAAGAAGGAGAATCCGCGCGGCATCACGCCAACAATGGTGTAACGCCGGCCGGTCCACCCAAGTCGCAGCGCCTGACCAATCACCGTCCGATCCCCGCCGTACAAACGCTGCCACAGTCCGTAGCTCAAAAGGACCTTGTCCTCGGCTCCGATCTGTCCCTCTGCTTCGGTAAACGCTCGACCCATCGCTGGCTCCACTTTCAAGAGCCGGAACAGCGACGGCGTCGCGCGCATGCCGCGGATTTCCTCGGGGATGCCGTCGATCATGATGGTGTCGAACCAGTTCGCAAACATCGCCTGCTCCTCGAGCGCGGGTACGGCTTGGAGCCGGTCGAAATACGAAGGAGCGTCGTTCGAGAGGATGTCATCGGGCGTAATCGTCGGATAGACGTCACCCATCGCGACGATCTTCTCGGGATCGGAGACAGGCAGTGGCCGGAGCAACACTGAATGCACGACAGTGAAGATGGCCACGTTGGCACCGAGGCAAATCGCAAGCGTCAGGATTGTCGTCGCGGTGAAACCGCGATCCTTCGCGAGCATCCTGATACCGGACCGGAGATCGCGAACGATCCCGAGACTGAGGAAGGTCAGGACCCGTGCCAGCAGCGGCCGCGTCGTCTCCGGTGCGGGCGGTGACTGCGCGAGCCGGACGATGGCAGGTTCCGCGTCAAGCAGCTCCATACGGAGCGTTTGCCACTCGGGGAGCTGACGCTGCAACATCTTCCACGCGTCGTCGGCAGAGAGCCCAGTCGCAAGCAGCGCGTCGTACGATTCCTCGAGCTGCGCGGCAAGCTCTTCCACAATTTTGAGTTCTCGATGCCGTGGCAAATCGAGCGGCGCGAGATGGTCACGAACGAAGCGCGAGAAATCAGGCATAGTCCAACCCGGCGGCTGCCTGCACGGCCTGCATGAAGGCGCTCCACGTCCTGCGCTGCTCGGCGAGCACCTTTCGCCCGCTTGCGGTCAACGTGTAGTAGCGACGCCGCCGCTGCCCTGCCTTTTCCACCCAGCGCCCGGCAATCAGGCCGCGGCGTTCGAGCCGGTACAGGATCGGATACAGCGACGCCACGTGAAACGAGACCGAGCCACGTGAGCGGGCTTCGATCCGTTGAGCGATTTCGTAGCCGTGGCTGGGCGCAGCCTCGAGCTGCGCCAAAATCAGCAGTTCCGCCGTCCCCTTCTTCAGTGTGCTGTCATCAGGCTGTGTGGGCGCCATATGTGTGGATGATATATATCGCCCCTGATGACGTCAATCGCTATCGAAGGCGAGTCCGATCGCGACCATAATCAGATTCCTGCGGCAGGTCCCGTCACATTTCCGGGGCCGCCGTGTCTTTCAGGTGTCAAGGCAAGCCGTGAAGGATTTGACCGAGCTCGTCGTTCGGGCGCAGGCCGGCAATCTCGAGGCATTCGGCCGGCTCGTCGCAGCCACGCAAACGATGGCGTACGCCGTCGCGAGAAGCGTCCTGCGCGATCCGGCCATTGCCGAGGATGCCGCGCAGGAAGCGTACTTGCGCGCATTCCGGCGCCTCGGAGATCTGGAAGAGCCCGGCGGCTTCGTGACTTGGCTCCGACGCATCGTGATCACGGTCGCGCTCAACATGCGCCGGGCGCATCGCGTCACGATGCTGCAGCTGAACGACGTGCCGGAGGTGCCGGTCCTCGACGAAGCTGAAACGACATGGAGTGAGATGCAGCGGCGGCGCCTTGCCGGCGCACTGCTGACCTTGACGAGAGATGAGCGCCAGCTCTGCGACCGCCGCTATCACGGCATGTGGAGCATCGCGCGGCTGGCGCACGACGCGGGCGTGGGCGAACCGGTCATGCGCAAGCGTCTGCAACGCGTTCGCGACAAGCTGCGCAAGGAGATCGAAATGTCAGAACAGCGCGGAATCAACCCAGACGAAATTCGGCCAGACTTTCCGGCGAAGATCGTCGAGCTGCTGGCGCGGCCCAAGCTGACCGATTTGCCTGAGAACCCCGTCGGCGGCATTCTCGAATTGCTGCGCGGCGTCTACCCTGATTTCCAGCCGGTCGATCTCCCGGAGATCGTCGACTTTGCCGACGCCTGCAAATCGATCGGTCACGACGCTCAGTACATCGACTCGAGCGAACTTCATCGCCTGGACGATCGCCGCATCCTACGCTACGACCTCACGCTGCCGATGCTCCTCAGCGTGCGCTACGCGGGACGTCCGGTGAAAATGCTGGCCGCCGGTAAGGCGTATCGCCTCGGTCAGATCGATGCGACGCACCTGGATGCATTCCACCAAGGCGAAGTCTTCTGCATGGACGAGCGCCGCGCGCTCGATCAGTGGCGCATGACCGGTCAAGTGCTGCGCTCAATCGACGCGCTGCTGCCTGGCCGCGCCGTGAGGATCTCGCCGACCGAGTATCCGATGTGCAGTCAGGCGTGGGAACTTGGCGTTGATGACGACGGGCGTTGGTTCGAAGTGCTGGCGTGGGGTGTGTTCACCGACAAGATCGTGAAGCACCTGGGCGGCGATCCGAAGATTCATACCGCGATCGGTGTCGGGATCGGGCTGGAGCGTGCCGCGATGCTGCGCTACGGGATCGACGACATCCGGAAGATCGAGCGGGCGCGAGTCGCTTAGCTCGCGGGTCGCGGGTCGCGGGTCGCGGTTCAAGGTTCGCGTCGGATGCTACCGCCAATCCCCCGACGCGACAAACCCAGCCCAATAAAAAGGATGCGTACTGGCGCGACGGGCGCGGCGTTGGGCGAGCACGCTCAGGCTTGCGTCACGCACGGCGGCGGCGGTATCGAGGCCGCGGTTCAGACGACCGTCATACAAGGCGCGCATCCAATCCATCGCCGCGCGATCCTCCACGGACCAGAGGCTCATGATCACTGTCCGCGCGCCGGCGACCTGAAACGCGCGTCGCAGGCCAAGCACACCTTCGCCGGCGGCAATGGCGCCGAGCCCCGTGTCGCACGCCGACAGGACGGCCCACTCGGTTCCCTGCAGGTTCAGCGCAGCGATCTCTTCCGCGGTCAGGATCCCATCGTCTTCATCCGTACCAGGTTTGCGAGGACGGTTCGCGCCGGCGAATGCGAGGCCCGACAGCAGCAACGGATTATCGACCGTCGGCGATCGTTTGGTCTGGGTCGTAAGCCCGCCGACACCGCGGGTGTTTGGCGCTGCGGGCGCGCAATCGGCACCCAAAAAGAATCCATGCGTCGCGAGATGTACGACGCGGTGACCGCCAAGGTCTCGCTTCACGGCCGTCTCTGTCGCTGCCAATCCGCTCAGGAGCGTAACGGTCCCCGGATCGTGCTCCGACCACGAACGCACAATCTCGTTTGCCTCACGTCGCGAGCCCGGCAGATCTTCGAACTGTAGCGCTCCGAAGCCCTGACAACCGGCGCTGCGCAGGGAGGCCGACGCGGCCGAGGCAGAGACGCGTCCACCGAACGCGGCGCCGCCGACAGCCAACAGCGTGTTGCGCGTGGTGGCACCGGCTGCGCTCACAAGGTCGCGCTCGGTCGACAGGTAATGAATGACCGACTTCCCTTCGACAAGATATCGACCGTCGGCATCCGGCAGCGCGGCGAAGTTCACGAGCGTGAGCGCGCCGTCGGCCACGATGAACGTTCGTGTCGCGTCTCCGAGGTGAGGCGCCACCGGATCCCAGACCGCACGCCGAAGAGCGCCTGCCTCAGCGCGGTACGCGCGAAGAGCGTCGGCCGGCGTAGCAGCGGTCGTGATTGATGCGCCTCCCGCCTCCGCCCGCCAACGTGTGACCAATCGCTCGACCTGTTCAGCAGGGCCAATCGAGATGAAGTCGGCTTTGGTCGAACCGGCGCGGACGACGTACGCGCCGTAGGAGATAACGGGCGTTCGAGGAGTGGTCTGACCGGCGACGAGCGGACGCGTGCGCTGGTACCTAGCGAAGGACACGAGGGCCGAACCTGGTGGAAGCGCTGCATAGACTTCGCTGAAACCGCTCTGCGCGCGCTTCAACTCGGCGCTCGCGGCCGCGCTCTGCTCGGCGAGCGCGCGCTCGGCCTCTTCCTTCTGCTGACGCGCTTCGTCCAGCATCGCACGCGGCACCGATGTGGAATCTTGCAGGCTGCGGACCATCAGGTTCGCGAATCGCTGACGCGCCTGAACGGCGGTGGCGACAAGGGGCGCGGCCCCCGAATTCGCAACCGCGGCAGCACGCGACCGGGCTGCCAACTCGTCGAGGATCACGCCGCGCGAGCGGACGAGCGCATCGAGGATCGCCGTGTGATCCGAGGTGGCCCCAGCGGCCGCCAGTGATAGTGCGAGATCCAGGCCCTTTGGCCGCTTCGCAGCGTAGGCCATCGCTTGCCGCTCGGGGAGGTATCTGACGGTGAACTGCAGGTGATCGCGGCCTACGCGCTCCGCGTCGAGCGCCTCGGTGAGCGCTCGATCGGGGGCGCCAAGGCCGAAGTCGACGAGCGCGAGCTGCGCCCGGCTCTCGGCCGCGAACGGATGTGATTCGCCGAGCATCCGCTCGCGTGTCGAGAGCGACTCGGCAAAACTCTCCCGGGCCGCTGCTAACTTGCCTTCGCGGCGATCGAGCTCTCCTTTCAGGGCGAGTACCCGTGCGAAGTGATCGGGCTCTTCCGAAGGACCCAAACGCGTGAACATCTGGATCGCTTCGTCAACGTACTTTCTGGCGAGAACCAGGTTGCCAGTTGCCGCGGTGACGCGCGCGAGGTTCGTCAACGTCCAGGCAGTGTCTGGATGATCGTTGCCGGTGCTGCGTCGCTTGGCGAGCGCTCGTTCGTACAGCGCCCGCGCACGCGCGGGCTCCTGGCGAGCTTCCGCTGCCTCCGCCAGGCCGTCGAGCGCTCGCGCGACGTAAGGATGGTTGGGACCCAGCCGGGTGGACCACGCCTGAATCGTTCGCTCGTGCAACCGTTCCGCCTCCGCGAGGTCTCCCATCTCCGTCAGCAGCAAGGCGTAGTTGTACACAATGTTCGCAGTGCGTGAGTGCGCGACGCCGACGCAGTCCTCGAAGCTCTTGAGCGTGATGCGATAGAGCCGCTGTGCGGTCGTGTACTGGCCGGAATAGGTCAGCGAATCGGCCACGTCCGATCGCAGTCCCATCAGGTCAGGATTGCAGGGTGCAAATGAGCGTTCGGCGAGTTGCAGCGCGGGACCACTGATGGTCCCTGCTTCTTGCCGGTTCCCTAATCGATCGTTCACGAGCCCAAGCCGGCGTCGAAGCGTGATGCCTGCGGGATGGTCCGGTCCGAGTGTGCCTGAGATCAACGATAGTCCGTCCGCCCACGTGGCCCGTGCGGCGAGTAAATTCCCTGACAGATACAGCAAGTCGCCCTGCAGTTTCACGGCCGTGGCAATCTCCGGGTGCTGTGGTGCGTGTGTGCGACGAATCGACAACACCTGCTCGAGCAGCGCGCGGCTGGCCGGGTACTTCGCGGTATTCCGCGCGAGCCACGCCTGGAGCTCCAACGTGCGCGCTAGCGAGAGGGGCTCGCTGGCGCCTCGCGCATCCCTGATCAGCCTCGCCCGCTCGAGCGACTTTTCCGCGGCATCAAATTGGTCCGTGGCGGTGAGCGTTGCCCCGACCCGGTCCAAGCTATCGGCAACCGCGCTTGCGTTGGGACCGAGATGCTTCTGCCGAATTGTGAGCGCTTGCTCGTGCAGAGAAAGCGCGCGCTGGTACTCCCCCCGTTCGAAGCACAGATCTGCAAGCTGGTAAAGCGCTCGGGCAGTCTCGAGTGTGTCAGGGCCAGCAAGCTTGGCGGTCAGCTTGACCGCACGTTCCGCGAGCGCCAGGGTCGTTGGCGGTCCGCTCTGACCGTTGCGGATGAGCGCGTGAACGAGCGATACAGACGCTCGGGCGACCTCGAGCGACTCGTCGCCGTCTCGCGATGTCGCGCTCTGAACCCACGAGCGCGCTTCCCGCTCGGCGGCCGCATAGTCGCCTTTTTCGATCAGACCTTGAACGATCTCGGTTGACGATCCGGCGGCCGCCGGCGCCTGCGCCGCGCTGAGACACACGACTTCCGACAAGGCAAGTAGCGCGACGATCAGACGGGTGAGGCTATGCATGGTACGGACAGCACCGCGCCACGTCACCCGCTGCGAGACGCGGCTAGCTCGCGCCGCTCGTGAGCGAAGTGACGAGTCCGGCGTCTTTGGCGAAATTCAGCGCCGCGCCGAAGTCTACGGCCTTCGAAAAATCGACAGGCTTCGAAAAATCAACCGCTTTGGAGAAGTCTACCGCCTTCGAGAAGTCCACCGCTTTGGCGAAATCGACCGCCTTTGAAAAGTCGACGGCCTTGGCGAAGTCCACGGCCTTGGAAAAATCGACGGCTTTGGCGAACCCGGCCTCCTTCGCAGCAGCCTCGAGTTGCTCCACGGGGATCAACTGAAGGAACTTCTGGAACTCCTTGAGATGCTCGTCGCTGACAATACCGAAGGCTTTTGCGACAAAGACCGCCTTCGCATAATTGATGGCCGACGCGAAGGAGTAACCGTTCCGCTTCGCACCCCTCTCGAACAGCCAGTCACTCATAGAGAAGGGCTTCGGTTTGGAACGCTTCGGCATGTTCTTCAACGCGATCGCTGCCCAATCCGGATACTGCTTGTTCAGCTCGAGGTTTTTGTAAATGGCTGGCTCGAGGGCAATGACTGGCGCGATCAACGACTCCGCGACATTCTCAGGAGCTTCCGGGTACCAGAAAACGCTCATCCCCCCAAACGCGCTCATCTCCGGAGTCCGCTTGACGGCGGCTTCTACGCTCTCCCGCAGGACTGCTGGTTTTTCGCCGGTGTTTGCGCCCTTACCGAGATGCATGGACAAAGCCACGAGATCGACGAGGGCTGCGTCGCCTCTCGACGCCCGCTCGAGCGTGTCCTGCGAAATCGATCCTTTGCCGTCGGCCAACTTCCCCAACGCCACTGCAATCGGCTCGACTCGATTGAGATCGATCCGCGAGTAGGGGACTTCGGCTTTTCCGACGCGGTGGCGCGCTTCACCGTAGAAGAAATCAAGGGCCGATAGCAGTTGGTCAGCTTTCTCCGAAACCTCGTCCACCCCGTCGTACTTTCTTGCCAGGAGGCGGAACATCTCTTTATAGGGAAACCCTTCCTGCGGCACGCGGTTTTGCGAAGCAATCATGTACCGTGCGACGTGCTTCAACTCCAGGGCGGTTTCGAGCGTGGCAATCCAACAATTCTTGAAGAGCAGAATGTCAATCGGCTGGTGAACTCCGTCGAGTTTCTCTTCACGCCCTGCAGCCTTTCTGCCCTCAGCCTTCACACGATCGAAGCCATCCCGGCGTGCCCGCTCGCCAAGAACGCCAGCCAGCAGCCGCATCACCTTTTTCAGCTTCGGTAGCGTCAGGCGGGTCGGCTGGCTGACGGAAGTCGCCGAGTCACCAAACAATCCAACCGGGCCGGAGCTATGGCCCCAGAAAACGACGGCGTAGTGCCTGGCGGGACACCGCTCGACGACCCAATCAAAAAAACCCTGCAGAATTTTGGGATCCGCGGCGTTGTCTTCGGCCACGCGCTCGACGTTCCCATCGGCGACCAGCCGAAGGATTCCGTTGTCGTCGCTGAAGTCGAGCTGCACGGCGACGTAAATGTTGTCAACGTTTTGCTTACCCCGAGCCGTTGCGGCATGCGTGATGTTGTCGAGCTCCTGGGCGGCAACAGCGTCCAGCGCCGAATCACCGGTTGGGCCGTCCGCAACCATATAGATGGCGACGGTCCAATCTCTCATTTCTGGCTGCGACTTCTTGTGCGTAGACATGGCGCTCTCCTCGCCCGTTGCCGTAGTAACCGGTCACAACGGCTCATTTGACGATATTCCGACCGCGCAGTCCTGACGGATTTCTAACGATTTCGCAACCTGTACGC
>Ga0075428_100007611_pt1 | contig 12007 bp, 9 predicted proteins | sample RhiMetdeltSRZDD2_FD_75291 | JGI IMG/M metagenome (GOLD analysis project Ga0075428, IMG submission 75291) | Populus rhizosphere microbial communities from Tennessee, USA - Rhizosphere MetaG P. deltoides SRZDD2 | ecosystem: Host-associated > Plants > Roots > Rhizosphere > Soil | place: USA...
ACGGTCGGCGACCTCCAGCGCTCGGCCGACGACACCATCGCCTACGCCGACGTCCAGTACTCCCGGCCGTCGGACGACATCCGCAGCGCCGCCTTCGACCGCCTCGAAGCCACGGCGGCGGCCGTCAACCGCAGCGAAGCCGTCCACCTGGAGCTGGGTGGCGAGCTGCCGTCCGAGGCGGTCCAGCCCGAGTTCGGCGGCGAGGAGCTGATCGGCCTGGCCGTGGCCATCGTCGTCCTGCTGGTCGCCTTCGGCTCGGTGGTCGCGATGGGGCTCCCGATCGGGATCGCCCTGGTCGGCCTGATGGCCAGCATGGGCCTGATCACCCTGATCGCCGCGGTCGTCGACGTGAACACCGTGGCCCCCACCCTGGCCTCGATGATCGGTCTGGGCGTCGGCATCGACTACGCCCTGTTCGTCGTCACCCGCCACCGCGAGAACCTGAGCCTCGGGATGACCGTCGAGGAGGCCGCCGGGCGGGCCGTCGCCACGTCCGGTGCCGCGGTCCTGTTCGCCGGGGTGACGGTGATCATCGCCATCAGCGGGCTCGCGATCGCCGGCATCACGACGGTCACCATCATGGGCCTGATGGCCGGTCTGACCGTGGCGCTCATGGTGGCGGTGGCCCTCACCCTGCTGCCCGCCCTGCTGGGGTTCGCGGGCCACAAGGTCAACGCCTGGCGCCTCCCGGGCACCCGGGCGGCCCGCGGGCCGGCGAGCGGGACCGGGGCGGGCCGGGAGTCGATCTGGCACCGCTGGGGCCGCCAGGTCTCGGCGCACCCCTGGCGCTACCTCGCCGTGGGGACCCTGTTCCTGGCCCTGCTGACGGCGCCGGTGTTCAGCCTCCGACTGGGCTGGCCGGACAACGGCTCCCAGTCCCCGGACCTCACCACCCGCCGGGCCTACGACCTGCTGGCCGAGGGGTTCGGACGGGGCTTCAACGGGCCTCTGATGCTGGCGGTGGAGCTCGGCGACGGTGGCGCCTCGTCGCCCGACGCGGTGTTGCGCCCGCTGGAGGAGGCCATCGCGGCCGACACCGGCGTGGTTTCGGTGGCCCCGCCCCAGCTCAACGAGGCCGGCACGGCTGCGGTCGTGCGGGTCGTCCCGACCAGCGCACCCCAGGACGAAGCCACCACCCGGCTGGTGCAGCGACTGCGGGACGACGTCATCCCGACCGCGCTGGCGGCCTCCGGCGCGGGCGACACCCGGGTGTACGTCGGCGGGCCGACCGCCATGAACATCGACATCTCCGACCGCGTCGAGAGCCGCCTGCCCTGGTTCATCGGCGCCGTCATCCTGCTGTCGGTGCTGCTGCTGACCCTGGTGTTCCGCTCGATCGCGGTTCCGCTGAAGGCCGCAGCGATGAACCTGCTCTCGATCGGCGCGGCGTACGGCGTGATCGTCGCCGTCTTCCAGTGGGGCTGGGGGCGCAGCCTGCTGGGCGTCGACGAGTCGATCCCGATCGTGTCGTTCATCCCGATGATGCTGTTCGCCATCCTCTTCGGCTTGTCCATGGACTACGAGGTCTTCCTCCTGTCCCGGGTCCGGGAGGAGTACCTGGCCCGCCGGCAGAACGAGCGGGCCGTGATCGAGGGCATCGCAGCGACGGCCCGGGTCATCACCTCGGCGGCACTGATCATGATCAGCGTGTTCGCCGCGTTCGCCACCAACGACGATCCGACGGTCAAGATGTTCGGCCTCGGCCTGGCCACCGCCGTGCTCCTCGACGCCACCGTCGTCCGGGTCGTGCTGGTGCCGGCCACCATGCGCCTGCTCGGCGACCGGAACTGGTGGCTGCCCCGCTGGCTCGACCGGGCCCTGCCCCGGTTCGATGTCGAAGGCGCCGCAGGCCTCCCCGAGCCGGAGTACGAGCGCGATGCCGATCGCCGCGGTGGGCCGGACGACCGGGACTCGGATCGCCAGCCGGCCCTGGTCGGCTGATCCCGAACGATCTGCCCGTGCGCCGCCGTTGCCAACCGGCGGCGCACGGGCAGAATCGGAGCACCATGACCGAGAACCCGTTCTTCGCCCCGAGCACCCTGCCCTACCAGCTGCCGCCGTTCGCCGAGATCCGCGACGAGCACTACCTGCCGGCGTTCGAGCGGGGGATGGCCGACCACCTGGCCGAGATCGAGGCCATCGTGGCCGATCCCGAAGCGCCGGCCTTCGAGAACACCGTCGCCGCGCTCGAACGGTCGGGCCAGCTCCTCAAGCGCACCTCGCTGGCCTTCTCCACCGTCGCCGGCTCCCACTCGACCGACGCCATCCGGGACCTGGAGACCGAGATCTCACCCCGCCTCGCCGGCCACCACGACGCGATCTACCTGAACCGGGGCCTCTACGAACGGCTCCGCCAGGTCGATGGCGCAGACGAGGAGGAGGCCTGGCTGCTCGAGCGCTACCGCCTGGACTTCGTCCTCGCCGGGGCCGAGCTGTCCGAACCCGAGCAGGACCGCCTGCGGGAGCTGAACCAGGAGCTGTCCAAGCTCGGGACGGCCTTCCGGCAGAACCTGCTCGAGGCGTCGACCGCCGAGGCGCTGGTGGTCGAGGACCGGGCCCTGCTCGACGGCCTCGACGAGAGCGCGGTCAAGGCCATCGAGGACGAGGACGGCGTCTACCGGCTGCCGCTGCTCAACTTCACCAACCAGCCGGCCCTCGCCGTGCTCACCGATCGCGACACCCGGCGCCGGCTGTTCGAGCGCTCCGTCGAGCGGGCGCCCCAGAACCGCGCTCTGGCCATCGAGCTGGCGACCCGGCGCGCCGAGCGGGCCCGCCTGCTCGGCTATCCGAGCCACGCGGCCTACGCCGTCGCCGACCAGACGGCCAAGACGGTCGACGCCGTGGAGGAGATGCTGGGCCGCCTGTCCGGGCCGGCGGTCGCGAACGCGCAGCGCGAGGCCGCGGCGCTCGCCGAGGAGGCGGGCTTCGCCATCGAGCCCTGGGACTGGTCGTTCTACGCCGAGAAGGTGCGCAAAGCCCGCTACGACTTCGACCAGAACGACATGCGGCCCTACTTCGAGCTGGGCCGGGTGCTGACCGACGGCGTGTTCTACGCCGCCGCCCGCCTCTACGGGGTCACCTTCCACGAGCGGGCCGACCTGCCCGCCTACCACCCCGACGTCCGGACCTTCGAGGTCTTCGACGAGGACGGCTCGGCGCTCGGGCTGTTCCTGTTCGACCCCTACGCCCGCCCGACGAAGCGCGGCGGCGCCTGGATGCACAACCTCGTCGACCAGTCCCACCTGCTGGGCGAGCGACCGGTCGTGATGAACAACCTCAACGTGACCAAGCCCGCGGAAGGGCCGACGCTCCTTACCTACGACGAGGTCAACGCCGCGTTCCACGAGTTCGGCCATGCGCTCCACGGGCTGCTGTCCGACGTCCGGTTCCCGCGGGTGTCCGGCACCGAGGTCCCTCGGGACTTCGTCGAGTACCCCTCGCAGGTCAACGAGATGTGGATCACCTGGCCCGAGGTGCTCGCGAACTACGCCCGCCACCACGAGACCGGCGAGCCCATGCCGGCCGACCTGGTCGACAAGCTGACGGCCGCCGAGAAGTTCAACCAGGGCTTCGCCACCCTGGAGTACCTGGAGGCCACCCTGCTCGACTGGGCGTGGCACAGCCTGGGCCCGGACGACGTGGTCGAGGACGCCGAGGTCTTCGAGGCCGCGGCGCTGGAGGCGGCCGGCGTCGCCTTCCCGCTGGTGGCGCCCCGCTACCGCACCAACTACTTCGCCCACGTCTTCTCGGGCGGCTACAGCGCGGGCTACTACTCGTACATCTGGAGCGAGGTGCTCGACGCCGAGAGCGTCGAGTGGTTCAAGGAGAACGGCGGCCTGACCCGGGCCAACGGCGACCACTTCCGCCGCACGCTCCTGTCCCGGGGCGGCTCCGGGGATCCCATGGAGGCCTTCCGCCGCTTCCGCGGCCGCGACCCCCGCATCGAGCCCCTCCTCGAACGCCGCGGCTTGGCCTGAGCCGGTCGGTCCCGCGCATCGGCCGGGTACGGTGACCTCCATGTCGAGGTCGGGATGGCGCTGCCCGCTGGCCGCTGCGACGGCTTTGCTGCTGGCCGGCGTCCTGCTGAACAGCGCCCACCTCGACCTCGCCGGCGGTTCCCGCTCGGCCGATGCGCCCGGCGCCGCTGCCGCGGTCGAGGCCGCGCCGCTGGCAGTGGTGCCCCTGGTCGGCGGGGTCCGGGACCAGTCCGAGGCCGCGCTGGCGTCGCTGGTCCGGAGCTCGAAGTCGCCGCTGCCGCCGTTGGTGCTGGCGGCGCTCCTGGGCCTGGTCCCCCTGGTCCGGGCGTGTTGGTGCCTGTCCCGGCCCGACCGACGCGTGGCCACCCCACCAGGGCGCTCGACGTTGGCGCCGCTGCGGGCCCCGCCAGTGGCGCTCTGACGGTCGTCTCCGGACGTCCGACCCCGCGTCCTGACCTCTGACGTCCTGACGGCTCCTTCGCCCGTCGGCTCCGCGCCGAACCTCCTCCCGCGCCCGCCGCCGCGACCTCACCCCGCGCCCCCGAACGACAAGGACCCCATGACCGGTGACCCAACCCTTCCCACACGGCGGCTCACGACCCCGGGGCCGGCCGGCCAGACCATGGAGCCGGCCGGTGGCTGACGCCCTGGTCGGCATCGGGGGCGCCTTCCTGGCCGCCGGCATCTTCGCCCGGTTCGGCCGGCGGGTCGGGCTGCCCACGATCCCGTTCTTCATGGCGGCGGGCATCGTGTTCGGGCCCCACACCCCCGGCCTGGCCCTCGTGGAGCACCCGAGCGAGCTGAGGCTGCTCGCCACGTTGGGCCTGATCCTGCTGATGTTCCACCTCGGCCTGGAGCTCTCGCTCCGGGAGCTGGTAGCCGGGGGAGGGCGGCTGCTGGCGGCGGGTGCGGCCTACCTGGTGCTCAACGTCGGCGGTGGCCTGGCCTTCGGCTTCGCGCTGGGCTGGGGTGCGGGCGAGGCCTTCGTCATCGCCGGTGCCGTCGGGATCTCGTCGACGGCCATCGTGACCAAGCTCCTCGTCGAACAACGCCGCCTGGCCCAGCCGGAGAGCCGGCTGATCCTGGGGATCGTCGTCGTCGAGGACGTCTTCCTGGCGCTCTACCTGGCCCTGCTGCAACCGATCCTGGGCGAGGCCACCGGTCCTGGTGACGCCCTCGTCCAGTTCCTCACCGCCCTGGCCTTCCTGGTGGGCATGGCCGCCCTGGCCCGGTGGGGTGCCGGTGCCGTCAGCCGGCTGATCGCCACCCCGGACGACGAGCTCCTGACGATCTGCTTCGTCGGGCTGGCCGTCCTCGTGGCGGGCGTGGCGGAGGAGCTCGGCGTGTCCGAGGCCATCGGCGCCTTCATGATCGGCCTGGTCCTGGCCGGGAGCCTCGTCGCCGAGCGCATCGAGCGACTGGTGCTCCCACTCCGCGACACCTTCGCGGCGGCGTTCTTCTTCGCCTTCGGCGTGAGCATCGAGCCGTCCGCGCTCGGCGACGTCGCCGGGCCGGTGCTGGTCGCGGTAGCGCTGTCGTTGGTGCTCAACCTGGCCGCCGGCGTCGCTGCCGCCCGGCTGAACGGGCTGGGACGGGTCGCCGCCGCCAACATCGGGCTGACCGTCCTGGGCCGGGGCGAGCTCTCGCTCGTGCTGGCGACACTGGCGGCCGCCGCCGGCCTCGACGAGCGCATCGCCCCGTTCGTCGCGTTCTACGTCCTGATCCTGGCCATCGCCGGGCCGCTGCTGACCGCCTGCTCGGGACGCGTCGCCGGGCTCCTGCCGTCCCGGATGCTCGCGGCGGTGGGCTCGCCATGAGGACCCGCGCCGCGATGCTGCGCGGGACGCCCGGACCCGCGGAGCTCGTCGCCACCGCGGTGACCGTCACGGTGCTCGGCCTGGCCCTGGTCCTGATCGCCCCCGCCCTCCGGGTGCCGCGCTACATCGACCGCATCGTGGTCGAGAACCCCCATCCCTGGCCGGCCAGCGTCGAGATCAGTCGGCCCGGTGGCGGGTGGCTCGCGGTGGGGAGCATCGATCCCGGCGACGAGCGGACCTTCACCTCGGTCATCGACCAGGGTGACGTCTGGGAGCTCCGCTTCGCCTATGGCGGGTACGCGGCCGACCGCCGCGTGAGCCGGGCCCAGCTCGCCGCCGACGGTTGGCACGTCACCGTCCCGGAGGAGCTGGCCCGCCAGCTCGGCCAGGCCGAGATGCCAGCAGCCCCGCCGTAGTCCTCGTCGGCGACCCCCCGGGCTCAGTCAGCCGGCAGGACGTAGTCGGCGAAGCGGTCGCGGAGGTCCTTCTTCGAGAACTTGCCGACCGAGGTCTTGGGGATCTCGTCGATGAAGACCACCTCGTCCGGCAGCCACCACTTGGCCACCCGGCCCTGGAGGAAGCCGAGGATCTCGTCGCGACCGGCCTCCTCGCCCGGCTTGAGCACCACACAGGCCAGCGGTCGCTCCTGCCACCTCGGGTGGCTGACCCCGATCACGGCGGCCTCGGCCACCTTGGGGTGGGCCATGATCTCGTTCTCGAGATCGACCGAGCTGATCCACTCGCCTCCGGACTTGATGACGTCCTTGGTGCGGTCGACGAGGCGGATGTAGCCGTGCCGGTCGATGGTGGCCACGTCGCCGGTCTTCAGCCAGCCGTCGGCGGTGAACGACTCCGGCGAGCGCTCGTCGTTGTAGTAGCTGGCGGCGATCCACGGCCCCCGGACCTGCAGCTCGCCCGACGTCTCGCCGTCCCACGCCTGCTCAGTGTCGCCGGCCGGACCCATGATGCGGGCCTCGACCCCGAACAGCGGCTGGCCGACCGTCGTCCGCTGCTCGGCCAGCCCCTCGTCGTCGAGGACGGCGGCCAGCGTGGACTTGATGTGGCCGGACGAGGCGACCGGCGACGTCTCGGTCATCCCCCAGGCCTGCAGGATCGGCAGCCCGATCGTGGTCCGGTAGCCCTCGGACAGCACCTTGGGGACCGCCGACCCACCGCACGGGATGGCCCGCAGACAGGAGACGTCACGGCCCTCGAGCTCGGGCAGCACGCCCATCCAGATCGTCGGGACGCCCGCGGCGACCGTGACCCGCTCGGACTCCAGCAGCGATGCGATGCCGCCCGGCGAGAGGTCCGGCCCCGGCATGATCAGATCGGCCCCGGCGCCCACCGCCGCGTGGGCCAGGCCCCAGGCGTTGGCGTGGAACATGGGGACCACGGGCAGCACCCGGTCGTCCTCCTTGGGGCCCAGCGCGGAGGCCAGCACACCGAGGGTGTGCAGGTACGTCGACCGGTGCGAGTAGACGACGCCCTTGGGGTTGCCGGTGGTGCCGCTCGTGTAGCACATCGACGCGGCCTGGTTCTCGTCGTCCACCCGGAACTCGACCGGCTCGGCGGTGGCGAGGAGCTCCTCGTAGTCGTGGACCTCCTTGCCCGCCGGGGCGTCGGGCACGTCGCCGCCTGCGCCGTCGTCCATGACCACCACGTGGCGCACGGTGTCGAAGGTGTCCAGCAGCGGCCACAGCCCCTTGAGGAGGCTGCGGTCGATGAACACCACCTCGTCCTCGGCGTGGTTCGCGACGTAGGTCAGCTGTTCGGGGAACAGCCGGATGTTGAGGGCGTGCAGCACCCGGTTGCTGCACGGCGCGGCGAAGTACAGCTCGAGGTGGCGGGCGGTGTTCCAGCCGAAGGTCGCCACCCGGCCGGTGGCGCTGATGCCCAGCGCGTCGAGGACCCCGCCGAGCCGACGGGTCCGCTCGGCCCAGTCACCGTAGGTGGTCCAGTCCTTACCGGTGGCGGTGACGGTCAACACGCCCTTGTCGAAGAACAGCTTCTCGGCCCGCGCGTGGATGTGGGTCAAGGTGAGCGGATGGTCCTGCATCAAACCCTGCATGGCGGATCCCCCTTGGCTGCTGGCGCTGGCCCGATGCTACGACCGGACGGCGAGCCGGAGGTAGGTGTGGCTCAGCCGCCGGGCGACCCAGGGGAGCAGCAGCAACAGGACGACGGCCAGCCACAGCAGCACCAGCCACTGGTCGAGCACGTCGAGGCGCTCGAACCGGGAGGTGCGGAACAGCGCCCACACGATCGCCTCCAGGACCAGGCCGTACAGGTACAGAGCGACGAGCAAGCTGCGGAACACAGCGCGCCGCTCGGCCAGCGGCCACTGGGCCCACACCGCCAGGACCACGAAGGCAGCGCCGACGATCGCCGGGAGCGGTCCGTAGATGGCACCGAAGTAGAGGCCCGTCGCGGTGCCGAGCACGGGGAAGACCGCCGTCCCCGCCACCGCGCCGGCCACGGCGCTGACACCGATGCTCCACACCAGTGCATGGCCCGCGAGCCCGGCGATCGTCGATGACCGGCTCGGGGACTCCGGCACTGCCGTCCGCTGCAGTGGAGCCTCCGTGTTACCGATCACAGTGTGAGTATCTACTATCACTGTTTATGTGCGCAAGATGCTCGTAGAGTTGCGGGTTGTGACTTCAGGCACCGCGCACGAGGAGATGACCATCGAGGAGCTCGCGCACCGGGCCCAGGTCGCCACGACCACGGTGCGGATGTACCAGAACCGCGGCCTGCTGCCCGGGCCGCGCCGCGAGGGCCGCATCGGCCGGTACGGCTCCGGGCACCTGGCGCGGCTGCGGTTGATCAACGACCTCCAGACCCGGGGCTTCTCGCTGGCCGCGATCAAGCACGTCGTCGACACGTGGGAGGCGGGCCACAGCCTCGACGACCTGCTGGGCTTCGAGCGCCGCATCCCGGGCCTCATCCGGTCACCGGAGCTGGAGGTGCTGACCCCGGCCCAGCTGGCGGCCCGGTTCCCCGACGGCGCTCTCACCGCCGAGGTCCTGGAGCGGGCCCGGAGCCTCGGGCTCGTCCAGCCGACCGACGACGGCCGGCTGGCGGTGGCTCGCCAGTTCCTCGACGTCGGCACCGAGCTGGTGGCGATGGGCGTCCCGGCCGGCGAGCTGCTGGAGGAGCAGCAGGCGCTCGACCGCCTCATGGACACCGTCGCCGGGCGGTTCGTCGAGGTCTTCCGGCGGCACCTGTGGGATCGCTACGTGGACCGGGAGATGACCGACGAGCGGGTGGCCGAGGCGGCAGCGGTCCTCGAGCGGCTGGGCGAGCTGGCCCTCCGGGTGGTGGACGAGTCGCTGCGCTCGGCGCTGCGGCGGGCGGCGGAGGAGGTGGTGGCCGAGCAGGCCCGCCGGGTCACGGATCGCTCCTAGCGCCCGGACCTCAGCCGGTGTCGGGCCCCGCGAGGTCGGCCCGCAGGCGCGCCTTCTGGACCTTGCCCATGGCGTTGCGGGGGAGGGCATCCACGACGAGGATCCGCTTCGGCACCTTGTACGGCGCGAGGCGCTGCCGGGCGAGGGCGCGGATGGTCGCCTCGTCGGCGGTGGCCCCGCTGTCGTTCCCGGCCACCGTGACCACCGCGACGACGGCCTCGCCGAGGTCCTGGTCGGGGATGCCGACCACCGCGCTCTCGACCACCCCGTCGATCTGGTCCAGGACCTCCTCGACCTCCTTGGGGTAGACGTTCAGGCCGCCGGAGATGATCACGTCCTTCGACCGCCCCACGATCGTCAGGTAGCCGTCCGCGTCGACCGTGCCGACGTCGCCGGTGCGGAAGAAGCCGTCGGGCGTGAACTCCGCGGCCGTCAGCTCCGGCCGCCGCCAGTAGCCGACGAAGACGTTGGGGCCGCGGACCTCGATCGGGCCTGGCCCGGGCTCCCCGCCGGCGATCCGCACAGCGACGTCGGGCAGCGGCCGACCGACGGTCCCCGGCCGTCGCTCGCCGTCCAGGGGGTTCGAGGTGAGCATCCCCGTCTCGCTCATCCCGTAGCGCTCGAGGATCGCGTGGCCGGTGCGGCGACGGAAGGCCTCGTGGGTCGCCGCCAGCAGCGGCGCCGATCCGGAGATGAACAGCCGCATCGAGCGGCAGACCGCGGCGTCGAGCCGGGGGTCGGCGAGTAGCCGGGTGTAGAAGGTCGGCACGCCCATGAACACCGTCGACCGCGGCAGCTGCTCCAGGACGGCAGCCACCTCGAAGCGGGGGAGGAACACCATGCCCGTGCCGTTGGCCAGCACGCAGTCGAGGGCCACGAACAGCCCGTGGACGTGGAACATCGGCAGGGCGTGCAGCAGCACGTCGTCGGGCCGGAAGCCCCACAGGCGGTGCAGGGTGGCCGTGTTGGCCGCCAAGTTGCGGTGCGACAGCAGGGCGCCCTTGGGCCGTCCGGTGGTACCGCTGGTGTAGACGAGGGCGACGGGGTCCTCGGGGCGGGGCACGACGTCATCGAAGGCCGACGGCCGGCTCCCCGCCGCGTCGGTCAGGCTGCCCGCGCCCCGCTCGTCCGCCGTGACGACCTGCACCTCGCCCGGGGCGAGCGAGGTCTCGGCCCGCGCCGGGTCCCGGACGAACACCCGGGGCTCGGCGTCACCGATGAGGTAGGCGACCTCGTCGTCGGTGTAGGCCGGGTTCATCGGGACCAGCACGGCACCCGTCCGCAGGCAGGCCAGGTACAGCAGCACGACCAGCGGCGACTTCGCGACCTGCACGGCCACCCGATCGCCGGCCCGCACGCCCAGCGCCTGGAGGGCGTGGGCCAGCTGCGCGCTGCGCCGCCCCGCGTCGGCGTACGTCAGCCGCGCACCGCCCGGTAGGTCCAGCAGCACCGCGTCCGGGTCAGCCGGCCGCCGCGCCGCGAACAGCTCGACGAGCGTCTCCCCGGACACGAACCTCAGCGCTTGGTCGAGAACCGGCTGCGCCGGTCGTGGCGCTCGACCGCGAGCCGCACCAGCTCGTCGATCAACGCCGGATAGGGGACGCCGCTGGCCTCCCAGAGCTTGGGGTACATCGAGATCGGCGTGAAGCCCGGGATGGTGTTGATCTCGTTGACCAGGAAGCCCCGGGCCGGGCCGGCCTCCTCGAAGAAGAAGTCCACCCGGGCCAGGCCGTCGCAGCGGAGGGCCCGGAAGGCCGCCACCGCCAGCTCGCGCACCCGGGTCGCGGCGGCCGCATCGAGGGGAGCCGGCACCAGCAGCTCGCTCGCACCGGTCAGGTACTTGTCCTCGTAGTCGTAGAAGTCCCGGCTGGGGACGATCTCCCCGGGGACCGACGCGCGGGGATCGGCGTTGCCGAGCACGGCGACCTCGATCTCCCGGCCCTGGATGCCCTCCTCGAGCACCACCCACTCGTCGTACTGAGCCGCCAGGGCCACCGCAGCAGCCAGGGCCTCGGGGGCGTCGACCTTGCTCACCCCCACCGAGGACCCCAGGTTGGCCGGCTTGACGAACACCGGATAGGCCCACCCGGCATCGGCCACCGCCTGTCCGGCGCGGTCGAGGTCACCGTCGCGCAGCCCCAGCCAGGCGCCCTGGGGAAGGCCGTGGGCCGCCAGGACCTGCTTGGCGACCACCTTGTCCATGCACAGCGCCGACGAGAGCACCCCGGACCCGACGAAGGGCACGCCGGCCAGCTCCAGCATCCCCTGCACGGTGCCGTCCTCGCCGTGCGGCCCGTGCAGCAACGGCAGCACGACGACCGGGAGCTCGGCCGCGGCCGGGGTCACGGTCGGCAACGGCTCGACCTCGGTCCCTGTGGCCTCCAGGGGCGGCGGCAGGGCCGTCGCCCCCTTGGCCAGAGCGACCATCGCCTCGTCGGCCTGCACCCAGGTGCCCTCGCGGGTGATGCCGATCGGGACGATGTCGTAGCGGTCGGGGTCGGCCGCCCGCAGCACGTGGGTCGCGGTCGTGCACGACACCTCGTGTTCTGCCGACTGGCCACCGAACAGGACGACGAGACGGACTCGTTCGGAAGAGGCCATCCGACGAGACTAAGGCGTGGGCCGAGGCCCCACACGATCGCCCTCGGAGCGGCAGCCGTAGGTGGGGACGGCACCGGCGGCCGTGCCAGGATGCGGCCGTGGAGCTTCGTATGAGCGAGGTCGCGCGGGCGACCGGGGGGCGGCTGGAGGGGACGGACGTCGCCGTGGCCGGCGCGAGCATCGATTCCCGGTCCATCGGTCC
>Ga0075428_100007612_pt1 | contig 12007 bp, 11 predicted proteins | sample RhiMetdeltSRZDD2_FD_75291 | JGI IMG/M metagenome (GOLD analysis project Ga0075428, IMG submission 75291) | Populus rhizosphere microbial communities from Tennessee, USA - Rhizosphere MetaG P. deltoides SRZDD2 | ecosystem: Host-associated > Plants > Roots > Rhizosphere > Soil | place: USA...
AATTCTCTAATGTCCTCGCGTTGAGAACCTCTCCAGCCAATCCCAACAATGCCGAGGGGCCGATTGTCTTCGTCGTTGCTTTCTGCGACTAACATCGTAACTTCGCCTGTAGCAATTTGCCCGGGAAGGGCCCCAACCATTTGGTCCGGAAATTCTGCTACAAAGCCGCGGGCAATGTCATCCTCGACAGATGTAGTGGTCATGGGTCGAATTAGAAAGTGCGGTTGTTCTTGAGACATATATTTCTCCTTAAAATAGACATTATAGCAAAAATTATTAATTAAAAGTTAACTGTTACTATGTTTTACTAGAATGTATGGCATATTACCAACCGCGCCAGCCTTATCGCAGTTCCTTACCACAATTGCGACCAAAAAAGACAAAGCGTCACAGCGGGCGTTGGTTGTTTGGTTTGATTGTAATTGCGGCTGTCGGATTTTTCTGGCTAAAAGGTGGTGATTCGTTGCCTTCGATTATCAAAACCGAGCCGCCTCAAAAAATCCGTATTGAAGGCCGCTACTTGTTTAGTGGCACGGTGGTTTGGGCGCGTAATATGCAGGAATGGAGCAAAAACCCGGACGGCTCAACAAACTACGCCTACCCCTTTAGCGGTCTTAATACGTTTGACCGTAACAAATACGATGCTTGGCTTGCCGACCTGGAATGCCCGGTTATGGACGAAAATTTTTCGATTGCCAAACAAACCACCGTCACGGCCTTCAATTGCCGTCCCGAGTTTTTACCCGAAGCGGCCAAATATTTTACCTTCTTTAACCTAGCCAACAACCACACCCGCGACTTTAACGGCCAAGCCGCCCTGGACGAAACGCGCGAACACTTAAAAACTAGCGGCATCCAATATTTTGGCGATTTTGAACCCGGCAAAACCGACAATATTTGCGAAGTCGTAGGGCTGCCTGTAAAGGTTGTTTCCAAACAAGGCGGCACAGAATCGAGCACCACAGCTACATTGCCCGCAGCCTTTTGCGCCTGGCACTACTTCTTCCGCCTGCCGCAACCCGGCGAGATTGAAGCCATGAAAAAATACGTCGAGGCCATGCCCACCTTTGCCTTTATGCAAGCTGGCATCGAGTACCGTGCCTCGCCCGACGAGTACCAAAAAACGATGGCCCGCAAAATTGCTGACCTCAAACCGTCATTTGTGATTGTTAATAGTGCCCATTGGGTGCAAAATGGCGAGGTTTATAAGGGCGTTCCTATTTTATACTCCACTGGGAACTTTATTTTTGACCAACAAACTAATAATGAGGTGACTCGCAGCGCCAGTTTAGACGCCGCCATGACCATTGACTATTCCGACGATTTGCAAAAATGGCTGGACTTAGGCGAATCGTGCAAAACGTACCACGACGATTGTTTTACTAAGATTAAAGCGCAACATTTGGTTAAGCCAACACTCAAACTCCGATATGACTTGGTTGCTGGCGACGATAGTAATAAACTCACCAAAAAAGCCGATGCTAGCGTGCAAGCTGCGGTCGAACAACGCGTCGGCTGGCCAGCCATGAAGGCCGCGCTTGGCCAATAAAATTGCATAAAATATACCTTTTATTATATATTGAACATTCTATGTCCCCCGATGAACGTGCGGCAGCATTGCAATTAGCATTGCCGAAAAATGTGCAATGCGATTTACTGTCTACCAATAGCGTCTTTGCCAACGACCTTGCTTTTGAGCAAACCATAACTGCTGCTACCGAGTACACTCCGCGGCCAGAGCAAACAGGCAGGCCAAGCCTTAATTTGCATCGCCTGCACGGGCCTACATTTACTTTGTAAGTTTGCTGTCGCCATCTTCGCTAAAAAAGTAACGTATAGCCAGCTTGGCCAGCCCAAATGTTTGTATAACACCGGCTGCGACAACGGATGGCACCGCAAATACATTATCGTTAAAATTGAGCCAACCCAAACCGATACAAATAATCATTAAATAGCTTAATACAAAACCAGTAACAACCAGCAGCAAAAGAACAAAATTCCACCGTTTTCTTATTTCTTTCTTTTCTCTGCGATTCTCTAGGTTTAGTTCTTCGTTTTCGGATTGCCAATCGCGCACTTTTTCCTTTTTCTCGTCGATTTCTCTAGAATCGGCAGGCGATAGCAAGTCGTGCCGAAAAGCTTCGTACGCCGCTTCGTGCTTCTGTTCAAAAAATCGCTTTTGGTCTTTTTTATTGGGTATTTCGGCCACGGCTAAGATCCTTCAAACGGTAGCGCATTGCGCCCGGGGAAACCCCGAACAACTTTGAAAGCGAGGAAATATTATTATCGTCTAAATCGTAGCGCGATTTAAACCGCTGAATTAATTCTTCTGGCATAAGTAGCTCGGCTGCAAAATAATCGGCTTCTTGCTCTTTTTCTGGCTTTCCTTCGGCATACAACGAGTCCCGCCTATACACATCATATTCATTCGACTTATGATGCAAAAAATAGTGACCGAGTTCGTGCGCCAAGGTAAAACTTTGCCTTGCCGCCGGTTCATCGGCGTTGAGAAAGATCGTTTTTTTCTTTTTGTCCAGGAGGCCAAAAATCTCGTTGGTTTTTTCGTTAGGAATGAAGTAAAGGATTTCTATGCCTTCTTTTCTGGCAATCTCAGAGAGCCGAACCGGTCGTTCGGTAACACCGTATTGTTCACGAATGGCTTTAGCCTTCGCCTTAATAGCATTTCGATCTACACTCATGGTGGGCCCTTCTATACTTACTATTATAGTCAAGAGTGCAACAGTATACCACAATATAGATGACTACGAGCCAGAAAACGGCCGCTTAATAACCGGCCAAAGGATAATTCGTTTGAGCCAGTTAAATACTGGGCGTGATTCGACCAGCCCAAATAATCCAGAAATCCCGATGTGTGTGACCAAAATAGTCCCGGCAATAATTGCTAATTTTGACCCGAGTGTTATCACACCGGTGTCGGCACTTTCCAGCGGGAAAAACTGCACAATGAGATACCCGGCAAACAACGTAAACCCAGATACTGACACAATACGCCAGCAAGCCAACCAAAATTCTTTATTAAAGAGGCCATGGTCACGAATAAGCATAATAGCCCACAGAACCGTAACCTCAAAGAATGCAGCAGCAGATACAGCCAGCGCCAAGCCAGCAATGCCGTACGAATCCGTCCGCGCCCACATCATCGTCAGCACAAAACTAATCACAATGGTAAATAACGAGACGACTAGCGGCGTTTTGGTATCCTTTTGGGCGTAAAACCAGCGCGAGATAATTGCATAGATAATTCTAAAAAAGATAGCCGCAGTTAGAAAACCAAAAATCAAGGCAATTTCGGGCGCGTCTTTGGTAAAAATAAGCCGTGCCAAGTAACCACGGGCAAAAAAGGCAACAATGACCACTGGCACGGTAATCCACATCGTAAAACGCAAAATTTTTAGAAAGTCGCTGCGGAATAAATCTGAGCGACCTTGACTAAGCCGTTGTGCCAACCGGGGAAATGTCGCCGTACCAATGGCCGAACCAATCAACAGTATGGGCGCACTTTGCAAGATGTAAGCGTTGTTGTAGTAGCTGATATTGCCTTCGCCCAAGCGGCGGGCGAAGTTGGTTTCGATAATCGTTTGCACTTGGTCAACACCTTGGTCCAGGGCGCGGGGTGGCAATTGATGCATAACGGTCTTAAAATCGCTTTTGCGCCATAAAATTTTGGGGTGCCACCGAAACTTTGTACCAGCCAAACCTATGCATACCACTGCAAGCTGCAGTAACCCGCCCACAAAAGCACCAATACCTAGGCCTTTAATCCCCACCTCTGTTCCTTGGAAAATGTAAATACTGACAATGATGGACAAGTTGTAAAACAGCGGCGCGATGGCAAAAAAGAAAAACCGCCCTAACGTTTGCTGTACGCTGGACAGTAACCCCGAAATAGTAAAAAATAATGGATTAAGTGAAAGGAAACGCATAATCGTTACGGCATTGTCCAACTGTTCGGCCGTAAAGCGGTGACCACTTACCATTTGCATGAGTGGCTCGGCAAAAATAAAAATAACCGCGGCCACAACAAGCATCACAATACTTAACAGGTTAAGTAAACTAGAGGATAATTCCCACACAGCTTTTCGTTCGCCTTTTTGTAAGCGATCGGCTAGCACCGGAATAAATGCCACCCCCAACACACCAGCAGCCAAGGTATAGAAAAAGAAGTCAGGGATAGTAAAGGCTGCAAAGTAGGCGTCGGTACTACCTGGGCCGGTGGCTTCAAAGTTGGCGTTTACCAGCTTGGTGCGTAAAAGTCCGAGTAGCTGGCCAATTAAAGCCGTTACTACCAACAAAAACGCCACATTGCTGATCGACATCCATTTTTTTATTTTTGCTGGCGATGTGTTTTCTTGCATGATTAGAGAACGCATTTAATAGTGCTGGTTTTAGTATATAGCGTTACCGGCGCACACCCTAGTAGTTTTAATAACATCCTTTGTTTACATACAGCTCGTGCAGTAGAGTAGGGGTTAATGAAACAATCACAAAGTACTACTGCAGTGTTTATGGTCGAGCCGACAACGTTTGGGTTTGATGAACAAACAGCCGTTACTAATGCTTTCCAACACAAAACAAATGAATCGCAAACAGCAATACAGCAAGCCGCTGCCGAGGAGTTTAAAACACTTGTTGCCACCCTGCAAAAGCACAACATAGAGGTTATTTTATTCCGAGACAAACCACTACCAGCTAAGCCAAATGCCGTTTTCCCAAATAACTGGCTCAGCACGTGGCCGGATGGAACGGTATTTACCTACCCAATGGCTACCCCCAGCCGCCGGGCGGAGCGTTCACAGGCCGCGCTAGATATGCTCCGTTCGTCCTTCGACATCGAAAAAGTAGTTGATTTATCCAGTAGTGAACAAAACGGACAATTTTTAGAAAGCACCGGCACGATAGTGTTCGACCATAGTAATAAAATCGCCTACGCTTGCCTGTCGTCGCGTTGTGATGGGCAGCTTTTTACTAAACACGCTCAGCAACTCGGCTATAAACCGCTCGCTTTTCATGCCTTTGATCAAGCCGGCACACCGATTTACCACACCAATCTAGAACTAGCTGTCCAAACCACGACTGCTGTTGTTTGCCTCGAGACCATTCAAAATACGGCCGAACGCAAACAAGTCCTCGAAAGCTTAGAGCAAACTGGCCACACCGTAATCCCGATTACTCAAAAACAGCTTGACGCATACTGCGCTAATGTTCTCGAGGTTCGTAGCACCGACGGTCAAAGCTTTTTACTACTTTCGCAATCTGCCTATGATGCGTTTGCGCCGCAGCAACGCGAAATGCTAGCGAACGATAAAACATTATTACCTGTGGCATTGCCCACTATTCAAGAAATCGGCGGCGGTAGTGCGCGCTGTATGGTTGCCGAGATATTTTTGCCGCGGTTAACTAGCCCCTGAACCTAAAATCGTTTCTGGCACCTCGGAAGCGCCAAATGTGTTACACAAAACACATTTGGTGACCCGCACGTGCCAGAAACGATTTTAGGTTCAGGGGCTAAAGATAACTCTAATATAGTGCGGCGATTTTGGGCATTTTGGAACCCTCAAGGACTTGCACGACTTCGTCGGCTTCGACGGTTTCTTTTTCTAGCAAACGATCTTTGAGTTTTTCGAGTTTCGTAAGGTTAGCTTCGACAACCATCCGGGCGCGGTCGGCAGCCTCTGTAATGAGTGCCTCTACTTCGTCATCAATCAGTTTGGCAGTTTCGTCCGAGAAGTTACGTTCATGCACCAAACGGTCAAGCATCATGCCGTCGTCGGTTTTAAATACTTGGTCGCGCAGTTTTTTGCCCATGCCTTGGTTCATCACCATGTCGCGGGCAAGTTCTGCCGCTTTTTGCAGGTCACTGCCGGCCCCGGTGGTCACACGGTCATAGCCGTAAATAACTTCTTCGGCAATACGGCCACCCAACATGCGGGCCAGTACGTCTTTAAACTCAACGATGCTGTGGTAACTTTTGTCCTCTGGCGGAATAGCCCAGGTCACGCCGCCGGTACCACCGCGCGGAATAATGGTGACTTTGTGGATAGGGTCGCTGTCGGGCAACACATGCCCTACCAGGGCGTGACCGGCCTCGTGGTAAGCGGTTAGCTCCTTCTCTTTTTCGGTCATCACCTTGCTCTTACGCTCGGGGCCGATGGCTACTTTTTCAAACGCTTCAGTAACATCGGCGTTGGTGATTTCTTTGTGGTTTAGGCGGGCAGCAATAATCGCTGCTTCGTTAGCAATGTTCGATAAATCAGCACCGCTACTACCAGCTGATTTAGCAGCTAGGGCGTCGACATTTACGTCTTTGGCGACTGGCTTTTTAGCAAAGTGCACTTTTAAGATTGCTTCGCGGTCTTTGCGGTCCGGCAAATCGATATTTACCCGGCGGTCAAAGCGGCCGGGGCGGAGCAGGGCAGGGTCCAAAACATCAGAACGGTTAGTAGCGGCCAGCACAATCACATTCTGGCCTTGTTCAAAACCGTCCATTTCGACCAAAATTTGGTTCAGTGTTTGTTCGCGTTCATCGTGGCCACCGCCCATGCCACTACCACGGCGCCTACCAACGGCATCAATTTCATCCACGAAAATAATGCATGGAGCGTTCTTTTTAGCTTTTGCAAACAAATCACGAACACGACTTGCACCAACACCCACAAACATCTCTACAAACTCGGAACCCGAGATACTAAAGAATGGCACGTTGGCTTCCCCGGCAACAGCGCGGGCCAACATCGTCTTACCAGTTCCAGGCGGGCCGACTAACAAAACGCCTTTTGGAATGCGCGCGCCAAGTTGGGCAAACTTTTTAGGATACTTCAAAAACTCCACTACTTCTTGCAAATCTTGCTTGGCTTCGTTTGACCCAGCGACGTCTTTAAAGACAACTTTGTCTTTTTCGTTACCATACAGCCGTGCCCTGCTCTTCCCAAAACTCAACGCCTGGTTCCCCTGCCCTTGCGCGCTGCGTAGCATAAAGAACAGCAACGCCCCAATTAATAAGACTGGTAGTAACGAAATACCGATGCTTGCCAATGTCGAACCGGTTGACGATTCCGACTTGTACGACACTTCTACTTTGTTCGAATCTAAGCCTTCTTCTTTAAGGCTGGCGGCCGGGTCTTTAAACGATTTTAGGGTCGCAGAATCTTCACCCTTCTTAGTAATTGTCAGTTCGTTACCCTTGACCTCGATTTTTTGGTATTGGCCTTGGTTGGCTTCTTCAACGACCTGTGTAAAGGGAATTGTTTTGAACGAACTAGGCTGAGCGTAGGCCGCAAAAATAATTAAACCAAACAAAATAAGTAGCGCGATAAAACCAAAGTTTCGGAAGCCGCGCTTGCCGTTTTTACTACCCATACTACCTCGAAAAGACTTTTTAGAATCCATATCAAGTGATTATACATCTTAGGGAAGGGAAACCCAAAGGGGTTTTGCCCGGCTCACTCCCTTCCGGTAGCGATCTTATTATTTATTGTGTCCATGGGGTTCGAGTTTGATTTTTTCTTTGCCGAGCGCCAGTAAGTGGCCAGCATCTATATCCGCCAATTTGCCTGGGGTAGCGGTTTTGGCAGCGATTACAAGGTGGTCAATCATGGCTCGGTCGAAATTAATAATGCCATTGCGACGCAGCCAGGCGGCCATTATCTCCTTAGCAACTGTGTAGGGCAGTTGCAAATACCATAAGCGGTCGAGTTCGTCCCTCGCCGGTTGTTTTTGCAGATCTTCCTCTAACAGCTGGTCAATTTGAATGTTGATTTTACCAGCTTGTTCGACCCGGCGCAGTAAATCCGCGCGGTCGGGCCCTGTAAAACGCGACAAAATATGTTTGCGAATATAGTTACGCAGGTAGCGCTCGTCGGCATTGGTGCTGTCTTCGTACCATGCCAGATTGTATTCGCGAGCATAGCTTAAAATATCGCTTTTACTCCATGTAAGCAGTGGCCGCACCAGTTCTTTTGTACTAATTAGCGAGCTTAGTCCCTTACGGCCAGTGCCACGCAGCATATTGATGATGGCTGTTTCGAGCATATCGTCTTGGTGATGTGCAGTAATGATTGCTCGTGCGCCCTGCTCTGCCCTAATATGTCGCAAAAAGGCATAGCGGGCTTCGCGCGCTTTGGCCTCACTGGCGGTGGGGCCCAGTTTGCCGCTTTTGTAAAACACTGGCAGATTGTAATGATTGGCCAATTTTTGAACCAACTTACGGTCTTCGGCCGAATCCTCCCGAATGCCATGGTCAAAATGGGCCACTACTAACTCTAACTTTGGTTTTTTGGCCAACAAATCTAGTAATACCACCGAATCAACCCCACCCGACACTGCTACCACATATTTACCAGGGCTTATTTGTATATTCATGCTGTAATTGTAGTATATTCTTGTATCGTACGATTGTTACTTATCAAGAATTAAAATTTTCGTCTCAATATGGCAAATGCACCATCTATTAATTGGATTAATGAGGCAAAAATCAGCGCTGCCAATAAAGGCCCGCGATTGAAAGCCGAAAATCTTCGTAAGTTGATTGCCGAATATATCCTTAATACCGCAGCTACTAAAAAGATTACTACCCGGAAAGTACCGTGCCCCTCGCTTGCAGATTGGGCCGAAAGCTCCCTACCGGGTCCGACGAGACTCCGCATCTGTAACCCCGACAGGTACCCAGATGACCAATCCGCCATAGAGGGCGAATTTAGGCGAGTACAAGGCACCCCGTTACTCCACCCCAGCGTCCAGGCTGCATTGGCTACACTAGGCGTTGAGTATTCTGTATACTATCCTCCTTACGAATGCCCTACGGATCCTTTGCAGGTCCCAATGGTAGGCGTACGCGACGACAAAGAGACCGCCTTTGTCTGCTGTCTTATTCCACAAAACACAAAACCCAATGGCTGGCCTATAAAGCAACTTATTCCCGGAAGGGTCACAATACTTACCAGTTCCGAACTGGCGACAGTGACCGATATGAACCCTGCTGAAATCAGTCCTTTTAGCTTGCCGACTTCAGTAACAACGTGTATCGATTCTTCGGTGATGAAATTAAAAGAAGTAGCAATGAGCGGGGGCACACCAGAAACTACGCTAGTTATGAGTCCAAAAGAGCTTGGTAGGCTGCCCCTTGCCTACACCGCAACTGGGCTAGCCCTTCCACTATAAGCCCACCGCACTAGCCAACAGGGGCAAAATCTGCTATATTTGATCTGTTCTGATTTTTCGAGGCGGCGTAGCTCAGCTGGTTAGAGCACAGGACTCATAAGCCTGGGGTCAGTGGTTCAAGTCCACTCGCCGCTACCACCTATATAAAACATACTTCACTCAAAAACCTATACCACAGCCGCTGGGCTATTTTGGTTTACTTGCACACACGCAGCTAGGTTACAAGATTAGATTTTTATGGTAATACTAATTAACTGCTAAATAATACATGTATACTAGCAGTGAAAATTATCCAGAGGAAAAACCCGCTCAAGATAGCTCGCTTGCTTTAGTAGCAGAATACATAGGTATAGCCGGACTCGTTGCAGGTGATTTTGACCCAGCGGCTGCAATTGGCAACTGCATCGAAGCAGAAACTGTTGGAGGCAAAACGCAAGCTGCAGCAACGCTAACACAACAGCTCTATCAACAAGTATACAAAAATACTACCCGGAAGGCGGAAATCTTTGCCCGAAATATTCAAGCACTAAATGTTTTAGGCGGTGTTTTCTTTGCAGATCTCAACCGGGTGTGGGCGCAGGCCGAAGAATTTATAAATCGGCCGCCCATGGAACAGATGATAGAATCGGCCGCCGAAGCGAGCTGGCGGAGAAGACTAGAGGGCTACGTTTTATCTGATCGAATAGCTATTTCTGGCATATCCGAGGGAATAAAATTATGCATAACCCCAAAAATTTATACTAAATTGCCAGTCGATGACGAGAGCGGACAGGCCGGCTATGTATCGGCAACTAGGGGTGAATATACAATAGATGCACCAAACTCTGGACAGAACATCGGACTTGATGGAGTAATGGGTTTTAATGCACCCATACTCGTCAAAACAGTTAGCAATGCAGAGGTAAGTGCGGTTGAAGCATCAATGTCTAGTTCGGAAGCCAGCCAGGAACATCGAAAGACCGCCCTTGACCAACTTAAAAAACTATACAGAAGCCTTTCCGGCGCTAGCTTGCAAACCATCGATTTCGCTGATGTCGCTGCTTTGGTACCGGGTGCTACCAACGTAGGTATGATTCAATCGATCGACATGTATGTAGATTTTGGAAGTCCAAGCTTTCTTTCGCCGTACGGGCCTCCCTCCGATTATTGGATGGAGCTAATGTGTGACGGCCAGGTTATTGGCCAGCGATTGGTTCAGGTTCATAGTAGTCGTAAAATTGGCAAAAAAGACAACAACCCGTTTCTGCACCTGCCTCCAGCACCCGAAGATTTGCCAAAACAGACGGCACAACCTTTTGGCAGAGAACACGAAGACATGAACCTCTCGGTAATTGCAGTTCCAGTACAGATCCTATCGTCAGCGAGCGACCGGAAATTTAGGCGAAATCTGCCCGCGCGGGCACACAAGGAATACCTAAGTGACTCAAGACTGTTACAAATTAATTCCAATCGTAATTGTGCAGTAGCCCATTTTGCTGTCACCGCTAGCTACTAATGTAATTTGGCATATTAAAAAGATCGGAGCGCTCCGATCTTTTTAATTGAAGTTTTATCTAAGCTTTGGTTAGTAAGCTGTCGATAGCCAATATTTTTTTATTTTTGGTTTTTATTAGCTCGAAAGCTAACCCACTCTTTGTTTTAACCATTATTGCCCTCGTTTTTTATTTTATTTTTAACGTTTTTGTTTGTGATCACAACACGTATTATTATACATAATTCTTATGTTTTGTCAATACGTACAGTTCACTCTTGCGTATTGTAGCATTCCGGTCAAGCTTTGCAACCCAGAAATTTTACCGAACAGTAACAGCAATACTATACTAAAAGTATGAGCATACGATCCAAAAAAATAGCAGAAGGAAAAACAAAAATTATTTGGGAGGTTCCCGGCACAAGCAAGGTACTCATCGAAAGCAAGGATGACATAACTGCTGGCGACGGGGCCAAACATGACCTTTTAATCGGCAAGGCTGTACCCGCTACTCGTACGACTGTTAACTGTTTTAAGCTTTTGGAACGAGCGGGGATCCCTAACCATTTTATCTCCGAAGAAAACGACCGAACTTTCCGTGCTAAACGGGTCAATATGATTCCTGTCGAGCTAGTTGCACGGCGCTACGGGTACGGGTCTTACCTTAAACGACATCCAGAGGTCGCCCGCGGCGCACACCTCGGTGGTTTAGTCCTAGAATATTTTGCAAAGGATGACCCTAACCATGACCCCATTTTGGCATACGATTTTGACCGCGGGGTTGTACGCCGCCATAATGCCGCACAACCTATCTCGCCAGAAAGTCTTATAGACGAAGAACCAATTACAAAATCACCCTTTGGTTTAAGCAGGGGTGAACTAATGCAACTGGGCCAGCTTACCATCGCCACATTCAAGACCTTAGAAGCTGCCTGGGCCAAACAGGATGTAGTTATGGCCGATCTAAAAATTGAGGCCGGTCGCGCCCCAGCCCTAGTGGTAGCAGATGTTATTGACAATGATTCTTGGCGGCTATGGCCAGGCGGCGACCCAGAGCAAATGATGGATAAACAACTATACCGCGAGGGGCGCCTCCCGCTCGATGCGATTGCCGACAAATACGCCTTAGTTGCAGCAGCGACAGACCGCTTTGCCGAACTTAGCATGTAAAACGCAATCGAACTGGAATTTAGGGCTTTATAAGCATGGTGTTGTTAAAGTCATTGTTGTCGATAATTATATCGGCGAGCTGTCTGTACTGCTCGAAATAAGGCACGTCATATTTTTCCTTCAAGCTTTCTTTAAGTGCTAGGTAGGAACCAGGGTTTCTATGTTGATCTCGTTTTCCAGCCCTCTCTT
>Ga0075428_100007613_pt1 | contig 12006 bp, 14 predicted proteins | sample RhiMetdeltSRZDD2_FD_75291 | JGI IMG/M metagenome (GOLD analysis project Ga0075428, IMG submission 75291) | Populus rhizosphere microbial communities from Tennessee, USA - Rhizosphere MetaG P. deltoides SRZDD2 | ecosystem: Host-associated > Plants > Roots > Rhizosphere > Soil | place: USA...
GCCCAACGACCAGGCGGCCGGGATGAAGGCTCTGCAAGCGCTGGTGACGCGCTACGACTACAGCTCGTTCGGCGGTGCGCCTCTATTGGGCGTGGACGGCATCTGCATCATCTGCCACGGCTCGAGCAAGGAAGTCGCCATCCGCAACGCGATCAGCGTGGCCGCGAAGAACGCCCGCGTCAAGCTCAACGAGAAGATCGTCCAGGAACTCGAGACACTGCCCCAGGTTAAAGACTCGGAGTAAGCAGTGAGCAGTGAGCAGTGAGCAGTGAGCAGTACTGACGAGACTGCTCACTGCTGACTGCTCACTGCTCACTCCGCAAGATGAAAATTGCGTTCCTCTTCCCCGGTCAAGGCGCCCAGTATGTCGGCATGGGTGCCGCATTGGCTGGGTCGCTGCCGGCCGCGAAGGCGCTCTTCGACCAGGCGTCGATGGTATTGGGTTATGATTTGCTCGGCGTCTGTGCGAACGGCCCGGCCGAACGCCTGAACGCGACCGACGTCAGTCAGCCGGCCATCTTTGTCGCCAGTCTCGCGGCGCTCGAGTCCCTGAAACAATCCGAGCCGGGCGCATCCGACGACGTGGTCGCCACCGCCGGGCTGAGTCTGGGCGAGTACACGGCCCTGGTCTTTGCCGGTGCAATGAGCTTCGCGGACGGATTGAACGTGGTCCACGAGCGCGGCCGGGCGATGCAGGCCGCCGCGGAGAAATCGCCCAGCGGGATGATCAGCGCGCTCTTGCTCGACGCGAGCCAGGTGGAAGCGGTGGTCACCGAGGCCAAACCCGCCGGGCGGCTCTGGATTGCCAATTACCTCTGCCCTGGAAACACCGTCCTCTCCGGCGAGTTGGCCGCCATGGACGCGGCCGAGAAAGCCATAGAGGCGAAGGGCGGCAAGCCGGTCCGGCTCGCAGTCGCGGGAGCCTTTCATACCGAACTGATGAAACCGGCCGACGATAAGCTCGCGGCCGCGCTGGCCGGGGTCGAAATCAAACCGCCGAAAATCCCCGTCTGGTCGAACGTCGACGCGAAACCGCACACCGATCCGGGCGAGATTCGCGGTCTGCTCGTCCGTCAAGTATTGAATCCCGTGCGGTGGGAAGAGACGATGCGGAACCATCTGGCGAACGGAGTCGAACGGTTCTATGAAATCGGCCCGGGCAAAGTGTTGGCGGGCCTCTTGAAGCGTGTCAACCGCAAGATCGAATGCCGGAATGTGCCGGCCTAGTCGGGATTTGGGTCGATTCGGAGCGGCTGAGTGGCCTTTCCGTTATTCCCCGCCCGGGATACATTCACAACCATTGCACCATCGCGGAGCGGCCGCGGGTGTTTACCAATGTCGCGGGTTTCTTTGGCCGGAACCCCTGCCGTCGATCCGACTTCCGTCGGACCTCCGGTCGCCGGCCCGCCCCCCTGGAGGGTCGTCGCGTGTCCGTTGAGCAAAAGGTCATCGAAATCGTGTGCGAGCACCTGGCCGTGAACAAGGAGCAGGTGACTCGGAACACGAATTTCATTGAAGACATTGGCGCCGACTCGCTCGACATCGTCGAACTCATCATGGAACTGGAAGAGGAGTTCGACATTCAGATCCCCGACGACCAGGCGGAGAAGATCAAGACGGTCGGCGAGGCGATCGACTACATCGAGCGGGAGACCAAGAAGAAATGACGCGGCGCGTCGTCGTCACCGGCCTGGGCACCGTCAATCCGCTCGCGCATTCCGTCCCGGACTACTGGGCGGGTCTCCTGGCCGGCCGCAGCGGCGTCGCGCCCATCACCCTGTTCGACACGTCCGCGTTCAAGGCCCACTTTGCCGGCGAAGTCAAGAACTGGACGACCGAAGGCAAACTCGAGCCGAAACTCGCCAAGCACCTCGACCGATATTCCCAGTTCGCCCTGACAGCCGCCAACGAAGCCATCAAGGACAGCGGCATTGCCTTCTCGAAAGAGGATCCGTTCCGCTGCGGGTCCATGGTCGGCAGTGGGATCGGCGGCCTGTTTACGTGGGAAGAGCAACACGCCATCCACCTGACCCGGGGCCCGGGCCGCCTGAGCCCGTTCACCATCCCCAAGATGATCGCCAACGCAGCCACCGGCACGATTTCGATCGAACACAACCTGATGGGCCCGAATACGGCCGTGGCCACGGCCTGCTCGACAGCCGCCCACGCGATTGGCGACGCCTTTCACACGATCAAGTGGGACCTGGCCGACGTCATGGTGTCCGGCGGGGCCGAGGCCGGGATCACGCCGATGGGACTCGGCGGCTTCATCGCCTGCCGGGCCCTTTCGATGCGCAACGACGACCCGCCGCGGGCCAGCCGGCCATTCGACAAGGACCGCGACGGGTTCGTCCTCGGCGAGGGAGCCGGCATCCTCATCCTGGAAGAGTACGAGCACGCCAAGAGACGCGGGGCGAAGATCTACTGCGAAGTGCTCGGCAGCGGAAACACGGCTGATGCCAACCATATCACGGCCCCGCACCCGGAAGGGGCCGGGGCGTCACGGGCCATGATCAACGCGGTCAAGGAGGCTGGCTGGAACTTCAACGACGTGGACTATCTGAACGCCCACGGCACCAGCACCGAACTCGGCGACAAGGCCGAGACGCTCGCCGTCAAGAAGGTCTTCGGCTCGCATGCCTACAAGCTCGCGATCTCCAGCACCAAGAGCATGGTCGGCCACTTGCTCGGGGCGTCAGGCGGCGTGGAAGCGATCGCATGCGCCCTGATGATTCGCAACGGCCTGTTGCACCCGACGATCAACCTCGAAACGCCCGACCCGGACTGCGATCTCGACTACGTGCCGAACAAGGCCCGCGAGCGGCGCGTGCGGAAGGTGCTTTCAAACAGCTTTGGCTTCGGCGGGCACAACGCGTCGTTAGCCCTCGGCGCCATTTGACACTCACTTTTGGCTCCCGCACATGAACCCGGAGCCGCTGCCACACCTGGAAACGTTCGCCGAAGCGGCGGAGCGCGCCAGCTTCACGGCCGCCGCCCGGCATTTCGGGATCAGCCAGGCGGCTGTCAGTCAGCGCATCCAGCAGCTGGAGACGGCGCTGAAGACGCCGCTCTTTCGCCGCGAGGCGGGCAAGGTTTCACTCACCGACGCCGGCCGCCGATTGCACGAGTACGCCCGGAAGATTCTCGACCTGACGGCTGAAGCGCACGCCGCGGTGACGGGCACGCCGGGCCGAGTTACCGGTGAGCTGCGCCTCGCCGCCAGCTCCGTCCCGGGTCAGCACATTCTGCCGCACGCACTGGCCACGTTCCGTAAGGCGCATCCGGGTGTGCAGGTCCGCGTCTCCGTGTCGGATACCGAGGCGGTTCTTCACGAGGTCGAACAGGGCTCCGCACATCTGGGGTTTGTCGGCGGGCCCGGCGGGAGCTCGCACCTGGAATTTCGCCGATTCGCGACCGACGAACTGGTCGTCGTCGTCCCGACCAAGCACCCGTGGGCAAAACGCAAGCGCGTTCCAGCGAAAGAACTGGCGGCCCAGCCACTCATCCAACGGGAGCCGGGCTCCGGCTCCCGCCAATGCCTCGAGCGGGCTCTGGAACGCATTGGGCTGACTCCGTCGTCGCTCAATGTGGTTCTGGAGCTGGGCAGCAGCGAAGCGATCACCGGGGCCGTGCTCGAGGGCCTTGGTGTCGCGGTCTTGTCGGCGCGGGCCGTGCAAAAGGAGGTCCGGGCCGGCCGGCTACACGTCCTGCGCGTCGACGGATTGACTCTCGAGCGCGACCTGTTCGTGGTCCGCGACCGCCGGCGGGCGCTGCCGGCCGCCGCGCAGACCTTTCTCACCTCGCTCGGTCCTGAACCGGAACCCGCGGCGACAAGCCACCGATAACCCGGGCTTATGATAGCCCCCGGGACTATCAAATCTGGCCGATCACGGCGGTCGGCGATCCGGGATATCCTCGCTCCTACCACTATCACCGCGCCTGGCGGCGAACGGGACCGCCGCCGAGCCGGAGCAATTGTCCCTACCAGTCCCCTTCCATGAAAGGATCCCGATCCATGACCAGGTTCCTGGTCACCGCGGTCGCGGCCGGTCTCTTTGCCGGCGTCGGCTTCGGGGACGAAATCAAGTCCGGCCCGGCGGAGGGCGAGGGGGTCACCCCCTTCAACCCCGTCAATGTTGCCGGACCCTACGCGGGCACCAAAGCTTGCCCGGTCTGACGGCTCGGCGATGTCCCGGTGGCCGCGGTCTTTGCCCGCGAGATGACACCGGCCTTGACCAGTCTGGTCAAGAAGCTCGAGCAAGCGACGGTCGATCACAAGGATGCCAAGGTCGCCGCCTGGGTCGTCATCCTGACCGATGACGAGAAGGCGGAAGACAAACTGAAAGAGCTGGCCGACAAGGAGAAGATCAAGAAGACCATCCTGGCGGTTGAAGGGCCCACCGGTCCAGACAAGTACAAGATCGCCAAGGACGCCGACGTGACGGTTCTTCTCTACGCGAAGAAGACGGTGAAAAAGAACCACGTCTTCGAAAAGGGGAAGTTCACCGAGAAGGACGCGGACAAGATCGCTGCCGAGGTCAAGGAAGTCCTGGCCACGAAGTAGTCACTGTCGGTCAGACTCATCCCCCGGGGCTCGCCGTGACGCGGCGAGCCCCGGTCGTTTCCCGTGCGATAGGATTCCGATCCTGTCGGGCCTAGGAGTCCGTCATGTCAACCGTTAGCGGCACAGGTGCTGGCCGCGCCGGGAACTGCTCCAACACGGTCAACTCGCCGGCGTCGAGCCACACCAGCCGGCAACGGTGGCATGAATCGATGACCGCGTTGCCGCCGCCGCCGTAGGTATGGGTATCGGTACGCCGGCCGCACTGGGGACAGCGAGTGATCCGCCGGAACTCTGCCGGGTCAATCGGCTCGACGCGGCGGTGGGGACGCGCCTTCGACTCGCGCCGCCGGGCCACGACCTTGGCGAAGTGGTCGCTCGACAACAGGATGCCGCGACATTTCGTGCAGTAACCGACCTTCTCCCCGTCCAACATCGCGGACGACAGTTTCTGTTCGCAACACGGACAGCCCAACGGGTGGTCTTCGTCGAGGGGAATCACTCCCTCCTCGGTGCCCGCGGGGAAATGCAGCGACTCGCAGTAGGGGCATCGGAGGTGCGAGCGGTTGGGGACGGCCTGAAGGGCGGCGCCGCAGTTCGGGCAGTTCATGGGCGTCTCGAAGGAAACCGGACCCGGGAACGGTCGGCGCAACTCTAGTACAGCGACGTCGGCAGAGCAATTTGCTCAAGGGCGTACACTGATCCGCACGCCCGCAACCGGGGACGCCGAAATGTCTGGCGACGAACTGTTCGTCGCGATGTTTGCCGCGGCCATTGCCTTGTACTACTGGGGCTTCTGGCTCTACGACGCGCTTCACACGAGTCGCCTGGTCCACCCCGGACCTCGGTTGGTCGTTCTGATCGTCTGTTTCATTGCCGGTCACGGAATCGTGTTGATCGCGATCGTCACGGGCGCCGACCCGGTCGTTCGCGATAACCTCGGCTACATCTTCCTGTTCCTGGCCGTCGAGAGCGCCACCCTGGCCGCGGTCACCGCGGCCGCGTCTCTAATCGGACTCAGCGCGTTGGATGATGCGGTGCGCCGGCCGAACGTCGCGGCGGTCTGGGCCTTCGGCGGGCTCTGGCTGGCGGCCTCGATTGCCGGCGCCGGCGCGAACCTCGGACGCGGCGATACCATCTGGACCACCCTCGGGCCGCTGGTGATCGCGGGGCTCGTTCTCTTGGTCCTCGTGGCACTGTTTTCATCGGCCACGGGCGGGATGTCGTCCGTTCGCCTCGACCGGGACGTGCCGTCCGGCGTGCGGCTGGCCGGCCTTCAAGTCGCGTGGTGCGTGGTCTTGGGGCGGGCCGCCGCGGGAGACTGGGAATCCGTGAAGCGCACCTGGGAGGACTTCGCGACCCAAGGGTGGCCCACGGTGGCGCTGCTCGCGGTCGCGATTCCGCTGGAGCTTCTGCTGCGTCCGAGCCCACGACGGCCGGCACCGTTGCCGGCGGCCGGGTTCGTACCGGCACTCGCATACATCGCCGCGACGATCGCGTGGGTGGTCTATCTCGGCCGGCCTTTGGGCCTGAATGGATAGTGTCGATGTCCCCGCTCCCCAGCTTACTTTCGTACAAGCCGTTCCAATGGACCTGTCCGCCGCCATTGTCGCCACGCGACTTCGGTCGCCTGCGGCGTCGGCTCGTCCTGGAGCACTTCAAGTGGGACCCGCAAGTCGGCGATGTCGAGACACTGGCCCGCTACCCGCTCATTGTTCCTGCTCTTACGGTCCGCGAGTTGTTTGCACTGGCGGAAGCACTCGCGTCCGAGACCGTGGCGGCCGAGCGGGAACTACTCTCGCGACCGGATCTTCTGCGCCGATTGGGACTGCCGCGGCGCATTCGCCGCGTTCTGTCAGATGACTCCGCCCTACCGACACCCGCAGCCGCGCGGGTGATCCGTTTTGACTTTCACCCGACGCCGGAGGGCTGGCGCATCTCGGAGGCGAATAGCGACGTCCCCGGCGGCTACGCGGAGTCGTCGCACTTTTCCCGGCTCATGGCCGAACACTGGCCGGGACTTCAGCCGGTCGGTGACCCGGTGTCGGCACTGGCGGACGCGCTTCACTGTCACCGGCCCGGCCGGATCGGATTATTGGCCGCGACCGGCTACATGGAGGATCAGCAGGTGGTCGCGTGCCTGGCGGATGCGTTTCGCCGGCGCGGCTGGAACACTGCCCACGGGCACCCCGGGCAGGTCGAGTGGCGCGACGGTCGGGCTTATCTGCGATCAGCCGGATCGCTGGACGCGGTCGTGCGTTTTTTCCAAGGAGAGTGGCTGGCCCGCCTGCGCGACGTGGCGCGCTGGCGTCCGTTCTTCCGCGGCGGGCGAACGCCCATCATCAATCCCGGCGCCGCAATCCTCACCGAAAGTAAGCGGTTTCCCCTGGTGTGGGACGAGTTGAAGACGCCGCTTGCCACGTGGCGCTCCCTGTTGCCAGAAACGCGCGACCCGCGGCGAGCAGACTGGCGGCGCGAACCGACATGGTTGCTCAAAGCCGCATTTGGGAACAACGGCGACGAAGTGATCGACCGCCAATCGACCGGTCGAAAGAGCTGGCGCTCAGCAGAATGGTCGGCGCGGCTGCGGCCGGGAGACTGGGCGGCCCAGCAGCGGTTCGCGATCCTGCCGGTCGAGACCCCGGCCGGGCCGATGTTTCCATGCCTCGGCGTGTACACGATCAATGGCCGCGCCGCGGGGATTTACGGCCGAATGGCGCCGAAGCTATTCATCGATTACACGGCTGTGGATGTCGCAGTGCTGGTGGCGTAGCGGAAAGGCTCAAATGACCCGCGACGAAATGTTCGAAGCGTGGGCCCCGTCCGACAGGATCTGGTCGAACTGGGCGAAGCCGGCCCTGTTCGCCCAGTTGCCGCCGGTGCTGCCGCCGGACGCGGAGCCGGCCGCGTGCGACCTCTCCTGGGCACCACGGCCGAGCGAGCGCGTGGCCATCATTGTCGACCTGCCTGGTGCCGCCAGCGTACACCTGGGATTGGCGCTGGCATCGCTCGGCTATCAACCGGTGCCACTATTCAACGCCTCTTTGCCGCCGGGACACGCCGCGGCGCCCGGACCGACCGGCGAAAATGCGGCCGTCGTCCGGCTTGAGCCAATCGTCGCGGCGCTCGTTCGCGGCGCGAACCAGCTACGCGCCTCCCCGCTGTCAGTCGATGCTCCGCCCGCGTTTCTGATCGACGCCGACCGCCAAGCCACTCACAGAGCGCCGCTGCCGGAGGCGTTCGACAACCGCTCGGTGGTTTTCGTGACCGATTTCCCGTCGGCCGCAACACTCGCCCGCCATGGGATTACGCGAGCCATCGTGTTGCGCCAACAGCCGGGAGCGATCGGCAGTGACTTGCACTATGCTCTCCAGGTCTGGCAACAAGCCGCGGTACGTCTCGAATTGAAGGCACTGTCCGAGCCCGGACCGCCGGCGATCCTGTCGTTGCCGCGGGCGCGCTGGTTGACCGGGTTGCGACATCGGTTCATGGAATTGTTCGGCTTCCGACGAACCGAGTCGGGAGACTTTGGCGGATATATCCCGCACCCGTCCAGTGGGTAAGCCTACTTGCCGGACGCGACGTGGACGACGGGGCTCTCATTCCCCGCGCGGTCAATGGCCGACACGCGCAACCGTGTCGCGTCCGGACACTTGACCCGGACCGACTTCATCTCGCTTGGGGACTGAAGGATGGTCTCCCACTTGCCGCCGACCAGTTGCCGGACGACAAAGAGCCGCACCGGCTCACCGGTCGGGTTGATTCGCAGCTCCCGATTCTCCGGCAGCCACTGAACAGCCGGGCTCGGCGGCGGGCGGTCGTCCAGCCAAGGCGACACCGGGACAATCGCTCGATCCGAATAGACCTCCGCGAACGCGTCCGCCAGCGGGCCCTCGATCCGCATGAGCGGCTTCATGCTGAAGTGAATGTTCCCAGTCGCGCCCGGCTGGGCCCGCGTCGCCCGGATCTGGTCGGCGACTTCTTTGGGCGTCCAACCTCTCTTTGCGTCATTCGCCCGGCTCGGGATGTTCCCCGGCCACAGGTGTCGCTTCTTCGTGTTCTCGCTCGCCCACCACGCCAGCAGCTTCGGATAGCTTTGCTTCTCCTGCGCGATCGGCCAGTAGAGCTGCGGGGTGAAGTAGTCTACCCATCCCTCGTTCAGCCATTTCTTCGCGTCCGCGAACAGTCCTTCGTACTGGTCAAATCCTTCGATCCCCGGCGGGTGCCCCGGTCGCCAGATGCCGAACGGGCTGATGCCGACTTTCACCCACTTCTTCTCTTTCTTGACTTCCCGGTACATGCGCTCGACGAACCGGTTAACGGCGTCGCGCCGCCAGTCGGATCGCGACAGCTTGCCGCCGGTCTTCTGGTATGCCGCCCAGGTGTCGTCGTCCGGGAATGGGATCGCATTTCCGTCCGCGTCCCTCTCCGCGTACGGGTAGAAGTAATCGTCCATGTGAATGCCATCGATGTCGTACCGCTTGACCACATCGATAACGACCGCCATCGTGAGGTCGGCCACTTCGGCGCTGGTCGGGTTCAGCCAGTGGTGCTTGCCGTACGGTTTCGCGAGGTCCGGCCGCTTCTTGACGATGTGGGAGTCCGGCAGCGGGCCAGTCGCGGACGGGTGATGGGCGCGGTAGGGGTTGAACCAGGCGTGCAGCTCCAGTCCGCGGGCGTGCGCCTCCTTGACCGCGAACGCCAGAGGATCGTAGCCGGGATCCTTCCCGGCGGCGCCGGTCAGGTACTCCGACCACGGCTCGAGCTTGGACTTGTACAGGGTATCGCACATTGGCCGGACCTGTAGGACGACGGCGTTCAGGTTCATCGCGACGGCGCGGTCGAGGATCGCATGCAGTTCCTTCTTTTGCGCGTCGGCGGACAACCCCTTCTTTGATGGCCAATCAATGTTGGCCACCGTGGCGACCCAGACGCCGCGGAACTCACGACGCAACTCCGGCGGCTCGGAAAGCGGTGGAGCAGCCAGGCCGAAGCAAAGAAGGGTGGCAAGTCCAAGGGACATAGTCGCTGATCTCTCATTTCCGCGTGATTGCCGAGCGCAGCCGCTTGCCCAAATCCTCGAATCGGCGCTGGCACTCGCCGCGCGCCGCCGCGAAACCGGCCGAGGTCGGTTTCTTGCTCTTGAGGTAATCCAACACCATCGCTTCGGCGGTTGCCAGCTCCGGGCACGCGTCGGCAACCGCGGCGGCCAACTCGGTCGGGATCGTCGTCACACCGTTGCGGTCCCCGTGCAACAAGTCGCCCGGATAGACCGTGACGCCGCCGACGCGCACCGGCACGTCGAGCTGCACGATCTGGCAGTAGCCGTGCGAGCAGATCGTCCCGGCGGTGAAGCATGGGAAGTCGAGTGCTTCGACCTGGTCAATGTCGCGGCCGGCGCCGCTCGTGATCAGGCCGACGGCGCCGAATGCCTTGTAGGTCGTGCACATCACCTCGCCGAATGTCGCGGCGACACAAGGGTCGTCGAGATCCTGAAAGACGATGACGACCGGGCCGGGCGAAGCCACGATCAGTTCAACCTGTTTCACCAGACCGGCATAGACGTCGCCCGTTCGTGGCGGAGAGCCGGCCCGGAACGTCGCGGTGCACGCGTACCCGACCATGGGCGGCAATTTCGGATAGCACGCCTCAATGCGACCGTCCATGTACCCGGCAGTTCGTGGGCGGCAGTTGAACAGCTCGAGGACGTTGCAGATGGTGGGGGTGTCGAACTGCCGCAGCCGGGCGAGGACGTCCGGGTCGGCGGTCGGGAAGGCGGGCATGGCCGGGCTCCGCGGGTCGAAGGATCAATGTACCCGCTTGGCCGTAAGCCGGCCGCGGTTTTCCTTTGCGATTCCCGGCTCTGGCGCGGTAGAAACAACGAGTCTCGTAATGGAGAGCTTTCCATGCTTCGGACACGTTCACGATTAGCGTTCACGCTAATCGAGTTGCTCGTCGTCATTGCCATCATCGCGATCTTGATTGGTTTGCTCCTGCCGGCCGTCCAGAAGATCCGCGAGGCCGCCAACCGAATGAAGTGCTCCAACAACCTGAAGCAAATCGGCCTGGGCATCCACAACTATCACGGCGCGTTCGGCTACTTCCCGATCAGCGTCAGCCCGTGGAATGAGGGCGGACTGCCGCCGCGGCATGGTCGGGGATGGATTCTGGAATCCCTGCCCTATGTCGAACAGGACGGCCTGTACCGGCAGTTTGAGCCGACGCGGAACGAGGAATTCTTCAATTACACGCCCAATTCGCTGGCCGGGTCGAACATGCAGCCATTCGCCACGACGCCGCTGACTCTCTTCCGCTGCCCGTCGGATGCCGAAACGCCGAAGACCTCGAACGAGCAGTACCAGTGGAATCCGCGACCGACCGCGCTGACCAATTACAAAGGAGTGATCGGCGATGTGAAGATGGGCGGCGCCGGCACGGGGTCTCCGGACAGCCACTGGACGGCCAGGTGTCCCGGCATCTTCTTCCGAAACACGTATCAACTTCCGGTCACCTTCGCGGCCGTGCGCGATGGATTGTCGAACACGTTCATGGTCGGCGAGGACGTACCGATCCACAATTATCACTCGGCCCTGTACTACGCGAATGGGGATTATGCGAGCTGCCACCAGCCGCTCAACTTCTTCCCCAACCCGCCGGACCCATTTAACTGGCCGCGAGTAATGTCCTTCCGCAGCATGCACTCGGGCGGCGCGAACTTCCTGTTGGGCGATGGGTCGGTCCGGTTCATCAAGCAGTCCATGGACTTCACGGCGTACCGACAAGCTTGCACCAAAGCCGGCGAGGAAGTTCCGGCCATCAACTGAATCGGAGACATTCCTGTGACCATCCGCATGCGTGCGGCCGTCCTGGCGGCCGTCGCGATCGTCTCCGGCTGCTCCGGGAGTGGCTCCGTATCCGGCACAGTTACCTTGAACGATCAGCCGCTGACCAGCGGCACGGTGACATTTCATCCGACCGGAACCGGGCCGGCCGGGATTGGAACGATCGGACCGGACGGCCGATACCAGGTGAGCGTCGGCAAGGACAAGTCGCTGCCGCCGGGGGATTATCTCGTCACGGTGGAAGCGACGGAAGCGGTGACAAGCGGGGAGTGGCCGGCCACGAAAGGCCCGCCGCCGCCGCCGAAGGCGCCCAAGCGAATCACGCCCGCCAAGTACGCGGACAAGGCGACGACGGATCTCAGGTTCACGGTGAAGTCGGGGGAGAACAAGATCGACCTGGTACTGAAGGGCCGTTAGCTCAGAGTCGAGCAATGCGATCTCAGTCAGCGAGACGAAGGCGGTGAAATGACAAAACCCCTCCGGCCTTGCGGCCGGAGGGGTTAAAGACCCGGCAATGACCTACTTTCGCGCTGAAAGCACTATCATCGGCCCCAAGTGCTTAACGGCCGTGTTCGGAATGGGAACGGGTGGGACCACTTGGGT
>Ga0075428_100007616_pt1 | contig 12003 bp, 9 predicted proteins | sample RhiMetdeltSRZDD2_FD_75291 | JGI IMG/M metagenome (GOLD analysis project Ga0075428, IMG submission 75291) | Populus rhizosphere microbial communities from Tennessee, USA - Rhizosphere MetaG P. deltoides SRZDD2 | ecosystem: Host-associated > Plants > Roots > Rhizosphere > Soil | place: USA...
AACGCGAAGAGAACGCTTACTAAGCAGTTCATAAGTAGCTTGACATTGCGATCGCAATCTGATCCAGTCCTGGCATGCGTGACAGCGACGGCCGCAAGCTCGACCACAAGACCCTGGAGCAGCTGCGCATCCGCGCGGTCGGCCAAGTCGAACAGGGCGCCCATCCCGACGAGGTCGCCGCAGGGCTGGGGATGACCCGGGCGGCGGTGTATGCCTGGCTGGCCAAGTACCGCGAAGGAGGCCTGGAGGCGCTCAAGGCTCGCCCCGTTCCGGGACGGCCGCCGAAACTGTCGGGTTCCCAGCTGGCCCGACTGTACGGGCTGGTGGTGGGCAATGACCCTCGCCAGTTGCGGTTTGCGTTTGCGTTGTGGACCCGTGCGATGGTGCGGGAGTTGATCCGCCGGGAGTTCGGCGTGGCCCTGTCAGAGGTGAGCGTGGGGCGGCTGCTGCGCAAGCTGGGCCTGTCGCCGCAGCGGCCGTTGTACCGGGCCTACCAGCAGCACCCCGAGGCGGTGGCGCGCTGGAAGGCCGAGGAGTACCCCGCCATCCGCGAGCAGGCCGCCCAGGTGGGTGCCACGATCTACTTCGCGGATGAGGCCGGGGTGCGTTCCGACTACCACGCGGGGACCACTTGGGCGCCGGTCGGCCGCACCCCGGTGGTGGCGACCACCGGGGACCGCTTTGGGGTCAACCTGATCTCGGCGGTCACCGCCAAGGGCAAGCTGCGGTTTGCCGCCTACGAGGGCAACTTGAACGGGCCGGTGTTCATCGACTTCTGCCGCCGGCTGCTGCACGACGCCCAAGGTCCGGTGTTTCTTGTCCTGGACGGTCATCCGGTGCACCGCTCCAAGGCCGTCAAGCAGTTCGCCGCCTCCACCAATGGGCGGCTGCGGCTGTGCTTCCTGCCGGGGTACTCACCGGAGCTGAACCCTGGCGAGTGGGTGTGGAAGAACATGAAACACGACCGGATCGGCCGGGCCGGGGTCAGCGGCCCTGATGATCTCAAAGCCAAGGCGCTGGCCGCGCTGCACCGGCTGCAAAAGCTTCCAGAGGTGGTCCGCAGCTTCTTCCGGGATCCGAACCTGCGTTACATCACCGCCTGAACAGTCCACTTACTTACTTTCGCCTTGGTAACTTCGACCCCTACGGTCGAGCGTGACCTGCAGCAACGGCGCTTAGCACAGCGGTTCCCTGCAGTTTGCTGACACGGAAGGGGTCACAGGTTCAAACCCTGTCGCGCCCACCAGCAAGCCTCTGACCAGCGGAAACGCTGGTCAGTTCGCTGTCTGGGGCCCATTCCAGGAGCTGTGTACCGGATGGAGCGTTTCCCTTACTTAACCTTCCTGTTCATGGACCCGCCCAGCCCGGACCCGCTCATCCGCTCCTTCGAGCGGCACCTGTACGCCGAGAACCGCTCAACCCGCACGGTCACCACCTATCTCATCGCGGTCCGGCAGGCCGACGCCTTCCTGCGCCAGCGTGGCGCTCGCCTGGAGGCGGCCACCCGCGGCGATCTCGAGGCGTTCCTGGGCGACCTGCTCGCCCGCCGGAAGGCCAGCACCGGCGCGACCTACCACAAGGTTCTCAAGATCCTCTACGGCTGGCTGGCCGAGGAAGAGGAGATCCCGGCCAACCCGATGGCCAAGATCAAGAAGCCCATCGTCCCCGAGCAGCCGGTCCCGATCGTGCCCGAGGAGGCCCTCAAGCGCCTGTTCCAGGCCTGCGCCGGCAACACCTCGAGAGCCGACGCGATACCGCCCTGCTCATGCTGCTGCTCGACACCGGTGCCCGCCGGGCCGAGATGGTCGGGATCAAGCTCGCCGACGTCGACCTGGAGCTCGACATCCTCCTGGTGCTGGGCAAGGGCCGCCGCGAGCGGACCCTGCCGTTCGGCCGCCGCGCCGGCCAGGCCCTGGACCGCTACCTGCGGGCTCGCGCCCGCCACAGGTACGCCAACCTGTCGTGGCTCTGGCTGGGCCAGAACGGCCGACTGACCGACACGGGCCTGCGCACGATGCGACGCCGCGGCAGCCAGGTTGGCCTCCCAGGGCTTCACCCTCATCAGCTCCGCCACACCCTTGCCCACGAGTGGCCGGGCAGCTCGCGCACCTGGAGGCCCGCCACCGCGCTCACGCCCGCGTCGAGGACCGGATCCGGTGCGCCAAACCCACGGCCTGGGACGGCTGCCTCACGGCAATACGCGATCAACGCCGCCTGGGTCGAGCTCGCCTCGACCGCCGCGGATCTGATCACCTGGACCCAAACCACACTCCTCGACGACCCCGCCCACGTCGAACCGAAGACATTGCGCTACCGACTGCTGCACGTCGCTGCCCGGATCACCCCCGGGCAACGCCGACTGTCCGTCCGGATCGACAAGACCTGGCCCTGACGCGAGCAGCTCGCCACCGCCTTCGCCCCACTCCACACGCTGCCGCCGCCGATCACCTGACCGCGGCCACCACGAGCCCACCCACGACCGAGACCCGGAGACCCCGACCACGCGCCGGGCGCCTGTCGAGGACTCGGCAACTCACCACCGAGCCCATCAGAAGATCATTTAACCCGAGATCAATGGTCTACTGAAAGACCGGGTTAGGTAGAGCAGGCGTAGCGACACATTTGCGATCATGCCGGGCTGCTGGAGAAGGCCGATCAATGCAGGTCAGGGGCTCAGGCCGACTTATGGAACCCCACAGGGCCCCGAGCGGGCCCCGCTCCGCTTCGTGCGCGTCAGCAGCAGGTGAACGGATAGGTGCGGCCGGTGTCCTGATAGGCGGTGATCGCGACGGCCAGCAGGGACTCCTCCGGGGCGGGCGGAATGAAGATGGTCAGCTGAAGCGGCGGGAGCTTGGACCAGGGATCCTCCGGCGTCTCGGGGTTGTTGTCCTCCGGCTTGAAGGTCGCGTCGGTTGGGGCATCCTCGATCTTCAGGTCGAGGTTGCTGGACAGGCGATAGCCGAAGTAGGACTCGATTGCCTCGCGCGGATTCGCCTTCACCTTTTCGTGGAATTCCTTGTCTTCCCATGCCTTGGCGATGATGCGCGGCCAGATCACCTGCCAGTGGAGCGCTGATTCGAGCGAGCCGGGCCTGAAGTCGGCGCCAGGTACCGTGTCGCTCATCAAATCGGCGCCAGTCACGGTATCAGCGGTCACGCCGCTCAGTTTCACAGGCTTAAACCACATGCTCGTTCTCCTTCACCGTGTCGGCCGGGCGTCGCCGGCGCCCGTTGAAAGTGTCACGCCGAGGACATCTCGCTCCGAATGTCGGGACGGGCGGCCCGGAAGGCGTACAGGCCGAGGCGCTCGGCCCGGGCCGCGGCGTCAGCGGGAAGCTCGACCCCGAGCCCGCCGAGGAGCTCGGCGAGCCGCCCGGTTCCACGGTCTGCGGAAAGCTCCAACAGGTCGAGCAGCGCCAGGGCCTCGAGCATGTGCGCGCCCATGGCGTTCGCCTTGCCGACCGCCAGCTCCAGATGCCCCGCCGCAACGCCGTCCGGCTCGCCGCCGCTCCGGGCGATCCGGGCCCGCAGGCGCAGGAGCTGCGGCTCCCAGTACCGCTCGCCCGCCGACGCCGCCTGCTGCAGCGCAGGCTCGAGGATCGCGATTGCGACGTCGAGCCTGCCTGCATCGACCGCGTTCTCCGCCGCGAGGCTCCGGTAATAGGTCATGCCGAGATGCGCGCCCACCGCCGCGTGCACATCGAAGATACCGAGCGATCCCTCGACGTCGCCGCTCGCCCAGTTCGCGATCATCGCGGCATAGGACCGCGGCGTCGTCACCCCCATGCGCCCGCAATAGGCCTGGGTCTCGCGCCCGAGCTCCGCCACCTTCGCGCGCTCGCCCCGCTGCTGACGCACGATCATCCCGTAGAGCAGGGCCATGGCGACGCTGTTGGCGTGGTTGATCTCGCGGGCATGGGCCAGCGCCGCCTCGGCCTCGCCGACCGCCTCGGTGCTGCGGCCGGTGATCCACAGGACCTGCGACAGGGTTATGCGACTGTAGGTCAGGAAGTCGAAGCCGTATTGATGGGCGTACTGCCGGTGCTGCTCCACGTCGTAGAGCGCGATCGCCCGCCGCAGGAACCGCTCGGCCCCGGCGGGATCCCCCTCGATCCAGCAGCATTGCGCCAGCTGCCCGAGGCCGGCGGCCTGCTGGCTCGAATCCCCGGCACGCTCGGCCATGGCCATCAGCCGCTCGGCCAGCGCCCGCGCCTGGGAGCGTTCCGACCGCACGTGGTGGAACTGCTTAAGGCAATAGATGACCGGGAACATCTCCGGCCGGTCGCCGAGCGAATCGATCAGCTGCAAGGCGCGGGTGGCGCTCGCCTCGACCTCTGCCGAGGCGTAGCCGCGCGCGACCATGAGCGCCGGCGTCAGCATGGCGTTGACGCCGAGCTCGCTCCGCTCGCGCTCCTCCCCTTCGGGCAGGTAGCGCAGCCAGTCGAGGCAGGCCCGGGCGTGGCCGATCGCCTCGGCATTGGCCGAGCGCGTCAGCGCCGTCATCCCCGCCTTGATGCCGAAGTCGACGGCGCGGAGGTAATGGCCGGCACGGCTCAGGTGGTGGGCCATCACCTCGGGATGCAGGCCCGCCTCCTCCGGAGTGCGTGTCGCGATGGCCTCGGCGATGCGGGCGTGCAGCTCGCGGCGACGGCTGCGCAGTAGGCTCTCATAGGCGGCGTCCTGGATCAGGGCGTGCTTGAAGTACCAGGTCCGCTGGCCCGCCCCGCGCTGCTCGAAGAGGATCTCGGCGGCCTCGAGCGCGCCGAGGCCGGCAACGACCGCCTTGGGCGGATGCGGGCAAACCGCCGCCATCAGGTCGAGGCTGAACTCGCGGCCGATGGTGGCGCCGATCTGCGCCACCTCCTTGGCCGCGGCCAGCCGATCGAGTCGCGCCATCAGCGAATCGTGCAGCGTCGCCGGGATCGCGATCCGGGTCAGCGAGTCCGACAGGACCAGGCGCCCGTCCTCCTCGCGCAGCTGCCGCGATTCGAGCAGGGTCTTGGTCAGCTCCTCGACGAAGAGCGGGTTGCCGTCGGATTGCCGCCAGATCAGCTCGACAAGGCCCGCCGGCGCGGGCAGGCCCCCGGTGATCCGCGCGACGATGGCCTCGACCGCCCCGACCGACAGGCCGTCGAGCGAGACCAGCCGGGTCCGCGGATCCTCGGCGAGCGCCGGCCGCGCGTCTGACCGCGTTGTCGCCAGCAGCAGCGCCGGCCGGGCGGTGAAGTGGTCAAGCAGGCTGCCGACGAACTCCAGCGTGGTGGGGTCGGCCCAGTGCAAATCCTCGATGCAGAGCAGGACCGGCGCCCCCTGGCGCAGGGCCAGCATCAGCTCGGCGACGGCGCCGAAGAAGCTTCGGCGCTGGTGCTCGGGGCTTTCGGCCGGTACCTCGTAGAGCCCCTGGGCCGGGATCTTCAGCATTGCGGCGAAGAGCGCGCGGCTACCTGCTATCCCGTTGCAGTCGAGCAGGTCGGCCACCTTGCCGAATCGAACCTCGGCCGGGTCGTCGCGGGCGATCCCGGCGGTTCGCTGCAGGAAGGCGAGGAGCGGCTGCAGAGCGGTGTTGCGGAACTGCGGCTGGCAGGAGAGGGCGACCACCTGGCCTGCCCCCTCGGCGACGCGCTCGGCGAGCGCCACCATCAGCCGCGACTTGCCCATCCCGGCCTCGCCCGCGACCAGCACCGCGCCGCCCAGCCCGCGCGCGGCCTGGTCCCAGATCTCCCCGAGCGCCGCGAGCTCCTCGGACCGGCCCTCAAGCGGCGGCAGCACCCTTCCCTCGCGCGCCGCGAGGAACCGGTTCTCGACCTCCCGCTCGCGCAGCACCTGGTGCGCAGCCACGGGCTGGGGGAATCCCTTCAGCGTCAGGGCGCCGAGCGGACGGCAGTCGAAGAGGTTCCCGACCAGCTCGCGGGTCGAATCGGCGATCACCAGCGTGTCCGGCTCGGCGATCGCCTGCAGCCGCGCCGCGAGATGCGGCGTCCCGCCGAGCGCGCTCGGCTCGCCCGTCAGCCCCTTGGCCGTCAGCTTGCCGACCACCACCATGCCCGTCGCCGCACCTACCCGCGTGCGCAGGCGCCGGCCGGGCAGAAGGTTGAGGCCCGCCGCCTCGCCGATGACCGCGAGGCCGGCGCGCACGGCTCGCTCCGCCGAATCCTCGCCGGCGAGCGGATAGCCGAAATAGACCAGCACGCCATCGCCGAGATACTGCGCCACCGTGCCGCCATGGCGCTCGACAACCTCGGCGCAGCAGCGGCAGTATGACCAGATGATGTCGCGGAGGTCCTCGGCGTCCCGGTCGACCGCCAGCTCCGTCGACCCGACCAGATCGACGAACATCACCGTCAGTTGCCGCCGCTCCCCGACCGCCCGCGCGGTCTGGCCGGGCGGGGCGTTGCCGAACTCCCCGATCGCCTTCTGCAGTCGCCGGCGCTGGCCGACGTTCAGACCGATCTCGAGCAGGTCGGCCTCGGTCAGGTCGGGCAGGACCGCGAGGTCGACGCCGTTGGCGATGAGTGCATCGTGAAGGTCCGCCAGCCGTGCGGCCTCCAGCCAAGTGCGCAGGTCGGTCACCGTCACCCCCCATACCATGACCATGCTCAGGGCACGCATGAAGCCAGAGCCACGCACCCTCCGCAACCCCCGTCGCGCCAGCCGTTCGGCAGGCGGTCGCGCTCCGCAAAAGAGTATACTAGCGTTGTTCGCGATTGCGAATGGTAAAGCGCGTGCCCAATCCCCCCGCCCCCTTCTTGACATTTGCGCAGGACTATACGGTCCGCCCGGTCGACGGTCTGGGGGTGTTCTTCATCAGCGAGCGCCGGCAGTGGCTGTCGACCTCGCGGATCATGCTGGCACTCTGCCCCCTGGTGGACGGCCGGCGCAGCCTCGACGACCTGATGCGGGATGCGGCTCCCGCGATCGCCCCGGCCGAGGTGATCTTCGCGGTCAACGAGCTCGAAAAGGCCGGCGTCGTCGTCGGGCTTTCCGCTCCCGCTCCGCCCCGTTCCTTGGCCGCCTGGCACACCGAGAGCCTGCGCCTGGCGCCCGGCCTCGCGGTCCAGGCGACGGACCGCGCTTCGGCCAAGGCGATCGCGGCCGCGCTGGCCCGCGCCGGCCTTCCGCTCCGCCCCGCCTCGGCGGAACCGCCGCCGAGCACCGCCCTGCGGCTTCTCGTGGTGACCGACTATCTCGACCCTGCGGCCGAAGCGATGATCGCGACGGCCGAGGCGGCGGGATCGACCTGGATGCCGGCGAAGTTGGCGGGGCAGCGGACCTATTTCGGTCCGATCTTCGGCCCCGGCCTGCTGGCCTGCTGGCCCTGCGTCCGGGAGCGGCTCCGCGCCAACCGCCCGGTCGAAACCTGGCTCGGCTTCCAGGCCGCGCCCTCCCCCGAGATCGGCGGAGGGCGCGTCGCGAACATCGGGCCCGACGGCCACGCGCTCGCCGGCGAGATCGCCGCCGCCCTGCGGGACGGCCCGGCCGCGGCCCCGGGCGATTGCATCCTGGAATGGGACGGCCGCACGGGGGGCCTCCACCGCCATCCGGTAACTCGGCGCGCCGCCTGCCCCCGCTGCGGCTCCCTGCCCGAGGCCGCAGCGCGGGCACTCGAGCCGCCCCGGTTCCGCGACGGCATTCCCCTGCGCCGCCGGACGGGCGGCTACCGGGTGCGGAGCGCCGCCGAGACCTGCGCCCGGTTGGCGCCGCTGGTCAGCGACCTGACCGGCCACGTCGCCTCCCTCGGGCGCCTCGACACCGCCCCCGGCCCCTCGGCGATCTATGCCGGGGCCTACCTGACAGTACCTCGCACAGCGCGCCCGGCGGCCGACGACTTCCACGGCGTCTGCCTCGGCAAGGGCCGCGACACCGTCCAGGCCCGGGCAAGTGCGCTCTGCGAGGCCGTCGAACGCATCTCCGCAGGCTGGCGTGCGGACATACCCTTCAAGATGGCCAGCCTGCACGACCTCGGCGCGACGGCGATCGATCCCGACCAACTGTGGAACTTCAGCCGCGCCCAGGTCGAAGGCCGGGCCGCCTGGAACGCGGCCACCGCCGACCCGCGCCGGCATGTGCCCGAGCCGCTTGCGCCCGACCGGCCGATCGCCTGGGTCCGGGGCTATTCCCTGACCGCGCGCGCCTGGCGCTGGTTGCCGCGGGACCACTGTTACGCCAACGCGCCGGAACCCCGCCACGGGCGGTTCAATCCCAACGGCCACGCCGCGGGAAGCTGCCTTGAGGAGGCGACCCTGCAGGCTTTCCTCGAGCTGGTCGAGCGCGACGCCGTCGCCATCTGGTGGTACAACCGCCTGCAGCGACCGGGGCTCGATCCGCGGACCGCGGCGGATCCCTACGTCCGCGGCCTCGCGCGCGGCTTCGCGGCGCAGGGCTGGCGCTCCTACCTCCTCGACCTGACCTCTGACCTCGGCATTCCCTGCCTCGCCGCCGTAGCCCGCGCCGCGAGCGATGGACGCTGGTGCATCGGCTTCGGCTGCCACTTCGAGACCGCGGTCGCGATCGAGCGGGCGATGTCCGAGCTCGCGCAGCTCTTCCGCGCCGACGGCCGCGACGGCCCACCGCCCTGGGCGCCCGGGGGCGACGAGGCGTTCCTCTTCCCCCACGGCCAGGACGCGCCGCCGGACGCGCCGCCGGCACGGATCGCCACGCTGACCGGCCTGATCGACTGGTGCCGCGACCATCTCGCTTCCCGCGGCATGGAGATGATCGTGCTCGACCAGACCCATCCCGATATCGGGCTGCCGGTGGTCAAGGTCGTCGTGCCCGGCCTGCGGCACTTCTGGCCGCGCTTCGGCCCCGGGCGCCTCTACGACGTGCCGGTGGCGATGGGCTGGCGGACCACGCCGCTCGCCGAGCCCGCGCTCAATCCCGTGCACCTCTTCCTCTGATTGCCTCCGCCGCCGCCGCCATGCATAGTTCCCGGGGGGATCAGGCGGGAAAGGCAAGCTCCAATGCGCGACGGGTTTCGCATCTTCGACATCGACCGGCACGTCTACGAGCCCTTGAGCCTCTGGCCGGACTACCTGGAGCGGCGTTTCGCGGCCCACGCCCCCGCGCTCGCCTACCTCGACCGCGGCGAAGCCCTGAGCGACCGGATGTCGGCCGGCGGGCCCGGCGTGCTCCTCCCGCTGCCGCCCGACCTGATCGTGGACGGCGAGCCGGTCATGAATGTCTCGCGCGGCGCCAAGATCCAGATCGCGACGGCCGCCGTGGCGCGGCCCGACGCCCTGGCCGAGGGGGAGACGGCGGCGGGCCAGCTCGCGGCGATGGACCGCGACGGCATCGACGCGGCGCTGCTCCTGCCCACCTACGCCTCCTATCTCGTGGCGATGGACCACCGCGAGCCGGGCCTCGCCGCTGGCTTCGCCGCCGCCTACAACCGTTGGATGGCCGAGATGTGCGCCGCCGACCCGGCGCGCCTGCGCGCCGCGGCGCTGATCGCCCGCTTCGACCCCGCCGGCATGATCGAGCAGGCGGCCTTCGCGGTCGCGCGCGGCTGGCCCGCGGTGACGCTGCGGCCGAACCCGATCGCCGGGCGGCTGCTGGGCGATCCGGAGAATGCCGCGTTCTGGGCCTATTGCGCCGATAACGGCCTCGCGGTGATCGTGCACGAGGGCGCCCATGCCCGGGCGGCGAGCGCCGGCGCCGACCGCTTCACCTCGCGCTTCGCGCTCCACGCTTGCTCGCATCCCATGGAGCAGATGATGGCCTACCTCTCGTTGCTCGAGAGCGGTGTCATGGAGAGCCACCCCGACCTGCGCTTCGCCTTCCTCGAGGCCGGCTGCGGCTGGATGGTGAACTGGCTCTGGCGCCTCGACGAGGTCGAGTACGCCAACCTCGCTGACGAGGTCTCCGCGACGATCCGCCGCCGCCCATCGGACTACTTCCGCCGCCAGTGCGCAATCGGCTTCGAGCCCGACGAGCCGATGCTGGCCGAAACGCTCGAATACCTCGGGCCGGACCGGGTGATGTTCGGCAGCGACTTCCCGCATCTCGACCATGCCGCCGACATCGTCGGCTCGGCGATGGCGCTTCCGATCGGGCGCGAGCGCCTCGCCAAGGTCCTATGGGGAAATGCCACGAACCTTCTCGGCATCACCTGACCGGCCGCGCAGAGAACCACGCCACGCCCTCCGGCGCTGACGGTCCAGCGGAATTCCTCAGAACCGCAGCTGATGGTCGAGGTTCTCCACGCCACCTGACCGTCTGGCCCCGAGCTGGCCACCAGCCCACCACGCGCGTGCACATCGATGACGCTTCAGGTCACCCAAGCCAGAGCAGCTCGACGACCTGAATGGTCCGCTGCTGCTGCACGACGCGGTAATAGAGCAGCACCGCGCCCTGACCGAAGACCTCCACCGTGCGCTCATCGAACTGCTCACCAAGCGCATCCTGGACGGCAGCCACCTGGCTGAGCGCCTGCAGCGCGGCGGCGAGGTCGCGCCGACCGGCATCAGGCAGCGAGGCAACCGAAGCGCGGATCGCCTCAGTGCTGACCCGGTAGGGCTCGATCACCCCGGCCGAGGCAGGCCCAGGTCAGCCAACACATCCTCAAGCGACCTGGCATCCCCTGGAACCAGTACCGGTGGCTCGCGGCCCAGGGCCTCCCAGCGGTCCGCCCAACCGGGCACGGTCCGCAGGGCCAGCACGTGCAAATACCAGCCCTGGACAACGCCTTCCAGCCCGGCGTAGTCCTGGGTAGCGGCCGCCGCCCTCGTCGCGGCAGCGAGCGCCCGTTGGAACTGCTCGACTTCTCTCATCCGGCCGAACGCGGTCAAGGTGGCAAGGATGCGCCGCCGCCGGGTCTCCAGGTCCACGCCGGTGGCGGGCCACTGATCCTCGCCGAGCGGCTCGGCCGTGCTCATCGCCTCTTCCTGATCACCGAGCGGACAGGTGCAACCATCGAGACCAGCCTAGTCTGCCGAGCCGCCACGCCCAATGTCCACCTCCGCCCGCTGAGGCTGGGACACCGCACTGGTCACCCTGCCGAATGGGAACAGGAGTTGCGAAGCTGACATGCTTGCGCCCGCCTGCGCGGCGCAAGAGGCGGCGGTCCGGAATCCAGACCCGATCGCCCAGACCGTTCCGCAACGCGTGGGACGCAGGAGGCTTCGTGGTGAACGAGGAAACCGGATGAAGCGACGATCGCGCGACGAGGAGCGGGAGCAGCGCATCACCATGGAGATCGTCGTCGACGCCTACACGCCCCAAGAGCAGGCCATGGGCTGGTACTACTCCCTGGAGGACCGGCTGCACTTCCCGTTTATGGCCAGGTGCATCGCCGAGCGCAGCATCTCGCCGTTGCGGGTCGGTGACGAGGTCGAGGTCGTCGGGATGGCCCCGGACAAGGAGTGCGGACACGAGATGTTCGTCGTGATCCGCTGGGAACGCCGAGGCCTTGCGGTTCCCTTGGCCCAGCTGGAGGGTGTCGCGGTGGACAACCAGACCCGCCAGGTGATCGAGGATTGGCAGTATTGGATCGCGCAGGGGTATGAGCTGTGAACCACGCTGATCTGGAAGGAGGGACCGCCTGCCGGCTGGCCACCCCGCTGCTCGGCTCCCCCGTGCTTACAGGAGAACACTTAACTGAACGCCAAGAGACCACTTAACTTTGGCCCCGACGGTCGGACGCGACCTGCAGAAAGGGCGCTTGGCACAGCGGTTCCCGGTGGTTTGCTGACACGGAAGGGGTCACAGGTTCAAACCCTGTCGCGCCCACCAGCAAGGCTCTGACCAGCCGAAACGATGCCGCACTCACTATCACGGTGCTGTCCAGGCGAAACGCTGGTCGGTTCGCTGTGTGGGGACCCGTTCCAGGGACTGGGTACCGGATGGAGAGCGTTTCCCTTGCTAACCTCCCTGTTCATCGGACCCCTCGGCCCGACCCGCTGTCCCCGGCTAGGTCGTCACCGTGCGGCTGCACCCCAGCGTGCTCCAGTTATGTGCTCAGATGCGCTTCGATCGGCTTAGCCAAGTGGTAGCCCACTGCCCGGTG
>Ga0075428_100007621_pt1 | contig 12000 bp, 9 predicted proteins | sample RhiMetdeltSRZDD2_FD_75291 | JGI IMG/M metagenome (GOLD analysis project Ga0075428, IMG submission 75291) | Populus rhizosphere microbial communities from Tennessee, USA - Rhizosphere MetaG P. deltoides SRZDD2 | ecosystem: Host-associated > Plants > Roots > Rhizosphere > Soil | place: USA...
GACGAGCAGGCGGCCGAGAAGCTCGGCTTCCCGTCGAGCGCCACGCGCAACACGATCCGCGTGGGCGGAAGCGACGCCACGGCCGACGCTGCCGGCGTGGCGGGAGCGCTCTATCCCGCCACGGGCGACTCCGACCGGCCGACCGCGATCGTGCTCGTGGACAAGGACGACTGGACGACGGCGATCGCCGCCTCGGTGCTGGTGGGACGGCCGATCGGCGCCCCGATCCTGCTCACCGACGGACAGACCCTGCCGCCGGTGAGCCAGGACGTGCTCGACCGGATGAAGCCGAAGGGGTCGGACCTTCTGAAGGACGCGCAGGTGATTCGCGTGGGGCCCGGGGTGGCCAAGCCGAGCGGCTACAAGACGGCGCTGATCGAGGGCGACACGCCGTTCGAGCGCGCCGCCGAGACCGACCGGATCTTCTCCGCGGCCCGTGGCAAGCCGTCGAACGACGTCGTCCTCTTCTCCGCGGACAGCGCCGAGTACGCGATGCCGGCCGCGGCCTGGGCGGCCCGCTCGGGTGACGCGGCGCTGCCGGTGGAGCGGGATTCGATCCCGCCGGAGATAGTCAAGTCGCTCCGGCGCCACCGCCGTCCGAACGTCTTCCTGCTCGGCCCGGAGAAGGTGATCTCGAAGCAGATCGAAACCCAGCTGAAGAAGGACAAGCTGGCGCGCAACGTGGAGCGCATCGACGGCACGAACCCCGTGGAGAACGCCATCGCATTCGCGCGCTACGAGAAGGGTGACTTCGGCTGGGGCGTCGTCGTGCCGGGCTACAACTTCTCGCTCGCGAGCACCTCGCGACCGTCGGACGCCGCGGCTGCCGCCGCGCTCGCCACGCGCGGCGTGTTTGCGCCGCTCGTCCTGACCGACGACGCCGAGAATATGCCGCAGAAGCTGGAGGACTACTTCCTGAGCGTCCAGCCCGGCTACGAGGACGACCCCTCGCAGTCCGTCTACAACCGCGCCTGGGTGCTGGGCGACGACGATGCCGTGTCGGTTCCCCAGCAGGCCCTGCTGGACCAGCTCACCGAGCTGATCCCGGTGCAGACGAACGCGCCGTAGACTGCGGCTTCAGTGAGCGAGTACGAGCGACCCGACCGCCTCGGGCGTGAGCCGACCGTCGAGGACGTGCGCCAGCTGATGGGCGCATCAGCGCCCCACTTCGCGCTCCAGCTGCGCAATCGCATTCGCACTCTGATCATGGGGCTGCCCGCGGACCACCCGGCACGCCTCGAGGGCGAGCGTGAGATCAGGCGCCTCGAGTCGATCGCGCTCGGCTCGGAGCGCCGCGGCCCGATCCAGGAGCACGAGCACGGCATGCCGAGCTATCGCGGTCCGGAGTGACCGAGTAGCCCCTGAAACCGCGCCGTCCGTAGTAGTGTGAGGGCATGGCGTGGGAGTTCAATCTCCTCGTTGTCGCGAATGTCACCGCCGGGTCGGATGAGCTGCTCGACTCGCTTCGCGACCGCGCCGAACGCGGCGCCTGCGCCTTCACGCTCGTAATGCCCGCCACCGGCGCCGAGGCGCGCGAACGGCTGAGCGCGGCTCTGGCTCACATGCGCGACGCCGGCCTCGCCGTCGAGGGCAAGGTGGGCGATCCGGACCCGGTCGTCGCGGTCATGGACATCTGGGATCCGATGAAGTTCGACGAGATCATCGTGTCGACGCTCCCCACCGGCTCGTCGCGCTGGATGGGGCTCGACCTGCCGCACCGGCTCGAGAAGCTCACCTCGGTGCCGGTCCGTCACGTTGTCTCGAAGCCGCCGCAGGCTGCCGCTCCGACCGGCCCGCCGCCGAAGCATCCTCAGAAGATGGGCGTGCTGGCCGCGCTCGGCGCGATGATCACCCGTCGCTAGCCGCTGCCCGCTAGTAGGCGTGCTCGATCTTGACGGCCTGGCCCCACTGCACGATCGCGCGCTCATCGCCGATCTCGATGAGTGCGATCACCTGGACCAGCACCGGCAGCTTGGGGTTGAACTTAGCCGAGCCCTTCCTGAAGCCGGTCTGGACCATCCACTGCTTCTTGGGGGCCTTGAAGGGCGGCTTGTCCTTCGGTCTCAGCGGACGTGCCCCCTTGACCGCTGTGCCGGAGTCCCCTGTAGAAGCCGCGATCGTGTCGCCGTCCTGTTGCCACGCCCAGCCGCTCATCCAGACGATGTTGTCGCCGGCGCCGATGGGGCCCATGAGGCAGATGCCCACCTGCTTGTCCTTGTTGTCCTCCAGCAGCGGGAGCTCTTCGAAGAACCTGGAAATTGGCATAGCGCTAAGGCGATCCTCTCAAACTGGCGCGGACGGGGCAAGGGTTGCGCGGACTCTGGCCGCCGCGGCCAGGTTGCCCTTCTGCTCGTACACGGCGAGCGCGCCGGCGAGCGCCTCGTGTGCCGGCTCCGGGCGCTGCTGCTGAGCGAGCACGCCTCCGAGCACGACCAGCGCATCCCCACGGTGGTTCAGGAAGTCGGTCCGTTCGGCGAGGGACACGGCCTGCCGCGCCATGCGCTCGGCCTCGGGAAGCCCGCCGCGCCGGGCCAGCACGGACGCCTGGACCCCGCGCCAGATGGCCTGGGTGATCACGTCGTCCTCGACTGCCAGATCAGCGCTCAGGCGTGCGAATCGCTCCGCCTCGGCGTCGCGCTCCTGCGCGATCAGCGTCTCTCCGAGCATCGCGGCGGTCGTGGAGAGCACGGCCTTGTCGCCCATCTCATCCAGCGCATCGAAGCCCTTGCGCAGGCACCGCTCCGCGGCGGGTGCGTCGCCGGCGAGCATCTCGACCATCGCAGCGTGGTGGGAGACCGCGGAGTTGAGCGACAGTCCGAGCTCCTCGAACGTCCTGTTGCTCGTCTCGAGCAACGCGCGCGCCTCCTCGAAGCGGCCCTCCATGGCGTGCAGGGCGGCGAGCGGCTCCAGCACCGCGGCCGCCGCGAGCAGGTGGTCCCCGACCTCCACCCGGATGGCCTCGCAGCGCTCGATGGCTGTCGCGACGGGGATCGGGCCAACGAACAGCGACGACGCAATCCAGCCGAGGAGGTCGATCCGCTCGTGCTCGAGCCCGCCGCTGCGGGCATGCTCCGCGGCCTCCTCCCAGGCGGCAGCCGCCGCCTCGGCGCGGGCCTCGATCCAGTTGTGCCAGCCGCGCAGCCGCAGCGCGCTGCAAAGGCCGCGCTCGTCGCCGGCCGCCTCGAGGACCGGGATGACTTGCTCCACCACCGCCGACGCCTCCGCCGTCCCTGAGGACTCGCCCACGTGCAGTCGCAGGAACTGGCGCTGGATGAGCGCGCGCGCCCCGGCGCTCTCGTCCCCGCTGCTGTCAGCGGTCAGGGTCGCGTCGGCGAGCACGGAGTCGGCGTCCACCAGCCGGCCCGCCTCGATCAGCGCCGCGCCTAGCTCCGGCAGGAGCTCCGCGCGACGACGCGTGTCGCGCGGAGCGAGCGCGACTGCGCGCTCCAGCAGCGTCACGGCGGCGGCGCGGTCGCTCCGGCGCAGCGCCCTGTCTCCGGCCGACTCGAGCCGCTGCGACCCTCGTGCGGCAAGCGCCTCTGCCTCCTCACCCGTGCGACCGAGCTCGACCATGAAGCGGTGCGCCTGCTCCAGGTGGTAGCCGAGGATCTCCTCGAATTCGTGCGCGCGCTCGCCGGCCGCGTCCTCGAGCCAGTCCGCGTAGCGCTCGTGCAGCTGGGCGCGCGTCTCCTTCGGCAGCGAACGGTAGGCGGCGTCCCTCAGCAGGAGGTGGCGGAACTGGAAGGCCTCGTCGTCGCCCAGGCTCGTCCGGTCGGGGCGGATCATGTCGCGTCGGATCAGCGCGGTAAGGCTGCGGTCGACGCTCCCCGCGAGCGCGGCCGGCGCGAGCGCGCGCATCGCCTCTCGGTGGAAGACCCGGCCCTCCACGGACACGCGCGCCAGGAGCGCCCGCTCCTCCTCCGGCAGGCGGTCGAGGCGCGCCCCGAGCAACGCCTGGATCGTGGGCGGGACGGGAAGCGCGCCGCGCAGGTCGCCGAGCGTCCAGCGGCCTCCCTCGCGACGGAGCATGCTGTCGTCGATCAGCATCGCGAGCAACTCCTCGGCGAACAGCGGGTTGCCCTCGCACGCGGCGCCGATGCGCGCTGAGGCGTCCGGAGTGAGCGCCGCGGCGACCAGGTTCTCGACGAGCTCCCGGCTGTCCTCGTTGGTCAGGGGCTCGAGCAGGATCGAGGCGGCATTCAGCTTGCCCCCGCCCCAGCCGGCGCGCACGTCGAGCAGCTCGGGGCGAGCCATGCACAGCAGCACGATCGGCGCGCCGCGCGAGACGTCGGCCACGTGCTCGACCAGCTCGAGGAAGGTCGGCTCGGCCCACTGGAGGTCGTCGAACACGACCACGAGCGGGCGCTCTTGGGCGAGCAGCTCGAAGAGCCGGCGGGCTGCCCAGACGATTTTCTCGACCGGATAGCTGGCCGCGCCGCCGAGGCCGATCGCCTCGGCGAGCACGTCCGCGATCAGGTCGGCCTTGGGCTCGTCCTGGAGCCGCGCGGCCACGGCGTCTCGCAGGTCGCCGTCCGCCTCGCCCGCCAGGTCGCGCAGCAGCTCGGCAAGCGGCCAGTAGGTGATGCCGTCGCCGTAGGGCAGGCAGCGTCCGCCGAGCACGGTGGCGCGGTCGCCCAGGCCGACGGTGAATTCCTCCGCGAGCCGCGACTTCCCGACTCCGGCCGCCCCCAGCACCGTCACCAGGTGGCAGCCGCGGTCCGCGGCCGCCGTCTCGAAGGTGTTCGACAGCACGCGCATCTGCTGGCTGCGCCCGACGAGCGGCGACACCCGCTCGCGCGGACGGGTCCCGCCTGCGAGCAGGCCCGAGAGCCGGAAGGCCGTCGTGCTCGGCCCGCCGCGTGGATCGTCGAGCGGCGCGGGCTCCGCCGTCACGGATTCCCGGATCAGTCCGAGCGTCGGCTCGTCCACGAGGATCTCGTCGGGGCCCGCCAGCTCCCCGAGCCGCTTCGCCACGTTCACCGTCCGTCCGGTGGCGGGAAACGAGGTGCGCGCCCCGAGATCCGCGATCACCTCCCCCGTCGCGACTCCGACCTGGGCACCGAGCCGAATGCTCAGGTCCGGGAACTGCTCGCCGGCGAGCGAGGGGAGCGTCTGGCGCAGCTCGACCGCGGCCCGGACGGCCCTCAGCGCGTCGTCCTCGTGGAGGACGGGAACGCCGAAGACGGCCACGAGCATGTCGCCGGGGTAGTCCTCGACTGTCGCGCCGTGCCGCTCGAGGATCGCACGGATCGCGGCGAGCGAGTGCGAGCTGACCTGCCTGCCGGCCTCCGCGTCGAGCCCGCCCGCACCCGCCGCGTCGTGGATGCCGACGAAGAGGACCGTGACGGTCTTCCGGACCTCGCGCATGGCCGCCGGCAGCTCGGCGGCGCGCGGCGCGCCCTCCTCGCGCAGCTCGAAGACTCGCTCCGGGCGCGACAGGCCGCGCAGCTGGTGGCTGCCGTGATCGATCAGCTCCATGCCCTCGGGTAGCCGGTCGTGGACGATCTCAGTCGTGGCCTGCGACAGCAGCGTGGCACCGCCGTCCGCAAGCGCCCTGAGCCTCGCGGCGCGGTTCACAGCGGGGCCGAAGTAGTCGCCGTCGCGCTCGTGGGCCTCGCCGGTGTGGATCGCGATCCGGACGCGCAGCTCGAGCCCGGCGTCCCACTCGGCCGCGGCGAAGGAGCTGCGCAGCCGGCCGGCGCAGGCGAGCGCCTCCGACGCGCGCCGGAAGACAGTGAGCGTTGAGTCGCCCTCGCCCTGCGACTTCAAGAGCCGCCCGCCGTGCGACTCGGTGCAGCCGGCGATGATCTCGTCGTGGCGCTCGAGCGAGCCCGCCATCGCCGCGGGATTGGCCTCCCACAGTGCCGACGAGCCCTCGATGTCGGTGAGCAGGAAGGTCACGACGCCGGACGGCAGGTCGCTCGACGGCGCGCGGCGCCGTTGCGGCTGCGGTCGCTCGAGGCCGAGCGAGTCGTCCTGGGCGAGCACGGCCGCCTCGAGCTTGCGGAGGCGCGAGCCCGGCTCGATGCCGAGCTCCTCGACGAGCTGGCGGCGCGCATTCTGGTACGCCTGCAACGCGTCGGCCTGACGGTCGGCGCGGTAGAGCGCGAGCATGAGCTGGGCGCGTAGATGCTCGCGGTAGGGATGCTCCTCCACGAGCTGCTCGAGCTGCCCGATCACCTCGCCGTGCCGGCCGAGCGCCAGCTTCGCCTCGATCGACTCCTCGATGGCCGCGACGCGCAGGTCCCCGAGACGGGCGATCTCCGCCTGCGCGAAGGGCTCGTACGCCAGATCCGCGAGCGGCGCCCCGCGCCAGAGCGCCAGGGCGCGGCCGAGCGCGTCGAGAGCGCGCTCCGGTTCGCCGGCGCCGAGGTCTGCCCGGGCTTCGTCGAGCAGACCCTCGAAGCGGTGAGCGTCGACGTCGTCGATCTCGATCTGCAGCTCGTAGCCGTGCTCGCGCGTCACGAGGACGTCCGGCGGAAGCTCCTTGCGCAGCCGCGAGACGTGCACCTGGAGAGTCTTCAGCGCGTTGGTCGGCGGGCTCTCACCCCAGAGCTCGTCGATCAGGCGCTCGCCCGAGAGCGTCTCGTTGGGGTGCAGCAGGAGTGCGGCAAGGACGGCACGGCGCTTGCGTCCGCCAAGCGCGATCTGCCTGGCCCCGTCGAGGGCCTCAAGCGGGCCGAGAATGCGAAAGTCCATGCGTGCAGCGGAATCTTGCTCCGCTGTGGCCCAACGTTACCTGCCTGTTACCGCTCTGTCGCCTGGCGGAAACCGCTCGCACCGACCATCTGCTCCAGATGGCACTGAGGCTCACCACACAGGAGGCAGTCATGGGACAGGTCATTCCCCGCCAGCACCCCGCAGTCGTTCTCCGCAGCCAGTACAAGATGGTCGTCGGCCTGCTCTGCGTCGCCGTCGTCGCGATCGTGGCCCTCGCCGCTGCAGTCGTGATCGTCGCGAACGACGACGACCCCGTCACGGTCGCCGCGCAGCCGAACGCGCAGCAGCAGACCCTGCCCCCGGGCACCCGCTTCGACGGCGGCCCCGACGAGGGCACGCGCGGCATCCAGGTCGCCCCGGCCGAGCCGGTCGCCCCCGGCACGCGCTTCGACGGCGGCCCCGACGAAGGCACGCGCGGCCGCTCTCCCTACTGGGAGACGTCCGATCCCCGCACGAGCTACCAGCCGGTCCCGGACGAGGGCTTCAAGGCCCGCGCCGGCGGCCCCTCGCCGCTCGTCGGTCAGAATCAGCCGGGCGCCCGCCCATAGCGGCACCAAACGTTCCCCCCAGCGGCGACGACGGGCTCTCCTTCGGGAGGGCCCGTTTCGCGTCTGGGGCCGGTGAACGAGAGCATTCAGCGCTCCGCTGTGGCGGAGTGTCCTGGATACGCAGTCGTTGGCTGGCTGCAGCGCGCGCCTGCAGCTCGCCGAGCTACGCGACCGTGGCGGGCTGTCCCAGCGACAGCTCCGCCACGCGCTCGCGGTGCTCGCGCGCCGAGCCGTAGAGCATCGCGTTCGTCTTCGCCCGCTTGAGATAGAAGTGGAGGTCGTGCTCCCAGGTGAAGCCGATGCCGCCGTGCACCTGGAGCGACGAGCCGCAGACGCGCCAGCCGGCATCGGACGAGTAGGCCTTCGCCATCGACGCGGCCGCCGGCAGCGAATCCGGCTCGGCGTCCGCGCACCAGCCCGCGTAGTAGGCGGCTGAGCGCGAGCCCTCGACCTCGAGCAGCATCTGCGCGCAGCGGTGCGAGACGGCCTGGTAGGAGCCGATCGGCCGCCCGAACTGCTTGCGCTCGCGCGCGTAGTCGACGGCCATCTCCATCGCCCTCTGCGCCACGCCCACGGTCTCGGCGGAGATCGCCGTGGCGATCCGGTCGGCGGCCGCGAGGTGGTCGCCGCCAAGCGCCTCGCCGCCGTCGGCGCGCACGCGGGCAAAGCGGCGCGTGCGGTCCATCGCCTCGAAGGGCTCGATCTCCGCCGACGAGGCCTCGACGACCGTCGTCGCACCGTCGAGCCCGATCAGGACGATCACCTCCGCGGAGTCGGCGTCCGGCACCAGCCGCGCCTCGCCGTCGCGCAGCACGCCGACCGTGCCGCGCGCCTCGCCGGACGCGATCCCGGGGAGCCAGCGCTCCTTTTGCTCGTCGGTGCCGGCGAGCTGGAGCGCGAGGCCCGCGGCGGCGTTCGACAGGAACGGCACCGGCGCGAGCGCGTAGCCGAGCTCCTCCATCAGGATCACGAGCTCGACGATCCCCAGGCCCTGGCCGCCGTGCTCCTCGTCGATGAAGATGCCGGCCCAGCCGAGCTCGGACATCTCCCTCCAGGCGTCGTCGTCGTAGGCGCCGGCCTCCGCGAGCTCGCGCACACGCTCCGGCTTGAAGCGCGCGGCGAGCAGCTCGTTCGCCGTTCGCTTGATCGCCTGCTGGTCGTCTGTGAAGTCGAAGTTCATGGCCTCTACCTCAGCTTCGGCAGGCCGAGCACGCGCTCGGCGATGATGTTCTTGAGGATCTCGGTCGTGCCGCCCTCGATCGAGTTGGCGCGCGAGCGCAGCAGCCTGTAGGTCCAGTTCGAGTCCCAGTTCGCGCCGTCCTCGCCGAGGATGTCGACGGCGAGCTCGGTGAGCGCCTGATTGACGTCGCTCCACTGCCATTTCGGCAGCGAGCCCTCCGGGCCGGGCACGCCGTGCTTCATGATCTGGGTGAGCCCGCGCCAGGCGTTCAGCCGCAGCAGCTCGACCTCGATCGCGATCTGCCCGATGCGCTGGCGGATGACCGGGTCGTCGGTCACGCCGCGCTCGCGCGCCAGGTCCTTCAGCTCCTCGAGCGCGATGCGCACGCCTGCCGCCGACGCCGCCCCGAGGCCGGCGCGCTCGTTCATGAGCGTCGTGATCGCGACCCCCCAACCGTTGCCGACGCCGCCGACGACGTTGTCGTCGGGGATCCGCGCCTCCTCGATGAAGAGCTCGTTGAACTCCGGCTGGTTCGTGATCTGGTGGAGCGGGCGGACCTGCACCGCGTCCTGCTCCATGTCCAGGATGAAGTAGGTCAGGCCCTGGTGCTTGGGCACGTCCTGGTCGGTCCGCGCGACGAGCATGCACCACTTCGCCTTGTGCGCGAACGTCGTCCAGACCTTCTGGCCCGTCACGACCCACTCGCCGTTCGACTTGACCGCCCTCGTCTTCAGCGACGCGAGGTCGGAGCCCGACTCAGGCTCCGAGAAGCCCTGGCACCAGATCTCGTCGCCCGTGAGGATCGCGTTGAGCCAGCGCTCCTTCTGCTCGTCGGTGCCGTGGTGCATCACCACAGGGCCGCCCATCACAAGGCCCAGCACGTTCGCGGGCGAGGGGGCGCGCACGCGCGCCATCTCCTCGCCGAAGAGCGCCTGCTCCACGAGCGTCGCGCCGCGGCCGCCGTACTCCTTGGGCCAGGCCAGCCCGGCGTACCCGGCCTCATAGAGCTCGCGCTGCCACTTGCGCCGGTGGTCGAAGGCGGCGTCCTCGCCCGGCGGCTCCTCGCCCGGGTGGTTGTCGGCCAGCCAGGCGCGAAACTCGTCGCGAAAGGACTGTTCGGAGGGCGACAGCGTCAGGTCCATGGCCGGGTAATGTACCAGCGCGTACACAACGTGGAAGCCAGCCCCGACATCCCCCGCCGCCTGCCGCGCGGCACCCATGGACTCGATCCCTCCCTGGTCGCGGCGTCCCAGCGCACCCGCCTGCTCGAGGCGGTCGGACGCGCCGTCGCACACAAGGGCTACGCGGCGGCCACGATCGAGGACATCGTTCGCGATGCGGGCGTTTCGAAGAAGACCTTCTACGAGCACTTCAGCGACAAGCTCGATTGCTTCCTCGCCGCCTACGAGGCGGCGAGCGACGAGCTGCTCGCGCACATGAGGGCGGCGCAGGAGGCCGCGGGCGCGGCCGCCGGGCCGTCCGGCGCAGGTGGGCACGACTGGCTTGCGCGCACACGTGCCGGCATCCACGCGTACCTCCGCTGGCTCGCGGCGGAGCCCGAGCTGGCGCGAGTCTTCCTGATCGAGATCGCGGCGGCCGGGCCGGTCGCGCTCGAACGGCGCGAGCGGATGCGCGATCGCCACGCGGAGCGCATGCGCGAGCTCCAGGTCGGAGGCGGGGTGCCCGATGAGCTCTTCCACGCGGTGGTGGCCGGGGCGGACGACCTCGTCGTGCGCCGCCTGCGCGAGGGACGCGAGCTGCTCGAGCTCGAGCCGATGCTCCTCTACCTCCAGGTCTCGCTGCTCGCCGGGCCGGAGGCAGCCGCCGAGCTGGCCTAGCGGGCGAGCAGCTCCACGACCTCCTCGGCGTCGGAGTCGAGTGCCCAGTTGACCGGGACCTGCTCGAGGCCGGCGACATCGATGGTGCCGCCGCGCTGGCCGCTCTTCAGCTGGCGCCCGTCCGGCTCGATGCGCACGGAGCCGCGCGACCATGAGCCGGCCTGTTCGCGCTTCACCTTGACGACCGTGTCGGTGCTGCCCTCGCCCCCGCCCCCTTCAGACCAGGCGCTCAGCGCCAGAGCGATCACCCGGTCGTCTGTCACCACGAGGCAGAACTCGCGCGGCAGCGACTTGGACCGCTTCGCGCGCGCCAGCTCGACCAGCGCCCAGCCGGTGAACATAGAGGCCAACGACTGCGCCTTTCCCTGGGTCACGATGCCGGCCGCGACGATCTCCTCGTCGAACCAGCCGCTGGCATGGAGCCGCTGCTTGAACGCGCCCGGGACGGCGAGCGGGACACGGAGATGACCCTTCTTGTCGAACACCCGGTCGTAGTCCAGGCTCGAGCCGCCGCCCGGGCCCAGAACTTCGACGGCGACCTCTGCAACGTCAGACCACATGCGCTTCTCCTTTAGTCGACACGAGCATCTGCGCGTACAGTCGCCCGCCGGCGCCGCCGCCGACAGGGGGGTCCGCCGACGACCGGGCGTCGGTTCTCCGCCATCGTTCCTAAATTCGTAACGGAACCGTTGCGTAATTCGCCGATGTGTGCTTGACTAATCGATACGCAACGGTTTCGTATCGATTAGAGGAGGAGAGCCAGCATGTCACCCGCCGCCCAGAAGATCCACGACCGCCGCTGGTGGACGCTCGTGGTCCTGTCGACCTCCCTGCTCGTCATCTCGCTGGACAACACGATCCTGAACGTCGCGCTGCCGACGATCGAGCGCGAGCTCGACGCCACGAGCGGTCAGCTCCAGTGGGTCGTCGACTCGTACACGCTCGTGTTCGCCGGACTGCTGCTCACGATGGGTGCGCTCGGCGACCGCTTCGGCCGCCGCGGAGCGCTCGCCGCCGGCCTCCTCATCTTCGGCACTGCCTCGCTCGCGTCCGCATTCGCCGGATCGGCGCCGATGCTGATCGCGACGCGGGCGCTGATGGGACTCGGCGGCGCGCTGATCATGCCCACCACGCTCTCGATCCTCACCAACGTCTTCCCCGCCCACGAGCGGCCCAAGGCGATCGGGATCTGGGCGGCGGTCGCGGGCATCGGAGTCGGCGTCGGCCCCGCCGCCGGCGGCTTCCTGATCGACCGGTTCGACTGGCCCGCCGTCTTCCTCGTGAACGTCCCGATCGTGATCGCCGCGCTCGCCGCGATCCCGAAGCTGGTGCCCGACTCGCGGGACCCCGAGCAGGCTCGCCTCGACCCGGTCGGCGCGCTGCTCTCGACCGTGGGCCTGGCCATGCTGACGGCGACCATCATCCAGGCGCCCGGCTGGGGCTGGACCGACACACGCATCCTCGCCGGCTTCGGCATCTCCGCGGCCCTGCTCGCGGGCTTCGTTGGCTGGGAGCTCCAGTCGCGGTCGCCGATGCTCGACATGGCGCTGTTCCGGATCCGCCGCTTCACGGGCGCATCCGGCGCCGTGGCGCTCGTGTTCTTCGCGCTCTTCGGGTCGATCTACTTCCTGACCCAGTACCTCCAGGACGTGCTCGACTACTCGCCGCTCGAGGCGGGCGTGCGGATGCTCCCCATCGCGGGCGGGCTGGTCCT
>Ga0075428_100007622_pt1 | contig 11999 bp, 10 predicted proteins | sample RhiMetdeltSRZDD2_FD_75291 | JGI IMG/M metagenome (GOLD analysis project Ga0075428, IMG submission 75291) | Populus rhizosphere microbial communities from Tennessee, USA - Rhizosphere MetaG P. deltoides SRZDD2 | ecosystem: Host-associated > Plants > Roots > Rhizosphere > Soil | place: USA...
CGAGGCGCCGCACGTTTTGCAGGGTCGCGACCACGAGCTCGCGGAGGCGCGCGACCGACTCCTGCTCCGCGCCCTCGAGCTGCTTGAGCCCGAGCAGGATCGAGGTCAGCGCCTGGCCGGTCTCGTCGTGCAGTTCGCGCGCCAGCCGCCGACGCTCCAGCTCCTGCGCCGCGACGACGCGCCGCAGCGCGTCACGCGCGACCCGCTCCGACAGCTCGACGGCGACCGCCGCTCGCGACGCGAACGTCTCGGCGAGCCGCACGTCGTCGTGCTCGAAGCGCGCGTCGGGAGCGGTGAGCTTGTCGTAGGCGGTCAGCACGCCGATCGGCCGGCCGTGCACGAGCAGCGGCACCCACAAGCCGGCCCGCGCGCCGATTCCGCGCGTGAACTCCAGGTTCACCTCGCGGTCTTCGACCACCGAGTCGACGCGCTCGCTGCGGCCGCGCTCGAGCACCCGTCCGGCCTTCGACTGCGCACGGTCGACCATCCGACCGACGATCTGGTCGGCACCGTCGCCGGCCGCGGTGACGATTCGCAGCTGTCCTTCGCCGGCCGGAAGCGCGACGGTGACCAGCCGCGCCTCGAGCAGCTCCTGCAGACGCTTCGCCAGGAGCTCGAGCAGGATGTCGACGTCGGTCTCGCGGGCGAGCGCGCCGCTGCCCTCGATCAGTGCCTCGAGCTGGCGCGACCAGCGCGTCGCGGACTCGTAGAGACGGGCGTTCTCGATCCCGACCGCCGCCTGCGACGCGAGCATGCCGACGACCTCCTGGTCGGCCTCGGAGAAGTCGGCGCCCTCGGCCTTGTCGGTGAGGTAGAGGTTGCCGTAGGCGACGCCGCGCAAGAGGATCGGCACGCCGAGGAAGGCGGTCATGGGCGGGTGGTTCGGGGGGAAGCCCACGGAGCGCGGGTCGTCGGTGATGGCGTGCAGCCGCAGCGGCCGCGCGTCGCGGATCAGCGCGCCGAGGATCCCGCGGCCGTGGGGCGGGTCGCCGATCGCAGCGCGGGCCTCCTCGTCGATGCCGTGGGTGATGAAGCGCTCGAGGTGCGAGCCGGTCGGGTCGATCACGCCGAGGGCCGCGTACCGGGCAGCTGTCAGCTCGGCAGCGACCGAGGTCAGCCGCTGCAGCAGGTTGTCGAGCGACAGCTCCGAAGTGAGGGCCATCCCGGCCTCCAGCAGGGCCCGGAGCCGCGGCTCGCTCGGCGACGCAGACTCCACGTGCTCAGCGTACTGCGGAAAAGCCGAAGCTCTCCTCGGTGCAGCCGCTGATGTCACGCGCGCACGCGCGCGCGAGGCTGAGGGCGAGCGAAAGGAGGAGCCATGAAGGCACTCGTGTACCACGGTCCCGGGATGCGCTCCTGGGACGAGGTCCCGGACCCCGCGATCCAGCAGCCGACGGACGCGATCGTTCGCATCGACTCGGCGACGATCTGCGGGACCGACCTCCACATCCTCAAGGGCGACGTCCCCGAGGTGCAGCCCGGCACGATCCTCGGCCACGAGGCGGTTGGCACGGTCGTCGAGATCGGCGACGCGGTGACGACGCTCGAGCCCGGGGACCGCGTGCTGGTCTCCTGCATCACCTCGTGCGGACGCTGCCGCTTCTGCAAGGAAGGCCACTACGGGCTCTGCACGGGAGGCGGCGGCTGGATCTTCGGCCACCTGATCGACGGGCTCCAGGCCGAGCTCGCGCGGGTGCCGTTCGCGGACACCTCGGTCTACAAGCTGCCCGACGAGCTCAGCGACGAGCATGTGCTGTTCCTCGCCGACATCCTCCCGACCTCCTACGAGGTCGGCGTGCTGAACGGCGACGTGCAGCCGGGCGACACCGTCGCGGTCGTCGGCGCGGGGCCGATCGGCCTGGCGGCGATCATGACGGCCGAGCTGTACACGCCCGGGCGGATCGTCGCGATCGACCTCGCGCCCGCGCGGCTGGAGAAGGCGCTCGAATTCGGGGCCGACGTCGTGATCGACAACGGCCGCGAAGACGCGGTCGAGCGGGTGATGCAGCTGACCGGCGGGCTCGGCGCGGACGTCGCGATCGAGGCGGTCGGCGTGCCGGAGACGTTCGAGCTCTGCGCGGAGCTGGTGCGGCCCGGCGGCCACGTCGCCAACGTGGGCGTTCACGGCCACCCGGCTACGCTCCACCTGGAGAAGCTGTGGATCCGGGACGTGACGATCATGACCGGCCTCGTGGACACGTTCTCCACGCCGAGGCTGCTGGAGCTGATCGCGAACGGGCGGCTCGACCCGACGCCGTTCGCCACGCACCGCTTCCCGCTCGACGAGACGATGGCGGCCTACGACGTGTTCGCCGCCGCCGCCGAGACGAACGCGCTGAAGGTCGTGCTCGAAGGGGAGCCGGCGCTGCGCGAGGAGCGCGAGCGTGAAGGAGCCGCGGTTGGCGTCTAGCGTCGAGGAGGCTGCGGCCGGAGCTGTCGACGTCATCCTCAAGGACGGCGGGACGCTCCGGCTGCGGCCCCCGGCCGCGGCGGACTCAGAGGCCGTGCTCGAGTTTCTGCAAGGCCTCTCGGAGCGCAGCCTGTACCTGCGTTTCCACGGCATCCGCACCGTCGACGAGGCGCTTGCGGGATCGCTGCTCGACCCGGACTGGGTCGAGACCGGCGCCCTGGCGGGCTGGCTCGGCGACCGCATCGTGGGAGTCGCGAACTACGTCCGGCTGCGCGATCCCCGGCTCGCGGAGGTCGCGTTCGTCGTCGCCGATTCAGAGCAGGGGAGGGGCATAGGAACGCGCCTGCTCGAGCAGCTCGCCGAGCGCGCGGCCGCGACCGGCGTGACTCGGTTCGTCGCGGACGTGATGGCCGCGAACAGGGCGATGCTGAGCGTCTTCACCGGGGCCGGGTTCGATGTCGTGCGCGAGCTGGAGCACGGCGAGGTCGAGGTCAGCTTCCCGATCGCAGCGACCGAGGCGTTCCAGGAGCGCGTCGAGGAGCGCGACCACCTCGCGGTTGCCGCCTCGCTGCGCCCGTTCTTCGAGCCGTCGAGCGTGGCGGTGATCGGTGCGTCGCGCAGGCGGGGGTCGATCGGCGGCGAGCTCTTCCGAAACGTGCTCGAGGCCGACTTCGACGGCGCCGCCTACCCGGTCAACCGCGGCGGCGAGCCCGTCGCGGGCGTGCGCGGCTACGGCTCGATCACCGAGATCCCGGACGACGTCGAGCTGGCCGTGATCTGCGTGCCCGGGCCGCTCGTCCTCGGGGCGGCCGAGGAGGCGCTGGCCAAGGGCGTCCGCGCGCTCTGTGTGATCTCGTCCGGGTTCGCGGAGACGGGCGCCGCCGGCGTCGAGCGCCAGGAGCAGCTGCTCGCCCTCGTCCGCTCGCACGGCGCCCGGCTGCTGGGCCCGAACTGCCTCGGGATCGCCTCCTCGAAGCCGAAGCTGAACGCGACCTTCGCCCCGCGCGCGCTGCCGACGGGCCGGATCGGCTTCTCGTCCCAGTCGGGAGCCCTCGGCCTCGCCTTGCTGGAGCAGGGCGAGGGTCTCGGCTTCTCGGCTTTCGTCTCGATCGGGAACAAGGCGGACGTCTCCTCCAACGACCTGCTCGAGTGGTGGGAGGACGACCCGGAGACCGATGTCGTGTTGCTCTACCTCGAGTCGTTCGGCAACCCGCGCAAGTTCGGCCGGCTCTCCAGGCGCGTGGCGCGGCGCAAGCCGATCCTCGCGCTGAAGGCCGGGGCGACGGCGGCCGGCGCGAAGGCGGCGAGCTCGCACACCGCCGCACTTGCAGGCTCGGAGGCCGCGGTCGACGCGCTCTTCCACCAGGCCGGCGTCCTGCGGGCGCGGACGCTCGAGGAGCTCGTGGATGTCGCCGGACTGCTCTCGAGCCAGCCCCTGCCCCGCGGCCGGCGGGTCGGCGTGCTCACGAACGCCGGCGGCCTCGGGATCCTCTGCGCCGACGCCTGCGAGGCGGCCGGGCTCGACCTGCCGGAGCTGGCGCAGGAGACCCGCGACGCGCTGGCCGAGGCCCTCCCCGGCGACAGCAGCGTCGCCAACCCGGTCGACATGCTCGGCTCGGCGACAGGCGCAACCTACGAGCGGGCAATCCCGGCGCTGCTTGCCGACCCGCGTCTCGACGCGCTGATCGTGCTCTTCGTGCCGCCGGTCGTCGCGGGTGCACCGGAGGTCGCGGCTTCGATCCGGCGCGCGGTCGAGGCGTCGCGCACCGACAAGCCGGTGCTCGCGGCGGTGATGAGCGCCGAGGGGATGCCGCTCGACCTGCTCGAATCCGACGTCGCCAGCTTCACCTACCCGGAGTCCGCGGCGCGCGCGCTCGGGCTCGCGGCCGACCGCGCCGAGTGGCTGCGCCGCGCGGCGGGGACGGTGCCGGAGCTCGACGGGATCGACCGCGATGGCGCGCAGGCGGTCGTCGAGGCCGCGGGCGAGGGCTGGCTCGACCCCTCGCAGACCCGGGAGCTGCTGTCCGCCTACGGGATCCCGCTTGTCGCGGAGCGCACCGCCGGGAGCACTGACGAGGCCGTGGCCGCGGCGCAGGAGATCGGCTATCCGGTGGTCGTGAAGACCGCGGCACCCGGCGCGCACAAGACGGAGAGCGGCGGGATCGCTCTCGACCTCCAGGACGAGCAGCAGGTGCGCGACGCGGTCGAGCGGATCACCGCGCCCGTGATCGTGCAGCGGTACCTCCAGGGCCCGGGCGTAGAGCTGCTGGCAGGAGTCGTCCAGGACCCGGTCTTCGGCCCACTCGTCGCCTTCGGCCCCGGCGGTGTCTTTGCAGAGCTGATCGGCGATGCGACCTTCCGGGTCGCGCCGCTCACCGACGTCGACGCCGAGGAGCTCGTCACCGGCGGCAAGGCGGGACGCCTCGTCGCCGGCTTCCGCGGCTTACCGCCGGCCGACACGACCGCGCTGGAAGGTCTCGTCCACCGGCTCGGCCGGCTTGCGGAAGACTTCGGCGAGGTGGCCGAGCTCGACCTGAACCCCGTTATCGCCGGGCCCGCCGGCTGCGTCGCGGTCGACGCGCGCGTGCGGCTCGCGCCACGGCCGGCCGAGAGGGCGCTCAAGAGCTGGTGACGGTAGGCGAGCGGTCACCCGGAATCGACCTGTTTTGGCTCCCGCTCGGCGCGGGAGGCCACTGCGTGTGGTGGAACGGCCGGATCTACGAGGCGATCGCGGCGCGGCTCGCGAGGCGGCGCGTCTGCGACCTCTACCACTCGGCGCTCGAGGTGCGGGTGCCGGATGGACGGTTCGTGATCGAGTCGGCGCCGATTCGCGCGGCGGACGGCCCCGATCGCGGCGTGGTGGCGGAAGGCGCCGTCGGCAGTCGCTGGGCTGGCCGGTTGCCGCTCTTTCGCTACGAGCTGCGCTTCTGGCGCGACGGGATCATCCCGGACCTCGCGGAGGCCGTCGACAGCCCGCGGCATCTCACGGACGAGGTGGAGACGAGTCGCCGCCTGCTGGCGCTCGCGTCGTCGGTGCCGACCCCGGTCTGGGGCCGCGACCAGCTCCGTGCGGGCGAGATGTGGAACTCGAACTCGGTGATCGCGTGGCTGGTCGCCAGCAGTGGTCTCGATGCGGAGAAGATCCACCCGCCTCGGGGAGGGCGCGCGCCCGGTTGGGAGGCCGGCCTGGTCGTCGCGCAGCGAGGATGAGAGGCGGATCGTGACGTCGGCGAAGGAGGCGAACGTGACCGTGGCCGGTGAAGAGCTCGAGCGTCTCGACGCGTTCTGGCGCGCCGCGAATTACCTCTCCGTCGGGCAGATCTACCTGCTCGACAATCCGCTCCTGCGCGAGCCGCTCCACCCCGAGCACGTGAAGCCGCGCCTGCTCGGCCACTTCGGGACCGTCCCGGGCCTCAACCTCGTCTGGACGCACCTGAACCGCGCGATCCGTATGCGCGACCTCGACGCGATCTACATCTGCGGCCCCGGCCACGGCGGCCCCGGGATGGTCGCCTGCGCATACCTCGAGGGCACCTACAGCGAGCTGTACCCGCACGTCTCCCTCGACGAGGCCGGCTTGAAGGAGCTCTTCCGCCAGTTCTCGTTCCCCGGCGGCATCCCGAGCCATGCCGCGCCGGAGACGCCCGGCTCGATCCACGAGGGAGGCGAGCTCGGCTACTCGCTCGCGCACGCGTACGGGGCGGTCTTCGACAACCCGGGCCTGCTCGCGTGCTGCGTCGTCGGCGACGGCGAGGCCGAGACCGGCCCGCTTGCGACGAGCTGGCACTCGAACAAGTTCCTCGACCCCGAGACGGACGGCGTCGTGCTGCCGGTCCTGCACCTGAACGGCTACAAGATCGCCAACCCGACGGTGCTCGCGCGGATTCCGGAGTCCGAGCTCGTCGCGCTGCTCGAGGGCTACGGCTACCGGTCGGTACTGGTCACCGGCGGCTTCGACGGCGAGGACCCGCTCGCGGTGCACGAGCGCTTCGCGGCCGCCCTCGACGAGGTGCTCGACGAGATCTCGGAGCTCAAGCAGCGGGGGGACGGGGCTCGCCCGCGCTGGCCGATGATCGTCCTGCGCACGCCGAAGGGCTGGACGGGCCCGAAGGAGGTCGACGGCCTGCCGGTCGAGAACACATGGCGCTCGCACCAGGTGCCGATCGCCGAGGCGCGCGAGAACGACGAGCACCGGCGCCTGCTCGAGGAGTGGATGCGCTCCTACCGGCCCGAGGAGCTCTTCGACGACAACGGCGCGCCGGTGGCGGAGCTGCTCGAGCTGGCGCCGCGCGACGAGCGGCGAATGAGCGCCAACCCGAGCGCGAACGGCGGCATTCTGCTCCGCGACCTGCTGCTCCCGGACTTCCGCGACTACGCCGTCGACGTTCATGCGCCAGGCAAGACCCTCAGCGAGGCGACCCGGGTACTGGGCGGCTTCCTCCGCGACGTGGTCGAGCGGAACCGGGACAACTTCCGCGTCTTCGGCCCCGACGAGACCGCATCGAATCGCCTCGCGGACATCTTCGCGGCGACCCCGCGCGCCTGGCAGGCGGAGATCCTGCTCACCGACGAGGACCTCGCCCCGCGCGGCCAGGTGGTCGAGGTGCTAAGCGAGCACCTCTGCCAGGGCTGGCTGGAGGGCTACCTGCTCACGGGGAGGCATGGTCTCTTCAACTGCTACGAGGCCTTCATCCACATCGTCGACTCGATGTTCAACCAGCACGCGAAGTGGCTGAAGGTGACGCGAGACATCCCGTGGCGGCGACCGATCGCCTCGCTCAACTACCTGCTCAGCTCCCACGTCTGGCGCCAGGACCACAACGGCTTCTCGCACCAGGACCCGGGCTTCATCGACCACGCCGTGAACAAGAAGGCGGGGGTCATCCGCGTCTACCTCCCGCCGGACGCGAACACCCTGCTCTCGGTGGCCGACCACTGCCTGCGCAGCCGGGACTACGTCAACGTCGTCGTCGCCGGCAAGCAGCCGGCGCTGAACTACCTCTCGATGGACGACGCGATCCTCCACTGCACACGCGGGATCGGGATCTGGGAGTGGGCCTCGAACGACGACGGCGACGAGCCCGACGCTGTGCTCGCCTGCTGCGGCGACGTCCCCACGCTCGAGACGCTCGCCGCGGCCGCCCTGCTGAGGGAGCACCTGCCCGAGCTGAAGCTGCGGGTCGTGAACGTCGTCGACCTGATGCGCCTGCAGCCCGAGAGCGAGCATCCGCACGGGCTTCCCGACGGCGAGTTCGACTCGATCTTCACCAGCAACAAGCCCGTCGTCTTCGCCTACCACGGCTACCCGTGGCTGATCCACCGGCTCACCTACCGCCGTCGCAACCACGTCAACCTGCACGTGCGCGGCTACAAGGAGGAGGGCACGACGACGACGCCGTTCGACATGGTCATGCTGAACGACCTCGATCGCTTCCACCTCGCGATCGACGTGATCGACCGCGTCCCCGGCCTCGCCAACTCCGCCGGGCCGCTGCGCCAGGAGCTCGAAGACCGCCGGCTGCGCGCCCGCGCGTACACGCGTGAGCACGGGGAGGACGATCCCGGGATCAGCGGCTGGACGTGGCCGGGCTAACGAAGGTCCTCGTCGTCAATGCGGGCTCGACGAGCCTGAAGCTCTCGACGGTCGACGAGGACGACTCCGCGGAGCCGGTCGCGTCACTCGCTGAGCCTCCTTCGGTCGACGCCGTCGCGCACCGGATCGTTCACGGCGGCGCGCGCTTCCGGGAGCCCGTGGTGATCGACGACGCGGTTCGGCGCGAGCTCGACGCCCTGACTGAGCTGGCGCCGCTGCACAACGCCCCGGCCCTCGCCGCGGTCGACGAGGCGCGCCGCGCACTGCCCGGAGTCCCGCACGTCGCGGTCTTCGACAGCGCCTTCCACGCGACGCTGCCCGAGGAGGCCTACACGTACGCGCTGCCGCGGCGCTGGCGCGAGGAGTGGGGGATCCGGCGCTTCGGCTTCCACGGGCTGTCCGTGGCCTGGGCCGCCGAGCGCGTGACGGTGCCGCGACTCGTCGTCTGCCACCTGGGCGGCGGCTGCTCCGTCACCGCCGTGCTGGACGGCCGTTCCGTCGACACGACGATGGGCTTCAGCCCGCTCGAGGGGGTGCCGATGGCGACGCGGCCGGGGACGATCGATCCGGAGATCCTGCTCTACCTGCAGCGGCACAACGCGGCCACGCCCGACGAGCTCGAGCACGCGCTCGAGCACGAGTCCGGGCTCGTCGCGCTTGGCGGGACGGGCCGGGTCGAGGAGCTGGAGGCGCGCCAGGACGACGACGCTCGGCTCGCGCTGGCTGTCTTCTCCCGTCGCGTCGCGGGCGCGGTCGCCTCTGCGGCGGCGGCCCTCGGCGGAGTCGACGCCGTCGTCTTCACGGCCGGGATCGGCGAGGGCTCGTCCGGGGTGCGTGCCGACATCTGCGGACGGCTCGTGTTCCTCGGCGTCGAGCTGGACGAGCGGGCGAACCGCGAGGCGCGGCCGGACGTGGACGTGGCGCTCCCGGGCTCGCCCGTTCGCGTCTGGGTCGTTCACGCGCGCGAGGACGCGATCGCCGCTCGCGGTGCGCGCTCGCTGCTCTAGGTGAGATCGTCGGCGGTGCCGATCGCGATCAGCGGGTGCGTCGCGGGACGCAGCCAGCGCAGCGTGCGTACGAGCTGCGGGAGCGGCAGGCTCACGCAGCCGAGCGTCGGGCGGCCCGTGCTCACGTGCAGGAAGATCCCCGAGCCGCGGCCGGGCACCACCGGGTTCGTGTTGTAGGCGATCACCGCGAGGTGGCGGTAGGCGGTCGGCGAGCGCGACATGTCCTCGCTGGTCGTGCGGAACGGCGGCTTCGAGCCGCACCGCACGTGCCGGAAGCGGTTGTAGTACGGCGAGCGCGAGTCCTCGACCCACCAGTCGCCGCAGACGACGCGGTGGAAGCGATAGCGGACGCCGGGGTTCGGCGCGACGCCGTACATCGTGCGCAGGAAGCCGAAGGTGCCCGTGGGCGTACGGCGGTCGCCCTCGCGCTTCGCAGGTGACGTGCCGTTGCCGCCGAGCCACGCGGTCCAGGGCCCCGCCGCCGGCCGCCAGCAGCCGCCGCGCCTGGTCCACAGGCGGAACACCGCCTGTGTCGAGCGGCGCGTACGCGCGACCGCCGTGACGAGCTGGGTCGAGGAGCCCGTGTCGAGCCGGTTCGGCAACATCGGGCCGCAGACGGCGGCCTTGTCGGTGCCGCCGGAGGCCGCAGCCGCCACCGCGAGCGCCAGCACAGGAAGAACGAGAAGGCGCACGGCCCTGCAGACTACGGGCGATGGCCGCGCTCCTGCTTGCCGTCCTGGCTCTGCAGCCGCCTCCGTTCACGTACTCGGTCGCGCGCGTGACCGGGGCCGACCTGCCGCATTCGTGGCATCGCGGCTGCCCGGTTGCGCCCGCGCAGCTGCGGCGCCTGCGCGTCAGTTACTGGGGCTTCGACCGTCGAGCGCAGACGGGCACGCTGGTCGTGAACGCTGGCGCGGTACGGCCGCTCACGCGCGTGTTCGCCCGGCTCTACGCGAAACGGTTCCCGATCCGCCGCATGCGCCCGATCGACGCGTACGGCGGGAACGACGAGCGTTCCCTCGCGGCCGACAACACCGCCGCCTTCAACTGCCGCTACGCGGTCGCGTCGGGGCCGAAGCGGTGGTCGGCGCACGCGTACGGCTTCGCGATCGACGTCAACCCGGTCGAGAACCCGTACCTCCTGAACGGCCGCGTCCATCCGCGCGCCGGCCGCGTCTACCTCGACCGCTCGCGCGTGCGGCACGGGATGGCCGTTCGCGGCGGGCTGCTCGTGAACACGTTCGCGTCGGTCGGCTGGCGCTGGGGCGGCCGCTGGACCGGCTCGCCCGACTATCAGCACTTCTCCGCGACCGGCGGCTAGAGGCCTCTGAGGAGGCGCTGAGCGACCCCGCGCAGCGTCTCCTTCCCGTACGGGTGGCTGCCGTCGAGGTACGTGAGGATCGCCACCGAGACGCGCTCGTCGACGCGGGTCAGCAGTGCGACCTGGTGGTCGACCCAGCCCGTGCCCGAGCCCCAGCCGCCCTTGAAGTAGAGCCGCCAGCCCGGTGGGCGGACACGGGCGATACCCCAGCGCTGGGACGTGGCGATCGTGCTCAGCAGGTCCATCGCGTACGCCCGGTGCCGCAGCGCGACGAACGAGTCGATGTGGAGCAAGTAGCGCGCCTGGTCGGCCGCGTCTATTCGGCTCAGGCCCCAGATCCCGGTCACGGGCGTGAAGCGGCGCATCCCGGCGCGGCGGGCGAGGGCACGAAGGCGGCCGGGCCCGACGAGGCCGAGGACCCGGCCCGCCGCCGCGTTGTCGGAGCGGCGGATCATCGGCGCCAGCAGCGCCCGGTCGCGCGGGCCGAGCGGGCGCGCGCGCACAGACGGCAGATCGAGGTAGGCGACGAGCAGCATCGCCTTCAGCACGCTCGCCGACGGGAAGGTTCGGGACGCGTGCCAGCCCCAGGAGCCGCTCTCGGTACGGACGGCGAAGGCGATCGCCCCGTGCCGGTGCGACGCGTAGGCGACCGCCGCGGCGACGTCCGGCTGCCAGGCGGGTGCCTGGGCGGCCGCAGGCGTGGCGAGGACGAACGCGGCGAGAACGGTGACCGCTGCCTTCATCGGGCGAGCCTCCCGAGGAGCAAGCCGAAGAGGAGGTGCCGCCACGTCGCCTGTGCGAAGGCTCGCGGGCTCGAGAGCAGCGGCGGCAGGCCCGGCTCGCCGCGAGCGGGGTGGAACCGGTCCACGACGGAGTTCAGCGGGTAGAGAGCGAGGTGCTCGCCGACCGCCATCACCACCGCGAGCCGTCGCGGATCGGCCGGGGAGCTGCGCCGGAGCCGGTCGTAGGCGAGGCCGAAGACGGCCCCGTTGGCGGCGTGGATAGCGAAGCCGAGCGGCCGCCAGCCGCGCCCACGCGTGACCGCCTTTCCGAGCAGCGCGATGTCGGAGTAGTCGCTGCGGAAGAGCCGCTGGTCGAGCGGCTCGAGGAGCCCCCAGACAGTCGCGGCCGCCGCGCCTGCCACCGCTGCTCTCACTCCGCTCGTCATTCGCCCAGCTGCCGGAGGAACGAGCCGCCGCCGACGATCTTCGACGCGCGCGTCCCGGCCGCATCGCGGAGGGCACGGTCCGAGGTCACGAGCCATGCGTCCGGGTAGCCCGGCGCCTCGCGGATCAGCCAGTCGTCGGCGCTCTCGCCGCCGGTGCCGACGAGTGTCGTGATCGAATCGCGCCGCTCGGTGCCGACGATCCCGCCGGGTGCCTTGCCATCGAAGACCAGCACGACTTCGTGGCCGTTTCGCCGCGCCCACTCGCTCGCCAGCGCGACCAGCTCCTCCTCGGGAAGGTTCGGCCATTGCGAGCGGAGCACGTTGCGCGCGTCGACCAGCACCGTCATCTTCGCGGTCACGGGCCCGTAGGGTGCCAGGCGTGCGTGCGATGGTGCTGGAGGCGCCCGGTCGGCCGCTCGTCGAGCGCGAGCTGCCCGAGCCGAAGGCGGGCCCGGGGCAGGTCCTGCTTCGTGTCCGAGCGTGCGGCGTCTGCCGGACGG
>Ga0075428_100007626_pt1 | contig 11996 bp, 10 predicted proteins | sample RhiMetdeltSRZDD2_FD_75291 | JGI IMG/M metagenome (GOLD analysis project Ga0075428, IMG submission 75291) | Populus rhizosphere microbial communities from Tennessee, USA - Rhizosphere MetaG P. deltoides SRZDD2 | ecosystem: Host-associated > Plants > Roots > Rhizosphere > Soil | place: USA...
TAGCCAAGCGTCTCTTCGGCGATCACCTCGGCGCGAAGACCGGCGTCATCGTCGACAAGATCGGTCCGATCAAGATGAAGTCGCGCACCGAGTGGATCGTCGGTGAGCAGGCCGGACCGAACTTCCGCGGCGTGAAAGCGATCGGCGGCGACGGCATCGATGTCGACGACATCATCAGCGGCACAGGCACCGAAGGCGTCGACGTCCTCTACATCACCGACGCGAAGTTCACCGAGCGCACGACCGATCCCGCGGTCATCGCCAATCTCCGCAAGGCGAAGTTCCTCATCGTGCACGCATGGGATGCCAATCATCCGCTGACCGAGGTCGCGGACGTTTTGATCCCCGGTGCGATTCATCCCGAGAAAGACGGCACGTTCACGAACGTGCAGGGCCGCGTGCAGCGCATCCATCAAGCGTTCCCGACGAAGGGACAGGCCGTGACCGATCTCGAGGCGCTGCGCCGCATCGGCGCGCGCATGTTCCCGGCGGCAGACGAGTTCAAGACCGCCGATGCATTCGACGTGTTCGAGCAGATGCACGAGGTGACGGCGTAATGGCCACGGCATTCGATACGACGGACGTCGTCCTGTCGATTCTCAAGATCGCGATCATTCTCGGCATCTGGCTCAACGTCACCCCGATCATGGTGTGGGTCGAGCGCCGCGGCAGCGCGCTCATTCAGGATCGCCCGGGACCGAATCGCGTCGGACCGTTCGGACTTCTGCAGTCGTTCGCCGACGCGCTGAAGTTCATCCTCAAAGAAGACATCGTCCCGGCGCAGGCGCACAAGTGGCTCTACAACCTCGCGCCGACGATCGGACTCCTTCCTGCCCTAACAACGATCGCGGTCGTGCCGTGGGGCCGCGGCTTCGAGATTCCGGAGATGACGCTCTTCGGGCGCAAGCTGTTCGAAGGCGGACGCTGGTTCGAGCCGGTGGTCGCGGACGTGAGCGCGGGCATTCTCGTGATCTTCGCGCTGGCCTCGCTCAGCGTGTACGGCATCACCATGGCCGGATGGTCGTCGTCGAACAAATACTCGCTCTTCGGCGCGATTCGCGCGTCGGCGCAGATGATCTCGTACGAGCTCGCGCTGACGCTGGCCGCGGTCAGTGTGCTGCTCGCGGCGGGATCGCTGCGACTGACGGACGTCGTCAACCAACAGGCCAATCACTACTTCGTTCTCTTCGACGTCATCAAGCTGCCGGCGTGGAACATCGTCTCGCCGGCGATGTGGCTCAGCTTCCTCGTCTTCTCCGTATCCGCGTTCGCGGAAACGAATCGTTTGCCGTTCGACTTTGCGGAAGCAGAGGCGGAGCTCGTCGCGGGCTATCACACCGAATACTCGTCGATGAAGTTCGCGCTGTTCTTCATGGCCGAGTACATGGCCATGGCGACGATGTCCGCCCTCATCACGACGCTCTACCTCGGCGGCTGGGACATCCCCTGGTACAACGAGCCGGCGACGTTCCTCGGATTCCTGCTGTCGTTCCTCGCCTTCCTCGCGAAGATGTCGCTTCTGCTCTTCGTCTTCGTGTGGGTGCGTTGGACGATCCCGCGGCTCAAGTACGACATCCTCATGCGCATCGGCTGGAAAGTTTTCCTGCCGCTCGCCTTCCTCAACATCGTGATCGTGGCCGCGTTCATCGCGGCGAGGTGGATTTGATGAATCGGTTGGCAGTTGGCGGTTGGCGGTTGGCGGTGGATCACCACCCCACGTTTTCTTCTACCGCCAACCACCAACCGCCAACCGCCAACTAATCGCTATGGAATTCGCCATCTTCTTCCTGTTCGCCGCGATCGCCGTGATCTTCGCGCTCGTGGTCGTGCTGCACCGGAATCCGGTCGTCGGCGCGCTGTCGCTGGTCGCGTCGTTCTTCGCGCTGGCGGTGATGTACGTGCTGCTCGAGGCGCCGTTCCTCGCGGCGCTGCAGGTGATCGTCTACGCGGGCGCGATCATGGTCCTGTTCCTGTTCGTGATCATGCTGCTCAATCTGCAGCACATGGCCGAGCCGCCGACGCGCCCGATCCAGCAGTTTCTCGGCTACACGGCCAGCGCCGCGTTCGGCATCGGCCTGATCTACTTCCTCATCAAATACGCGATCTTCACCAAGCTGCCGGACACGCCGTTCCACGCGGATGCGCGCACGATCGGCATTCGCTTGTTCGAAGCGTACGTGTTCCCGTTCGAGATGGTGTCGATTCTCTTGCTGGCCGCGATCGTCGGCGCGCTGTTTCTCAGCGGAAAAAGTGCGAAGGAGGCGCGGTCGTGATTCCCACGCACTACTTTCTGGTTCTCAGCGCGGTTCTCTTCACCATCGGCGTCATGGGCGTGCTCACGCGCAAGAACGGCATCACGATCTTCATGTCGATCGAGTTGATGGTGAACGCGGTCAACCTGACCTTCATCGCCTACGCGAGGCAGTTTCATCAGGTCGACGGACTTCTCTTCGTCTTTTTCATCATGGCGATCGCTGCCGCCGAAGCTGCGGTCGGCCTCGCCATCTTCATCTCGCTGTTCCATCACCGCGACACGATCGATGTGGACGAAGCGAATCTGATGCACTGGTAGTAAGCCAGTCGCCGAGTCTCCAAGTCGACGAGTCGACGAGGAGTCCGGAAACCTCGGCGACTTGGAGACTAGGAGACTCGGCGACTCGACATGGCGCAACCGTCGCATCGTTCCAGGCTCAGGAGCCTGAGACGATGGACAAAACCGAAAAGCTCATTGACTGGCAGGAAAACGAACGGGAAGACCGGAACCGGAACGGGCTCAGCGATGACATCGAGCCACCCGTGCCGGACGTGACGACCGGCTCGGCGAAGCTCGCTCAGCGACTGCGAGAGAACCCGGGACTCGATCCCACCCTCACCGGCGGCGACATCGACGCGCAGTGGGAGATGGCGGAGAGCTCGGGCGACGAAGCGGTCGCCGGCAGCATGGCCACACCGGGACAAAACGACACCGACGACATTGGACACGCGGTCGGCATTACGTATCAGGACGACGAAGAGCTGAAAGTCGGCGAGAAAGAGCGCAGTCGCGACATCCGCCGCTGGGAGCTCGATCCGGCGTCCGCGGATGATTATCAGGACCGCAAGAGAGACGAGAACAGGTAGCGGATGCGCGGGGCTCCTCGCATCTGCTAAAGATGTGAGGAGAACATGGACGTGGCTCGTGGCCAGTTGCCAGGGCGTTATCGCTTGAGCGATACAGCACGGGCAACTGGCAACGGGCCACTCCACAACCGCGATGCTCAATAATCTCTGGCTCATCCCCATCACTCCCTTCATCGGCTTCCTGCTGAACGGTCTCTTCGGCCAACGACTCGGCAAGAAGTTCGTCACCGCGGTGGCGTTCCTCGCGTCATTCGGCGCGGCGATCCTCGGCACGTGGGTGGTCGTCGATTACACCGCGACCTATCACCACGGCGAACGCCACCTCAACGTCGTCTACGAATGGTTCAATAGCGGCGGCATCGGCGCCGACATCGCCTTCCAGTTGGATCCGCTCTCGATCGTGATGCTCATGGTCGTGACGTGGATCGGATTCCTGATCCACCTCTACTCCATCGGCTACATGGCCCACGAAGAGGGCTACGGCCGCTATTTCGCCTACCTCAATCTCTTCCTCTCCGCGATGCTGATCCTGATTCTCGGGAGCAGCTACCTGTTCATGTTCGTCGGATGGGAAGGCGTCGGTCTCTGCTCGTACCTGCTCATCGGCTTCTACTACCAGACCGACTACGCGCCGCCCGCGGGCAAGAAAGCATTCATCGTCAATCGCATCGGCGACTTCGGATTCCTCGTCGCCATGTTCCTGATGTTCGCGTACATCGGCAGCGTCGATTTCGCGAAGGTCTCGCAGGTCGCGTCGGCCGGCGGTCTTTCGACCGCGATCGTCACCGCGATCTGTCTTCTGCTCTTCCTCGGCGCAGCCGGCAAGTCCGCGCAGATTCCTCTCTATGTCTGGCTGCCCGACGCGATGGCCGGTCCGACTCCCGTCTCCGCGCTCATCCACGCCGCGACGATGGTCACCGCGGGCGTGTACATGATCGCCCGCTCGAACGTGCTCTATCGACTCTCACCGACGGCGATGATGGTCGTGGCGATCATCGGAGGCCTAACAGCGCTTTTCGCTGCGACGATCGGTCTACGGCAGTTCGACATCAAGAAAGTCCTCGCCTACTCGACCGTCTCGCAGCTCGGATTCATGTTCATCGGCGTGGGCGTCGGTGCATTCAGCGCGGGCGTGTTCCATCTCGTGACGCATGCGTTCTTCAAGGCCTGCCTCTTCCTCGGATCGGGCTCGGTCATTCACGCGATGAGCGGCGAGCAGGACATTCGCCGCATGGGTGGTCTGCGCTCCAAGATTCCAATCACGTTCTGGACGTTCCTGATCGCCACGATCGCGATCGCGGGCTTCCCGCCGCTCGCCGGTTTCTTCTCCAAGGACGAGATCCTCGCGTCCGCGTGGGCGACGCCGTATTTCCCCGGCCTCGGAAAGTTCATCTACATCCTCGGTTCGCTCGCCGCCTTCTGCACGGCGTTCTATATGTACCGGCTGGTGTACATGACGTTCTATGGAGACTTCCGCGGAACGCATGAGCAGGAGCATCACCTGCACGAGTCGCCGCCGACGATGACCATCCCTCTGATTCTTCTCGCGGCGCTCTCCGTGTTAGGCGGTCTCCTCGGATTGCCGCACGTCATCGGCCACAACTTCCTCGCGGAGTGGCTGCACTCGGTGATCCCCGAGGTTGCGGGGACGCATCGGGAGATCCACATCGAGAGCAGCGCGGAATGGATGGTGATGGGCCTGTCGACGCTGATCGCGGTCGCGGGATGGTTCATCGCGATGCGTCTCTACAAAACGCGCGGACTCGCATCCGATGCCGCGTTCGAACAGCGCAGTCCCGCGGTTGCGAAAGCGATCGAGAACAAGTGGTACGTCGACGAGTTTTACGACGCGATCGTCGTTCGACCCCTCGCGGCGATCTCGCGCTTCTTCTGGCGCGGCGTCGATGCTGTGATCGACGGAATCGCGGCCATGCTCGGTTTCATCGTGCGCGGCTTCGGCGACATCATGCGCTTCTTCCAGACAGGAAACGTTCGCAACTACGCGCTGATGTTTTTCATTGGAGTGATCGTTTTTATCGCGTTTTTCGCATGAGGTTGCGAGTGACGAGTTGCGAGTTGCGCGAGGCTCATAGCCCAGGCGATGAGTCCCGCGGAACTCGCAACCCGCAACTCGCAACTGTCGAGGAGATTTGATGCCCTTGCTCAGCATTCTTCTCTGGCTCCCGATCGCCGCGGCGATCGTGCTCGCCTTCTTCCCGCGCACTGCCACGAACGCAGTGAAGGGATGGGGACTCTTCTGGTCCGCGGCCACGTTCATCGTCTCCCTCGGGTTGCTCCGCGGATGGGACGACACGCAGGCCACCTTCCAGTTCGTGGAGAGCGTCCCCTGGATTCCGCAGTGGGGCATCAACTACGCGTTAGGCGTGGACGGCATCTCGCTCTGGCTCGTGATGCTGACGACCTTCCTCACGCCGCTGATCTTCCTGTCCTCCTGGAACTCGATTCACAAACATCCGAAGGAGTACGTGATCGCGTTCCTGGTGATGGAGACGGCGATGATCGGCGCGTTCATCGCCACCGACCTTCTGCTCTTCTACGTCTTCTTCGAGCTCATGCTCCTGCCGATGTATCTCGTCATCGGCGTGTGGGGCGGCAAGAATCGCATCTACGCGGCGATCAAGTTCTTCCTCTTCACGATCGCCGGCTCGCTGCTGATGCTCCTCGGCATCATCTATCTCGTCTTCCAGAACTATCACCAGACCGGCAATCCCACGTTCGCGATCACGGAGCTCTACGGCACCGAACTGCTGCCGCGCGCGCAGATGCTTCTGTTCTTCGCGTTCTCGCTCGCGTTCGCGATCAAGGTTCCGCTCTTCCCGCTCCACACCTGGCTGCCCGACGCACACGTCGAGGCGCCGACCGGCGGCTCGATCATCCTCGCGGGCGTGATGCTGAAGATGGGAACGTACGGCTTCCTGCGCTTCGTATTGCCGTTCTTCCCCGAATCCTCGATGGAGTGGTCGACGCTGATGATCACGCTGTCGGTGATCGGCATCGTGTACGGCGCACTGGTCGCGTGGGTGCAGCCGGACATGAAGAAGCTGGTCGCCTATTCGTCCGTCTCGCACCTCGGCTTCTGCGTGCTCGGCATCTTCGCCATGAATCAGACAGCGATCGAAGGCTCGATCCTGCAGATGGTCAATCACGGCCTCTCGACCGGCGCGCTGTTCCTTCTCGTCGGCGTGATCTACGAGCGCCGCCACACGCGCCTTCTGGCGGATTACGGCGGGCTCGGACGCGCGATGCCGGTCTACGCGACGATGTTCGTCATCGCCGTGCTCTCCTCGGTCGGACTGCCGGGCCTCAACGGCTTCGTCGGCGAGTTCCTGATCCTCGCCGGAACGTTCAAAGCGAGTCCGATCGCCGCGACCATCGCCGCGAGCGGCGTCATCCTCGCCGCGATCTATCTCCTCTGGCTCGTGCAGAAGGTCTTCTTCGGACCGGTCACGAACGAAGAGAACAAGAACGTGCCGGACATGGCGTGGAACGAGGTTGCAGCCATGGTTCCGCTGATCGTGTTCATGGTCTGGATCGGCGTCCACCCGAATACATTTCTCAAGAAGATGGAGCCGAGCGTGAAGCACCTGGTGGCGACGATCAACGGGGAGCGGAGTGAGAGAGTGATGGTGGCAGAGAACAGGTTACGAGTTGCGAGTAGCGAGTTGCGCGAGCTTCCTCGCGAAACGGAAACTGCTCCCGCAGCCGAGAACGCTCTCGCAACTCGCAACTCGCAACCCGCAACCGTGACGGGAGGTGGCCAGTGAACCTCCAACCCCTCCTCGAGCCCGGCTGGGTCAACGCCATCTTTCCCGAGTTGATCCTCTCCATCGGCGGCATGGTGCTCATCCTTTGGGACGCGTTCCTGCCGCGCGTGAAGGGCGCGCTCGCGCCGCTCGCGCTCATCCTCTTCATCGCCGCGGCGTGGTCGGAGAATCTCTTCATCCAGGGCGGGATCTTTTTCGGCGGCACGTACGAAGTCAGCGCGATCACGATGATCTTCGACCTCACGTTTCTTCTCGCCGGCATGATGGCGACGCTGTTCGCGCGCGAGTACCTCGAGCGCGAGGGCATCGAAGACGGCGCGTTCTATGGCCTGCTGATGTGGGGCACGGTCGGCATGATGATGATGGCGAAGGGACTCGACCTGCTCCTCGTCGTGTTAGGTCTGGAGATCCTCTCCATCTGCATCTTCGTGCTCGTCGGCTTCCATCGCCGCCTTTCGGTGTCGAACGAAGCGAGCGTGAAGTACTTCCTCATGGGCGCGTTCGCGACGGGGTTCATCCTCTACGGCACGGCGCTCTTCTACGGCGCGACGGCGTCGACGAACATCGGCAGCATGGCGCGCTGGTTCGCGTCGAATGACGCGACGCCGCTCCTCACCGTCGCGTTCGTGCTGCTCATGTCCGGCTTCGGATTCAAGCTCGCGCTCGCGCCGTTCCATCCGTGGGCACCAGATGTTTATCAAGGCGCGCCGACTCCGGTCGCGGGCTGGCTCTCCGTCGCGCCGAAAGCGGCGACACTCATCGCGCTGGTCCGTCTGTTCGACGCGATGTCGCCCGTACTTCCGAAAGTCTCGTGGATGCAGATGGTCGCCGCGCTGGCGATTCTCTCGATGATCGTCGGCAATGCCGTCGCCATCGTGCAGCGCGATCTCAAGCGCATGCTCGCCTACTCCGGCATCGCCCACGTCGGCTACATGATGATCGCCATGCTCACCATCCGTGACGAATCGGTGGCCGCGGTCGCGGTCTACACGATCACGTATGCGCTGATGAACATCGGCGCGTTCGGTGTCGTGTCGCTGCTGATGAAGAACCAGAACGATCCGCAGACGCTCGACGACATCGCCGGACTCGGATTCCGCCGCAAGTTCTACGGCTTCGCGCTCGCGATCTGCATGTTCTCGCTGTCGGGACTTCCGCCGACCGCCGGCTTCATCTCGAAGTTCTACATCTTCAAGACCGCGATCGAGTCGGGACACACGACCGTCGCGCTCATCGGCATCTTCGCCTCGATCATTTCGGTGTACTACTACCTGCGCGTCGTGTACTACCTGTACATGAAGGAACCGGCCGAAGGATACGCCGCCACGCCGCAGGGCGGAGTGTTCGCCCTCGGCGCGCTGACGATCGCCGTCGTCGGCATCATGATCATCGGCATCTATCCCACACCTCTGTTCCAGGCCGCAGGGAATGCGGCGCGCGTGCTGCTGCAACAGTAACGGCTCGATGACTCGCGGGACCAACAACACCGACCGTGAAACGATCTCGGAGCTGACCACCGGCCGGTTGTCGGTGTATCTGCGCTGTCTCACGTTTCTCGAATCGCAGGGACAGCGGACCGTCTCCTCCCACGAGATGGCCGAGCGCTTCCATCTCAACTCCGCACAGATCCGCAAGGACCTCGCTTGCTTCGGCGAGTTCGGCACGCGCGGCGTCGGCTACGACGTCTCGCGTCTCAAGAACAATCTCGTCGAGACGCTCGGCATCGATCGCACGCGCAACATGATCATCGCCGGCGCCGGCAACCTCGGCATGGCCCTCGCCGACTACACGGGCTTCAACAGCCACGGCTTCCACATCGTCGCGCTCGTCGATACCGACCCGACGAAGATCGGCCGCACCTCGCGCGAAGGCATCCCCGTCCTCGACGCCCACCGCCTCGGCGAAATCGTGCGCCGCAACCACGTCGAGATCGGCATCATCGCCGTGACCGCGGACAGCGCGCAGACCGTCTACGACGCCTTCGTCGATGCCGGCCTCCACGCCGTCCTCAACTTCGCCCCGGTGCAACTCCGCCTCGCCCCCGGCGTGAAGCTGAAATCGGTCGACCTCCGCATCAACCTCGAGTCCCTCTCGTTCCATCTGAAGAACGTGGAGGATGGTTTAGGCGCGCGGTAACCGTACCGGTCGTACAATAGAAATCCATGGGCAGACTTCTCGATCGCGCAATCGAAGAGGCGCACAAACTCACGGAAGAGGAGCAGGAAGCAATTGGCGCTTGGCTTCTCGCCGAGATCGAGTCAGAACGTCGATGGGACGAGCTGTTCTCGCGAAAACCTTCTGCAGCATTGGAACGAATGTCCGCAGAAGCGCTCGAAGACTTCCGCGCCGGCCGCACGACGCCGCTCGATCCTGACCAGCTTTGAAGTCACACACCAATCCGGCGTTCCGCAAGCTGTTCGCCTCGCTCTCGTTCGAAGTGCGCGAACAGGCACGCATCGCTTATCGTCTATTCCAAGCAAATCCTCGACATCCGGGACTTCACTTCAAACATGTTCATGGAAGCGATAAGTACGTGTCTGCTCGGGTGGGCCGCAGCTATCGCGTTGTAGGCATCCTCGCGAAGCCCGATGAAGTCGTTTGGTTTTGGATCGGCCCGCACGAAGAGTACGAGACGTTGCTGTACATGCTCTAGGAAGCCCAACCGCGACTGATTACGCGCTCGGTAAATGCAGGACGATCGGTAGCACTCTGGCGAAGTGTTTGAAGTCGTCATCCATCGTGAAAATGGACAAGCCGTTTCGCACTGCGATGGCGCAAATCAGAAAGTCCGTGTTCGATCCTTGGATGCCCTTTGCCCGACACCGATTGAAGAATGACGCAGCTTCCTCGTAGTCATCGATCGTGACCTCGGTATCTGGAAACGCGCGAAGATGCTCCCGCAGCCGATCGAACTGTGCGCGTTCTTTGAGGCTGGACAAAAGCTCCTGGCGAATCGGACCGATCAGCGCAACGCGTCCATCCTCGACCAGCGTCGCAAGCTCCGATCGCGTCGACTCATTTTCGGGCCGCCGTTTGTGTCGCAGCGCTGCGGACCAGACGTCGGTATCCACCAACACCTTCATGACTTACGACGCTGCTTCTTGTAGTCGTACTTTGGATCGAAATCGATCGTTCCGAACAGATCCAGGATCTTCGCCTGCTTCCGTCGCTGAATGTACTCTTCGAGCGCCTCGGTGACCGTCGCCTTCTTCGTGCGATGACCACTGATTTTCTGTGCTTCTTCGAGTAAGCGATCGTCGATCGCGAGATTTGTCGCCATCCGGAAATCTTACACGCTTTGATGTGTAATCGGATGTGTGAGTCGGCAAAAGTAGGAAACGTCCGACGCCGCAATTTTGCGGAGGGCAATATGAGTTCGCGTTTTCAAATGGGTCGCTGCGCGACACCGAGGAACGAGACGATGATCCAACGCTCCCTGGTTGTATTGTTCCTGCTTGCAGCCACGACCGCTCGAGCGCAGTACCTCTCGTACGTGGCAAGTCCCAAAGGTCCGTCCTACGGCGCGTATCCTTCGGTGCTCAGCCTCGAGATCCAGACCGGCTATCCGCGGGCAGTGGTGCGGAAGAACGATGGATCTGCATTTCAGACCAGCGGCACCATGAAGCTCTACCAGGACGGCGTCCAAATCGCATCAACATCGCAGGTCGCGGGAACATCGTCGGTGGTTCTGCCTTTCTCGTGGAACTTCATTACGGGAACGCGAAAGTTCTACGCAGTGACCACAACGAATCCGTACGCATCAGGACCCGTCTCGGTCTCCGCCGGTTACATTCCGGCAACGCCGAGCGGTGTTGCAGCAGCCAGTGCCTCCTCCTCATCTGTGACGGTGACGTGGAATCCCGTGACCAAGGCGACGCGGTACAAGATGCGTCACGTGGCTACCGGAAGTGAGACGGGCGATCTCACGTCGACGAGTTACACCTGGTCCAATTTGGCGGCAGGCACGCATTGTTTCGTCGTCCTTGCCTGCGCGGAGGTTGGATTCTGCTCGTCGCCTTCGCCGCAGGCCTGCGCCACAGTCAGCGGTCCGGTCGAGACTTACAAAGTTGGTGTCGTTCTCTATGGAGACGATCGCGACGGATCGCTGGCGCTGACACGAGCTCGCCTCAACGACATCATCCGTGAAGTCGCCGCCTATCGCCCCGTGCGAAAGGGAAACGGCCGCGAGGTGAAACTCTCTGTCCAACTCGAGGTGCGATGGACTCTCACCGCGACAAACGACTTCTGGTGGTACCAGCAATTCGCGCGTCTCTGCGAAGAACTGAATGTGAAATGGACGCCGCTTTTGAGCCCTCATTACGTTCCGCCGCTGATCGATGCGCGGTACACCGCGGACAAAGCCACGAACATGAGCGGTCAGGTCGTCGATCCCGTGTTCCTCAAATTCAGTCCGTCTTCGCCAGTCTGGAGTAATGAGACCGCGCAGTGGGTCGCGGCCTTCGTGCGGGCGATGCAGAACGACGGCGGCAAAAACCACTTCGGCCCGAAAGGTGCGATCGATGAGATTCTCGTTGGAAACGAGATGCAATATCCAACAACGTATCTGACTTCGCGCGACTCGCGTTCCATCGAACAATGGCGCAAGAAATACGGAACGACGCCGTACCCGGCGACGCTCACGACGACCTTCCGGTCGTTTCGCGCGGATCAGCTCTCCTATGCGATCAATGCGATGGTCCAGAAAGCACGACAGACTCTCGATGGACTCGCGCTGCCTACGATCGGCGTTGCGTCGAAGCTTTATCCGTACAACTTCCCGCGGGCAGACGAGCTCGAAGTCCACAAGCTTGCGGGCTACACCACTACGTCACTCGCATTCCTCGACTCTCAGTTCCGGAATGTGTTTGCCATCGACAGTTACCCGAGTGATTACTGCGGCAACACGTGGAGCGTGACGAAAGACTATGCCGCGGCGCGCCTACGGACCCAAAAGCCGCTCATCGTCGCCGAGTTCAACGTGGCGAAGGATGTCGACAAATGCAAGAACGTAACGCTGACGCGCACCGACGTTTCAAAGGCGGCGATCACTGGATTCCAGTCGTACAAAGTGCGATCGTTCACGTTTTTCGC
>Ga0075428_100007627_pt1 | contig 11995 bp, 5 predicted proteins | sample RhiMetdeltSRZDD2_FD_75291 | JGI IMG/M metagenome (GOLD analysis project Ga0075428, IMG submission 75291) | Populus rhizosphere microbial communities from Tennessee, USA - Rhizosphere MetaG P. deltoides SRZDD2 | ecosystem: Host-associated > Plants > Roots > Rhizosphere > Soil | place: USA...
GACATGTCGGGCCTCCTGCGAAGCACCAGTGTGGATGGTCGAGTGTTCTTCCCGCAAGGCGGAAGGGGCTGCCCGCGCTGAACCAGGTGCCGGGAACACGTTTCCAGGGAGTTCTTTCGGCTGGCAGAATGAATCTCGAGAACGAATTCCCATGAAGCCTCCCGCACGATGCCTCGTACTTCTTGTTCTTCCCTGCAGTCTGTACGCCCAGTCCCCCGAGGAGTACCACGCGAGAGCCGACGCAGCCCTTGAAAGCTTTCTCCTCAAATTCTGGAGCCAGGGGGCAAGCTACCTGAAAGCGCACTACCCGGACAACGGCAGCGCTACCGGCTACTGGACCTTCGCTCAAGGGTTCGATGCGGTGCTCGACGGAGTCGAGCGCACGGAAGGCAAGGCTTACGCGGGCTGGATCGAGACTCTCTTCGACGCCCAGAATCAGCGCGGCTGGATCGTCGACTACTACGACGACGAGAACTGGATGGCGCTTGCGCTCCTCCGCGCCCACGACCTGACGGGTGATACGCACTATCTCCAGCGGGCGGCAGCGCTGTTCGCGGATATCCGCAACGGCTGGGACACGACGTGCTGCGGCTCGAAAAAAGGCGGCATCTGGTGGAACAAGGCCCACACGCAAAAGGCCACCGCGTCCAACGCGGGCGTCGTGATTTTGGCGGCACGCCTCTACGAGCACACCCAGCTCCCAACGGACCTCGATTTCGCGAAACAAGTCTATGCGTACTGGTTCGAGAACATGGTGGATCCTTCGAGCTATCAGGTGACAGACCACATCAACCCTGACGGCACGAAAGTCTTCTGGAAGTTCACCTACAACGAAGGGCTCATGATCGGCGCGAGCATCGAGCTCTACCGAGCGACCGCGGACGAGCAGTACCTGACCAACGCCCAGCGGATCACGAGCTTCGTCGCCTTTCACGAGACGGTCTCCACGGCGTACGGGAAAGTGCTCGACGATGGCACGAGCTCGAGCTGCGCCGGAGATTGTCAGGCTTTCAAAGGGCCTGCGTTTCGCTACCTGAAGCTCCTCTACGACGTGACGGAGTCGCCCGCCTACCTCAATCTGCTGCGATCGTCCGCGAACGCGATCTGGAGCCTGGCGCGCAATTCCGCCGAGGAGATCTTCGCGGTGAGCTGGGCCGGGCCCGCGCCAGTCGATTCCTCCGAGCCGCAAGCCGCCGCCGCCGTCATGGCGCTCAACCTCTTCGCGGAGGCTTCCGGGCCCTTCCCGGGCACCGGTCGACCGTCGAACCAGTACGAAGCGGAGGAGGCTGCGATCTCCGGCGTTGGGATCGAAGCGTCGCACGCCGGATTTACGGGTTGGGGTTACGTGGCGGGGTGGAACGGGCCGGGGCAAAAAGTCGATTTCAGCATTCACGTTCCCGCTTCCGGAACCTACGAGCTGATCTTCCACTACGCGGGGGGAGGGGGCAGCGCATCGCGTCGCATCCGGATCGGCGGTGCAACTGCCGTCGCGAACTTCTCGTTCCCGGGAACGGGCTCGTGGGACAGCTACTCGACGGTCGCTTTCGAACGCGCCCTAGCGTCCGGCGAGAGCGTGGTGTCCGTCGCGTTCGATTCGGCCTCCGGCAGCCACAACTATCTGAACCTCGATCATCTCGTCGTCCGCTCGCTCACGCCCCGGATGGTGCGCGGGGACGCGAACGCTGACGGCGTGCTCGATCTGACCGACGCTGTCGCGATCGCGCTCTACCTTTTCGGCGGCCGGCCGAACCTCGTGGAGTGTCAGGCGGCTGCCGACGCCGACTCGAGCGGCGGGCTCGACATCGCCGACGCGCTCTTTATCCTGCGCTACATTTTCCAGCTCGGCACGGAGCCAGGGTCGCCGTTTCCCGAATGCGGAGCGGATCCGCTCGAAGTAGCCGCCAGCTGCGGCGCGTATCCTCCCTGCGAATGATCGGCGGGCCGGACGCCGCGCGCTCCGGTGCCGCGACGCCATCCTCGAGCCCGTTCGGCTACTTCCGATACGCCTTCACGGTCACGCCCTGGACGACCTCCGCGAGCGGTCCTCCCTGACTCGCCGAGGGCGGTGAGCAGCCGAAAATCGACGTGAGCGTGGGCGCCATGCTCGTCATGGACACCGTGCGCAAGATCCGCGCCGGCTTGAGGCCCGCGCCATAGAAAATCAGCGGGACGTGAGCGTCGTAGGCGTACGGCGTCCCGTGCGAGGCTGCCGTCGTGCCGGAGATCCAGTAGGGCTCGGGCACGAGAAAGACGTCCGGAGAGCGATCGGCGTTGTACGCGGCGCGCACTCGACGCGCCAGGTCCGTGTCGGGAAGTTTCCCTCCCAGGATGTCGCTCCGAGTGTAGGCCGCGGCGATGCCCGCCGTGTCGCGGATGACCTCGGCGGCGGCCTTCTCCAAATCCTGCGCATCGACGCCGCCGCCGAGCCGTGCCTCCGGCTCGAAATAGAAGCCGCTCGCGGAGAATCCTCCATCCCATTCAAGGTAGCGATACTTGATGCTGACGTGGCGGCGAATTCTGCGGGCCATCTCGGTCGAGGAATATCGCTTGGCCGCCAACCCCGCGGAGCTCACTGCCTCCGGCGGGTACGCGACGCCGTGGTCGGACGCGAGGACGAGAAGGTAATGCTCGGCTCCGACAGTTTCGTCGAGCGTCCGGAGCAGCCGCGCCATGTTCCGGTCGAGACCGCAGGCCATCTCCTTCGCCTCGACCGAATCCGGCCCGAAAGCATGCCCCACGAAGTCGTTCGCGGAGAGCCCGATCGTCAGAATATCGAGCGCGTTCCGGCTCCCGAGCTCCTCCGCGCGCAGCAGCTCGAGGGCGAAGTCGAGGACGATCGCGTCGCCGAAAGGCGTGTACTGCACCTGCTCCGAGAGGCGCGCGCCAAAACCGCGGCCGAAGCCACCGCGGCCGAAACCCCCGCCCCGGCCGAAGCCGCCCGTGCCTCGGTCGTTGTCATCCGTCGCCGTCCGCTCGGGGTCGTTCACTGCGCTCGAGCCGGCCCCGTCGTTGGACGTGTCCGTTCGGCCGGCAGCGCCGTCGCCCCCGCCTCCCGTGCCGCCTCCGCCTCCAGCGGCACTTCCGCCGCCGGTGTCGCCCCCCGCCGACGACCCGCCGCTTCCCCCAGCAGCCACCTCCGGGCCCGGCGCCGTCCCGGCTCCTCCGCCTGCCGGCCCGGGGCCGCGGCCGCGGCTCCCGCCCGCCAGGCGATGCGGAAACGTCCTGCCGATGCCGCTCGCGCCTCCCTCGAACGACCGGTCGTCGACCGCCGAGGGAACGCCATCGTCATCGCGCGTGACTCGTTCCCAGCTCTTCCCCCCGTAGCGCTCCGCCGGAGCGGCTCGGTTGAACTCCTTCACCCAAGGAGGAAGATCCGAATAGAAATACCGGCTCGAGATCATGCGGCCGGACGGGCCGTTGTACCAGAATGCCTTGGCCGTCTTGCCCACGGGCAGGATCGCGGAGCGGTCTTTCCCTGCGACGCCGAAAGCGCGAGCTCGTGAAGCCGTCGCCAGAATCCACTCGTCGGCGAACGTGGTCGCGGTGAGCTGAACGGGAGATGCCGTGCTCGTCGAGCCCTCGACGCCGACGACCGGGCTTGCCGGGTCCGCGACGCAACCCACGGAGCGGCCCGTGCGACGGTCGATCCAGTCATCTCCTATGATCCCGTGGGCCGCGGGAGGCGCCCCCGTGCTGATCGTCGCGTTGCCGGGGCCCGTCACCGTGTGCGCGTGGTCGAAGAACGCATTCTGGTACCACACCCCTCCTTCGCAGAGCCGCCGGAAGCCGTCGGGCCCGAAAAGACGCTGGTAGCGCTCGAGCGAGTCGCCGCGGAATTGATCGACGACGACCACGACGACCAAGCGGAGATCCCCGTTGCCTTGCGATGGCGCCGGCGCGCCCGGCGCCGCCGCATCCTGGGCTCCAGCCGCAGTGAGCGACGCGCCAATGGCCATGCAAGCAACCTGGGATAGGATCTTCGCTGCCCAGCAGGCTGGATGCATTCGATCCGAAGGACGATGACCCGCTCGTGGCATAGTGGACCTCGCTTCCTGGTTCGCCCGGCACCGCTCCGCGGCCTGCGATAAAGCCGCACCCTGGGGAAACGGTACCGGATGGCTGCAAGCAGCCGGCCGTCCAACGATCGTCGCGGCGCTTCGTAACTTAGATCCGAAAAACCCCGGAAACTCCCTTGCCGATTGTGAAAATTCACGGTGGCTTCTCGAAAATCTGCAAGTTCGGGGGGTCCGTGCAGCGGGATGGGCAGGCGCACGAGGTTTTACACTCTCGTGACGTCAGGGATAGCTTAGGGTGTGGAGAATACGAAGAGCCCATGCAACAAAGCATCGCGATGTTCCCCCTGCTCCCGCTTCTCGCTGCAGCCCTCTGTTCACCTGCAGCCCTTGCTGCGGTCGAGCCCGTCCTCATCGAAAAAGTCCCTCATATCCGCCAGAAGCCCGACTTCTGCGGCGAGGCCTGCGCCGCGATGGCGCTTGCGAAGCTCGGCCACCCCGTCGACCAGGACTTCGTGTTCGACGCGTCGGGCCTCGACCCGCTCCTCGGTCGTGGCTGCCACACGGCGGAGCTGGATCGCGCTCTGCGGCGAATCGGTTTTCAGACGGGCAAAGTTTGGCGTACGGCGCGCGCCAGCCACGCCGATGCAGACCTTGCGGCGGAATGGGAATCTCTCCGCGCCGACCTCGAGCTAGGGATTCCGTCGATCATCTGCATGCGGTACTCAGCCGCGCCGGACGCCACGGAGCACTTTCGTCTCGTGCTCGGCCACGATCCTGCGAAAGACGAAGTGCTTTACCACGAGCCGGCGGAGGATAGCGGCGCCTACCGCCGCATGTCCCGCCGCCAGTTTCTCGAGCTCTGGCCCCTCAAGTACGACGCGGAGCGATGGACGGTCATCCGACTGCGCCTCGAACCCGCGAGCATCGAAACGAAGCCATCCCCGAACGGTTTCACCCGCGCCGACTTCGCCCAGCACGTGATGAAGCTCAAGAAGAAGCTACCGGGCGAAGGTTTCGCGATGGTGATCTCGCCCCCGTTCGTCGTGATCGGCGACGAGCCCGCGGAGACGGTGAGGCGTCGCGCCAAGCAAACCGTCGAGTGGGCAGTGACGAAGCTGAAAGACGCCTACTTCACAAAGGACCCGGATGAAATCCTTGATATCTGGCTCTTCAAAGACAAAGAGAGCTACACGTCGACCGCGACCCGGCTCTTCGGCAGAGCTCCCACGACGCCGTTCGGCTTTTTCTCGGCCGAAGACCACGCGCTCGTCATGAACATCGCCACGGGCGGCGGCACGCTCGTGCACGAGATCGTTCACCCTTTCATCCGCGCCAACTTCCCCGACTGCCCCTCCTGGTTCAACGAAGGGCTCGCCTCGCTCTACGAGCAGTCGGCCGAGCGAGAGGGCCGCATCGTGGGCTTAACGAACTGGCGGCTCGAAGGGCTGAAAAAAGCGGTCCAAGCAAGGACGCTTCCGACTTTCGAGCATCTTGCTGCGACGTCGAGCGACGGGTTCTACCGCTCGGACCGGGGCGACAACTACGCGCAGGCGAGATACCTCTGCTACTACCTGCAGGAGATGGGGCTGCTCGGCAAGTTCTACGGCGAGTTCGCCAAGAGCTCACGCGAGGACCCCACCGGCTACAAGTCGCTCCAGCACGTCCTGGGGAAAAATGAGGCGGACATGCCGGGTTTCGAAGCGGCGTGGAGACGATTCGTGCTCGAGCTGACGTTCCCGTGATCCCTGCTCACGTCCGCCGCAGCGTCAGCACTTTGAGGTAGGTGCCTTCGGGAAACTCCGGCCGGAGGGGATGGTCGGCGGCCGCTCCGCCCGACGCGAGCAGCTCGAGCCGCACATTTGCCCCCTGGGCCCCCGCGAGCACCGCCTCACGGAATCGCGTCTCCGAGACGGAGCCCGAACACGAGCAAGTCACGAGCGTGCCGCCGGCAGCGAGGACCTGGCAGGCGAGGCGGTTCAGGTCCCTGTACCGCCGCAGCGCCGCCGGGACTGCCTCGCGAGAAGCCGCGAGCTTTGGAGGATCGAGCACGACGAGGTCCCACGTGCGGCGCGCCGCGGCCGCCTCGCGCAGGTAGTCGAAGAGGTCCGCGTGGTGGAAAGTCACGGGCAACCGGTTCAGCCGCGAGTTCTGCTCGCCGACGGCAACGGCTTTCTCGTCGAGGTCCACGGCCGTCACTTCGGTCGCACCGCCCGCGGCGGCGTGGAGGGCGAAGCCTCCCGTGTAGGTGCAGCCATCGAGCATCCGTTTCCCTCGCGCCAGCGAGCCCACGCGCAGGCGGTGCTCCCGCTGGTCGCAGAAGAGGCCCGTCTTGTGGCCGTGGTGGAGGTCGACGTGGAATCGCAAAGGCCCTTCCTTCACGATGGTCCGAAGCCGCTCCGCTCCGAGCTTCTCGGCGACGAAGTCTCGGACGCGAAAACCCTCGCGCTCCTCCGTGGTCCGGTCCGCGCGGACGAGCGCGGTGGCGCCGTGAAATCGGCGGGAGAGCGCTGGAAGGAGCCAGCCGAGCTTGCGATACCAGCCCGCGGAGAAGAGCTCCACAACGACGAAGTCCGCGAAACGGTCGGCGACGAGGCCGGAGAGGCCGTCCCCCTCCGAGTTGATGGCACGGTATGCGTCCGTCAGGGTCTCGAGCTGGAGCGTGTCCTTGCGGAAGGCGATGGCGCGGTCGAGCGCGGCCTCGAAGAACGCATCGTCGAGCGGCTGCGCGGGATCCTCGGTGAGGAGCCGGACGGCGATCTGCGATTTGCGGTTGTAGATCCCGCGGCCGGCAAAGCGGCCCTCCCGATCGAAGACTTCGACGAGCGTGCCGGGGGCGTGGTCGGCCGGCCGGCACATCTTGCGATAGATCCAGGGGTGCCGCGAGTTCCGGCGGACGGAGAGATCAACTCGCGGCAGGTCGGAGGGCGGCCGTCGAGGCCCCGGGTTCTTCGGACGGGGCCTCGACGGCGCCTCTCCTCGCGGTTGCATCCGCCGAGCGGAGGAGTTTCGGTGCGACCTAGTTGCAGGGTCCTGGGCCATTTGGGCAGCCCAGAATGATAATGCAGGGACAGTTGTCGTCCACACAGCTCACGGGCCGCGGATTTCCCAGGAAGAGGAAACCGAGCTCGCGGACCGGATCGGAGAGATCGACCTTGTTATCCCCGTTCGCATCGAGGAGCTGGATGTTGGCGGGATCGGCCCCCAGGCCATCGCCGCAGGGAAGCGTCGGATTCGACCCGGTGAAGAGGAAATTGAGGACCGCGACGGCGTCGGAAATATCCATTTTGCCGTCCTGGTTCTCGTCGAACGGCTTCTGCGTGCCGCCCTCGCCGGTCGTGAAGGCGATCGTGTGGCTGGCGACCTTCGGCTTGCCGCACGAGTCTCTCACTTCGAGGCGGACGACCACTTCGCCGTCCGCGGTGCCTCGCACGTCGACTGCGGCGCCCGTGCTCGACCCAACGATCTCGCCCGGGCCGGACTCGACCGTCCAGGCATACGTGGCCGGAGCGGACGCGTCCGTGGTAGAGGTGAGGTGGACCGTGCCTCCCGTGCTCGCCTCGGTATCGCCTTCGATGGACGCGGTGAACGCGGGGCAACCTTCCGTGCCGGTGACCTCCACGTTGTCGATGGCCCACCACCACTCGTCGCCACCGCTCACGTAGTGGAAAGCAAAGGCCACGTTGGCTTGGCCCGCTGCTCGCGGCACGCTCAACACGCGCCGGGCGTAGAAAGGCTCCTCCCCGGAGTCGAACAGGCCGCCGTTGTTGTACGAGAAGACCGGCTCCGGCAGGTAGGTGTCGCCTCCGTCGATGCTGAGGAGAACTTCCTGGGTGGTGTTGGTCGTGGCGACGATCTCGGATTGCCAGGCGAGGAAAACGTCGCCCAACGTCGAGCAGTCGAGCGCGGGCGTCACGAGGTACTCGTCCTGCGCCGGGTCGGGGTCGCAGTCCGAGTCGAGGATCGCGAACACCTTGTCGAGCCGGTTGACGCCGCGGCCGGTCACCGCCTCGGTCCACCGGGCGCAGGGGTCGTCCGTGTTCCACGTCGTCGTGCCGCTGTTGCCGGCCGCCGAGACGACGTTCATGAGCGTGATTCCCGCCTCGAAATCCTCCTGGAAGATCGAGATGCTCCCGCCGGCCAGCGGAGGCACGTCGTCGACGACGATGTTGTCGACCGCGATCCACCAGTCATCGGACGGCTCGAAGCTGCGAATCCGGAACTTCACGTCGGGCTTGTTCGCCGCGACCGCCGACAGATCGACGTCCAGGCGGCCGAAGAAGCCGTCGGCGTTCGTGCGATCGGCGAGCGGAGGCGCCTGCGTCCGTGAAGGCGCGACCCTGCGAAACACGTTCGTCCAGGAGCCGCCGCCGTTCGTGGAGACGTCGATGTCGAAGACGACCACGCCGTTGTCGTTGAGCTGCGCGCTGCAGTCCATGTGGAGCCAGACGACGGTCTTGCCCGTGGTGCTGAAGCTCGGGCTCCAGAGGTCGTTCGAGTTGCCCGTACCGGGGGTTCCGTTGTCTCCGCTGGCGAAGTCCGAGTCGGAGATCGCGAACCTGCCGGTAGAGGGCTTGCCGTCGAACGTGGGGGGACGGCTTCTGCCGCCCGGGTTGAGCACCGTCCAAGTCGCATCCTCACCGGGGTGCATCACCGGGTCGGGGACCTCGTCGACGCGGAAGTAGCCCGCGAGCTCGAAATCGACGTCGTTGCCGTAGCCCTCGAAATCGTCGGCGAAACACACGTTGCCGGGGCTGACGATCGCACGGCACGCCTGCAGCGCACAGTCGGCCGCGTCGGCGCCCACGACGCCGAGCTCGTAGTTGAAGACGCCAAATTGTCCGGCGACGAGCGGCGGCGAGTCCGTGAAGCTTGCATCACCCAGTGCGGGCGTGGCGATCACGACGCCATCGCGGCGAAGCTCGTAGCTCGTGGCGTCGAGGTTCACGCCGGGCGCCCACGCCAGGTGGACATCTTTCGCCGATTCGTCGACGCGGCAGGAGAGGCCGGCCGGGCAGGCGAACGTGCTGATCGCGCTGGCCGAGCACTGGCGGTCGACGACGAGAACCGGCGGCTGGGCGCCGTTCTCGACGAGGCATTCGAGAATGTACACGGCGCTGGTCGAGCCTTTGGGCGGATTGTTGTCCACGAAAGACGTCGCGCCGCCTCCCAGCTCCGCCACGGTACGGCCGCCTTCGAGCACGCGGAAGCCCGCGTCACCCGGCAGAGATGCCCACGAGCCGTTGACGCGGTTGTTCGCCGCGTCGTACGAGACGGAGAAGCTGCGCAAGCCGCAGTCGCGCGGATCGCAGACGTCGGCGCCACCGGTGACGGCGATATCGTCCAGCGCCCAGTACCAGATGTTGCCGGGGCTCTTGTAGTGGAACGCGAAGACGACCTGGGCGGCGCCCGCGGCCTGGGGCACCGAGAAGACGTGCTCGCCGTAGAACGGCTCTTCGCCGCCGTCGAAAAGGCCGTTGTCGGCAGCCCCCGTCACGTTGTAGCGGAAAATCTTCGTCGGGAAAGTGGCCCCGCCGTCGACGCTGAGGAGCACTTCCTGCGTCGCGGGATCGTCGACGACCGTCTCCGACTTGAAATGGAGGAAGACGCTCTGGTAGCTCGAGCAATTCAGGACCGGAGTGCGCAGGTACTCATCCTCCGCCGGGTCCGGGTCGGCTCCCGACTCCATGATCACGAATTCTTTGGCAGCATTGGGGTGGTTCAGGCGGTTGACGCCGCGGGGGCTCACGGCGCCGGCCGTGTACCGGTTCCCCTTGTCGGTCGTGCTCCAGGTCTCCGACCCCGTGTTGCCTGTGTTCGAGACGGCGGTCATGGCGCCGAGACCCGCAGCGAAAGTCTGGTTTGCGAGAATCGTGCAGTTGCCTCCCGAGGGCGCGGGATCGCAGCTCACGAGGATGTCGTCGAGCGCGACCCACCAGTCATCCGTGGGCTCGAAGTGCCGGAAGCGGATCCGCACGGACGCCTGGTTCGCGGCGACGGAGCTCAGGTCGAGGGCCAACTCTCCGAAGAAGCCGTCTGCGTTCGCATTGGATGCGGCCGGCGGCTGGGTCCGCGCCGGTGACACGCGCCGGAAGACGTTCGTCCAGGCCCCGCCGTTGTTCGTCGACACGTCGACGTCGAAAACGGCATCGCCGTTGTCGTTCAACTGGGCGTTGCAGCCCGCATGGAGCCACACGACCGTTGCGCCCACCGTCGAGAACGACGGCGTGATGAGGTCATGGGACATCCCCGAACCGACCGTGTTGCCGTTGTCCGCGGCGTCCGAGTCCGAGATGGCGAACTTGCCCGTCGAGGCCGTGCCATTCGACGTGGGCGGGTTCCTGCGGCCCCCGGGATTTCCGAGAGTCCACGTGGCGTTCTCGAGCGGCGCGTTGGCGTCGACTCGCTGCCAACCCGCCGCATCCAGAGCCGCGTCGTCCGCGACGTTGTTGAAATTCTCCGCAAAGTACACCTCGCCGCAGCCCTGCGGCAGGACGCCGATTCCCAGGGCGGTCGCCCCGCCGAGCGCGGCGACATCCGCCGCCGCCAACGCTGTGTCGCGGAACTGGAAGCTGTTGACCAGCACTTCTCCCATTTCGGCCGCCCCTTCGGTCTCGTCGGCGAAGAGGAAGAACCAGTCGTACGGGTCCGGGTCCGTCGAGGTGTACAAGGCGAACCGACCGTCGAGGCCCTGCCCGGTGAGCTGTTGGATCTGCACGCCGTCGGCGTACGTCGTCAGGGTGCCGGCGACGAGATCGACGACGAGCGCAATCCGGTACCAAGTGTTGACCGTCAGCGTGCCGCCGTACACCCCGGAGATCCCGACGTGCCCGTCCGGGTCGATGAACAAGTCGCCGTCATTCGAGTCGGACAGGTCGAAATGCCCTGCCGTGTCGTCATAGGCCTCGTTCGTCTGGTAGAGCGAGATCCAGTCCCCGATTCCTGGAAAGCTCGCGTCCAGGATGATGGTGTACTGGTTCAGGTAGCCGCCGCCCCCGTTCGACGGAAAGCCGTGCAAGACGGCGAGGGCGGTTCCCCGCGTGATCCGCGCGACCTGCGCTTCGGCTCCCTGGATCATCGCATTCTCGTACGTCACACCCGGAGCCCCGGCGACGCCAGGGTAGCCCGTGGGGGTCAGGGCGAGCTGGCCGGTCGACGAAGCGAGGCTGCCATTGAACTCCCACTGCGCGGTGCCGGCTCTTGCCGAGCCGGCAACCATTGACAGGAAAAGCGGAAACGCGGCGACACTCCGGAAGCGTGGAGACATAGTTTTTCCTTTCAGACCCTGATCACCGCACCCGCGGTGAGATTCTTCCTTAGGTGAATTCGCAGTCGAGCTCTTTTCAGCACCTCGTGTAGCTGGCGCATCCCAGCCCGTCCTCGGTGGGGTCGGCTCCGCAAGGATCCGACGTCGGACCGGGGGCTGGAATCGTGCCGGTACCCAGGAACAGCACGCCCAGAATGCGGATCGCATCGGTCAGCTGGAGCTGGCCGTTGTCGTCCGCGTCGGCGGCGTCGTCGCACGGTATGCTCCCCTGGCCGAGGAAGAGCACACCCAGGATGCGGATGGCGTCCGTCAGCTGGAGCTGCCCGTTCTCGTCGGCGTCGCCGCGATGAAAGACGACCTGGCCCACGCACGTTGGCGCGCTCGCGCAGTCCTCATCCGCGCAGTCGATCTTCGTATCCCCGTCGTCGTCGGTGCCGTTCGTGCAGTTCTCGGGCGATGTGCCGGTGTCCGCAGTCACTTCGACGTCGTCGATAGCCCAGAACGACACTCGGTTCCCCACGTTGTTGTAGTGAAACGCAAAAACGACGTCTTTCTTGCCGGCAGCCTGCGGGACTACGAGCGTGTGCTCGTTGTAAATCGTCTCCGAGTTGTCGGTGCTGCGCAGCAGGCTGCCCGAGCCGCTGTAGCTGAAAAGCGGTGTCGGATCGAAGGTCGCGCCGCCGTCCGTGCTGAGCAGCACTTCGGCGATGGCGTC
>Ga0075428_100007628_pt1 | contig 11995 bp, 8 predicted proteins | sample RhiMetdeltSRZDD2_FD_75291 | JGI IMG/M metagenome (GOLD analysis project Ga0075428, IMG submission 75291) | Populus rhizosphere microbial communities from Tennessee, USA - Rhizosphere MetaG P. deltoides SRZDD2 | ecosystem: Host-associated > Plants > Roots > Rhizosphere > Soil | place: USA...
CCTTGCGAGGTCGATCGTGAAGGTCAGCAGGTCGCCGTCGGCAAGATCGGTCGACGCCGGCGCGAGCGCGACGTCGCGGAGGTCGTTCTCCACACCCGCGTTGGAGATCGACGCCCTCCAGCGCTGCCCCCCCGCAAGGAGGTCGAGCGGGCGCAGGCCGTCGTAAGCGGCGGCGAGCTCGGTCCGGCCGCCGGCACGAACCGCTCCGGATGCGGTCCGGTCGTCCCGCGTCGATCCGTCGAGGTCGGCGAAGCGGGCGTCGACGCGGAGGTCGCGGCGGCTGCGGTTCGCCACCCTCAGGACGAGGCGGACGCGTCCGTCGAGGCGGTCGGCATCCACGACCGCGTCCCCTTCGATCTCGAGCGGCCGGGACACGTACAGCGGCACGCTGGCCTGCTCGTCCCCGATGGAGACCTCCACGCTCCCCTGCGTCCGCGGCGCCGTGCGATCGCTCACCGTCAGCTCGAGCCCGTCGAGCGGGACACGGCTGCGCGCGGGGAAGCGTATGAGCGTCGAGGCGCCCGCGACGAGCTCACGCCCGTCCGCGCGCAGCTCGAAGGTCCCGGGAGCCCCCCCGTAGTTGACCAGCTCACCGCGAAGCCTCACGCGCTCGCCAGGCTCGATGACGCCGTCGTCGTCGCGTTCTTCGATCCGCAGGGTTCCGGCCTCCGGAACGGCGCTGTGCGCCCAGTGCGCGAACGTGGCGTCGTAGGCCGCGGCGTACGCGCGGTCGTAGAGAAACGGGAACGACGTCGCGGCCGCGGCGCGGACTCCGGCGTCGAACCCCTCGGCGTACCCCTGCCGGTAGTTCCACTCCGTGTCGACCGCGACCCCGTAGCGCCAGCCGTCCGCGTAGCCGACGCGGAAACCTGCGTACGTCGACCTCGGGTCGGTCGATGCGAGCACCTCGTCGAACCGCGCGAAGAAGGCGACGCGGAAACGCTCGCGCTCGCCGGGGCCGAAGCGCGACCAGTAGGAGCCCGCGCGCTGGCGGTCGCGCCAGACCGAGAACGCGTAGCCGGCATCCTTCCAGGCGCCGTCGTAGACCCGGCCGCCTCGCACGTCCTGCGACAGCGACGCCGGCTCGACGTCCCAACCTTCCACCGCGATGCGGGCCTCGCGTCCGAGTCCGGGCGCCGACGCGATCGGCATCGCGATGAAGACGTCCTCGAGGATCGGAGCCGCGCCCCATGGTCCGGCGGGGAGCAAGCGTGCGACGTCCCCGCGGGACCGCGCCGCAGGCCTGCGGCGTGGATCGCGCGAGAGGTCCGAGAACTGCTCGCGGACGCTCTCCGACGCGGCGCGCGACGCGGCGTCCTGCGCGGATTGCTGCGCGATCTCGCCGCCGAGCGCGAGCGCGCGGGGGTCGAGGCGTCCGTAGCGGAACCCTTCGCTCCAGTCCCAGCCGCCGGGACGCGGGTCGCGCATCGCATCGCGAAGCCCGCGGTGGAACCCGGCGCGCCAGTACTGTCGCCATCCCCACTCGTGGACGGCCTCCAGAGCCGTCCTCTCCCCGGCGATCTCCGCCAGACCCTCGACGTCCACGAGAGACCCGGAGGGACGGGCGACGCGCGCCGAAGCCGTCTTGGGCGCCGTTCGCGCCGGGAGCTTGATGTCGTCCGGAACGTCGGGAGCCTGCGGCGCGGCGATCTCGGAGCGCTGCGCCGTCGCGCGAGGGTCGCGCTTGAACTCCAGCGGCACGCGGGAGCGCTCGCGCTCCGGGGCCGCGGCTCCCGCGAGAGACACGATGAGGATCACGGCCGACCCGATCCATCCGACGATGCGCTGGCGCTGCATGGCGTCCTCCCGCCCGACAAGCTCGGGCCGGAGACGATCCAAAGCAACCCGGATGCCCGGGGAAGCCTGGCGGCGGCGCGGTATTCTGTGCCCCTGCGAGGCCGGCGGGCGACGCCCACCGTCCTCTGCGGAGGCCGCATGATCGAGTTCGTCCGGAGCTGGATCGCGACGCACGCGCCGAACGCGCTGCGCGTCGCGCTCATCCTGGTGCTCGCCTGGATCATCGCGCGGATCCTCCGCTCGGTGATCCGGCGGATCGAGAGGATCGCGGACGACGGCGATCCCGCGACCACGACGGAGCTCGAGAAGCGCGCCCAGACCGTCAGCCGGATCCTCAGGCAGGCCTCCGCCGTCCTCGTCTGGTCGGTCACCATCATGCTGGTGCTCGGCGAGCTCGGCGTGGACCTGAAGCCGATCCTCGCCGGCGCCGGGATCCTCGGCCTCGCGGTCGGGTTCGGCGCCCAGGCGCTGGTCAAAGATGTGATCACCGGGTTCTTCATCCTGCTCGAGAACCAGATCCGGGTCGGGGACACGATCACCGCCGCCGGATCCACCGGGGAGGTCGAATCGGTGAATCTGCGGACCACCATCCTGCGCGACGCTGATGGACGGACGCATATCATCCCGAACAGCGCGATCACCGTGGTCACGAACGCGACGCGCGACTGGTCCCGGGCGCTCCTCGACGTGGGGGTCGCCTACAAAGAGGACACCGATCGCTGCATGAGCGTCCTGCGGGAGGTCGGCGCCGCGCTCGAGCACGATCCGGCGTTCGCGCGGAAGCTCGTCGGTCCCTTCGAGTATCCCGGGGTCGTGCAGCTGGGCGAGTCCGCTGTCGTCCTTCGCGTCGTCGTGAACACGCGGGCTCACGAGGGGCCGGCCGTCCTCCGCGAGCTGCGGCGCCGGGTGAAGAAGGCCTTCGAGGCCGCGCGCATCGAGATCCCGTATCCCCACGTCAAGATCGTGCGCGATTCGGAGGAGGCGGTGTGAGGGCCGTCGCGGGGATCCTCGCGGCCGGGCTGCTCGCCGGCTGCGCGTCGCCGCGCGGCGCCGAAGGGGCGGGACGCTACTACGACCGGGAGCTCGCTGGCCGCGCGGCGCCGCTGCTGCGAGAGGCGATCCGATTCGAGACGGTGCAGGGGAACGTGGCCGCGCGGGACGCGCAGCACGCCTGGCTCGCAAAGAAGGCCTCGGAGCTCGGGCTCGCATCGCGAGACCGGGGAAAGGTCTTCGAGATCGAGCTCCCGGGACCCCCGGGCGCTCCGGTGCTCGGGCTCGTCGTCCACGGCGACGTCCAACCCGTGGACGCGAAGGCCTGGTCGATCCCGCCGTTCGAGGGGGCGATCGCGGGAGACGCCGTGCTGGGGCGCGGCGCGGCGGACGACAAGGGTCCCCTCGTCCAGGCGCTTCTCGCCATGCACGCGCTCGACCGGGCGGGGCCGCCCCGGACGCACACGATCCGTCTGCTCGTGGGGAGCGACGAGGAGAGCGACAACACCGACATCAAGGAGTACCTGGCGGCGAACGCGCCGCCGGACTACTCGCTCGTCCTCGACTACGTCTTTCCGGTCGTCGTCGGGGAGAAGGCGTGGACCGGGCTCTTCCTCGACACCGACCCCGGCCCGCGCTCGATCCCCGAGCTACCCTTCCGGGTGGAGGCGCTTCGCGCGGGTTTGTCTCCCAGCATCGTTCCGGATCGCGCGGAGCTGACGCTCCTGTGGGTGCGCGGCGTGCCGGAGTGGGGCTCGCTGGTCGAGCGCCTGAAATCGCACCCTCTCCCCGAGGGGACGCGGATCGAGACCGAGCAGCCGCTCGGGGACACGAAGCACCTGACCGTCGTGGCCCACGGCAAGGCGGCTCACGGCGGCGTCAACATCGAGGGGGGCCGGAACGCGCTCGTCGCCCTCGCCCGGGCGACCGAGGGCCTGCTGCCCTCCTCGGGAGAGAACGACCTTCTCGCCTTCGCGCGGATGGCGGGGCGGGACCTGTACGGCACCGGGCTCGGGCTGGCCGAGAGCGATCCGATCTGGGGGCGCTACCTGGTCAACGTCGCGACCGTGAAGCCGCAGGACAACGGGACGCTGCGGCTGCAGATCGTCCTGCGACGCCCGCCCCCTCGCAACGGAGCGCAGATCAAGGAGTACCTCACCCGGCGGGTGCGCGAGTTCAACGCCCGCACCGGGGCGAAGCTCCGCGTGGACGGCTACTGGGACGACGAGCCGCTGGCGTTCGACCCGGAAGGGAAGCTCGTGCGCCGGCTGCTCGCGGCCTACGCGCGGGTGACCGGCGAGGCGCGCAAGCCCGCCGTCGCGGGGGGCGGGACGTACGCCAAGCGCCTCCCGAACAGCATCGCCTTCGGCATGTGGTTTCCGGACAAGCCGTACCCGGGACACGACGTGGACGAGAAGATCCCGATCGCGGATCTCCACCGGGGAGCCCGGATCCTGATCGAGGCGCTGTCGGACGTCGCGTGCGGCCCCAAGATCGAGGCGCCGTTCGCGCGCTAGCCGCCGGGGAACTCCGTATCCAGCGCCGCGGCGCACGCGATGAGCGCGCGGTGCGCCGCCGTGTGCTTGAGCAGCGTCATCTTCTCCCCATCCACCTTCATGCGGCCGGTGAGGATGGCGGTCGCTGCGAGCGACTTTCCCTCGAGCACGTCCCGCCAGACGCCGAAGGGCGCGCGAAGGCCGAACCCCGCCTCGCCGTGCGAGGGGCCGTCGATGAACCGCGCCCCGCGGCAGGTCCCGCGGTCGAGGAGGATCAGGAGACCCATCGTCGACGGCAGCGCCGCGTCCGCGTCGAAGACGAGAAGGATGTTGCCGTTGAACCCGTCCCCCCACTTCGCGGCGGCGTTCTTGTACTCGCTCGAGCCGTTGATCTCCGCGACGAGGGCGTTCGCCCAGGCGTCCGTGCCGAAGGTGAGCGGCACGATCAGGCCTCGAAGGGCAGGAAGCCCGGGTTGAGGATGTGGTCGGGATCGTAGCGGCGCTTCAGCGCGACCATCTCGCCCCATCGCGTGCCGTAGTGCTCCTTCCACTCTTCGGGGGTGAAGTTCACCCAACCCGACAGGTACCGCTTCGCGCCGAACATCACCATGAGACGGCTCACGTTCTCGAAGCGCTCGCGCATCTCCTCCCAGTAGCGCTGCGGGACCGCGGGGAGGAGGCCGAACCCGACGAGGTTGTCGCCCGGAGGGACCATGAAGTTCTTCGACCGCGAGGTCGTCCCCTTGGCCGGCCAGAGGAGGACGTGGCCGCCCACCTGGATCCCCGGCGGCGTGTCCTGCAGCACCTGCTCGATGCAGTCCGCCGCGGTCTCCCACGGGAGGATGCACTCGATCCACGGGTGCATGAACTCCCAGGTCCCCGCCTTCTTCCACAGCTCGAAGACCGGGACCATCCGCTCCAGGAAATCGATCGTCGGGCAGTCGTCGGTGTAGAGGTTGTCGTAGGGGCGGAGCCCTTCGAGCAGCGCGCGGTCGTCGGGCGGCGCACCCTCGTCGTATTCGACGGTCAGATGGAACGGGTAGAACCACTTCGCGAAAACCTGGCGCTTGCCGGCGACAGGCCGCGTCCCCTGGGCGCAGGGGGCGCCCCACGACTCCAGGTGGTCCCATCGCCCCGAGTCCATCGACCGCCGCGCGTCCTCGAGGAACACGCGGAGGTCGTCGTAGAGCAGGTAGTAGGTGCGGGACATCGGCTTCATGCGGCGCAGCTGGAGCCGCGCGCGCGTGATGATCCCGAACTGTCCGAGCCCGGCGATCGCTCCCCAGAACAGCTCGGGGTTGCGCTCGGGGGAGCAGGTCTCGACCTCCCCCGCGCCGGTGACGACGTCCATCTCGACGACGTTGTCCCCCTGCGACCCGTACTTGAACGAGGCGACGCCGATCCCGGCCATCGAGAGCGTTCCGCCGACGGTGACGCCCAGGTTGTTCGTCAAGACCCGCGGGACGAGCCCCCACCGCTTCAGGTGATGGGTGAGATCGCGCCAGACGACCCCGGGCTCCACGTCCACGGTCATCCTCGTCTCGTCCACCGGCCCCATGCGATCCATCGATTTCATCTCGAGCAGGACGCCGTTCCGGTTGATCGCGAGCTGCGATTGCGAGTGGGCGGAGCCCCGATTGGAGAGCGACAGCTTGTGCTCACGGCAGAACGCGATCGTGGTCGCGACGTCCTTCTGCGACGCGGGGCTCACGATGAAGCGCGGCGTCCAGTGGAAGATCCGACCGTAGTTGGTGAGCTGCTCCGCCGTGAACTGCTCGGGCGTGGTGACCGTCCCCTCCAACGCTGCGACCAACGGGGCGTAGAGCTTGTCCATGGGGCGTCATATTATCGGATCAGTCCTCGGCGGGCTCCCCGCCCGGGGCCATCTTGACGATCCGCGGTTGGAACGAGGCGAGCGGCTCGACGAGGTCGCTCTGCGCCGCCATGACGCGATCGATGTCCTTGTAGACCATCGGCACCTCGTCGAGCCCCGCCGAGATCAGCTCGACGCCGCGCCGCTCGAGGACCGGCCTTACCTCCGCCCACGCGAAGGTCTTCTTCGCCTGCGTGCGGCTCATCACGCGTCCGGCGCCGTGCGCGGCGGAGCTCATCGAGGCGCGGCTCCCCTTTCCGCGAACGACGTAGGTGGGGCTCGCCATCGACCCGGGGATCACCCCCAAGACGCCCTCCCCGGCGGGGGTCGCCCCCTTGCGGTGCACGACGACCTCCCGGCCGTCGTGGGTCTCCTTCCAGGCGAAGTTGTGGTGGTTCTCGAGATCGAGGACCACCCGCGCGCCGAGCCGCGCCGCGATGTGGCGATGGATGCAGGCATGGTTGGCGGCCGCGTAGGCGCCCATCAGCTCCATCGCCGCCCAGTACTCCCGCCCCGGCTCCGAGGCGAGGTCGAGCCAGGCGAGATGGCGCATCTCGCGGGGGAGATCGCGGCGCAGGTCCATCGCGAGCTTGCTGTAATGCGAGGCGACGGCGGCGCCGGTCCCCCGGCTGCCGCTGTGCGAGAGCAGGGCCAGGTACTCGCCGGCGGGGATCCCGAGCCGATCGTCGTCGACCCGGAACGATCCGAATTCCACGAAGTGGTTCCCGCTGCCGCTCGTCCCGAGCTGCGACCAGGCGCGATCGCGGCTGCGCCGCGTCGCCTCGGTCACCGACCAGTCGAGATCCATCACCGGATGCTCGCGCCGCTTCCGGAAGGCGGCGCCGACGCCGAACCGCGTCTCCTCCTCGATCGCCCCCCGCAACCGTGCCGGGTCGCTCTCGAGGGTCGCGACCGGCATGTCGTAGACCGAGAGCTTCACGCGGCAGGCGATGTCCACGCCCACCGCGTACGGGATGACCGCGTCCTCCGTGGCGAGCACGCCTCCGATCGGAAGCCCGTACCCCTGGTGCGCGTCGGGCATCAGCGCGCCGCGGACGGCGACGGGGAGCCGGCACGCGTTCGCCATCTGCGCGACCGCCCCGGGCTCCAGGTCATCCCCCCATTGCTTCCAGGGGGCGGCCATCAGACGACCTCGATCCCGCCCGCGGGACCGGCGATCACCTCTCCCACGACCCAGGCCGTCTCTCCCGCCGCGCGGAACGCTGCGAGCAGGGGGTCCGCCCCCTCGGGCGCGACCGCGGCGAGGAGCGGCCCGGAGGTCTGCGGATCGTGCAGGAGCGCGGACTGCCAGGACGGGAGGTCGCGCGGCCGCTCGACGAAGGGGGCGTAGTACTCCTCGTTCCGCCGGCCCCCTCCGGTGACGGCGCCCGCCTCGGCGTGCGCCCGTACGCCCGGGAGCACCGGGAGGGCGTCCAGCCGGAACCGCAGCGCGACCCCCGAGAGGTGGGCCATCTCGTGACCGTGCCCGACGAGGGAAAAGCCCGTGACGTCGGTCAGCGCGTGGACACGAGGATGGGCCTCGACGAAGAGCTTCGACGACGCGGCCGAGAGCCGCGTCATGCTCGCAACCGCTGCGGCCATCTCTTCGTCCGACGCCCGCTCCCTCTTTCCGGCCGTCGTGATGATCCCCGTCCCGAGCGGCTTGGTGAGAAGCAGGATGTCCCCGGGCCTCGCGCCCGACTTCGAGAGGACCCGGTCGGGGTGGACGATCCCCGTGACCGCCAGCCCGTACTTCGGCTCGCGGTCGGTGGTCGTGTGCCCCCCCGCGATCACGGCGCCGGCCTCGCGGACCTTCTCTCCTCCGCCGCGCAGGATCTCCGCCAGGATCTCCGGGTCCAGGTCGTCGGGGAAGGACGCGAGGTTGATCGCGAAGAGCGGCGTCGCTCCCATCGCGTAGACGTCCGAGAGCGCATTGGCGGCGGCGATCGCCCCGAACGTGTACGGATCGTCCACGACCGGGGGGAAGAAATCAGCCGTGTGGACGAGCGCGCGCTCGTCGTCGAGACGCCACACGAGCGCGTCGTCGGGAGGCGAGAGCCCCCGCAGCAGATCCGGATACGCCGCTGCGTCGAACAGGTCCGCGAGTGGGCGCAGCACCTGCGCCAGGGCCTGCGGCCCCATTTTGCTCGCTCAACCGGCGCAGGCGGCGTAGCTGGTCAGGCGAATCGTCTTGTTCGTCCGGGCCATCTTCATCAGCGTACCAGCTTGGCCTTCGACCGTGTGTCGTGTCGGATCGTGTCGGATTCTCCGACATGCCCCCGACACTCCGTCCCGGCCCCGCCCCGACTTCCCGCGCTTTGTTCCCCGGCTTCCCCCGCCGAGCGCCTGGCCTCCGGCTTGCGATGGCCCCGGCCAGGGAGACCGACCATGACGAAGCGGACGTGGATCCTGGGTGGGGACGGAACGACGCGGGGATGGTCCGCGCTCCTTTCGGTCGCACTGGCGGGGATGCTGGTCGCGGCGCCCGCGCTCGCCGCGGGAGGCGCGATCGCGGAGACGCTGGAGAACGTCGCCGACGACCTCCTCGAGATCACCGGATCCACGACCCCCAACACGATGGTGGACGTCATCGTCGGGAGCGAGGGGCCGCTCTCGGCCCAGGATCAGCTGCGGATCCAGGCGATGATCGCGTCGCTCGGCGGCACGGTCACGAAGTCGAGCTTCACGTCGTTCAACGGCTACTGCGCGCGCGTCCCCGCCGGGAAGGTTCCGGACCTCGCCCACGATGCCGACAGCAAGCACGTCGCGCCGAACCGCCACGTCCGTCCGACCATGGACGTCGCGCTCCCGACGATCGGGGGCAGCAATCCGCCCGCCGGCTCTCCCTCGCTGCTCGACCTCCTCGCGCCGGTCATGGCCGCCACCGCGAACGCCCCGACGTACACCGGCAAGAACGTGACGGTGGCCGTGATCGACTCGGGGATCGGGTCGCATGCCGATCTCAAGACTCCTCTCGGCGTCGACCGTGTCGTCCTCCGTTGGTCCGCGCTTCCCGGCACGCTCCTCGACCAGTTCGGGCACGGCACGCACGTGGCCGGGATCATCGGCGGCAACGCCGCCTCGTCCAGCGGGCCGTTCGCCATCCGCACCTTTCGCGGCGTGGCGCCCGACGTCCGCTTGCTCTCGCTCAAGGTCCTCGGGCCCGACGGCTCGGGACAGGTCTCGGACGTCCTGAAGGCGATCGACTGGGTGCTCCAGAACAAGGCGTTCTACAACATCCGCGTGGTCAACCTCTCGCTCGGCCATCCCGTGGTGGACCCGTGCGCCAAGGACCCGCTCTGCCAGGCGGTGGAGAGGCTCTCGGCTTCCGGCGTGAGCGTCGTCGTGTCGGCCGGGAACTGGGGAGCGCTCGGGTACGGCTCGATCACGTCGCCGGGGATCGCCCCGAACGTCATCACCGTCGGCGCGATGAAGGACATGAACAGCTGTCCCCTCGACGACGACGACATCGCGAGCTACTCGTCGCGCGGCCCGACCTGGCCGGACCACATCCTGAAGCCGGATCTCGTCGCGCCGGGCAACCGGATCATCTCGCTGCGCCTCCCGGGGGGCTACCTCGACTCGCACTACCCGCTCCTGCGCATCGCGGCGCGGCAGTACACGCAAGACCCCCTGCTGGTCGGCGGTCCCGGCGTCTACTTCGAGCTTTCGGGCACCAGCATGTCCGCCCCGATCGTCACCGGGACGATCGCGCAGATGCTGGAGAAGGAGCCTTCGCTCTCGCCGGCGACGATCAAGGCGCGGCTCATGGCCTCGGCGCGGAAGCTCGGGAAGTCGCCGTACGTCTTCGGCGCAGGATCGCTCGATCTTCCGGCCGCCCTCGCCGCCACGCAGACCGCGACCTCCGCTCCGTCCCCTCACGTCTATCAGGACCCCGACACGCCGGGCCTTCTCTGGATCGAGGACATCGGCCTCCTCTGGGGCGACACCGCGATCTGGGGCGACACGGCGATCTGGGGAGACACCGCGATCTGGGGCGACACGGCCGTCTGGGGAGACACCGCGATCTGGGGCGACACGGCGATCTGGGGAGACACCGCGATCTGGGGGGACACCGCGATCTGGGGAGACGCGATCCTCTCCGGCGGCGACCCCGACCGGCCGATCTTCAGACCGCTCCCGTTCCCGAACGGCGGGCTCGTCACGAAGGCGCCCCGCACGGCGCCGGCATCCACGACGCCGACGCCCGCACCGCGGCTGAAGTTCTAGCGCCGATTACCGTTTCGAGCTTGCGGGCCGCCATCCGACGACCGATCTTGCGCCGGGTGTCGGGAAACGCGACAGAGACAGAGGTCGAAGCGCGCGAGAGCGCGCGCGTGCTCGCGGCGCTTCCGCCCGGCCCGCTTCTTTCGGAGTGCGTCGAGCGCCTGCGCGAGCGCGGCCACGCCGTCGAGGTCGCGGGGAGCGCGTCGCAGGCGGCCGCGCGCGCCCAAGCCGCCGATTGGGACCTGATCGTCATCGACGTCGCGTTCGCCCGCGACTCGAGCCTCGAGCTTCTCGACGCGGTCAAGCGGGCGCGGCCGGCGACTCTCGTCGCGCTCGCCGGCCGCGGCATCGATGCCGCGACCGTCCGCGAAGCGTTCCGCCGCGGGGCCTACGACGTCCTCCTCGAGCCCCTCCCTCGCGGCGAGCTGACCGAGCTGGCCTCCCGCGCCCTGCACGTCCGCGCGATGGGGGCCGAGCGGCGGCGGCTGGGCGAGGAGCTCGACGCGGAGCGGCGGCGGCTCCGGAGCCTCGAGGAGCGCCTGGATTCCGAGGACCCGTTCGACGGGATCGTCGCGGCGACCCCGCTGATGCGCCGCGTGATCGCGACGCTCCGCGAGGTGGCCCGCTCGGATGCGACCGTGCTCCTGACGGGAGAGAGCGGCACCGGGAAGGGGCTGATCGCCCGCGCCATCCACGGCGGCTCGTTCCGCAAGCACGGTCCGTTCGTGGAGGCGAACTGCGTCGTGTACTCGGAAGGCGTGCTCAACAGCGAGCTGTTCGGCCACGAGCGCGGCGCTTTCACCGGCGCGGCGAAGCGGAAGCGTGGGCGGTTCGAGCTGGCGCGGGGCGGGACGCTGTTCCTCGACGAGATCGGCGAGATCGCCCCCGCGACGCAGCTCCTGCTGCTGCGCGTTCTCCAGGAGCGCTCGTTCGAGCGCGTCGGCGGCGAGGAGACCATCGACGCCGACCTCCGACTGATCGCCGCCACCAACCGCGACCTCGAGGACGCGATTCGCCGCGGGGCGTTCCGCGAGGACCTCTTCTATCGCCTGAACGTCGTTCCGGTCCGTATCCCGGCGCTCCGCGAGCGGCCGGACGACGTCCCGATCCTGGCGGCGCAGTTCCTCGCGCGGGCTGCGACCCGCTCGGGACGGCCCGCGCCGGCGCTCTCGGCCGAGGCCCACGAGGCGCTCGCCGCGTACGCATGGCCCGGAAACGTGAGGGAGCTCGAGAACCTGATGGAGCGGCTCGTCGTGCTCGAGCCGCGCGAGCGGATCGACGCGGCCGACCTTCCCGAGGCGGTTCGCGCGAAGGGCGGGCTTCCCCCCGTCAAGACACCCGTAGCCGACGGCGATCGGCTCGACGAGATGGAGCGCGCGCGCATCTTCGCCGTCCTCGAGGCGTGCGGGGGGAACAAGAAGCTCGCCGCGTCGCGGCTCGGCATCCATCGCAGCACGCTCTACGCGAAGCTCGAGCGGTACGGGGCGCGGTAGCGCCCGGCCTAGCCTCCCCGCCCGTGCTCCGCGAGGTAGCGCTGGATCTCCTCGATCCGCTGCTCCGGATAGGGATGGGTCGAGAGCATCTCCGGCGGTCGTCCGCCCTGCGACGCCTC
>Ga0075428_100007629_pt1 | contig 11994 bp, 11 predicted proteins | sample RhiMetdeltSRZDD2_FD_75291 | JGI IMG/M metagenome (GOLD analysis project Ga0075428, IMG submission 75291) | Populus rhizosphere microbial communities from Tennessee, USA - Rhizosphere MetaG P. deltoides SRZDD2 | ecosystem: Host-associated > Plants > Roots > Rhizosphere > Soil | place: USA...
GAGCAACGGCTGGGCATGGTAGGGTATATGCAACAGAAGGACCTGCTGCTGCCCTGGCGGAATGTCCTGGACAATGTCATCCTTGGGCTGGAGCTACGGGGGATGTCCCGGCGTTTAGCGCGTGCACGCGCCCTGGCGCTGATGGAGCAGTTTGGTCTCAAGGGTTTCGAGACGGCTTATCCCTATGCCCTCTCGGGCGGTATGCGGCAGCGGGCCGCCTTCCTCCGTACGATCCTGCCGGAGCAAGAGGTCTTTCTGCTGGACGAGCCTTTCGGGGCGCTCGATGCCCTCAATCGCGCCCAGATCCATGAGTGGCTGCTGGGGCTTTGGGAAACCCTACATAAGACGATAGTACTCGTGACGCACGACGTAGACGAGGCCATTTTCTTGTCGGATCGTGTATATGTCATGACCTCTCGACCAGGTCGAGTGCAGCTCGTACAGGGGATCAACTTACCCAGGCCGCGCCGCCTTGAGATGGTGACCACAGCGCCTTTCGTGGCGTTCAAAACCCAGCTCCTCGCCGCCCTCCGCCAGGAACCTGCGGCTGCGGCCAGAGATGGGAAACAATGAGCACGCCAGACCGCGCCCCTGCTGCTCAACCTGCCATGGCGCCGCGGGCTACGCCATACACCGGACGTCTGCGCCGACTAACTGGTCACTGGGGGCCTGCTGCCCTCATTGTGCTTGGGCTCCTGGGCATCTGGGAGAGCTACGTGCGCCTCTGGGCAGTGCCGAAGTGGCTGCTACCGGCTCCCTCGGTGATCGCTATGACCCTCATCGGCAGCCGAGCACTCTTGCTCGATCACACGCTGGTGACCTTACTGGAAGTAGTCGTAGGCTTCGGTCTGTCGTTGCTCTGCGGCGTGCTGCTGGCGTGCGGGATCGCTACGTCGCAGACGCTGGAACGAGCCCTGTACCCGTTCGTCATCGCCTCACAGATGGTACCGATCATCGTGATCGCGCCGCTGCTGCTCATCTGGGTGGGGTATGGCCTGACGCCGAAGATTATCGTGGTCGCCCTTACTGCCTTCTTCCCCATTGTCGTCAACATGGTCGACGGCTTAAAATCCGCCGATCCAGACGCGGTTAACCTGCTACGCACCATGGGGGCAAGCCGTTGGCAGATCTTCGTCAAGGTGCAAGTGCCTACTTCCCTCCCCTTCCTATTCTCCGGCCTGAGAGTGGCGATGGCGGTGAGCGTCATTGGCGCTGTCATCGGCGAGTGGGTGGGCTCCAGCCAGGGACTCGGTTATCTGATGATCCGCTCCAAGCCCCAGTTTCTCACTGAGCGGGTCTTTGCGGCGATTGTCATGCTGTCCGTGATGGGGGCGGCCCTGTTTGTCCTGGTAGGGATCATTGAGCAACTTGTTATCCCCTGGTGGCACAACGAGCAGCGGCAGCGCTCTCTGAAATAGGAAGGAGTGGGTATGGCCCGATATATACCTAGGCTTGCGACGCTATGGAGCCTGTGCGTGCTCATGCTGGTGGCCTCTGGTAGTCACAGCGCCCATGCGCAAAACGCCGTGCTAAAGCTAGCCCTGGACTGGTATCCCAACGCCAACCACCTGGGCCTATTCATTGCGCAGGAGAAGGGTTATTTTCGGCAAGAAAATCTCGACGTGACGCTGTATACCCCAGTGGATCCGTCCACCGTGCTGCAGACGGTCGGCAGCGGCACCGATGACTTTGGCATTAGCTACCAGCCGGATGTGCTCCTGGCGCGCGCCCAGGGAGTGCCCGTGGTCTCCGTGGCCGGTTTGGTACCGCACCCTCTGAACTCCGTCATAGCGTTAAAATCGTCTGGCATCATCAGACCACGTGACCTGGTCGGTAAGAAGGTCGGCTACCCGGCTATCCCTACCAACGAGCCACTGCTGGGGACGATGCTCAAGACGGATGGTGCGCGCGGGTTGCAGGATGTCGAAATGATCAACGTTGGGTTTGATCTGGTGCCAGCCCTCATCAGCCGGCGCGTAGACGCCGTGGTGGGCGCCTACTGGACGCACGAGAGCATTGTGCTGGAGAATCAGGGACACCCAGTACACATCATGCGGGTGGAGGAGTGGGGTGTCCCCGACTATTACGAGCTGGTGCTGGTCACTAACGAAAGTACGATCAAAAATAAGCCCGACATCATTACGCGCTTCCTGCGCGCTCTCCGCCGAGGCTATGAGGACGCCGCCCAGGCCCCTCAGGCCGGCGTGGACATCCTCCTGAAGAGCACGAAGGCCGAGGTGGACGAGAAGATCGAACGCCCTGGCGCTGCATTACTGGCACCGCTGTGGAAGACGGACAAGACCCCGTTCGGCATGCAGGATGCTGCCAAGTGGGAGAGCTTCACCCGGTGGATGCAGGCGAACGGACAGCTGGCGAGTCCTGTCAAGGCTGAAGATGCCTTCACGAACCGCTTCCACGGTGGCAATTAGGCAGAAGGACCCTACGTATGACATTGACCCAGGAGCTGCGTCATCAGCACCACGACCTGTGGCACCGGATGATCATGCACCCTTTTGTCGTAGAAATGGGCGACGGCACACTCCCCGTTGAAAAGTCTCGCGTCTACTTTCTCCAGGACTATGTGTTTGTGCATGACCTAGTGGCGATGACCTCCATGGGCCTCGCCAAGGCCCCCTCTTTCCTGGCTGCCAACCAGCTGCACCAGTTCCTGGCCGGCATCCTCAATCCTGAAAACGACCTGTTTGTCCGGGCGTTCACAGAGCTAGGCGTGTCTGAAGAGGCGTATGCAGTGGCCAGTGCCTCGCCCGTCACGCAAGCGTTCGGCGATTTTCTGGTACGGACGGGCCTTGAGGGGAGTTTCGAGGACATCGTCACAGTTCTCTACGTCACGGAGGGCACGTATCTCGATTGGGGTACACGGCTTCTCGAAGCTGGCAAGAGACCGAGTAATGCCGTCTATCAGGAGTGGATTGACCTCCATGGCCCGCAGGTGCTTGGCGCCTTCGTGGCGTGGCTGGGCCAGCACCTCGATAGCGCGGAACTCGGAAGCCAGCGCCTTCGCATTGACCGGATTTTCCATACAGCACTGCGGTATGAATACCTGTTCTGGGAGACGGCGTATCACGGCAGCATACACTGGCCCGACCAACACGTGGGGTGAGACGGCTATGTAAAACGATGATTATGTACATTGCCATCTATGACCAAAGGGTAATAGTCCCCCTCTCTGCCTGTCTGCTATAGTCAGAACGCGGGGGCAGGCGTGCCGTCGGAGCTACCACACAGCGGCGCTCTCTTACCTCTACGCACGGTTTTACATTCTGATACAGTCACAATGAGACCAGGAGGAGACCGTCCATGCACATCACACGTCGCCAGGCCACCCTCGGTGGCCTGAGCCTGCTCGCCAGCACGTCGGTGAGCGCCACGAGTCTTGCGCACATCGGAGACTTTCTCGGCCTCGGCGAAGGCATTGAGGACTTCTGGCTCGCAACAGATGCCTACATCTATGGCTACCCGCTGGTGACGCTGGAATACACTCGGCGGGTCATGACGAACGTCGCGGCTCCGGAAGGCAACCGCGGACCGATGGGCTAGTTCATTAAGGCTCGCCAGTATCCGAATGCCTCGTTCCGCGACGTGACTGCACCAAACGCTGACACGCTCTATACCGTGGCCTGGGTCGATCTCGGCAAAGAGCCGTGGGTGATGAGCATCCCGGACATGCAGGACCGCTATTTCCTGATGCCGATGCTGGACGGCTGGACCAATGTGTTCCAGGTGCCAGGGAAGCGCACCACCGGCACCAAGGCGCAGACCTATGCGATCACCGGGCCGGGCTGGAAGGGCATACTGCCAGCGGACGTGCAGGAGCTGAAGGCGCCGACCAACCTGGTCTGGATCCTGGGGCGCATCTACTGCACAGGCACACCCGAGGACTACAAGGCCGTCCACGAGGCCCAGGACGCCTTCAAGCTCGTCCCCCTGAGCGCGTACGGCAAATCGTACCCGCCGCCGCCGGGCCCGGTCGATCCAGCCATCGACATGAAGACCGCCGTGCGTGAGCAGGTCAACAAGCTCGACGCTAACGCCTATTGCACCCTGCTATGTCAGCTCATGAAGACCAATCCGCCAGCGGCGCCGACGCGTCTGAACTCGCCAGGTTCGCCAGGATCGGCATCGTGCCCGGCCAGGACTTCGAGGCGAGCAAGTTGCGTGCGGACTTCGCCACGCGTGTGCCCGAGGTGGGCTTTGACCGGATCATGCTCCAGTTTAAGATCAATAGGGCCGTCAAGCACGACAACAGCTGGAACTTTACGACCAAGACCGGGATCTATGGCACGACTATCTGATGCGCGCGCTCATCACCGCCATCGGACTGGGCGCCAACCGCCCGCAGGATGCGGTCTATCCCACGTCGCTGAAGGCTGCCGACGGGGACACCTATGATAGTGCAAATAAATACGTAATGCACTTCCCCAAGGGGCAGTTGCCGCCGGCCCGCGGCTTCTGGTCGCTGACCATGTACGATGCGGAGTATTTCTTCGTGCCGAACGTCCTGAACCGCTACTCGATCAGCCCGCGACAAGGCCTGAAGGCCAACTGGCTACCGGCCCCTCCCGGCAAGTTCGTGTTGATGCTGCGGATGTATTGGCCAAGCGAGAAGAGCCCCTCGATCATCAATGGGTCGTGGACGATCCCAGCGGTGAAGAAGGTAAGCTGAGCGGCGGAGTGAGGGCGCGGCATGACGGACTTTGCCACAGATGGTCGGGGTTCGTTATCGCTTGCGTCTCCCTCTGTAAGCGCTTAGCTGCTGATAAGCGCCAATATGTTAATCAGGCGGGGCTTGATCGTGCAGGCTTTCCACTACTGCCCATACACGGGCGGACAACACACAGTGCAACACGAGCGAGTCTCAGACGGGTGGTGTTTTGTAGCGATGGCAGCCGCCTTAAATTAGGAGCCCTCTGTGGCGCTGAAGCCGATCACCGCCACGGCGGGTGACGTGGCGGCGGGTACCAGGAGGGGTGGATGGCGCCTGGGTCAGTTGCCCGCACCGGCCAGTGTCAGTTCCACGCGCCGATTCTGCGCTCGGCCCTCCGACGTGTCGTTCGAGGCCACAGGGGCTGCCTCACCGAACCCCTGCGCGGACACTAGGCTGGGGGTGACGCCCTGCGCGATCAGGAACTGCATGACGGTGTCGGCCCGCTTCTGGGACAGTTCCAGGTTGCTCGTGATGCCCTGGCGCATGAGCCCTGGGCCAATCGGGATATTGTCGGTATAGCCGTTCACCTTCAGCTTGGCTTGCTGCTTGGGGGCGAGGATCGGGACGATTTTGCTGAGGGTCCGCTGGGCTTCAACGGGCATTTGCCAGTCGCCCGAGGGAAACAGCAGCTCATTGTTGACCGTGACCTTAATGGCGTTTTGCAAGCGCGTGATCTGCATCTGGTTGGCGGCGACCTCCGCCGACATTGTCTGGTTGAGTTGCTGATATTGGGCGTCCAGCGTGTCATACTTCTGTTGCGAGACGCAACCGGCCAGCACCAGCATGGCGATGCAGGTCACCGTAGCACCCTGGGGGTATTTCCATCTGGACATCGTGCCGTCTCCTTCGCTTTGGCCGCAGCGCGGCATGAGAATCATACCTTCGACTTCAGACTGGAAAACACCTGAAACACGGCGCAGCGGGCCGCCCAAGTAGCAGGCCCATTGGTGATGGCCTCCACCCTCCCCTTTGCCTTTGAAGCCACCGTCGACCACCACCGCACGAAGCGGGACGCTGCACACCTGCTCCCGTCAAGAAGGGCGCAGACGTTATGCCTAGAGGCATGAACCATACTAGAGGGGACCGGCGGTCTCTGTCTATAGGACTTTGGTCCTATAGCAGCCGCACGAGCGGTCTCGTGCGGTTCAGAGGCAGAGGCCCGGCAGGCGGTGCCAGAGTGCCTGGAAGCGACCAGTGTGTCGAGGAAGAGGGAGCCTTTTCCAGACAGAGAGTATAGATGAAGAGTGAGCCGCAAGGGGAAAGCGATGGTGACTTTTCGTCTTCGCGCTAGTCGAATGACTGGGCTAGGCGCTCCAATGCAGAGATATCTTCCCTGGGCAGCGCGTCTCCACCTGCGCCAGCCTCGCCTCCGCCTGGGGCAGCCAGAAGGTCATGTCCAGGACACGATACAGCGCGATGGCAGCAGACAGCTTGGCATAAGCCTGTACTGCCTGTCCTCCCGTGGCGTATAGGGTGCCGAGACTATGATGGCAGTGGGCCTGCAGCGGGCGCATGCCGAGAGCCTCGGCTAGGATGAAGGCCTGCTGATAGAAGGTTTCGGCCAGATCAATATCGGGAGGCTCGCGCCGCGCCGCAATGTCGCCGAGAAGGTGCAGAGCATAAGCCTGACGGCCCCGTTCCTGGTGCGTCCGGGCAAGTGCTAGCGTGTGTTCGGCGAGGGTGTGGGCCTCATCCAGGCGACCGGCTCGCACCTGTGCCTCCCCTAGCGCCTGACCACAGAGCGTCTGCAGTCCTCTCATATCCAGTGCCATTGTCTGCTTCCACGCCTGCGTAAGCAGCGGCACGGCGTCGGCTATGCGTCCGGCCAGGGTATACGCCGCACCTAAGGTCGCTGCGACTCTGGGGAAATAGCCCGGGACGTCCGCCTCCTGACAGCTATCTACGGCCCGTTCAAGCCAGGGGAGTGCTCTGGACAGGTCACCTTGGCGGAGGGTCAGCAGCCCAAGACCCCATATGGCAAACATGAGGCTACTGGGATGCGCCACCGCCTCGGCGATGCACAGTCCTTCGTCCCCGACGGTGCGCCCTGCGGTGAACGTGCCGCGTTCGGCATGACACGAGGCGAGCACGGCCCGTGAGAGTACGGCGGGCAAGAGATCTACACCGCAGAGATCACGTTGGCGCGCACCCGCGAGAGCTGCGATAGTCTGCTCCAGGCAGGCGATGGCCCGACCGTAGTCACCCTGGTCCTGGTATATGATGCCGAGATATTGCTGCGACAGCGCGTGCAAGACCATGTCGCTATCGGCCGTGGTTACCACCAGGGCACGCTGAGCGGCGTCCCTGGCCTGGTCATACGCGCCCATCATCCGGAATTGAACGGCCAGATAGATCGCGACCTGTCCCAGGCGGCGCGCATCGCCAAGCCCCACCGCAAGGTGCTCGGCCTCCCGCAGCACCACCAGGGTCCGCCCCAACGCGCCAAGCGGGCGAAGCGCCGTGCGCAGGGCGAGCCGGAGATCGATAGCCTGCGCAGTCGTGTCACGACTGTGGGGGAGCTGCCGCAGAACTTGCAGCGCCTGCTCGAAGAGTGCCACGGCCTCACGGTATGCCGAGCGCACCATCGCCTTCGCGCCCGCCTGCCAGTAGTAGGGCAGGGCCTGCGCCGCCAAACCGGCTTCAGTATAGTGGTGGGCCAGCAGCTCGGGCTGGGTCTCGACAATGTCGGCAAACTGCGTCTCCACCACCTGGGCAATACGCTGGTGATATTGCTGGCGGGTGCTCCGTAGCAACGACTGATAGGCCGCATCCTGGATCAGGGCATGCTTGAACGTGTACGTCGCCTGCGGCGGGATGCCTCGCTGGTATACCAACTCTGTTTCCACGAGCTGCCGTAGGCCCTGCTGCAAGGTGGCCTCATCCAGGGCGGCCACTGCTTGGAGCAGGTCATAGGCAAACGTGCGTCCGACGACCGCTGCCAGTTGTGCTACAGCCTTGACCGGGCCCAGGCGATCCAGCCGCGTCATCAGCGAATCGTGCAGGGTGGCCGGAATGGTCAGGAGTGGCAGTGATCCTGGCAGGGTGTAGTAGTCCTCACCCTCGTGCAGCAGGCCCGACTCCAGCACCATCTTGGTCAGCTCTTCGACAAATAGCGGTATGCCGTCGGTCTTAACGGCGATCTGCGCGACGACCTCCGGTGACAGGGCTTTGTCACCGGCCACACCGCCAATCATCTCAGCCACCTGGGTCTGGGGCAGCCGTGGCAGGGTCAGTGGTGTACAGTGGGCCCGGAAGCTCCAGGGGAGCGCAAACTCCGGACGGCACGTCAGGAGGGTGAGGAGGCGGGTTATTGGCCCCTGGTCGAGAAGCAGGGTAAGGAGTTCCAGCGTCGAGGGAGCACTCCAGTGCAGATCTTCGACAATGAACAGCACCGGTTGTCGCGCGGTCTCGGCGAGCAGCCAGGCCAGCAAGGTCTCCATAGTCTTGTGCCGCTGCCGTTGTGGTGTCAGAGCAAGTGGTGAGTAGTGCACGGGTAGCGGTAGAGAGAGCAGCGCTGCCAGCAGCGGCATCACCTCTGGCAGTGCCAGGCCAGACGCCGCTAGCATCGCCTCCAGAGTGCGGAGTGTGGTCTCCGGGGCGTCCTCCGGACGCCAGCGCAGCAGCCGATGCAAATGGGCGATCACCGGCTGCTGCGGACTCTGCTGAGTATCGGGCGCACAGCGCCACTCTATACGAACATGCGGCTCGGCAGCAAGGTGCTCGTGGAACGCCTGTACCAGGCGGGATTTGCCAATCCCGGGCTCGCCGCTGAGTATCACGACCTGCCCCAGCCCGTCCTGCGCTTGGGCCCAGCGCGCGTGCAGCAGCGCCAGTTCCGCCTCCCGCCCGACCAGGGGCGTCAGCCCGCGCGGGCCCCCCACCTCCAGGCGACTCCGTCCCTCGGCCTGATACGCCGGTGCTGTTCCATCCACTGTGTTGGGCGCCGCCTGCTCCTGGAGGCAGGTCAAGGATGGCACTCTGGGGGCAGGTAGCGTAGAGACGTTTACGTGGTCCAGCGATACAGTGCCAGTGACCAGCGTCTCGGGCGGGAGGAGCGTGACCGCCGCAGTTACCCGGTACCCGTACCCGCGGACGGTCTCGATCACTGCCTGCAGCGTCCCCGCATTCCCGATCGCCTGGCGAATCTTCATCAGACAATTGCGCAGGGCGTATTCCTGGGAGATCGCCTCGGATGACGGGGCGGGCCAGCAGGCCTGCAACAGCTCCTGTTTGGCCACAGCCCGGCCCGCATATCGCAGGAGGTATGCCAGGACCCGAAAGGCGCGGGGCTCCAGTGCGACGACCTGCCCCGCCCGATGTAATTCATAGCGCTCAGTATCCAGCGTACAGTCGCCAAACACAAAACGCATCGTGCGATGTCCTCCGGGGGTAGCAAGGCAGCACGCGGCGTATCTTCCCACGTCTCTAGCGTGCCCACCCAGGGGCGTATAACGAAAAAATTATACGATCGTTATGGTGCCATTATAGCACGTCCGCCCCGGGGGCAATATTATCGTGGGGAGCATGGGTACGACCACGGCCACCAACTTCGGCTGGTGGTGCACGATAATCGTAGGAGAGCGCCTGAGGTCTATATCGCAGAAAGGAGCATGCAATGATGGAGGCCCGTACTATCCTGGAAAACATGCGCGCCGTGTCCGCCCGCTTCGCTACGGAGCGCAGCGAGCGGCAGCAACGGCGGGCACTGGACGCCGCTGATTTTGCGCAACTCCGCAAGGCGGGATTTCCCCTGGTAGGAGTGCCAGTCGACCAGGGCGGCATCTGGCAGAGCGTACAACAATCGACGCGTCCCCTCTGCGAACTCCTCCGCACCCTGGCGCACGGCGATTCTTCCGTCGCGCTAGTCTGTGCCATGCATCCGACCGTACTCGTCTTCTGGCTGGCCAACGCCCAAGTGCCGGCCCCCTTCCAGGCCGCCTGGGAGGTCCAACGCCGGTGCATCTTCCAGACGGTGTGTGAAGGGGCCTGGTGGGGCACTATCAACTCAGAACCTGGGAGCGGAGGCGACCTCGCCAAGACCCAGGCCATCGCCCGTCCTGGGCCAACGGACGGGATCTACCAGCTGACCGGCCAGAAGACGTTTGGGAGCGGGTCGGGGATAACGTCCTACATGTTGACCACTGCCATACCGGAAGGGGAGACTACCCTGGATTTGTTCTTTCTGGACATGCGGAACGTGGCGTGGGACGGCACAGCGGGGGTGACCCTGACGGCGGCGTGGGATGGCCACGGCATGGCGGCGACCCAGAGCCATGCGCTGCGGTTTGTGGACTTCCCGGCGACGCGCGTGGCTTGGCCAGGACATGTGCCGCAGCTTACGGAAGGGGCAGGCGGCCACAATCAGACCCTGTTTACCGCTGTTATTGTGGGCATCGTTGAAACCGCGCTGGCGGAGGCACGCCAGCAGGTGGCGTGGCGACGCGAGACGCTGCGGGCGTACGAACAGGTAGAATGGACGAAAGCCGAGCAAGAAGGCTGGCTCATCCAACAAGCCTATGAGGGCATGCTACGGGCAGTGGAGGAGAATCGCGACGGACGCCGCAATGCCGTGCAAGGGAAGATGGCGATTGCCGAACTGGCCGAGTCGGCCACAGGTCGGCTCTGCCGGGTGCTGGGCGGGGGGACGTTTAGCCAGTCCTCACCCTTTGGGCACTGGCACGAAGACGTGCGAGCACTCGGGTTTTTGCGGCCCCCATGGGGGCTGGCATATGACAATCTCTTTACGGCGTCCCTAGCAGCGTTGGCGTGATGCCTGGCAGGATGGAGGAAAACAAGCCCGACTATGGCCCTGCCTTCGGAAACCCCTCTTGGCTGAAATGGAGGAGCACGCATGTCTATTACCAAGGAAGAAGTGGCGGATGCAGTACGTTTGTGGTGTAATGCATGGCATACTCGCGACATTGAGACACTGCTCGCGATGGAGGCCACGGCGTTCGGCTTTGGCTTCCGACCGTTCACCCCACGCGACCATGTCATAGCAGGGGAGGCGGGACGGCGAGAAATTTTAGGGCAATGGTTTAGCGGTTTGAACTCCTATAGCCCGGTGCTAGAAGACTTCGAGACCTCCGTTGCGGGAGATGTTGGCATGGCATGGGGAACATTCATAGAGAAGTGGCAGGATAAAGGACAACCACCTGAACAGGCGCGGGTCCGGTTCTCCAAGGTCCTGACCAAAGGCGCGCGAGGCTGGCAGGTGCTGCTGTACCGCCGCGACATCCAGCCTTTTGAAGAAGGGCGTTACCCCAAGACAATCACGGTCGTTTCATCCGACAGCTAAGAGAGTGGGAGAGACCGGTGGCACATTTCCTATGGCCATGGCAGCACCGGACACCTCGTATCCGTTCCAACTATTGTCAACATGGAGAAAACCATGACGTCCATTACAGAGATTGCCAGGCAATTCTTCGAGGCGTGCGAAACGGGTAAAGGATGGGAGGGCTGCAAGGCGTACTGCACAACTGATGCGACGTTTTCTGCCCAAGCTGAGCCGCTTGCTGGCGTGAAGGCCCTACAGCAGTACACGGACTGGATGAAAGGTTTGCTGACATTTATACCTGATGGACGCTATGAACTGAAGTCCTTTGGCACGGATAATGAGCGGCAGAGCGTCTGTGCGTATGGGGTCTTCTCTGGCACGCATACTGGCCAGGGTGGCCCCTGCCCACCAACTGGCAAGAGCGTGAAGACGGACTATGTGTATGTGATGGATTTTGACGGGGAGAAGATCCGGCACATGACCAAGATCTGGCATGCTGGATTGGCCATGAAGGAGCTCGGATGGATCTAGCGCTCGGCTCCCAGGCAAACTGAGGGAAAAACCACACAGCATTCCTCACGTACACAATGTCCACACCGCTTCCCTTGCGGGAAGGCACACTAAGGAGAAGACTATGGCAGAACGACTGGGGTTGGGGGTGATTCCTGGCGTGGGCTGGAGTGCACGTGAGGTCCAGACGATTGCGCGCCAGGCTGAAGAGGCGGGGTTTGACGCCATTTGCGTGGCCGAAGTGAACAACGATGTGATGGCCACGGCGCAGTTGATGGGGACCGCCACGACCCGGATCACCGTGGCCACGTGGATTGCCAACATCTATCTCCGGCATCCCTATGTCTGTGCACAGGGGGCGGCTTTTAGTGCCGACGCCACCGATGGGCGCTTCATCCTCGGCCTGGGCGTCAGCCATCAGCCCGTCAACCGGGCCCTGGGCATTGATATGCCAGAGCCACAGGCCACGTTGCGGCGTTAT
>Ga0075428_100007630_pt1 | contig 11993 bp, 10 predicted proteins | sample RhiMetdeltSRZDD2_FD_75291 | JGI IMG/M metagenome (GOLD analysis project Ga0075428, IMG submission 75291) | Populus rhizosphere microbial communities from Tennessee, USA - Rhizosphere MetaG P. deltoides SRZDD2 | ecosystem: Host-associated > Plants > Roots > Rhizosphere > Soil | place: USA...
CAAATCTCGCTCGACAGCGCGCCAACGTCCTCGGCGCCAGGCAACGTGTCGGCCCTCGTGAACTGACGGCCGCGGATCGGCGCGACTCCGAGCACCGGCATCAGTTCCGAGGTGACGACGGCAGACACGACGCGGCGAGGTTGATCCTGCGTACCGAGGTTCACCGCACCCGACCGATAGGCGCCGACGTCGGCAAAGCTCTGGTTGCGTTCCCTGAACTCGATGAATTCAGGCGCCGACACCCAGAACTGATTGAAACCGAGGTTCGGAAACTGACTCGTGATGAAGACGAGCCGCGCCGCATCTGGATACGGGAGCGGCTTGAGAATCACGCCGTGGACGACGCTGAAGATCGCTGTGTTGGCGCCAATCCCGAGCGCGAGCGTCAAAATCGTGACGAGCGCGTAACCGGGGTTCTTCCGAAGATGTCGAAGCGCGTAGACGAGGTCCTGTCGCATGGCGATGGCTTGGACGTCCGCTAACGCTGGAGGGTTTGCGTTATTTCGCCGGACTGGCTTTTTCTTGCGCCCGGGAGCTCGTTCGCGTCAGGAGCGATGATCCGACCGCGCCCACTGCCGCACCGGCGAGCGCCGCCGTAATATCAGTTGCGGACGGAAAACGCGTGGTACTGAAGAGCTGTGTCGCTTCTGCTGTGACTGACACAGCCGCCGCAATCCCTACGGCATTCCAGATTCGACCTCGACGGCCGTAAGACCACCCAAATGGGACGAACAGCGCCACGTTCGCAAGGAAATCGCGCGGCCGATCCGCGGGATCCGTAAACGGAAGCGGATGTACTCGATCCCACTGCGGGCGCGGAACGAACCCGCTCCACGGAAAGCTAATCGCCAAAACGAGTGAGATCCACCAGACCCACAGCGGTACGTCTTGCGCACGACTCATCGAATCAGGGGTCTAGCAAGGACAGCGCCGGGATCCGACGTCTATTGGGACCTATCCGATAAATTCTTCGGCGAGCGCTGGTTCAGCAGTTCGACAAGCGGCTGCGCGCTCGTTGGCACGGGGATCGCCGCCCCACGGACGATATCGCGCGCGGTCAACTTCATGCCGTAAACGGCCGCGTTTCCGTCGGTATCCTGGCGCAACGTCGAACCTTCGAGCGACACGCCGGCAAAGAGCCCACGGGCTCGCGAGTAGGTGAGAATTTCCGCGCGCATCGCGAGATCGGTCGATGCGCCCGCTGTTCTCCCCTTTGGCCCGGCAGCCGCCGATGCATCGCCCCCCAGCTTTACCTTGCTGCTCAGAATCGAATCCGCACCGCGATCGTTCATCACCAGGAGAACGTAATCGGTCGCCTGTCCACCGAGTTGCAGACCGATGCTGCCCCCTTCGAGAATGACCATCGCCGGCGCGCCCCATGAGCCATCGAACGCTTGCCCGCCCCGGCAGTCCATGACGCCACGGCCATAACTGCCGCCTATCCCGACGGCGATCTTCTTCACCGAAGGAATGACGATCACACATTCGGCTCGATCCAGCAGATCCTTCGGAATGCTGTCAGGCATCCCCATGATTTCCTTCAGCACGGTGGTGCTGTTTTCAATTCGGTCGATCTCCTTCTGCGCCAGCACGGGCGTTCCCAATGACGTCGCGAGCAGGCACATGCCGAACAACTGCCTCTTCACTCGACGGATCCGCTGACGTTCTGCATCGAAATTCCGATTCACGCGCAATCCTCCTCCATCTACATTAGACTGCTTTTGCGTCAACTTGGTCGCGACCGACGGAAGAACACGGATTAACGCCACGGATTAACACGGGCCACGGATTAACACGGGTCAACGGACCGCAGAAGAAACACGGATTAACCGGGCCACGGAAGAACACGGACGGCTCGCAAACTGCGCATCTCGGATCCCGCACCCCGGATCCCGGACAACGACACCAATGAGCACGTCTCAACCCCTGTAAATGTCACTCCGCACCCGACTCATTATCGCGTTCTTGTTGCTGTCCGTCGTGCCGCTTTCCGCGGTCACGTTCCTGTCGTACCTATCATCCGTCCGCGCATTCGAGCAGGCCGCTCAGCGAGAAGCAACTGAGAGTGCAATCGATGTCAGTCGCCGCATGGAAATGATCACAGCCGATCTGGCGCGACGCATGGATCGGTTGTTCGCCACCGGCCCGGCGGCATCAACCGGTTCTCCTGCTCCGGATCCGCAGATGGTTCGCCAGACCGTCGCGCCGCTGCTCGGTGAGACGGCAGCGCTGGTTGATCGCGTGGAGTTCCATCCCGCTCCAGACGCGCCCGCGACGCCCGCAGTTACGACAGACCCGAACAGCGTGCCAATTCCCATTCCGCCGCAGCGTGGTGGCGGAGGGCGCAGACGCGGCCAGTATGGAGGCCCGCCACGCGCCCCAGGCGCGCCAAACCCGCCAGGGATCGGAACGCCACCGGGACCGCCGCCTCCGGGTTCACAGGTCATCGTGATGGACATTCCGCGGATCGTCGCCGAGGCCACGCGCGCGGCATCGGAAGCGGGCGCCGCGGCCATCGATCCGAAAGTCCGCGCAAAGATCGACAAACAGATCGAACAGCAGATCGAACAGCAGCTTGCGGCCAACGAGCAGAGTCTCAAAGCGATGGCCGCGGCGCTCAGCCGCGAAGCCGCGGCACGTACGGCAGGACAACCACCTGCCATGGATGTGCAGGGCCGCAAGATCGAAGTTGAGATTCAAAAGGACGGCCGCGTCATCGGTCATGCCAATGCGATGTTGAACCTCGATCGCATGCTGCGCGGCGTGCTTGGGTTCGCCCGCCGCGATCAAGGGGAGATTCCGTTTGCAATCGATCGACAGGGCGAACTCTACACGCCCGAGGCGGCAGACAAAACGCGGCTCGAGGCACTCGGAGCGGAGCGGACGGCGACAGTCGCCGCGACCGGAACGCCGCGCCGGAGCGGGGACTGGATCATCGTTGCGCGCCGCGCGCCGAGCGGAATCATTTTCGGCATCGCCCGACCTGTCGGCGCCTCGCTTCGTGAAATCCGGCGGGCGGCGGTTCGCAATCTCGGCCTCGGGTTGCTCGTGATCGCACTGGCATTTGTCGGAATCATTCCGATTTCGCACCGCATGACCCAGCATCTCGCCACGCTGACCAAAGGTGTCCATCAGCTTGCGAGCGGGGATTTCCAAACCCGCGTGCCGGTGCGATCGAAGGATGAATTCGGCACGCTCGCCGGCGCTTTCAATCAGATGGCTGAAGACCTTGAGCGTCACGAAGCCCTGGCGGTCGAGCAGGAGCGGCTTCGCAAGGAACTTGAATTATCGCGTTTGATCCAGACCGAGATGCTTCCGCGAGGATCGCTGCGATCCGGCCCTGCAGAAATCAGCGGGGTCTCCATTCCCGCGCGCGAAGTGGGCGGCGACTTTTTTAACTATTTTGTTCTGCCCGACGGCCGCCTGGCGCTTCTCGTTGGCGACGTTTCAGGCAAGGGAGTCAGCGCCGCCCTCCTCATGGCCAACATTCAGGCGACGTTGCGCGCACGGCTGCCGCACGAAACAAATCTCGCCACGCTTGCCGATCGGCTGGATCGAGAGCTCGATCAGAACACACCCGGTGGCGTGTACTTGACGCTGTTCCTCGGCATTCTCGAAATCGACGGACGATTGCTTCGCTATGTCAACGCCGGACACAACCCGCAATTTGTGTTACGCGGAACAAGCGGCATTGCCCCACTCGCATCGACCGGGATGCCGATCGCGCTATATGCCGGCCATGGCTACAGCGAAGCTCGAATTGACCTTGCGCCTGGCGATCTCCTCTTCTTCTATACCGACGGTTTGGTCGAGACGGAAAACGAACGGAACGAGATGTTCGGCGCGGAACGATTGCAGAGCATTCTCGAACACGACCGGGCCGAAACGATCGACATCATCCTTCACCGCGTCGAGACGAGCGTGATGACGTTCCGAGGTTCGGCCGAGCCTTTCGATGATGCGACGATGATGGCCCTCCGCATCAGTTGATGCCGGCTGAGTTTTGCACCCAACTCGAGCGATTCGATCTGGCAGAGCTTACGATTCGGGGTGGCATTAAACCCTTCCTTCGCTAGAATACCCTCGTGGGCGCCCGCGACACGGTGCTTATCGTCGAAGACGATGCTGACACCCGGCGCATGTACCGTGCGGCTCTCAGTCTCGCTGCCTTCGATGTGGTCGAAGCGCAGGACGGCCTCTCAGCGCTTCACATTCTCGACCAGCGTCGCGCAGACATCGTCATCCTCGATTTGATGTTGCCAACTGTCGACGGCCTCAGCGTCCAGCAGGAAATCGCGGCGCACGCCGGAACGCGCGATATCCCGATCCTCATTGTCACGGGATCCACGCTGCCGCTCGACGACGTCAAGGTGCCGTGCATCATGAGGAAGCCTGTCTCGCCAGATGAACTCGTCGCGGCTGTGCGACGGTGCCTTGCGTCAGGCACCTCCAGCGTCCACTCCTGACGGCGAAATTCAGCAATCAACAATCAGCGCTTTCAGCCCCCCTACGCGCTTGTAGACGGTCGCGTGCCGGACTAGACTGTGCCACCCCCGAAACCGATCGCAGGAGGATGGCATGGCAAGTTTTGCGGAACGCATGACTGGCGCGATGAAAGCTGATGTACGGACGTTCGAGGAAATCGAAGCCGATCAGACGGCATTACCACAGGCCGTCGCGGTCATCGTGATCGCCGGGCTCGCGTCGCTCGTTGGCAACGTCTTCCGGGTAGGCATCGTCGCTGGGTTCATGTTCCTCGTCGTCACTCTCTGCAGCTATGCACTCTGGGCGCTCGTGGTGGTGCTTATTGGAACGAAGGTGATGCCTGAACCAACGACCAAGGCGGACTTCAACGAGGGCTTCCGCGTGATGGGCTTTACTGCAGCACCAGGCGTATTCAACGTCCTCGCGATCATTCCCTTCCTTGGACCGTTGATCTCCCTCGTGATCTGGCTGTGGATGATCGTCGTCGGCGTTGTCGCCGTCCGGCAGGTGCTCGATTACAGCAATACGGGAAGAGCGATCATTGTCTGTCTGATCGCCGGCGTGATCTGCTGGATCGTCAGCGTTATGATTCTCACGCCGCTGCTGGTTAGCAGCGTCGTCGTTCGGAGCATGACTGGATATTAGGTGCTGCGAGGCGAACGAGCGCGCGAGTGAGCCCACGCGAGCGGAGTGGGGCTTGCGGGGCCCCGCGAGCGAGCGTGTCGGGGAGTCCGAGGGGCGAAGCCCCTCGGAGTGACTAACGTCTGGAAGCGGACTGAGAGAGAAGCGCTTCAACCGCTTCGACCTCGGATACGCTGCCACCCCACATACCGCGATTGAAGATGGAGCGAATAATCACGCTGCGATTCGTGTGCGGGACGCGAGCCAGATTGTTCACGAACGGAAGATAGCTGCCTTCCCGCTTGAGATAGAACTCCACGTTCGATGCGTAGAAGGCGGACAACGTCTCACCCTTTTGCGCCATCGCTCGGCCGATATTTGCCAGCGCTGACGGACCACTGAGGTTCCCGGTAACGGGGATGATGCGGTCTCGGTCCTGCATTGACTTGACGAATTGAAACGTGTCTTCCGACGCAAGATAGTTTCCTTGCCGCCCAGTGCCGTCCGTCTCGACGAGCAGATCCTGGTACGTCGGGTAGTAACTCTGCGCAGGACGATTCAGGCTCTCGAACTTGAGTGCGAGGCCACTCGTGATAAACCGTCGATGGAAACGATCGATGGTTGCGAGGTCGTCCGCGGTCACCGGCACACCGAATCCTTTGACCATGCGATCGACGCGTGCGCGAAGCTCATCGACCGACTTCAGTTCGGCAGATTGGTTGATGTAATCGGTGAGCCGCGCAATCGGAACATCGCGCCATGAATTGACGTCGGCAGGAACTGGCCGTCCAAACAGAAGCGCCAAATATTCGATTCGTGTGTGCGCCTGTGCAAACAACGCCTTGAAGAGCAGATGCAACAGCAGATTGTCGCGACGAATGTCGAGGATGAACGCAATCGATGGCTTGACGTGCGCGATATAGGAAAAATTCTGGTCCGGACCGACGCCAATGTACACGCCGCCGCGAACGGCGCGCTTTTCGAGTTCTGGCAGGACCTGGAGGTACGACCGTTCATTGGAGATGAGGTTGTCTGTATCGAAATAACCGCCAGGCTCCGACAGAGACTGAATCTCGGCGGCGAACGTCGTTCGCGCCTGCGGCTCCGGCAAGGTCGCGCGAACACCAACCAGGGCCGCGACAGCGACGAGGGCTATCGCGATTCGGAACACAGGATCGTCGTTTCGACGCCAAATTCGGTGAGTCACTGGCCTCCGCCGCGCTGGCTCACGACAGTATAAGCCGTCCGTCTGCAATTGGTTAACAGGACTCCCTTGGTGGTATGCAACTTGCGCCATTGGAGCACGATCGACCGATCTGTTCTGGAGGGGACGACATGTCTCGCACACGTTTGTTCTTCGGTCTTTGCGTGCTGGTTCTTGCCGGCGGGATCGCTGTGTTTGTGTCCGCGCAGGGACGTGGCATTGGACCGAAGTCTACCCATACGACAACGGCGCCCAAGGCCGCCGCTCCATCGCCGCGTACGACTTCGAAGACGGCACCCGGCAAACCGGCGAAGACGATGAAGGCACAGCATCCTTCACCGGCGACCGCTGCAGCAAACACGCACACGCCGAAACCAGCACCAGCGACGAGTGCATCAGCGGCGCAGCCGAAATCGTCACCGGCGAAAACTCAGAAAGCGGAAAAGGCTCCGGCACCGACCAAACCGGCTAAGTCGGATAAGGTTGCTGACACGAAGCTCGCGAGCGCAGATAAGCATGCCAAGAGCACGAAGACCACCGCCACGACGTCGACAAAGACGACGACCGGTACGCCCACCGGAACGACGACGGAGCTGACGGCGGTACAGCAGAAGTTGAAGCAGAACACGAACCTGGCTGCCAAAGTCGCGACGCGGCTGCCGCAGGGCACCGACGTGATTAGTGCAGCGGCGGGATTCCAGAACCTCGGCCAGTTTGTCGCGGCTGCGAACGTGTCACACAACCTTCAGATCTCGTTCACCGAACTGAAAGCCAAGATGATGACCGGAATGAGCCTCGGCCAGGCGATTCAGGCGGTCCGCCCGTTGACGGCGAGCCCGACCGTCGAAGCGCAGCGCGCCGAGTATGACGCTCGCGGCATGATTTATGAGAGCGATCAGACGACCCCGTCGACGGCTGCCGCACCGCCCTCCACCACGTCGGCGTCGACCCCGGTGAAATCGAAAGCCAAGACAAAGAGCTCCGCGCAGTGATCGCCCGCGCGATTGCCATCGTCGCCTGCCTCGGTGCGTCCGTCGTGCCCGTGACCGCTCAAGGAAACGGTCATGGGCACGCGTACGGCCACTTGAAATCAACCGCACCGACCCCCTCGAGCGGAGGGGTGTCACAGGTCCAGCCAGCAGTGTCGGGCGGCGTTCGCAACTTCGGATCGTGGCTGGATGACGCGTCGATCATGGCGCCCGGCAGCGGCTCGCTGACCATGTCGATGGCCTGGTTCCGTTCGCCCGCCTATCACGAATTCGATGCCCCGATCGGGGACGGCGCCATCGGCCTCACCTCGAAGGTTCAGTTTGGATTCAGCGTGCCGTATTACCACGTCAGCGCACCCGGGGGGCCGATCATTCGTGGAATCGGCGATCTGTATCTGACCTCCAAGGTTCAACTTCGCGAGCCGAATGTTCAACACGGTGGGTTCGGCGTCGCGGTCGTACCCATCGTGACGGTGTTGAGCGGCGAAGCTGATATCGAGAGGCGACGAGTCAGCTGGGCAGCGCCGGTCGCATTGGAACTTCAGCGTAACCGATGGCGCGTGTTCGGCACGGCAGGCTATTTCTCGCAAGGATCTGTCTTCGCAAGCGGAGCGGTCGAAGTCACGGCGTCACAGCGGCTGACGATCACCGGTACGTTGACGCAATCGCATTCGACAATCGATGACCCTCCCGACATGACCCTCGTTCTGAGCCGAACGCGCACCGATGTGGGCGGAGGCGCGGCGTGGATGATTCGCCCAGGAGCCGCATGCTTCGGCAGCATCGGTCGCACGATTTCGCAACAGGACGCCAACGCAGCCAGCCTTGTTTTAAGCGGCGGTGTCTCGATCAGTTTCGATGCGTGGCATTCGGGAGTGAGGAAGTGACTCACGTTAATGCTCAATGCTTAATGGTCAACGAGATCAAACATTGAACATTGGACATTGAACATTCGCCATTGCTCAACTTACCGCCTCTGCCCCGGCTCCAATAACCAGATCTCATCCGAGACGTGGACCGCATTGGTGGTGACGATCGTCTTGCCGTCCGCTGAAACATCGAACAGGTGATTGCTGCCGCTGAACGGAATGTTCGTCACCGCCCGCGATGATCCACCCGCGACAGGAACGACCTGGATTTCCTGATCGCCATTTCGCCCGATCACGATAAACCCAACCTGAGCGCCGCCAGGCCACCAAACAGGCCAGCCACCCGCCGTTGTCAGCCGCCGCAGATTACTGCCGTCGGCATTTACCACGAAAATCCCTCCGTAGTAGCCGCGGTTGGCAGCAAAGACAATGCTCTTGCCGTCAGGTGACCATCTCGGAACAGCGCCGGGTGATTCGGTCAGGAGAGTCGGACTGCCCCCCGACGCGGGCGCGACATAGATCCGTTCGGCGCTCCGATCGGTCCGCGTGAACGCAATCCGCAGGCCGTCGGGTGACAAATCGGGATACGCGTCGCTCGCATCTCCAAACGCCAGCATGACGGGCGCGCCTCCCGATCGTGCAACGCGTCCGATCCGGCGCGGTGTTCCCCATGTGTGAAAGACGACGGACGATCCGTCGCGCGAGTACCGCGAATAGACTTCTCCATCAGGCGTGTCCGTCAATCGCCTGGGTGTTCCTCCCGAAGTCGGCACGCTCCAGATGTGCCACGAGCCATCCACCTCGCTTCGGCTGAACGCGACCTCGTTGCCGTCAGGCGAGAATGCCGGCCCCCACATGAACGGTGAATGCGTCGCGAGCGTGCGCGAGCCGCCGCCGGTCAAACTATGCACGTTGAGCGTGTTGCGCCATCGCGAGTTGATGTATGCGATCGTACCGTCAGACGCAATCGTTGGTCCCGTGTCTGGGCCGGCACCTGCGGTCAGTCGAACAGGAGCACCGCCGGCGCGCGGATAGAACCAGACATTCGTCGCGCCGCCGCGATTCGACGAGTGAACAATCCCCAGGCCGTCGGCGGTATAGGCCGGCGACTCGGAAAACACTTCCGCGGGATCCGACATCGCGCGTCGCGGTGCTCCGCCAAGCGCGGGAATCAGCCAGATCTCGCCGGCAATGCCCCCTGAGCCGCGAACGATCGCCAGCTCGCGTCCATCAGGAGACCAGGCCGGATCGCGGAGGAACGGGAACTCACTGTCAGCGCGTAAAAGGAGCCGCGCGTTTGCGCCATCAGCACCGGCAATCATCAGTTCCAGAGTTCCGTTCGGTGCCCGATGAAGAAACGCCAGCTCCTTGCCATTCGGCGACCACACCGGGGCCGCAGCAGAGTCCAGGACGCGCTGCGAATCACCGCCAAACGTTGAAACGATCCGGATCTCAGGCGTGCCATCAGGCGACTCCCGGCGTGCAAATGCTATGCGATCGCCGTCTGGCGAGAATCGCGGCGTCGTTTCCCGGGCATCGTCGTTCGTCACACGCACGAGGCCGCCGCCGGCCACCCGCCGAACGAACAGATCGCTGCGGCCGGTTCGTTCTTCGACCACGTAACACAGCATCTTTCCGTCCGCAGAGATCGCTGGATCGTAGATCGGGTTCTCGGACGAAAGCGTGAGCGTCCAGCGCCCTTCAGTGGCCGTCCGCTCCCAGACGGACCGCGTGTCGCGCTGTCGCCACAGCACGAACGCGCCGGCGGCCGCGACGATCACGAGCAACGCCGTCACCATCGGCCATGTCTGTCGTTGAGTGAGTGGTACCTTCGAAACCGCGCCCACATCGGACTGCACTGCTTCGAGCGCGGCACGCACCTCCACGGCGTGCTGATACCGCTGGGAGGGCTCCTTCGCGAGGCAGCGTTGGATGATCGATCGGATTATGGGCGGTACTGATTCAGGCAGCGGCGCCGCCGGCTCACGCAGGATCGCAGCTGTGAGATCGAACTCGTTTCGTCCTTTGAATGGCAGTTCGCCAGCCGCGATTTCGTAGAGAAGCACGCCAAGCGCCCAGATGTCGCTGCGCTCATCGGCTTGGTTGCCGAGTAGCACTTCGGGAGCGAGATAGGCGAGCGTCCCGGCAATTGCCTGGGCGGGCTGCGAGTCGCTCGATCGGGTCACGGTCGTCGCCATTTCGGACGGCACCCGTCGCGCGAGACCGAAATCGAGAACCTTCGCGCGTCCGTCAGGGCTGATGACGACGTTGCCAGTTTTCAGATCTCGATGAATGACGCCGCGTTTGTGCGCGTGTGCGAGCGCGTCCGCGATCTGAATTCCGTACCGGACCACCGCGTCAGTCGAAAGTCCACTTGTCGGGATGGATTCGGACAGCGGCTTGCCGTCGACGAACTCCATCGCGATATACGCCTGGCCGTTGACGTCCCCGGTCTCATAGACCGTGCAGATGTTTGGGTGGCTCAGTCCGGAAGCAGCCCGCGCTTCTTCAACAATCCGCGTACGATCGCCGGCACTGACGCCGGCGATCCGCTCGACGACCTTGATGGCGACGGTGCGCTGCAGTTTCTCGTCGTGCGCGCGGTAGACAACCCCCATGCCGCCGGCGCCGAGCCGGGACAGGATGCGGAAATGGCCGAACGATGAACCGATCATTGAGAAAGGGAAATCTAAAAGGGAAAAGGTAAGAGGGAAAAGGGAAAAGGGAAAGGGAAAAACTACTCATCCGTTTGGGGAATAAGCGACGCCGCCGAGGGGTTGACGGCACGAGACGATTCCGCGGTTACAGAAGGAGCGAGCGATGAGATCTCACATCGGACGTGTGTTTGTAGGTGTGCTGACCGGGTTCGGGTTGCTCGTCGCGGCGCCTCTCGCGTCGCCGTCTGGATCGACACCAGCCGAGATCGCACAGGTCGGCTCGCGAAAGACTGCCCCCGCGATGTCGTTGCGCGACGCGACCGGCAAGAAGCACCAATTATCCGACTACAAAGGCCGGGTTGTGCTCCTCGATTTCTGGGCAACCTGGTGCACCGGATGCAAGCTCGAGATTCCGTGGTTCATGGAGTTCGACAATAAGTACCGCACCAGGGGATTCTCGGCGATTGGAGTTGCCGTCGACGAAGAGGGATGGCGAACGGTGAAGGCGTACCTCGCCGAGCATCCGATCACCTATCCCGTCGTGTTAGGCAACATGGACGTCATGGAGAAGAAGTTCAAACTCCCGTTAAGCCTTCCGATCACGCTGTTGATCGACCGCGGCGGTCGCATCGCTTTGACCCACCCGGGCGTCGTCGAGAAAGAGAAGTTTGACGCCGACATCCGCCAGCTGCTCGACGAGCGCGGACAATGAGTCTGTCGCATGAAAAAAGCACAGCTCAGGTTCAGAAAGGGCTTTCGGATCGTCGCGGGCAATCGCCGCGCACAAGCGGCCACGATGACGATTGCGCCGGGCGATTGCGAAGGGGGACCGGACAATCGTCATCGCGGCGCGGATCAGTGGCTGTTTGTCGAGTCAGGATCTGGCACAGCCATGGTCGACGGCCGTCGACATTCGCTTCGCGCCGGCACGCTCCTTCTGATCGAACGCGGCAATCGTCATGAAATCCGCAACACCGGACGAGGGCCGTTGCGCACACTGAACGTCTACGTGCCGCCGGCATACACGAAGCCCGGCGACGAGTTGCCGCGCGGACGGAAGTAGCCGGCGGTAGAATGCCGACGCACAATGACTGGTGCCGCTCTCGACGACCTGTTCCGCGAAGCCGTTATGGCGATCGATGCGGGCAATGTTGCTGCCCTTGAGCGA
>Ga0075428_100007631_pt1 | contig 11990 bp, 6 predicted proteins | sample RhiMetdeltSRZDD2_FD_75291 | JGI IMG/M metagenome (GOLD analysis project Ga0075428, IMG submission 75291) | Populus rhizosphere microbial communities from Tennessee, USA - Rhizosphere MetaG P. deltoides SRZDD2 | ecosystem: Host-associated > Plants > Roots > Rhizosphere > Soil | place: USA...
AGGCATTCGGCTCCCCGGTCTTGGATGTATGTGTGCCGAAGCCGTTCCTGACACACCAGGCGATGTTCGATCCGAGCTTTCCGGCGGGTCGTTGGTACTACTTCAAGAGCTGCGATGTCGCCGAACTGAGCGATGAAATCATCGACATCACGGTGGAGCACTCGTTGCAGATCTCCTCGCCGCTGACGGCGTTCCCGATCTGGCACATGGGCGGCGCCGTGAGCCGAGTGGACGATGACGAGACCGCATTCAATGGCCGGTCGACCGGCTTCACGTACAACATCGGCGCCAGCACCGAGACGAGTGCGGGATTCGCGGAGGAACGCGAGTGGGTACGCGACTTCTGGTCCTCTCTACGACCGTGGCACGAAGGCGTCTATGTGAACTTCTTGGGTGACGAGGGTGCCGAGCGGGTTCGGCAGTCGTACGGGCCGAAAAAGTACGAACGACTCCAGGCCTTGAAGCAGAAGTACGACCCGGAGAACTTCTTCCGGATCAACCAGAACATCCCGCCGAACTAGCCGCGCGAAACAAGCAAGCTCATCGCCGGGGCAGCATGATCACGATGCCCCGGCGATGACCGTCAAAACGATCAGGTAAGAGTCGGGAGTACTGCGTCAGCCTGTCACTCGGAACAGCAGAGCCTCACCCTGGCCGCCGCCACCGCAGAGCCCGGCTGCTCCCAAGCCGCCGCCACGGCGCTTGAGTTCAAGAGCCAGGTGCAGCGCGAGCCGCGCGCCGGATGCGCCGACCGGATGACCCATGGAGATCGCGCCACCATTGACGTTCACGACGTCCTCGCCGATCTCAAGCTCACGCATCGACTGGATGGCCACCGAAGCGAATGCCTCGTTGATCTCATAGAGGTCGACTTGATCCGGCGTGAGGCTCTCGCGAGCCAACGCCTTGCTGATGGCGTTGGCCGGCTGGGACAGCAGCGATGGGTCCGGCCCGGCGACGGTGCCGTGCGCTCCGATCTCCGCCAAGATCGGAGCCCCCAGCTCTTCGGCCTTGGCCCGTGACATCACGATCACGGCTGCGGCCCCGTCGGAGATCTGCGACGACGACCCAGCGGTCACTGTGCCGTCGGCAGCGAAGGCGGGGCGCAGCTTGGCCAGCGTTGCCGCCGTCGTGTCCGGGCGGACCCCCTCGTCCTCGGTGACCATCACCGGGTCGCCCCTGCGCTGCGGCACTGTTACCGCCACGATCTCGTCCTCGAACAGGCCGTTCTTCTGCGCCTCAGCGGCCCGGCCATGCGATCCAGCGGAGTACGCGTCCTGATCCTCCCGGCTGATGCCACGCAGCTTCGTGTACGTCTCGGTTGCCGCACCCATGCCCAGCTGGTCGAACGAGCAATACAGTGCGTCGTGGGCTGTTGAATCCACGATCTCGCCGTCGCCGTACCGGTAGCCGCCTCGGGCCTTGGGCAGCAGGTACGGGCCCTGCGTCATCGACTCCATACCGCCAGCAACGACAATGTCGAACTCGCCGTACCCGATCAACTGGTCCGCCATCGCTATCGCGTTCAACCCGGACAGGCACACCTTGTTCACGGTCAACGACGGCACCGACATCGGAATACCGCCTTTGACCGCAGCTTGCCGGGCGGTGTTTTGCCCGGCTCCAGCCTGAATGACGTGGCCCATGATCACGTAGTCGACCTGGTCCCCGGTAACTCCGGCCTTCTCCAATGCGGCCTTGATGGCGAACCCGCCCAGATCCATTGCCGAGAAGTCCTTCAGAGACCCGGCAAGCTTCCCGATTGGTGTCCTGGCACCCCCGACGATGACTGATCCAGGCATTTCGTGCCTCCTTAGTGCTTTCTTGTTTACTTGGCTTTCCTCTTTGGCAGATAGAGGTCTGTGATGGTCCCTTCGAACGCCTCGGCGGCCATGCCGATGGTTTCGGAGAGGGTCGGATGTGGATGGATGGTCAGGCCGATGTCGGCCGCGTCGGCGCCCATCTCGATCGCGATCGCAGCCTCGGCAATGAGATCTCCGGCGCTGGGACCGACGATGCCGCATCCAATGATGCGTTCAGTCGATTCGTCGAACAGCACTTTGGTGATGCCTTCGTCGCGGCCGAGCGTCAATGACCGGCCGGAAGCGACCCATGGGAACACCCCTTTGCCGTACTTGGCGCCAGCGGCCTTGGCCTCGTTCTCGGTGACACCCACCCAGGCGACCTCCGGGTCGGTGTAGGCCACGGACGGAATGACCTTCGCGTCGAAGAAGCTTGTCTTGCCGGCAGCGACCTCAGCGGCGACCTTGCCTTCGTGTATCGCCTTATGCGCCAGCATCGGCTGTCCCACGACGTCGCCGATCGCGAAGATGTGCGGCACGTTGGTGCGCTGCTGCTTGTCGACCTGAATGTAGCCGCGTTCGTCGACCAGCACCCCGGCATTCTCCACACCTATCAGTCGGCCGCTGGGTCTGCGGCCGACGGCGACAAGCACTTTGTCGAAGGTGTCGGTCTCTGGTGCCCCGCCGCCTTCGAACCGTACCCGCAAGCCGCCGTCCGCGGCCTCGACACCGGTCACCTTCGTCTTGAGGTAGATGTTTTCGTACTGCTTGGTGATCTTCTTGGTCAGCGGCGTGACGATGTCCTTGTCCGCACCCGGGATCAGTTGGTCCATCAGTTCTACGACGGTGATCTTGGCGCCCAGCTCGGAGTAGACGGTTGCCATCTCCAAGCCGATGATCCCGCCACCGAGCACGAGCAGCCGCTGCGGTACACCGTCGAGTTCGAGCGCACCGGTGGAGTCGATGACCCGAGGATCGTCGGTGGGGATGAAGGGCAGCGTCAGCGGCTCAGATCCCGCGGCGATGATGGCCTGCTCGAAGCTCACGGTCTTCATCGAGCCGTCGTCTGCGGTGACCTGAATCTGGTTCATCGAGACAAATACGCCGGTGCCGCGTACCACCTCGACTTTGCGCTGCTTGGCCAGCCCGGCGAGGCCGTTGGTCAGCCGCTTGACCACACCGTCTTTCCAGTCGCGGAGCTTGTCGACATCGATCTCAGGGGCAGCGAAGGACAGCCCGTGAGCTGACATCTCCTTGGTTTCAGCGATCACCTTTGCAGCGTGCAGCAACGCCTTGGACGGAATGCAGCCAATGTTGAGGCACACGCCGCCGAGGCGCTCTCCGCGGTCGACCAGCACGACGCTTTTGCCGAGATCGGCGGCGCGGAACGCGGCACTATACCCGCCCGGCCCCGCTCCCAGTACCAGCACCTCGGCGTGTAGGTCGCCGCGCTCGGTCATCGGTGGTCGGGCTACCGGGGACGGTGCTGGTGCGGCCTGCTCCTCGACCAGCACTTCACCAGTGCTCAAGTCCAAGATCGGGTGCCCGGCAGAAACTGTGTCGCCGACGTTCACCTTTACCGCGAGGACGGTGCCGGCTGCCGGGGCGGGCACGTCCATGGTGGCCTTGTCCGACTCCAGCGTGATCAGCGGGTCATCTACTGCGACGGTGTCGCCGGCGTTGACAAGCACCTCGATGATCGGCACGGCCTCGAAGTCGCCGATGTCCGGGACGCTCACCTCGATCTTGTCGTACAGCCCGCTCGCAGAGCCATAGCCGGTCTTCTCGCCGGAATCGGGATGCCCGCCTTCATGCACGTGTTCCTTCGGCGGCAGGCCCTGCGCTCCCTCGGCCTCCAAGACCATGATCACGCTGCCCTGCGAAACCGTGTCTCCAACACCGATCCGCAGCTCAGACACGGTGCCAGCTGCCGGGGCGGGCACGTCCATGGTGGCCTTGTCCGACTCCAGCGTGATCAGTGGATCGTCAACGGCAACGGTGTCACCGGGATTGACGTGGATCTCGATCACCGGCACGTCGCTGAAGTCACCGATGTCCGGGACCTGAATCTCGACAGCGCTCATGATTGCGTTTTACCTCGCCTCTTAGAGGATGAGCCGACGGTCGTCTTCGAGCAGGTAACACAGCTGCCGGGTGAACCTGGCAGCCGCTGCGCCGTCGATCACTCGGTGGTCGTACGACAGGGACATCGGCAGCATCATTCGGGGGACGAACTCCGATCCATTCCACACTGGCGACATCTTCGACCGCACAACGCCCAGAATGGCCACTTCCGGTGCATTGACGATCGGCGTGAAGCTCGTGCCGCCGATGCCACCCAGACTTGAGATCGTGAACGTGCCGCCCTGCAGGTCATTTGGAGACAACTTGCCATCGCGAGCTTTCTTCGAGATCTCGCCGAACTCCTTGGACAGCTCAGTGATCCCTTTGCTGTCGGCGTCCTTAACGACCGGAACCACCAATCCTTCCGGCGTGTCGACCGCGATGCCGATGTTGTAGAACTTCTTCAGGATCAGGCTGTCCTTTTCCGGCGACAGGGAGCTGTTGAAGTCGGGGAACTGCTTCAACGCCGATACGCACGCCTTCACCAGGAACGCCAGCAACGTCACCCGGTAGCCATCGGCCTTGGCTGCGGTGTCCAACTCCTTGCGGTACTTGTCGAGATCTGTGATGTCGGCCTCGTCGTTGTGCGTGACGTGGGGAACGTTCAGCCAGGACCGGTGCAGGAACGGGCCTGAGATCCTCTTGATGCGAGCGAGTGGTTTGGTCTCCACCGGACCGAATTTCGAGAAGTCCTGGGCCGGGATCTCCGGGATGCCTGCGCCGGCGGCGGGGGCAGCGGCAGGCGCAGCAGCCTGCGCCGGTCCGCGCAGGAAGCCCAATAGGTCCTCTTTGGTGATCCGGCCTTTCGGCCCGGTGCCCGTGATCGCTCCAAGGTCGATATCGAGCTCCCGGGCCATGCGCCGCACGCTTGGGCCTGCATGTACCCCGGCCAAGTCCGGCGCTTCCGCAGTTGGCCCAGTCGGGGGAACTGCGGCTTGGGCTGCGGGAGCCGGGGCGGCAGGTGCCGGTGCGGTGCCGGTTGGAGCTGGGGCAGTCGGCGGTGGGGTAACCGATGCGGCATCCGGCGCCGGCTCCTGCTGTTCCACCAATGACGGGGGAGCGGTCATTGCCCCATCGCCGGGCTGGAGCATCAGAATCGGCGTACCCTCGCTCACCTGGTCGCCCACCTTGACCAGCACATCGGCGACCGCGCCAGCGGCTGGCGAGGGGACATCCATCGTCGCCTTGTCCGACTCGAGAGTGATCAGCGGATCGTCGGTATTGACGGCGTCGCCGGGCTTGACGTGCACCTCAATGACCGGAACGTCGTTGAAGTCGCCGATGTCGGGGACCTTGACCTCAGTTTTTTCCTGGGTGGCCGCAGTCATTGGAGGGCCCCTCTCTTAAGCGTGGGCGGGATTGGGCTTGTCGGGATTGATGCCGTACTTCGTAATAGCTTCTGCCGCGGCGCTGGCCGGCACGCTGCCCTCCGCGGCGAGTTCGGTGAGCGCGGCCACGGTAATGAAGTGCCGGTTGACCTCGAAGAATTCACGGAGCTTTCGGCGGTAGTCCGAACGGCCGAAGCCATCAGTACCGAGCACGTGATAGCGCCGCTTGACGTACGGACGAATCTGCTCAGCGAAAGCGCGGATGTAGTCCGTGGCGGCGACCACCGGGCCGTCCGGCCGGCTGGCCAGCTGGGCTTCCACATAGGACTGCCGGCGCTCCTGGTCGGGGTGCAGCATGTTCCATCGTTCGGCCGCCATGCCATCGCGTCCCAGCTCGGTGAAGCTCGGCGCGCTCCACACATCAGCCGCCACGTTCCAGTCCTGCTCCAGCAGGTCGGCGGCGGCAATTGCCTCCTGCAGGATCGTCCCCGAGCCGAGCAGCTGCACCCGTGGCGCGTCTGCCTTGGTGCTTGTGCCCTCCCGGAAGAGGTACATCCCCTTGACGATGCCTTCCTCGACGCCATCCGGCATAGCCGGATGTTGATAGTTCTCGTTCATCAGGGTGATGTAGTAGAAGACGTCCTCCTGCTCGGAGTGCATCCGGCGCAGCCCGTCGGCGACGATCACCGCTACTTCGTAGCTGAACGTGGGGTCGTACGACACGCAGTTTGGGATGGTCGCCGACAGCACATGGCTATGCCCGTCCTCATGCTGCAGTCCCTCGCCGTTGAGCGTGGTACGACCCGCCGTGCCGCCGAGCAGGAAACCACGCGCCCGCATATCACCCGAGGCCCACGCGAGGTCGCCGACTCGCTGGAAGCCGAACATCGAGTAATAGATGTAGAAGGGGATCATCGGGGTGTCATTGGTGCTGTAGGACGTGGCAGCCGCAATCCACGACGACATTGCGCCCGGCTCGTTGATGCCCTCCTGCAGCAGTTGGCCGGACTTGTCCTCCTTGTAGAACATCAACTGGTTGGCGTCCTCCGGCTGGTACATCTGGCCGACCTGAGAGAAGATCCCGAACTGGCGGAACAGGCCCTCCATGCCAAACGTGCGGGACTCGTCGGGCACGATCGGCACCACGCGCTTGCCGATCTGCTTATCCCGCAGCAGCGTTGTAAGGACCCGGACGAACGCCATCGTCGTGGAGATCTCGCGATCTCCGGTGCCCTTCAACTGGGTCTCGAAAGCCGATAACGGCGGAATCTGCAACGATTCCGAGCTGCGGCGACGGCGAGCCGGGAGGCTGCCGCCGAGCGCTGCGCGGCGCTCCTGCAGGTAAGCCAGCTCATTGCTGCCGGGCGCGAGTGGCAGGAATGGAACCTCGGCAATCCGATCGTCAGGCACATCAATGCCGAACCGATCGCGGAAGGTTCGCAGGACCGTCTCACCCATCTTCTTCTGTTGATGGGTGATGTTCTGCCCCTCACCGGCCTCGCCCATCCCGTAGCCCTTGACGGTCTTGGCCAAGATCACGGTTGGCTGATCGGTGTGGTTGACCGCGGCGAGATAGGCCGCGTACACCTTCTGGGGGTCGTGGCCTCCTCGGTTCAACGCCCAGATCTCGTCATCAGACATGTCGGCGACCATGTCGAGTAGCTCCGGATACTTGCCGAAGAAGTGCTGGCGGACGTATGCGCCGTTCTTGGACTTGAAGTCCTGGTATTCGCCGTCGACGCACTCCTCCATCCGCTTGAGCAGCACGCCTGTCTTGTCTGCCGCGATCAGCCGGTCCCACCCGGTACCCCAGATCACCTTGATCACATTCCAGCCGGCGCCGCGGAAGACTCCTTCCAGTTCTTGGATGATCTTGCCGTTGCCACGTACCGGGCCGTCGAGCCGCTGCAGATTGCAGTTGATCACGAAGATCAAATTGTCGAGCTTCTCCCGCCCAGCCAGGGAAATCGCGCCGAGCGACTCCGGCTCGTCCATTTCGCCGTCGCCCAGAAACGCCCAGACATGCCGGTTCGCGGTGTCCGCGAGGCTGCGGGCGTTCAGGTACTTCAGGAACCGGGCCTGGTAGATCGCCATCAGAGGCCCGAGGCCCATCGAGACCGTCGGGAACTGCCAGAAGTCAGGCATTAACCACGGATGTGGATACGACGACAACCCGCCGCCGTCGACCTCTTGCCGGAACTTGAGGAGCTCTTCCTCGGTGAGCCTGCCCTCCACGAACGCCCTGGCGTAGATCCCGGGCGAGCTGTGTCCCTGGACGAACAGCAGATCGCCGCCGTGCGATTCGCTCGGTGCGCTCCAGAAGTGGTTGAAGCCGACGTCGTACAGCGTGGCAGCGGACTGGAAGCTCGCGATATGTCCACCAAGCTCCGAGGACTCCTTGTTCGCTCGCAAAACTGTCGCCACGGCGTTCCACCGGATGAGCCCTCGGATCTTGTATTCGATCTCCAGATCGCCGGGGTACGGCGGCTCCTGGTCCGGCGGGATTGTATTCAAATAAGGCGTGTTGGCCGAGTACGGCACCGGCACGCCGCTGCGGCGGGCGTCACCAAGCAGTTCGTCGAGCAGGAATGTCGCTCGATCGGCGCCATCGAAGGTGACAACAGAGTCCAGCGCGTCCAACCACTCGCGGGTCTCTAGCGGATCCAGATCCTGGGACATTGAGACCCTCCTCGGCCATTCGGCAGGCACACTGATATGCCTGGGCGGTCGCAGATATGTCGGAAACGTTACGCCCGCCGCATCTGCGATTGCCAGCCGCCACCCGCGGGTTGGTCAGCGCACCGCCGGCGCGGCCGCTGCGAGGTCGTAGGGTGGAGCCAATCCGGGTCCGAGAGGGAGCTAGATGAGTCAGCTCATCGAGGATCGCGTGCAGCAAGGCCGCGATGCGTATCGTCGGCACGTATGGCACGAGGCCTTTGATTTGCTTCGTGAGGCTGACTCTGAGACACCGCTCTCTCCCGAAGACCTCGGGCTACTAGCGGAGTCCGCTTGGTTCGCCGGAGATCCCGACGCGGCAATCGAGGCGCGGGAACGCGCGCACGCCGGATACCTGGAGCAGGACGACAAATGCCAGGCAGCCGCGATGGCTTTGGAACTCGGCCTTGATCATTTCGAGCGCTTGGAAGCCGCCATCGGAAACGGATGGCTCGGCAGGGCAAAGAGACTGCTCGAGCAAACCCCTAAAGAATGCGCGGCGCATGGATGGCAGGCACTCTCGCTGGCCTATCTGGCGCGCCGCCTGGCTGGCAGTGAGGAGGAAGCGCTCCGTCAGGCAAGGCTTGCACAAGGGATCGGCGAGCGACTCGCCATTCCGGCGATCCAAGCCCTCGCCCTGCAACAGCAGGGCTATGCCCTGGTCGCCATGGGTCGCGTCGACGACGGTCTGGCCCTCATCGACGAGTCCACCGTGGCGGCAGTCAGCGGAGAGCTCGACCCGTTGACGACTGGAAGGATCTATTGCAGCACGATCAGCGTCTGCCGCGGTCTCGCCGACTGGCGGCGGGCGGTCGAGTGGACTGACGCTGCGGAGCGGTGGTGCCGCCAGCAGGGGGTATCCGGCTTTCCCGGAATCTGTCGTGTGCACCGCGCCGAGATCATGCATCTCCGCGGCTCGTGGGCCGACGCCGAGCGAGAGGCGAAGCGCGCTTCTGAGGAGCTCAGCAAGTACGACGTGCTGTATGGCGGCGAGGCTCAGTACGCGATTGGCGAGGTCCGGCTTCGCCTCGGCGACCTGGAAGGCGCCCGGGAGGCTTTCCGGCAGGCCCATCAGCTGAGCCGCGAGCCAGAGCCAGGCAGGTCCCTGCTTCGGCTGGCGCAGGGGGACGTACAAGGAGCCAATATCTCCATAAATCGGGCACTCGCCGGCGTCGAATCGCATGCATTCGCTCAAGTGAGGATGCTTCCCGCTGCCGTCGAGATCGGGCTCGCAGCTGGAGACCTCGATTCGGTTGCACAGCACGTCGCGCAGCTCGAGCAGATCGCCGCGTCCTTTCGGACGACCGCTGTGACGGCAACAGCTGAGTACGCCCGAGGTTTGCTGCTGCTTGCCCAGGGCGATGCGGCACTGGCGTTGGCAAGACAGCACCATGCGGTCGAACTGTGGCACGAGATTGGCGCTCCCTATGAGATCGCGAAAGCTCGCGCCGCGCTTGGCGAGGCTCTTCGTGCCGAGGGCGACGAGGACGCCGCCGGGCTCGAGTTCGAAGCGGCGAAGGCAGCCTTCGAACGTCTTGGTGCTCTGCCGGACGCAAAGCGTGTGGGGCAGTTGCTCGGCGAAGATCAAAGTATCGCCGCGCGTGCTGGCGAGCGGGTGACAAGGACCTTCGTATTTACCGACATTGTTGGCTCGACACCGCTCGTCGAGGCGCTGGGCGATGACGCTTGGCAGGAACTGATCCGCTGGCATGACCAGACGTTGCGGACGATCTTCAACCGCTACGGCGGGACGGAGGTGCGACAGACCGGCGACGGTTTCTTTGTTGCCTTTGAGGACGCTTCGGCCGCGATCGAGGCGGCCGTGGCCGTTCAGCGGTCACTGGCAGAGCATCGGCGTAGCCATGGTTTCGCCCCGCAGGTCCGAATCGGGTTGCATGAGGCGCAGGCTTCCGCGCGGGCCATTGACTTTGTCGGACGAGGAGTCCACGAAGCCGCTCGAATCGGCAGCCTTGCCGGCGGCGGACAGATTCTTGCCAGTGTGAACACTGTGCAAAATGCGGCCACGCGGTTTCCGATCTCAACTCCGCATTCGGTCACGCTGAAGGGTGTGTCCGATCCCGTCGATGTAGTGACGATCGAGTGGATGTGAACCGGCGTTCATGAGCGATCAACTTCGCCTGTGACGTGGGTTTGCGCAGTTGCCACTGATCTTGGGCCGACCTCATGTTGTCCGGATTCGTCGGGTGTTGTCTGTTGGTTGTGGCGTGGCGGAATGACGGGAGAGTGTCGGCGGTCGGCACTACCACCGGCTGAAAACCCACGGCCACTTGGCAGATCCGACAACCCGAACCCGGCACCTGGCTATGGCGATCACCCCACCACCGCATCTACCTGATCAACCCCACCGGCACCCACCCCCTCGGCGACACCCACGTCGCCGAAACCATCTGGCATGCCGCCGACACCCGAGCACCAGTGCTCATCAACTGACGAGGCAATCACCTTGATGCAAGGGCTGGGACGACGTCGGCAGCGAGCCGTTCCATCTGCTCAGCTTCGTTGTACAACGGGTTGAGCAAGACCATTCCGGCACCGGCCTCGACAATCGAATGAAGCTCTGCTGCAACCTCTGCCGGCCGACCTGAGACGCCAACCCGCTCGACACCGGTCATCCCGAAGAAGCCATAGAGCTGATTCAACGCCGCGGACAACCGCTCGCGGGCAACGGCGGGATCGTCCTCGACCGCGAGATAGACCCGCTTCGCCACCCTGAACCCGGCTGGATCGCGATCCGCGCGATCCAGCTCCTCCTGAAGGATCCGAGCGTGCGCGATGAAATCCGCAGTGGCGGTCGACCCAGCTCCGATGTAACCGTCCGCGAGACGAACCGCCCGCCGCAATGAGTCTGGGTGCCCGCCTCCGAACCACAGCGGCGGATGAGGTTTCTGGTACGGCTTCGGCTCCATTGCGAGGCCCTTCGCCTGCCAGAATCGGCCTTCGAAGTCGATCCGAACTTGTGTCCAGGCCGCTTGCATGTACCGCACGCCCTCGGTGAATCGCGAGACGAATCCATCGCTGTCGATACCGAAGGCGGCGAACGGCCGGAATCGACCGCCGCTGCCGAAACCGACCTCGAGTCGCCCACGGCTCACCTGGTCAAGAGTGGCGATGCTCTTGGCCAGGTGCAGCGGGCTCGCCAGAGTACTCACGAACACCGCACAGCCGAGCCGGATCCGCTCAGTGCACGCGGCAGCGTACGCCAGGATCGCGCTGGGATCGAGGTGCGGTGCGGTGCCGATGACCTGCTCCGTTGACCAGGCACCGTCGAAGCCGAGCTGCTCGGCTCTGCTCAGGTACCGGCGGAAGGCGGCTGGGTCGAAAGCACCGTCAGGAACGAGCTGGGGGATGGAGATCGCAATGCGAGGCGGGGTCACCCTTCGCATTGTGCCGCGATGGTCGGGGCGACCCTGAGTGCGTTCGCGGCGATAGTGAGCGCCGGGTTCAGTGCAGCTGAGGATGGGAAGAAACTGCTATCGACGAGATACAGGTTGCGGACATCGTGGCTGCGGCAATCGGGGTCGAGGACGCTCCTGGATGGGTAGATGCCGGACACTGCGGTGCCACACATGTGGGAGTTGGTGGCAATGCCCATGCGTTCGGTGAGCACGATCGGATATCCGGCCTTGCGCACCGCACGGCTCATCCGTCTGACCAGCTCGTGGTGCGGATCGAGGTTATTAGGGGTCCAGTTGATCATGATCTTGTCCCCGTCAACGGTTACCTGGTTGTGCTGCCGGGGCAGGTCTTCGGTGCTGAGGTAGATGTCCAGGCTGCGGTCGGTGACCGTTTTCAGCGCCCACATTGGCGCCCATGATCGCGCAGCCTTGACCATCGGGGCACGCAGCTTGCCCAGCATCTGAAGATTGCCGAGCGGGTACGGCGTGTCTGGTCCAGCCTCGTACCAGTCGTTCAGGCCGAGGGTCTTCTGCCAGGCGGTGTTATTGCGGCGTGCAGGATTGACGGCCAAGCAAAAGGTGCTGTTGTGGACCATGTAGTTGCG
>Ga0075428_100007634_pt1 | contig 11989 bp, 9 predicted proteins | sample RhiMetdeltSRZDD2_FD_75291 | JGI IMG/M metagenome (GOLD analysis project Ga0075428, IMG submission 75291) | Populus rhizosphere microbial communities from Tennessee, USA - Rhizosphere MetaG P. deltoides SRZDD2 | ecosystem: Host-associated > Plants > Roots > Rhizosphere > Soil | place: USA...
AGGCGACTGGTACACCATCACCTGTGTGACGAGCGGCGCTCACACCGCGACCGTTACCGGCGGCGGGGACACGTACACGCTCGATCCCGACGCGGATTTCACGAGCGCCGAGCAATGCACGGTAACCGTCAAGGGAAGCCAGGTGGCGGATGCGGCCGACGCCTCCATCACGATGCCGGCTGACCAGACGTGGACCTTCACGATCGCGGACCTCGCCTCGTGTAACGACCCGTTCACGCCGATCTACAGCATCCAGGGCAGCGGCCTCGCGACGCCGCTTCCGACGAACGTTCCACTCACCACGCAGGGCGTCGTCGTTGGGGACTACGAGGGACCGGCCCCCGCCCTGCGGGGCTTCTACCTGCAGGACGCGACTGGCGACGACAATCCGGCCACGTCCGACGGACTGTTCGTGTTCAACGTCAACAACGACAACGTCAAGGTGGGCGACGTGGTCCGCGTGACGGGTAAGCCCGAAGAGTTTCAGGATCAAACGCAGCTCGGCAGTGTGACCGGCGTTCTCGTGTGTGGCTCCGGTACATCGGTCAACCCAGTCGAGGTGATGTTGCCCGTCCCGTCACCGACGTTCCTCGAGCGGTTCGAAGGCATGCTCGTGCGGTTCCCGCAGACGCTGTATGTGACGGAGCATTTCCAGCTCGGGCGGTTCGGGCAGGTCGTGATGTCATCGGGCAGCCGCCTCTACCAGCCGACGAGCCTCGTCGCCCCGGGCGCGGCCGCGCAGGCGATGCAGGCGCAGAACGACCTCAATCGCATCATCGTCGACGACGCGGTCAACGATCAGAATCCCGATCCGATCCTGTTCGGGCGCGGCGGCAATCCACTCACCGCCGGCAACACGCTGCGTGGCGGTGACGCGGCGACCGGGATGACTGGCGTCCTCACGTACACGTGGGCTGGCAACTCCGCGAGCGGCAACGCGTATCGCCTCCGGCCGATCGGCTCGTTAGGTGGCGCGGTTCCGAGCTTCGTGGCGCTGAATGCGCGGCCCGCGAACCCGGCGCCCGTCGGTGGTTCGCTGCGAGTCGGCGCGATGAACCTCCTCAACTTCTTCAACACGTTCAGCGGCTGCACGAACGGTGTCGGCGGCGCCGCTACCGATTGCCGAGGGGCCAGTAACGCCGCGGAGTTCGAACGGCAGTGGCCGAAGACCGTTGCGGCGATCGTGGCGCTCGACGCGGACGTCCTCGGCGTCGTGGAGATCGAGAACGACGGCTACGGTCCCTCCAGTGCGCTTGCCGACCTCGTCGCCAAGGTCAACGTGGTTGCCGGCGCGGGAACGTATGCGTTCATCGATGTCGACGCCGGGGTCGGGCAGGTGAACGCGTTAGGCACCGACGCCATCAAGGTCGGGCTGCTCTACAAGCCGGCCGCGGTGACGCCCGTCGGCACGACGGCGGCGCTCAACACGGTCGCGTTCGTGAACGGCGGCGATGGCTTCCCACGCAACCGGCCGGCGCTCGCTCAAGCGTTCGAGCGGCCCGATCACGGTCGGGTCGTCGTCAGCGTCAACCACCTGAAGAGCAAGGGGAGCGAATGCGACGCACCTGACGCGGGCGACGGGCAGGGGAACTGCGCCGCGGTCCGCACGGCGGCGGCGAATCTGCTCAAGGCGTGGCTCGCGACGGACCCGACCGGGATGGTGGACTCCGACGTCATCATCGTCGGCGACATGAACTCGTACGCCAGGGAGGATCCGATCACCGCGCTCGTGAGCGGTGGGTTCACGGACCTCATGGCGTCGCGGATCGGACCTAACGCGTACTCCTATGTGTTCGACGGCCAGTGGGGCTACCTGGACCACGCGCTCGCGTCTACGAGCCTCACGTCGCAGGTGACCGGTGTCACGGAGTGGCACATCAACTCCGACGAGCCGTCGGTGCTCGACTATCTGACCGACTTCAAGAGCGCGGCGCAGCAGGTGTCGCTCTACAGCTCCGATCAGTTCCGCATCTCCGATCACGATCCGTTGCTGGTCGGGCTCAACCTCACGCCGACCGAGATCTACGCATTCGGTGGCTTCCTTGCGCCTCTGGCTCCAGGGGTGAACGAGGCGAAAGCGGGCAGCTCCATTCCGCTGAACTTCAGCCTCGGCGGGAACCGTGGCACTTCGATCTTTGCCCCGGGTTACCCGCTCTCGAGGGCCATTGCGTGCCCTGGCGGGACGGTCGACAACGAGATCGCGGCTACGGAGTCGTCAGGCCACAGCGGCTTGAGCTACGATGCGAGCACGGACGCCTACACATACGCGTGGAAGACGGAGAAGGCGTGGGCGAACACCTGTCGCGAGCTGGTCATCAAGCTCAAGGACGCGACCGTGTGGACGGCGACGCTCCGGTTCAGGAAGTAGCGGACGGTTCGCTTACCGCGTTCGCCGCAGCGCCGTCGAGTCGATCAATGGGCGGGCGGGATCGACGATCCCGCCCGCTTTTCTTGCCTGGTTCCGGCTGCCGCGCTCCGTCATCGAATCGGTTTACTTGTTAGGCGGCGTGATCGTGTAGCCTTGCGACACCAGCACCGGCATGTTGTCGAACGCGCCCCACGATTCCACCGTCTTCCCGCCCGCGATCCGGTCGATCGCGATCCCGTTCATCGCGAGCTGCTTGCCCGTCGTCTTGTTCGTCCCGACGACTCGCCACCGCGTGATGATCCGGTCACCGTGCGGGAGCTGCTCGAGGATCGTTCCCTTGATGTCGGGATACGCGGTGAACACGTTGCGCAGGAACTCGTACGTGGACGCATGGGTGGTGACGGTATCACCGGCGGTGCCGTGCTCCGGATAGGACGGCGCCTGACACCGCGCGACGGCGGTCGTATCGTGACGCACCCAGATGTCCTCGAAGCACTTCCGCGCTGCGGCGAGGTCCGCGCCCTGCGCCGCGGCGCTCGGTGCCACGAACAGCGTTGCTGCCGCGGCGAGTAGACGTGACGGGACTACCAATCGAGACCAGCCGGCTGATGCGAGCATGCGTCTCTCCTGAAAGAGGGAGCTTCGGATCAACGCGAGCCCGCGCCGACTCGCCGAGCTTGGAGATAAGGTACACTCCCTGGCGCTGGTGTCACGGATAGGGGTATGCGTTGCCTGAATCGACAGGCCCCGTACGGCGTCCTCGCCTTCGGCGATGCGGTCGTCGTGCCGTTGCCGCACGATACGACTGGTAGCGCGACGGCCGGATACCTGGCTGCCGCCAGGGCGGCTGGCGCCCTCGGGCGCCTAACGGGTGCGGCGCACGAAGCCAGGCCCGTCGCGCGTTATGCACCGAGCGCCGACGTCCGCGTGGGCCGAGACGCGAGCGCCGCGTTTCTCAAGCACACCGACCTCCGGGGTTACCGCGTGCTCCACTTCGCCACCCACGCCGTGGCCGACGAGCGGTCGGTCGCCCGCACGGCCCTGGCGTTGGCGCCGGGAAACGGTGAGAGCGGATTCGTCGGCGCGGGTGATCTGGCGGCGCTCCGGCTCGACGCGGATCTGGTCGTGCTTTCGGCGTGCCGATCCGCCGGCGGTGTGGTCGTCGGCGGCGAGGTATGCAGGGATTGACGGCGCCGCTCCTGGCCGCGGGAGCGCGCTCGCTCGTCGCCACGCACTGGCGAATCGACGACCGCGAGGTCGTGCCGTTCGTCGAGGCGTTCTACGCCGCGCTCGCGAGCGGGCAGCCAGTGATCGATGCGCTACGCACTGCCAAGCTTCGTACGTTGCGAGCGGGCCAGCCGCCACGAACCTGGGCTGCGTTCGCGGCCATTGGCGACCCGATGGTCGCCGTACCGCTTCGGACGCCTCCGGCGCATTGGTGGTCGAGGATCCTGGCCAGCACGGTATGGCGGTGATGCCTCCTACATAACGAGACCATCTACCTTCTTCGCCGCGCCGCTACGAGCAGCAGCGCGCCGACCACTATCGCAATGCCGCCCACCACCGGCGGCACGAACCCCCGGCGCTCGGCGGCAACCTCGACGGGACCGACGTCTACTTCCTGCCGCTCCTTGGTGAAGCCGAAACCGCCCATCGCGAGGACGATCCCACCGGCCACGATCAATACAATCCCGACAAGAGTGAGAGGCCGCATAGGAGCCTTTGGTGCGGGTATTACTGTGCCGATCGCCGCGTCGCGTTGTTCGGCCGCATGCACATCCGGTGCCCGCGCGCCAAGGCACAGGAGGGCACCCCGATCCTGCGTCATGGCCGCCCGCAGTCGCCACACGGCCTAACGTGGCGCCGGAGCTCCGATCGACGCGCCGACTGTCGCCAGCCGCCGCCCGGCCTCGTCCTCATGTGCATGGGGCACGACATTGCCGCGCATCCCGGGCGAGCGACTTCATGCACCCGACGACGCGCTCGCACTGCGCCCGCAGGTTGAAGGCCTGCAGCGAGTTGCCGTCTCGACACGGCGTCTCCCGGCACGTGTGCCGTGGTCGTCGTGTCCCCTCAGGGGTGGCGAGCAGAAGTTAGGGCGTCGAGACATTGCCTCCAGCCTGGCATCGACTCACCTTCGTGACCATGAGGCCGGGGGTGTACAGTGAGCGATGAGGCGACCGAGCTCGCGAACGAGCTTGCCGCCGCGGTCGCCGATCGATACGAGGTCCAGCGCGAGGTCGGCCGCGGCGGGTCCGCGGTCGTCTTTCTCGCGACCGACCTGAAGCACGACCGATCCGTCGCGCTGAAGGTGCTGCACGCGCAGCTCGACGCCACGGTGAGCCACCACCGCTTCCTCGCCGAAATCCGGACGACCGCCCGGCTCAACCACCCGCACATCCTCCCGCTCTTCGACTCAGGCGAGGCCGGCGGGCGCGTGTTCTTCACCATGCCGTACGTCGAAGGGGAGTCCCTGCGGGAGCGACTCCGCCGCGAGAAACGGCTGTCGATCGATGAAGCGCTCCGGATCACGGGAGAGGTTGCCTCGGCCCTCGAGTACGCGCACGCGCGTCGTGTCGTGCATCGCGACATCAAGCCGGAAAACATTCTCCTCTCCACGAGCGGCCACGCGTTCGTGGCTGACTTCGGCGTCGCCTACGCGCTCGACGAGGCCCGCTCCACCGTGCGCACCGACCCTGGCTTCGCCGTGGGCACGCTGGCCTACATGAGCCCCGAGGAGATGGAAGGAGAGCGCGAGCTCGACGGACGGGCCGACCTGTACTCGCTCGCCTGCGTCCTGTACGAGATGCTCGCAGGCTCCCCGCCTTTCCTCGGCGCAGGCGGTCCATCACCCACGCCGATCGAAGCCCGCGACACGATCCCATCCGTGCTCGGCGCTCGCCCGGAGGTCCCGGCGGCGGTGGATCGCGCCCTCAATCACGCGCTCGCAACGGCGCCGGACCGTCGCTTCGCGACGATGGCGGAGTTCACCGCGGCGCTGCGTCACGCGAGCTGCTTCGAGATATGCACGTTTGGCGGCCTGGCGGTGCGCGCTGACGGGCGCCTGCTCCGCAGCGACCGACTCTCGCCGCACGCCCTTGCCTGCCTGGCTCTGCTCGCTCACGCGGGCGACCGTGGCGCGCGACGGGAACGACTCGAAGCGCTCTTGTGGGACGCGTCCAACAAAGACGACGTGTCGACCGCGATGGAGCAAACACTGGCGGCCATCCGTTCGGAGCTTGGACCGGCCGATGTACTCGTCGGTGAGCAGATAATTCAATTGGACCCGTCGCTGGTGGATAGCGACGTCGATCGCTTCGCGATGAAGATCCGCGCAGGACGGCTCGCCGACGCCGCAGCCGAGTACCGCGGGGCTTTCCTCGACGGATTCACGCTCGCCCGCGCGCCCGGGTTTTCGAAGTGGGCTGAGCACACACGAGCGGAGCTCGACTTCGAGTACGCCGTCGCGCTGGAGCGCCTCGCCAGCGACGCCGAAGCGCGCGGCGACTATGCCGATGCGGTCCGATGGTGGCGCAAGCTCGCCGGACAGGACCCGCTCAACGGGCGACTGACGGTTGGACTCATGCGGGCGCTGGCGGCGGCCGGCGATCGCGTTGGCGCCATCGAGCAGGCGAGCATCTACGAGGTACTGATCGAGGAGGAGGTCGAGCTTCCTCCGGATCGCGGTGTTGTCGCCTTCGCAGAGCGCCTCCGCGCCGGCTGGGATCCCCGTGAGGAGGAAGCGGAGCCGCGGCCGAGCGACACGTCAGGATTGCGTCCCGCTACGGCGGCGCTCGGAACAATGCAAGCGGACGGCGACGGCACCTCGGATGCCGCCCGGGCCGTGGTCGCGGCAGGCTCCGCGCCGACGAGCTCGCGTCCGCGGGATCACCTGTGGCGCAGGGCCCTCGTGCTGGCTCTGGTCACCCTCATCCTCCTGGCCGCGTTCTGGGTCCTCGGCGCCCAGCCGACGCGTCCGCCAGCGCCTCTCGAGACGCCGCCTAACGGCAATGCAGCGTTAGGCCGCGAGAACGACGTCACTCGACCTTCATCACGGATCGGTGCGCCATGACCCCCGACCAAGTCGGACTGCTGACGGAGAGCTGGAGCGCGGTCGCCGGCCGCCGTGAGGAGATCGCACGGGCGTTCTACCAGGTGCTGTTCGAGCGCCATCCGGAGCTGCGCCCCCTCTTCTCTCGCACCGACATGCGCGTACAGTTCGAGAAGTTCGCCGGGATGGTCGACGAGATCGTTCGACTGCGGACCGAGCCGCGTCAGTTCGTCAAGAGTGCCGTCCTGCTCGGTGAACGGCACGCCGCGTACGGCGTGACGCGCGATCACTACGGGCCGGCTGGTGCGGCGCTCATCGAGGTGCTCGCTGGCGCGCTCGGCTCGGCGTTCACGCCGGCGGTGCGGGAGGCTTGGTCCGAGGGTTACCTCCTCATGAGCTCGATCATGGCCCGGGCGGCGGAGCGCGCGCCGCAGCGGCGGGCTGCGTCTGCGTGAGCATCGGGCCCGAGTGAGAGGGAAAGGGCGCGGCAACGGTCTATCCTCGTAAACGTCCAACCCACCGTAAGTCGGCGGGGTCACCCGCCTGACTGCTCGGTGCCCATCGTGATCGCTCGTCCCGGTTCCAGGATTCACGTGCTCGGTTTGCTCGGCCCACTCGTCCTGGCGGCGGCTGTCGCGCAAGCGGCTCCTGACACGGAACACCCCCGAGCCGCTGTTCGCGCAGCCGCCCTGGCTGTGCAAGGCGACAGCGCCGCGCGAGTCGACGCGCGCCTGCGCGCACGGGTCGCCCGCACCCCTAACGACCGGGCCGCTCTGCTCGGACTGGCCACGCTCGCCCGGCTCCGCTACGACTATCCCGCGGCCGAGAGCACCTACCGCCGCCTCCTCATCCAGCCCGACGACCGCTACGCCGCCTACGCGCGTCTCGGCCTCGCCGAGGGATTCGAGGCCCGAGCTCTGAGGCAGGCGTCCCGCCCGGAGTTCGAACGCGCACGCGGCGCTGCACGGCAGCTGGGCGACGGACCCGCCGAGGGGCGCGCACTGGTTTTCCTTTCGATCATTCGCGGACGGCTCGAGGGCGTGCCGGTCGCCGAGGCGCTGCTCGACACCGCGACGCGCGTCGTCCCGGACTCCGCGTTCGACGTCTGGTCGCTCCTTCGCGGACGTCGGGCTGTCGCCCTCGCGCTGCGCGGGCGCGCGGCGGAGGCGTCTCGTGAGGCGGATGTGAGCGTCGCCCTCGCGCGGCGCGCACGCGATGTCGACGTCGAGGCTGACGCATTTCGCATCGTCGGACAGATCCTCCAGTATCGCGGCCAGTGGGACTCGGCCCTGGTCGCGCTCCGGCGGTCACAGGATCTCTACCAGCGCGCCCGCGACCGAAGCTCGCTCGCCACGTCGCTCATCTGGCACGCCCAGGTGCTCGGTGGGCTCGGCCGCTACGGCGAGGAGCGCGAGGTGATGCAGCGCGCCCTCGCGGAGGGCAAAGCGACCCACAACCCGGCCGCGCAGGCAAACGCACACCGCGCGTTCGGCTCGCTGGCCCAGATGCTCGGCGACTGGCCCGCGGCGGCGACGCACTTGAAGCAAGCGGCCGCGATCTCGGCCGCCAGTGGCGACTCGTCCAGCGTGATGCTCACGCGAAAGTTTCTCGCGAACGTCGCGCTCGCGAGCGGCGATCTCCAGGCCGCGAAACGCCTAACGGTGGAGCAGCTCACATGGACGCGCCGGACGGGCAACGCGATGGGACATTACGAGGCGCAGCAGACGCTCGCGGGCATTGCCATCCGGGAGCGAGATTGGCCGGCTGCGGCGCAGGCAATCGCTGACGCGCGCCTCCAGCTGCCCTTGATCCCTGGCGACGTGTATCCGCTGTGGCTCACGCACACTGAGGCGCGGCTCGCACTCGCTCGCGGTGACCTTACGCTCGCCGAGCGGCTCCTCCGCGCGTTTCTCGACCCGAAATCGAAGCTGTCGACGGGCGACACTCGCTTCGACGCGCGAGTGCGACTCGCTGATGTCCACGCGCGGCGGGGCGACGTCGTGCGCGCGGAGCGTGAGCTCGTGATGGCGGCAGAAGAGATCGAGCGCTGGCGCGCGCAGCTCTCCGACGCCGAGCTCCGTTCGCTCGCGTTCCAGGTGTCGGCGACCGAGTATGCGGCAGCCACCGAGCCCATGGCCGTCCCCGCCGGGACGGCCCGTGCGCTGGCGGTGCTGGCCGGTGGCCGGCGCGCGGAGGCGGCGTTCTCGCTGGCCGAGCGATGGCGGGCGCGTGAGCTGATGGATCGCCTAACGCGCGTGTCGGCGCTGCGCGTCGTGGAGCCTGAAGGATCCATGCCATCGTCGGCGGCGCCGGCGCCGCGGACTGCCGCCGACGTCGTCGCCGCGATCCCCGATGATCGTACTGCGCTCATCGAGTACGTCGTGGCCGATGGCGCGCCGATCACGGTATTCGTCGTGCAGCGGGGCGGGATCTCGGCCCGTGTGCTGCCGCCATTCGACTCGCTCGGCGCCGCCGTGCGGCGATTCACCGCGCTCGTCGAAAGTGGTATCGACGCGCCGCCGTTCGGCCGGCGGCTCGGATCGGCGCTCGTGGATCCGGCGCTCGCGCTGCTGCGCCCAGGGGTGACCCGTCTCCTGGTGGTGCCGGACGGTCCGCTGCACCGGCTCCCGTTCGACGCGTTGCGGCTGGCCGACGGCCGGTTCCTGGTCGAACGGTACGCGTTGGGCGCGGCGCCATCCGCGTCGACGCTGCTGACGCTGTGGGCCCGGCCCCGGCCCGCATCGGCGGGCCCCGTCCGGCTCCTGGCGTTGGGTGACGCGGCCGTCGCGCAGATGCCCCGCGACACCACCGACGCGGCGGCGGCCAGCTTTTTCGCGACGGCGCGGGCGGCGGGCGCGCTCGAACGGCTGAACGGCGCGGCACGCGAGGCACGTCTCGTCGCTCGTTATGCGCCGGCCGCCGATGTCCGTCTTGGCCGCGACGCCAGCGCGGCGTTCCTCAAGCATGCTGACCTGCGCGGCTACCGCGTCCTGCACTTCGCCACCCACGCCGTGGTCGATGAGCGGTCGGTGGCTGGAACGGCGCTGGCGTTGGCCCCGGGCAACGGGGAGAGTGGCTTCGTGGGTGCGAGCGACCTCGCGGCTCTGCAGCTCGACGCGGACCTCGTGGTCCTCTCGGCGTGTCGGTCGGCGGGGGGTGTTGTGACCGGTGGGGAGGGGATTCGCGGCCTGACGGCGCCGCTCCTGGCCGCCGGGGCGCGTTCGCTCGTTGCAACGCAGTGGCGCATCGACGATCACGAGGTGGTGCCGGTCGTCGACGCGTTCTACGCCGCGCTCGCGGGCGGGCAACCGGTCATCGAGGCGCTGCGCACGGCGAAGCTTCGGGCGCTGGGCGAGGGCCGGTCGGTGCGGGCGTGGGCGGCGTTCCTGAGTGTTGGCGATCCGCTGGTGACGGTGCCGCTGCGTACGCCGCCCGTGCACTGGTGGTCGTCGCTCGGGCGCTGAGCCTGACGTTTGCCGCTCCATCGAGGGCGCTAGATTGACGTCGTCATGAAAGCGCGGTTCGACGCCGGCACCGACGTCGCCATGATCGGCGCATGGGACCTGGGCCGCAACGCCCAGCCCTTCACGCCCGAGGAGTACAAGCGACTCTCCGAAACGCTGGATGTGGACGCGGAGCAGGGACACCTCTTCGTTCTTCACACCGGCGCCGACGGTGGCGGACCCGTCGACGTGTACGTCGACGAGCGCCTTCCCGACGAGCCCCTGTCGCGCCTAACGCCACTCGGCAACGATCTCGTGCTCGCGCTCCCGACAGGCCAGCTGATCGTCGACGGTGTCGAGTACTACCGCGCCCGTAAGCCGGACACCACGCTCCCGAGTCGGGCCGTCAACGTTCCGGCCGGCGACTACCTCCTCCGCTGCTACACTCCCAGGGATGAAGACCAGGAGACCGCGCCTCGTCCGCCTCAGGACCTCGAAGCGATCGTCGGCCGGGACGAGCTCCGATACTACGAGCGCGTCACGCGGAGCGGATGCCTCGTGGGGTTTGGGCTTCTATTGCTGTTCCCCATTCTGGGGCCGCTCGCCGGGTGGCGCATCGCGTTCGCCACCACCATCGTGGCCGTCATTGGATTCTTCTATATCCGGGAATGGCTGCTCAGGCGAAACCCACGCTTCACTCGGCTCCGCGAGGCGATCACCGCGCATCGACTGGGAACTCAGGAGCCCACGTTCGTTCTGGAGCTCCGCAGGATCGAGGATCGTGCGGGACGCACGGGCGGTTCGGTTTCGCTGACCTGATGACACGAGGTCACGGCGATCGTGGGCGGCGTCAATCAGAACGCAGCCCTCACGTTCGTGACCAGCCGCAGCACGGCCTGCTGCGCGAAACGCGACTTGTACGCCTCGATGACGTCCTGCACCCGCGTCTCCGCCTCCGCGGTCGCCGGGTGCAGCAGCTCGACCACGTAGCTCGGCTCCCGGACCAGGGAACCGTTAGGCGCTCGCCACTGTCCTGACGCGTTCCACACCGTCGCCCCGTCGGGAAACGTCGGCGTCAGCACGTCACGCACGAACGTTCCCCACGCCGAGTCGCTCACCACCGCCGTATCGGCGATGTTGCGGCCGAAGTAGAGGCGCTCGAGGTGTACGGAACCGAGGCCTGCGCTCGTCTGATCGCGTCGCGACGCGGGGAGGCAGGCGCCGGCGACGAGCGCCAGTGCCAGCGCCGCGAATTGCTTTCCTCTATTGTTGCACATGGATCGGTCCTGTAGGGTGACGACCGGTAGGCGTCGTTCACGACCGAAACAGGACACTGCCGCGGAGAAGGCGTTACCTGGCCTCCAGTACCGCGAGCCTTGCCCGGATAGAGTCGAGACGGGGCTCGAGCACCGGGTCGGCGCGCTGCCACGCGCGCGCCACCGCTCGGTAGTGGGCAATGGCGCTGTCCCTCACGCCTGCTGCATCCCACGCGCGCGCGAGCATCTCACGGACTTCGGTGCGGGTCACGTAGAGGTTCGTCGACTCGAACTCGCGCGACGCCGGGCCGAGCACAGCCGCCGCCTCTCTCGCGCGTCCCTTCCGAAGGAGCGCGCGTCCGAGCTCGAAGTCGATGCGCGTGTATCCGTACCCGGGCCACGTCATCGCCTGCCGGTACTCGGCGATCGCCGCGTCGTCGTCGCCGCGCATCGCCAGCAACAGGCCGCGAAGGTAGTGATGCATGCGCCGATCGCGGGCGAGGAGGCTCATCGCGCCCGACTTCCGGGCCGAGTCGATGCGAGCGGCCAGCTGGATCGTATCGCGCAACGCGGCGAGCGGGTTTGCGGTGAGCCCGAGTGACCAGGTGCGATACCGCGCCTGAAAGGAACTCGGCCACCCGCCATATGCTCGACCGACCGAGTCGAACAGCTGGACCGACTCGCGATGGCGGCCAACCTCGAATGCGGCCTGCGCGCGCGCGAGGAGGAATTGGCCGACGGGCACATCAGGATTGACAGCCGTGATCGCGGTGTAATGTGCCTGCACGGCGCGCATGGCGTCCGCGAACCGCCCCTGTTCGCGAAGCGAGATCGCGAGATACCAGTATGCCTCCGTCTGCCGTTCGGGTGA
>Ga0075428_100007636_pt1 | contig 11988 bp, 10 predicted proteins | sample RhiMetdeltSRZDD2_FD_75291 | JGI IMG/M metagenome (GOLD analysis project Ga0075428, IMG submission 75291) | Populus rhizosphere microbial communities from Tennessee, USA - Rhizosphere MetaG P. deltoides SRZDD2 | ecosystem: Host-associated > Plants > Roots > Rhizosphere > Soil | place: USA...
CGCGGCCGCGGGGACGTCGCGCGTGTAGAGGTACATGTTCTGCACGACGTCGCCCTTGGGCTTCACGTGCTGCTCGAGGGTCCTGACACCGCCGTTCGAGTCGAGCTTGCCGTTCACGATTGCCGTGTGGTGGCCTCGCTGCGCGGTGTGCTCGGTCTTCTCCTCGATCTTCGAGCCGTCCTTGAAGAGGTATTCGGTGGTGGTCTCGATCGTGACCAGGTGATCGCGGATCTGGAGAATGTCGCCCGGCTCGATCTTGCTGAGGTCGCTGATCGGATCGCCCCAGACGTAGTCGGTGTCCTCGCCGACGGGGCCGAGGTCGTTGGAAGTGTTGGCCCCCGCCTGCTTCAGCGCCTGCTCGCCGAGATCCCAGCACTTGCCCCGACCGATCTTGTGGCCGAGCTTGCCCCGTGCCCAGATCACGACTTTCTGGTTGGGCGTGAGCGAGTCGCCCTTGCCCACGGGAGGGCTAGCCCCGTTCGCCGCGGAGCTGCTTCACCTGCGCTTCGTACGCGCGCCGGAACGCCTTGCCGAAGGCCGCGTTGAAGTCTTCGCGCGCCTCGCCGGAGATCGCCGCGTGGCGCTCGAGGAACAGGTCCCACAGTTTGGCCTTGCGGTTCATCGGCAAGAGATCGTCCAGCATCGACTGCTCGGTGAGGCGCTTGGCCAGCTCCTGCGGCGCAAAGCGTGTGAGCATCTCTTCGAGCGCTGCGCGCATACCGGCGAGGAACCCGAGCTGGTGCGCCCGGAGGTCGTCGTAGGCGTCCTTCATCGCGCGCAGCGGCGGCATGAAGCCGTGCACCTGCCCGGACAAGAGGTGCGTGAGCGCGGCCTCGACCGTCGGCGAGAACTTCAGGGGGTTGTTGTCGGTCGCCATGATCATCGTGACGTCGGCCCGCATCTCGCTCTTGGTGAGCCCGCGCGCGCGCAAGAGATCGAGCGTGCCCTGCACCGCTTCACGCAAGATCTTACCGATCGCGTCCATCGTTTCGGGCGTGAGGCTCTTCGACTGGATGCTCGAGAGGCCCGCGCCCTGCAGGAACGCGCGCAGGAGCGCCTGCTCCTGCGGCCCCGCGGGCGCTGCGCTCACCGGCTCGGGCGCGGGGGCGACGGGAGCGCTGGGTCGCGGGATGACCGGCGGCGCGGGTGGTGCTTCGGCCTTGGGCCGCACCACCGGCTCGGGCCTCACGACCGGCGCCGGCTTCTCGGGCTTGGCCACGGGCGGCGAGTACGGCGTGTGGATCTCGGGCCCATGATCCGGCACGGACGGGGTCGCCGGCTTCGGGAACATCCCGAGGAGATCCTCGAGACTGCCAGGAATCGGCGCCTGCGACGGCGACGCCGCCGGCTTCTCCGCGAGAAAATCGTCCGGAAGAAAATCGCGCCCGCCAGACGGTTTGGGTCCGAGCAGATCGTCGATGCTGGGCTCGGGCGCGCGAATACCCGCGAGCGGGTCGTTCAAATCCGGAAACGGCGACTGCGCCGGCGGTCTTGCCGGCGGCGCCTGCGAAGAGAGCACCGGCTCGGCCCGCGGCGGCGACGGTGGTGGCGCCAGCAGATCGGCGAACGGGTCACGGTCGAACGGGCTGGGCGCCGCCTGCGCCACGCTGGAAGCCGCCAGGGGCGCCCTGGACGCAGTCAGAGCGACCTGGAGCAGATAGTCGCCGACCTTGATCTGATCGCCGTCCCCGAGGCGCGTCTGGCTGCCGGAGCCGAGTGGCCGCCCGTTGACCACGACCGGGTTCTTCGTCCCCGTGTCCGTGATGAGGTAGCCGCCCGCCTGGAAGGCGATCGTGGCGTGCGTGCGCGAGATGAACCGCTCGGGGTCCGACAGAACCAGCGTGTTGCCCTCGCCTCGCCCGATGGTCCCGCCGGTTTCCTCGAAGCGCGCCACCAGCTCGCGGTCGAGCGGCCGGCCCTTGAAGGAAACCGCACGGATCGTCAGCATAGCGCCTACCTTTCCGGAACCAATTCAGAGCGCGGCGTGAAGCAATTTTACTCCGGTTGGGCCGCCGCCGTCGCGCCTCAATCTGCTGTACTTCAGCGACTTCCCGCTGTACTTCGGCGACTTCGCGAGGCTAGACTACCCGCTGCCGAGGAGGCACGGATGGCCGGGCCAGAAAAACGAGCCAAGTCACTGACGTTCCAGGACCTCACCGAGCTGCGTCGCAAGACCGAAGCCGTCTCGAAGTTCCTGCAAGACCAGCTTGCCGCGCACCTCGAGACGCTGCGCCCGGTGCTCTCGCCGGAGAGGGTGTTCAGCAAGTTCCTCGGCACCAAAGGTGACCAGATGCTCGCGGATCGCGCCTTCGCCCAGCTCCAGCAGAACTACCGGCCGTTCTCCGGCCGTCCGTTCGAGGTGCCCTCGGAGTTCGATCCACAGTGGCTGACCCTCGTGGGCAATCGCCTCGCGCTCTACCCCTGGGAGTATGCGCACGAGGCGAAGACCGACCGCGAGACCAAGACGATCACGATGGCCTCTCCGGTTCGCTGGGTCGTGAGCTTCACGTCGACCTACGGGCTCTCGCAGATGCGACAGGGGCTCGCCGGCAAGGGCGAGCGCCGCGTCGAGCACGTCCGGCAGTTCGTGGTCAATGCACTCGTCACGCAGCTGGCGATCAGCCACGCCCCCGGCCTCGGAGCGCTGCTCACCGATCTGCGGTATCAGCTGCAGACCGAATACGCGCCCGACCTGCCGAAGCTGCCGCTGACCACGATCACGTTCGGGCTACCGTCGTTCCGGCCGGCCGACGATCTGATCCTGGCCGCGACGAGCTTCTCGGGCATTCCGGCGTTCATCGAGCTGATCGATACGGACGCGGCGGCGAAGGTGCAGGATCCGTTGAAGACGAAGCTGCAGGAGCTGGTGCGCTAGGTCGCGCCACCGCGCCGCGCCGCGACATTTCGGCGTCGGCGCTGCCGCGGCAGTCCGCATCTGTCAGATCAGGCGCACGAGCTGAAGTGCCGCGCCGACGAGCCCGAAGATGATCGCGATCCGCCGCCAGCCCCTTCGCGCCGGTGAGGGCGCGCCGTGCATCCTCCGATGGTCGCGAATCGCCACCGCGGCGTAGACGGCCGCGAGTGCGAGGAAGAACCAGCCGATGCCGGCGGAGACCATCCCGTCAGAACGTCACGCTGATACGGCCGATCTCGAGGCTCTCGAGGCTCGAGAGGCTGCAGACGGCTCTGAAGACCTCGTAGAAGACCCCGCGGTCGGGAACGAAGACGAGCGTGTCGAGCGCGGTCTTGAGCGGCTCCTCGACGAGCGGCAGCTCGCTCGGCAGCGATCCGTCGGATCCGGCGTGCTGTTGAAGCCACTCCTCGGGTGGCACCATCCAGCGCGCCACCGAGATCTTCGGGACGATACCCGGCAAGCGGAAGTGGACGCGCGACGCGTCCGGGCAGACATTGAGGAGATCGACGTCCTCATCGCCGCGCAGATAGCCGCCGACCTGAAGATCCGGATGGGCGCCGTTGAAGAAGCGGAACGAGAAGTCGGCGGGCAGCAGTGGATGCCGCTCCTTCATGTACTTGTCGTCGTAGGTGCCGGTGTACGCGAGCCGCGGTGACCAGCCGCGTCCATAGAAGCCGAACCCGGCGGGGCGAGGCCGGATGTTCCAGGCGTTGATGCGGTTCCGGGGATCCTCGAGATTCGGCAGCCGGAGCCCCTCGACGCGCTCGGCCGTCCGCTTGCCGATGAATCCCGTGCCGACGTGGTTCTCCTTGCAGTACATCCCGGCCGGCTTGTCGAAACCGCCGAAGGCGCGCTCGTAGACGAGCTCCATCGTCCGGAACGGCTGCGTGTGCGACATAGTCGGCTTGTCGAGCAGCTGCGTTTGCCACTGGCGATCGCCGATGACCGCGACGCCGTAGCGAAGCTGTCCGACGCGGAGTCCGGTGACCAGCTCGGTAACCGGCTTGCCTTCCGGCGCATAGGCGTGGCCGACGAGCACCACGTCGGTACACGGCTTGAATGGCACCAAGTCGGATTCGAAGCGGATCGAGGGCGGCTTCGTCTCGGTCATGATGTCGTTGTTGAAGATAGGAAGCTGCTTGGGCGTCGGGCGAACGTCCTCGCTTTCACGAGGAATCATGTAGGTGGCTTTGACGACGACGGTCAGCTTGGGCTTGGCGTCGACGTCGGGCCAGCGGAGGGTGGCGAGAGAGAAGGGTGTGTCGTTGGCGAATTGGAGAATTGGTACCGACGCCAGGGACCGTTCGGTCGAGACGATTCTGGCGGCGTCGGGCGCGGCGAGGACTGATGGCGAGGCGGCGCGCGCTTCCGATTCTCGATGCAGCTCGACGAGAAACGAATACGCCCCGGCCTGGATTCGATCCCCGTGTCTGAGCGTTGCGGTCGCAGCCCGCGCACCATTGACAAACGTTCCGTTGGTGCTGCCGAGATCTCGAAGGCGATACTGATCTGCCTCGTAGGACACGACGAAATGCCTCGACGACATATGAGGATCATTGGCGAGTCCCAGTCCAGCGAGGAACGTTCTGCCGACTTCGACAACGTCGCCCTTCCCGATCACGATTTCCTTGTCGGCGTCCGAGCCCTGGACGATCTTCAGATTCAAGGCCCCGGCAGCCGCTGGAGGATTGCCGCTCATACAACGGGACGTCGGATCAGGCGGAGGATCGGGGCGGCAAGAGGTTGCCGAGGAGGCCACTCCGGTCGGCGCTCGCGATTCGGGACAACCGCCGGATCGGAACCGCCGGCGGCAGCGCGGCACGAGGCCCACGGACGATCCTGGTGCTCTCGGAAAGCCGCGCGCCGACCGTCGTGCAATTGTGTTGCACGAACGTGGCTAGCTCAGCCCAGAAGAAGTCAGCTTCGGTGAATTCGCAGTTTCGCGCGAACGCCTCCACGAGGTAAGCGCCGACAAGGCTGGCGTGTCTGAATATCGAGCTGCTCAGGCGGGCTCGCTCCAGGTTCGCGAAGTCGAAGATCGCGCGCTCGGCATCGACCCCGTTCAACTGGGCGAAGCGAAGATTGGCTCGCTCCATGACGACGCCGTGCGCGATCACTCCGGAGAAGGTCGCGTGCGACAAATCAGCAAGTCGGAAGCGGGCGCCACTCATGACCGTCTCATGCCATACGACGCCCGGCGCCGAGACCTTGGTCAAGTCGGCATACTGAAGTACGGCGTTCGTGAAGTCCGCCTCGGTCAGATTGCTCTCGGCCATGTTCACCCCGACGAACTCAGCCGAGACACATCGAGCCCGGGCAAGGTCTGCCTTGGCGAGACTGACGCCCTCGAACGTGGCGTGCGACAGGTCGGCCCCACACAGGAGGGCGTCGCCCAGATCGGATGCCGATACGCGCGCCCCGACGAGCGTGGACGCCCGCGCGTCGAGCCGATTCAAATTGGCTTCTCTGACGATGATCCTCGACGCCTGGGTGTAGTGCAGACGCGCGCCCTCGAGCCGGGCCGACGTCAAGTCGGCGTCGGACAAATCCGCGCCAGTGGCGTCGGCGTTCATCAAATCGGCGCCGATGAGCTTTGCCCGACACAGACGCGCACCGGTCAACTTGGCTCGCGCCAGGTTGGCGTTCGAGAGGTCCGCCTCGGACAGATCGGCTCCGCTGAGGTCGGCGCCAGAAAAGTCACGTCCTTGCAAGTCGCGTCCGACCCACTGCGCCTCTCTGAACGCGGGAAGCGACGACGCCTTGCCGACGATTGCCATGCTCGCCTCTCCGGTACCGTCGGCCATCAGTATCCTCGAGCCGAATAGCCTTCGAGCGTCCGCTCCAAGAAGGCGATGAAGTTCTTGTGGCGCCTCAGAATCTTGGTCAGGAAATATCCCGAGATGACCTCTGGCTCTCCATCCTTGTCATGGCGCCTGGGATTGAACGCAAAATAGCCGTTGGCGAGATTCGTTCCGAACTTAACGAGAGTTGGAAGATACAGCTTGGCGTCTTCCAGTGTTCCCCCATCGCCTGAAGCCGCTTGGTAGCTTTCGATGAACTTGGCGTCGGTCGAACGGCCGGCCGTCTTCCACTGTTGAAGAAACGCCTTTTCGAGCTTCTTGAAATCGCGCAGGGCCTGATCGGTATGGGGTCCGGAGACGCCCGTCAGTATGTAATCGTTCTCGAATTTCTTCCAGCCGTTGTGAAGAAGGAGGAACTGGCGATAGCTCTCAGGGAACTTGACGCCATTCTTGGCTTCGTAGGCCGAGATCTCTCGCTCCGACGCGGGCGGCAGGAGCACGTTCTTCGTGTTGGAGCCAGTGGCTTTGGCACTGTTGAGGAACGCCTGCGACAGTCGCTGCACGAGCTTTTCGAGCTGATCAACCTTCATAGAGAGCCCCCAGGCGAGATGTGTCTTGATCGCCGCTCGCTATCACACACAGCTGGGTGTCCGCGGCTTGGCCGCTTTACAACGCGCGGGACTGAACGTGACCTGCGTGAGGAATTGCCCGCTCATCCCTTGCAGCTGCGACTCCATCGTTGGCCCGAAGCTCTGGTTCACGCTGCTGTTTACCGGGATCAAGTTGTTACAGACCGCCGGGCAGGTTTGAGGCCCCCCGAGCTGGCAATCGATAATGTGGTCGATGTCCTTCGTACAGTCTACCGAGGACCCCCCACTACCTTTGGGCTTCTTCTGCTTCGGGGGCTTCCGATTGCAGCATTTCGACGATGCCCACTGCTGACTCGCCTTGCTGCCGGTGCGGGCACAAGCGGTCACCTGGATCCCCTGGCCGGGGCTCGTTTCCTGCGCCGCGATGTATGCGTTGTATCGATTGACCTTGTCCCGGTACTCCTTTCTCTGTTGACGGTTCCATTTGCACCACATGGGCGGCGCCCCGAGATTGACGACGAACAATCCGTAGGGGTCGACTCCGACAAGCGGATCGGCAGCATACGCGTACAGGTTGGTCCCCGCCGACAGCCCGATGGGATCCGGGGTCAAGTATCGGCCGGTCGTCGCGTCGTAGAAGCGCGCCCAATTGTAGTCCAGCCCAGAAAAGGGTTCCCGATATTGCCCGAGAAACCCGATCGGGCTCGTGAGGCGAGCCGTGTCCCGCCCCTCCGGAGCCGAGCCCAGCAATCGGAAGTCGCGACGCCACAGGATCGTGCCGTCGAAGCTGATCATGCATACCGGGGAGCCCGTACGATCGGGGCACAGGAAGGCCCGCCCGAATCTCGAATCATTCACGGCGATACAAAAGAACGTCGTCGGCAAGAAGAGATAATCCCGCTGATAGCCCTCACCCGCCTCGCTCAGAATCACGTTGTCCAGCCAATGAAGGACCGTCTCCACTCCACCGACGGATCTCGAACGAAGCCGCCCGAAGGCGTCGTAGTCGAACGCGACCCGCGTGCCGTCCTCGGCCACGACGCTCTTGAGCTCGGACGCCGAGCTGTACGTGTAGGTCGAGCGACTCGTCAGATCGCGCTTCTGAACCACCCGCCCCAGCTCGTCGTACTCGTAGGAGACGTCACCGCCTCTGACGAAACGGTCACCCGGCGTATAGAAGCAGTCACCCAGCTCGGAAGAGAACACGACATTGTCATTGTCGTCGTATCGAAACGATGTCCTTCCCGTCCTCGAGTTCACGGCCTCGATCGGTCGCCCGGCCGCGTCATACCGATAGTTGACCGCTATCTCCTCACCGGCACTGCGGAAGGCCTCGCTCAGAACCTTGCCGTCGGGCGCGTATGTCGTACTGTGCTCCGCGACGACGCCCTTCCCCGGAGCGGTCACGACGAAGCCCTTCAACAGGCCTGTCGGGTCGTGAGTGAACCGCACCACACAGCCGCCGTCGACGTGCCACTCGGACATCTCGAATCCGGCCTCGTACGTGAATCGATGAGCGCCGCATCGAGTGTCATCGATACTGGTGACTCGCTTTCGACCGTCGTAACTGAAGTCGATGCGGCGGCCGTCGTTACAGGCTACTCGCGTCAGGTTGTCCGCCGGATCGTATGACAGCACGAGCGCGAACGATCCCGATCGCTCTTCCAGCAGGCGTGATCGCTCGTCAAACTGGCGCTCGACCGCGTGTCCCGCGTATCGGCCGCCACTCGGCAGGCCGCCCAGCCAATCGAACTCGCGCCGCGCACCGTCCGCGTACTGAATCTCCGCGAGCTGCCCGCCGACGTAGCTGAACGTCCGCTGCAGCCTTCCGTTAAGCGACACCGACGTGAGCGCTGAAAAGAGATCGTACGTGTAGCTTTCCGTCGTGCCGTCGGGAAGATGGACCACGGCGGGCCGCCCCAGCTCGTCGTATTCGACCCGGATCTCTTCGCCGTTCGGCTTCCTGATGTAGATGAGCTGCTGCTCGGCGTCGTAGGCGAAGTCACTTCGAGCCCCGGCCGGATTGACGACCTGCTCCAGGACCCCGGTCGACCCGAAGCTGTAGCGCCACTCCTGACCGGTCTCGGTCAGGAGGCGGGTGATGTTGTCGTTCGTGTCGTAGGAGGCTTCGAGACCCGGCAGATCGGCAGCCTGGATGCGAACGAGTCGGCCGAGCTTGTCATAATCGAGACGTACTGGATGGAAGTCATCGGTGGCGCTTCGCAGCCGACCGAAGCCGTCGAGCCTGGTCGCGCAGAGGGTCCCATATGGGTCGAACAATCTGATCTGGCGGCGGTCATCGGAGCGTTCCTGTTCGATGTAGTACCCGGACTGGTCCATCACTCTGCGCACCCAGCCCTGCTGCGCGTACTCCGCGGAGAAGCGCGTACCGCCCGGTCGCTCTTCGCGCACCGTCTCACCTAATGGCCCATAGACGAACGTCCACGCCCCGCCGGTCTCGCTCGAGATGCTGGCCAGACGATCGTCGTTGTCGAACTGGTAGACGAACGTCCCGAACGGCTGACTCATCTCCATGCGATTGGCGGCACTGTCGAACACGACGCTGTGCCCGTCGGCTTGGCCGTTTCGAGACTCGCCGAGCGTCTCGCCAGTCATATCGATGTAGGTTTCGCTGACGTCGCCGGTGGGGTCGATTTCCTGGACGAGAGTGCCGTGTTCATCCTTTTGATAGACGTAGACGAACCCGAGCGCGTTGGTGACGCGAACACGGTTTCGAGCGTCGTCGAATTCGAGGCGCCGGTACAGCACGCCGCCAGTGCGCCAGGTCTCCACACAGCGCCCGGATTCGTCATAACGCCAGAAGATCTCGGTTCCGTCCGGGAGCACTTCCTTGACCATCAAGTGGCCGTCGTATTCGTACGACGTCACATGCCCGAGGGGATCCGCGACCGAGGTCAACCGACCGACCTGGTCGTACGCATAGCGCGTCTCGATGACTTCGCGCTCGTCTCGCGATTGAGCTCTGATGGAGCGCAGCCGACCAGAAGAATCGCGTTCGACCGTAACCACGCGTCCCAGCTGATCACTCACGCTGAACGATGGTGAGCCGCGGTCGTAGTGGAATTGTTGCGTATTTCCGCACCCATCGACGATGAGCGAGACGGCGGATTCCGATGCCACGCCGCCCAGCGGAGCGAAGAAGAACCGCAGCCCTTTGTCGTCGCCGAGGACCAGAGTTCCCTCGCCCTCGGACAGGGTGTAGCCGCGTGCCGCATTCGAAAGCTGGGTGGCGCCCGGGGCCTGCTCGAACGTGACGCTATCCCCGAAACCGTCCTCGTACTGGAAGCCACCCTGAACGCGACGAAGCCGCCGGTCGAAGCTGTGACGCCAGCCGGGTCCGAGAAATCCAACGCTCGAGTTTCCCGAGTAGTAGATGCGTGTGAACTCGATCGGCAGGTAGCCGGGCAGATACACATCGGCCTGAGACCGCTCGAGTTCTCCGGTCGCAATATTGACGTCACACATGATCGCGATCTCGAAGGCGTCGAACCGACGCCATCACTATTGAGTTCAGGTTGCCCCACCAGCGCAACCACCCATCCCAATGAGCACCGTGAATTCACCGACAACAATGTTGTTCGGTGGTGGCAACGGAACGAGCGCATGGGGCTCGGTGACCAGATCACCGACTCGTGCCGCCGGTTTTCCTTCGATCAAGACCATGCCCGTGCCGCCGTCCGGGATCGGCGCCGTAATGCCGGGCCCGTGAGGCGCGCCATCGCAGACGGGCGGCGGTGCGTTCGGGATCGTACACGTGTGTTGATCTGTACCGCGCCAGGCCGGCTTTCCACCGATCAGCACCGTTGTTGCGCAGGCGCCGAGCAGCGGAGAGCCATGCATCGTGCTGTCGCCGAGCCGCGCCGCGGGCTTAGGCATCGCGGCGGCCCTGGCGTGCCGGGTCGGGTTCCGGCGTCAGCTCGACGACACCCTCGATTCTGAAGAGCGAGCTGCGGATGATGCCGATCGCGTCTCGCGGATCGATTAGCTGGACGCGATCCATCCCGGAGAAGCGGTACTCAGCTTTCGTCACCGGCCCCTTCACCACCAACGAGCGGCCCCCCTGGTAGCGCACTCTCAATCGATGGCGCTCGCTGAACGTCGGCGCGCCGCCCGGACAGCAGCTCACCGGCCCCCCCGTTGACGCCAGTCTTTTTCCATCAGCTCGCCGTCACCGTTGCCGGGATGGGGGCGCGCTTGATCCTCATGGCTCTCCTGCCACTCGAACGGCGGGCGCGTCCACTCGTCGATCACCGCGGCGACTCCGGCGAGGGCCAGCCATATCACCACGAGCTCCGTCCAGGTTCCCCGCACGAAAAAGGCGAACGGAATCGCGATCCAGAACGACACGCACTTGACACACCCCAGCAACTCGCCGGCAATCCCGTTTCCTACGCGCCGTCGAAGCCACCCCAAAACGTCACGAGGACCACGTTCACGTACGACCAAGAACGCCAGTCGCCAGGTGGCCAACGCCGCAATGGCAAAGCGAAACAAGACACCGCTCTCGATCATCTTGGCTTCAGCCCCTGCTCAGTTGATCTTCACGAGGCTGCCCTTGATCGTATTGATTCCCGATGCCTCCACGTCGACCATCGCGCCCTTGGTCACGTTCTTGGCCGACGCTTCCGAGGTGATGTTCATCGCCTTCTCGTCGATCTTCTGCATCGCGTCAATCGTGATCGTCTTGCCCTGGAGAATGATGGTTCCGTCCTTCTTCATCGTGAAGCTCGACTGCCCACACGTGATGACGACCTCGTCGCCAACGTTGACCTTGAGCGTCTTCCCGACGTCACGCTTCTCGTCGTCACCGACGTTGGTCGTGAGATTCTTTCCGACCTTGTCCTCTCGGTTGTCGCCGACCGACAGGTTCTGATTCTTGCCGACCGTCAGCTTCTGATCTTTTCCGACGCTGGTAGTGCAGTTGTCGCCGACCGTGCTCGTTCGGTCGGTTCCGACGCTCGTCGTCTGGCTCTTTCCGTACGTCTCCGTCTGGCTCAGGCCGACCGTCTCAGTCTGGGCGAGCCCGACCGTCACCGCCTGCGCGCCGCCCACCGTCACCTCGCGGGCCGCGCCGACGTTGATCATCTCGTTGACGCCGACCGAGTGCGTGCGGGTCAGCGCCACCGTGATGATCTCGTTCATGCCGACCGAGCGCGTGCGGTTGCTTCCGACGTCGATAACCTCGTTCACGCCCACCGACTCGGTGCGGTTGTTGCCGATCGTGATCTTCTCATCCACGCCGACCGTCTCGGTCCGGTTGTTCTTCACCAACACGGTCTCGTCGTGATCGATCGTCTTTTTCCGGTCGTGCCCGACCCATTTGGTCTCGTCGTTCTCGACCTCGATGTCCTGGTTCTTCTCGGCGTGAAGGAAGACCTGCTCGGAACCCTTCTTGTCCTCGAACCGGATCTCGTTGAAGTTGGCCGCGCCGCCCCCTTTGCTCGAGCGGCTTTTGATACCGGTCTGGGTCATGTTGGCCGGTAGCGCGTAGGGCGGCATCTGATCGGCGTTGTAGACGCGGCCGATGATGATCGGCTGGTCCGGGTCGCCCTCGAGGAAGTCGACGACCACCTCCTGGCCCATGCGCGGAACCGCCATTCCGCCCCAGTTCGCGCCCGCCCACGGGTTCGACACCCGGATCCAGCAGCTCGAGTTCTGGTCC
>Ga0075428_100007640_pt1 | contig 11985 bp, 11 predicted proteins | sample RhiMetdeltSRZDD2_FD_75291 | JGI IMG/M metagenome (GOLD analysis project Ga0075428, IMG submission 75291) | Populus rhizosphere microbial communities from Tennessee, USA - Rhizosphere MetaG P. deltoides SRZDD2 | ecosystem: Host-associated > Plants > Roots > Rhizosphere > Soil | place: USA...
CGTGCCCATTGCCCCGTAGTCGCCATCGGTCCTCCGATCGGAAACTTGCCTAGAATGGTGCGCCGCAAGGACAAAAGTCAACAGGGTGGCGGGAGCGTGTAGGAATCGAACCTACCGAGCCCCATTCGGGGCCCAAACAGTTTTGAAGACTGGTCAGGCCACCAGACCCAATCCGCTCCCCCGGGACCCTATTACTTCACCGCGATGATATCGATCTCGACGCGGGCGCCCTTCGGCAAGCCCGCCGCCTGCACCGTCGAGCGGGCGGGTTTGTGCGAGCCGAAATGCTTCGCGTATACCTCATTCATCTGCCCGAAGTCCGCCATATCGGCCAGGTACACCGTCGTCTTCACCACATTGCCGAGCGCTGTTCCCGCTGCCGCGAGCACGGCCCTTAGATTCGCGAAGACCTGCTCAGTTTGTTCGGCCGTCGTGCGGCCCACCAGCTCACCGCTCTGCGGATCGAGCGCGACCTGACCCGCCGTGAAGACCAGACCGTCCATGGTGATGGCCTGACTGTAGGGCCCGATCGCCTTGGGCGCGGCGTCGGTCGCAACGACGCCCAGTCCGCTTGCTCTGCGCATTAGAAGAGTCCCTCGATGGTGCCGTCCGGATGAAGGCGAATGCGCTCGGCCGCAGGGGTCTTGCCGAGGCCCGGCATCGTCATGATGTCGCCGGCGAGCGCCACGACGAATCCGGCACCGGCCGACGGGAGGATGTCGCGCACATGCAGCGTAAACCCGCTGGGCGCGCCCAGCTGGGACGCGTCGTCGGAGAAAGAGTACTGCGTCTTCGCCATGCACACGGGCGTTTCGCCGAGCCCCAGCTTGGGCAGGAGCTCGAGCTGGCGCTCGGCCGCGGGGGCAAACCCCACACCACCCGCGCCGTAGATCTCGCGCGCAATCGTTTCGATCTTCTCGCGGATCGGCCGGCGCTCGTCGTACAGCGGTTTGAACGAGGCCCCCCCCTTGCTCGACTTCAGCAGCCCCAACAGCGCCTCCGCCACTTCGACGCCGCCTTCCCCGCCCTTTTCCCAGACGTCGCAACGCACGACCTCGACACCCTCCGCCGCGCCTACCGCGCGCACCGCTTCGACTTCCTCCTCGGTGTCGGTGAGAAAGCGGTTCAGCGCCACCAGCGCCGGGACGCCGAACTTCTTCACGTTGCGGATGTGGCGGCGGAGATTCTCGGCTCCCCGCTGCACCGCAGCGGGGTCAGCCGTTGCGAGCTGATCCTTCTTCTTGCCGCCGTGCATCTTCAGCGCCCGCACCGTGGCCACGATGATGGCCGCTTCGGGCTTGAGTCCTGCAAACCGGCACTTGATGTCGAAGAACTTCTCCGCGCCCAGATCGGCGCCGAATCCCGCTTCCGTCAGCACGATATCCGAGAGCGCCAGGCCGAGTTTCGTCGCGACGACCGAGTTACAGCCGTGCGCGATGTTTCCGAACGGTCCGCAGTGCACGAGCGCCGGGCCGCCCTCGAGCGTCTGCACCAGGTTCGGATTGATCGCGTCCTTCAGCAGCAGCGTCATCGCACCCTGGGTCTTGAGGTCGCTCGCGCGCCCCGCGCTCTTATCGGGGCGGAGGCCGACGATGATGCGCGCGATCCGCTCCTCGAGATCCTGGACCCCGGTCGCCAGCGCGAGGATCGCCATGATTTCCGATCCCGGAATGATCACGAAGCGCTCCTCGCGCATCGGCCCGCCGTTCAGGCCGCCGAGCCCCACGATGATGTTGCGCAGCGCGCGGTCGTTCATGTCGATGGTGCGGGGCCAGGTGATGCGCCGCACGTCGAGCCCGAGCGCGTTGCCGTGATGGAGATGGGCGTCCAGCATCGCCGACAGGAGGTTGTGCGCGCTGGCGATCGCGTGGAAGTCGCCGGTGAAATGGAGATTGATGTCCTCCATGGGCACGACCTGCGCGTAGCCGCCGCCGGCCGCGCCGCCCTTCACGCCGAAGACCGGCCCGAGCGACGGCTCGCGGATGGCGAGGAGCGCGTTTTTTCCAAGCTTCCGGAGCGCCTGCGTCACGCCGACGGTGACCGTCGACTTCCCTTCGCCGGCAGGCGTGGGGTTGATCCCGGTCACGAGCACCAGCCGGCCCTTGGTCGGGCGCGACGCGAGCGCGGCCAGCGAGACCTTCGCCTTGTACTTGCCGTAGAGCTCCAGCTCGTCGTCGGCGAGCCCCAGCTCGGCGGCGACGTCGCGGATGGGCCGGAGCCTGGCCGCCTGCGCGATCGCGATATCGGAGGGGACCTGCTTGACCGCGCTCGTCACAACGATGACTCGAGCCGCGCGCCGAAACAGCGCCGGGCGTTATCGGTGGTGCGTCGCGCCAACTCGTCGGTAGGATCGCCCCGCAGCCTGGCCGCGCGCTCGGCAACATCGCGGACAAAGCACGGTTCGTTGCGCCGGCCGCGGTGCGGCACGGGCGCCAGATACGGGGCGTCGGTCTCGAACAGCAGGCGGTCGGGCGGACAGGCAGTCAGGCGGTCGGTCCGGTTCCAGTTCTTGAATGTGATCATGCCGCTGAACGAGAAATATGCACCGATGCTCAAGCCGGCGTCCCAGACGTCATCGCCCGACGAGAAACTGTGCAACACGACCACGGGAGCCTGGTTCCCCAACGCACGCAGCATCGCCGCCATATCAGCGTCGGCATCGCGGGCATGGACGACCACGGGCTTGCCGAGCTCGGCGGCCAGCTGGAGATGCCCCTCGAACGCGGCGCGCTGTGTGTCGCGCGGTGCATGCATGTAGTGATAGTCGAGCCCAGTCTCGCCTACCGCCACCATTTCGGGCGCCGCCAGCAGCTCGCGTACGCGGCTCGCGGCATCGTGCGACCAGGCCCGCGCCTCGTGGGGATGTACTCCCGCCGTCGCCGAGAGCCCCGGACTCGCCCGCGCCAGAGCCCCGGCGCGCTCGCTCGCAGAGATCGAGTCCGCGATCACCACGACGTGTGACACACCTGCCGTGGCCGCGCGCGCCAGCACCGCATCGCGATCGGCGTCGAATGCGGGATCACCGAGGTGACAGTGGGTATCGACAAGGCAAGGGCGCAGCATGCTGCGCCCTTCCTACCGGGCCGGCTGCGGCGTGCGAGGCGACGGCGACGAGGTCGGCGTCGTTGGAGCGAGCTGAGACGCCGGCGCGCGGGTGCCGAGGGCGCGGACACCACGGGCGTCCTGTCCCGGCCAGCGTCTCTCGATCAGCATTAGCACAGGTGAGGCCACGAAGATCGACGAGAACGTCCCGACGACGATGCCGAAGGTCATGACCAACGAGAAGGGCCGGATGACCTCGCCGGCGATGAACGCCAGCGTCAACGCCGTCAGAATCGTCGTCCCGCCCGTGAGCACCGTCCGCGGCAGCGTCTCATTGATCGAGAGGTTGAGAATCTCGTACAGATTTTGGCGCCGGTACTTGCGCAGGTTCTCCCGGACGCGGTCGAAGATCACGATCGTGTCGTTCAACGAGTATCCCACGATCGTCAGTACGGCCGCGACGACCACGAGACTGACTTCCAGGTTCAGATACCGAATGAAGGCGATCGTCGCGAGAATGTCGTGTCCGGTGGCGATGATCGCGGCTAGGCCAAACCGCCATTCGAACCGGAAGGCGAGGTAGATCAGCGTGACGACGAAGGAGAACAGGATGGCGATCAGCGCCTTCTCCTGGAGCTCGCGTCCCACCTTGGGCCCCACGGCCTCCCGACGGACGATCGTATAGGTACCGGTGCCGAGTCCCGCGTCGAGGGCGCGTTGCACCGCGGCGACCGTCTCCTCGGTGCCCGCCTCAGTACCGGCCAGTTCGGCACTCAGGCGCGCCCGAATGGCGTATTCCGTCTCCGACCCGAAGGTCTGCACGTCGGCTCCCGTCACACCGCCGTTGATGAGCGCCGTCCGAATCGCGCCGGTGCCGATGGGTGTCTTGGTCGTGAGCTGGATGAATGTGCCGCCGGTGAATTCGACGCTGTAGTTCAAGCCAGTCGCAAGGAGCCACAGCAGGCCCGGGATGATCAACAACGCGCTGAATCCGTACGCCCAGCGCCGGATGCCGATGAAGTCGTAATGGGCGTCTTTGAACAGTCGTAGCATCAGATGCTCACCGTGGTCATGTCGGGCCGCCGCTGCAGCCAGATCAGGAAGAAGGTACGGGTGACGAAGACCGCCGACAGCATTGACGCGAAGATCCCGATCATCAAGGTGATCGCGAACCCCTGCACCGGACCGGTACCCACGAGATAGAGAATGAACGCCGTCAACGCCGTCGTGATGTTGGAATCGATGATGGCGCTCATGGCGTGCTTGAACCCTTCATCCACGGCCAGGCGCACCGATTTGCCGAGCGCCAGCTCTTCCCGTATTCGCTCGAAGATCAGCACGTTCGCATCCACCGCCATGCCGATCGACAGCGCGAAGCCCGCAAGCCCGGGAAGCGTCAGCGTGAAACCGAACAGCGCGAGACCGCCGAGCGAGAAGATGACGTACAGTGCCAGGGCAGCTACCGCGAGCGCGCCGGACAGACGGTAGTAGACGAGCATGATGAGGAGCGTCAGACCCACCGCGACGATACCGGCGAGCACGCCGGCATTGATGGAATCCTCTCCCATGGTCGCGCTGATCGAGCGCTCGTCGACGATCGTGAGCGGCGCCGGCAGCGCGCCGGCGCGCAGGACGAGCGCGAGATCGCTGGCCTCGTGCAGCGGCTTGCTGCCCAGCTCGATCTGGCCGTGGGCGCCGATCTGGCTGCGAATCACGGGCGGCTGCCCCTGCACGCGGCCGTCGAGGATGATCGCCATGTAATCCCCGATGTGGCGGGCGGTCTCCTGCGAGAAGATCCGCGCGCCTCTACGGCTCAGCTGGAAAGTCACGATCGACTGATTCGTGCCTGGATCGCGATTCGCCGCAGCCTTGACCAGCTCTGTACCCGTGATGATCGGCCGTGAGTCCACGGCATAGATCGGCCGGTACATACGCGCGCCGTACGCTCCCGTCTGCGCGCCCCACCTCAGCTCGATGCCGCGCGGGATCAACGTTTTGACGTCGGGACGCTGGACGAGACTGTCGACGAGCGCCCACTGCTCCTCGGGAACGAGGTACTCGCCGGGAACGACGGTCGGCCCCTGATTGAGCAGTGACGACAGGACGCCGGGCGCATTCGCGTCCGCGGCCGAATCGCGCGCCGCTTTGCTCGTGTCGCCGCCGAACAGCTGCGCCACTGCCGACGGGGTGGCGTCGCCGCGGGCCTTAATGCCCGCCTTGCGCAAAACGGCGTCGATCGCGGGCAGTGCGTCCTTGAACACGCCTTTCATGTCGGTGATGCGAAACTCGAGAAACGCGCTCCTCTGGATCACGCCCTTGGCGCGCGCAGGGTCTTTCTCTCCGGGCAGCTCGACGATGAGGCGGCACTTTCCCTCGATCTGCACGACCGGCTCGGTCGTGCCGAATTCGTTGATGCGCGTGCGCACGACCTTCTCGGCGCGTTGAATCGCGTCGGCGCAGTCGGGCACAGGCCCCTTGGTCTGGTCGACCTCGAGCGCCAGGTGAATACCACCTCTGAGGTCGAGGCCGAGATTGATCGGCACGCGGCGCACCGTGGTGTCCCTGAGCTGTCCAGTCGCCGGATCGATGATCCGCTGTGTCGTGTTGCGCGGCACCAGCGCCGCAACGCTCGCGGCCACCAGACCAGCGATCATCCAGAGTCGCGTTCGAATTCTCTTGTCCATCACGTCTCTCTATCGGTTGAGGGTCGCCCGAGCCATTTCACGGTCGCGCTCCAGTTGCGCGACCAGCGCCTCGCGCGATGGAAATGCCTGCACCTCGCGCAGCCGGCGGATCCATTCCACCACCACCGTCTCTCCGTACAGCTCACCCTCGAAATCGAACAGATGTATCTCGAGCGCGCGAGCCTGCTCCCCAAAGGTAGGGCGCGGGCCCTGGTTCATCATACCTCCCAGGCGCTTGGAGCCAGAATCCTGACTCTTGGATCCTGACTCCAAAATCCTGACCCGCACCGCGTATACCCCGTCCGGCGGCAACAACTTCCGCGGAGCGGGCGGCTCGAGGTTCACGGTCGGAACGCCGATTGTGCGGCCCCGCCCCGCTCCCCGAACCACGCGGCCGCGCGCGCTGTACGAGCGGCCCAGCCACCGGGCGGCCGCATCGAGGTCGCCGTGTGCCACCGCCGTGCGGATCAGCGTCGAGGAGATCGGCTGGCCGTTCTCCCGCACCGCCTCGACGACCGACACACCAAACTGCTGGGCTTCGCCCAACCGCCGGACCAGTTCCACATCGCCGCCCCGTCCGCGACCGAAGCCGTGATCGTAGCCCATCACGAGCTCGCGCATCGCATACTCGTCGCACAGGCGGCGCACGAACGCCGCCGCGTCGAGCTGCGCGACCGCAGGCGTGAAGGGCAGCACGACGAACTGCTCGATCCCGTGCGCCGCCACGAACTCGTGCTTCTCGTCCGTCAACGTCAGCAGCTTCGGCGCCGCCGCCGGATTCACGACCTCGAGCGGGTGCGGGTCGAACGTGACGAGCACGCTCGCCAAGTCCCCTGCTCGCGCCCGGCGGCCGACCTCCGCCAGCACGGCCTGATGGCCGCGGTGCACGCCGTCGAACGTGCCCAGCGTGACCACCGCGCCACGCGACGGCATCAGCGCTCCGCCAGTACGACGCGCGGCTTCACCAGCTCGCCTACCTGCTCCCCGACCGCGACCAGCTCATCGCGCGCAAACAGTGCTATCGAGGACCGGTTATCGGCGACCAGGTCACCGGTCAGCGGCCTCCCGTGCACAATCGCGTCGCGTTCCGTCTCATTCACCTGTCGCCGCGGGAGATGCGCCACGAGAATCGATGCATCTCTCACAGACCTCAGCGTCACAGCCTCCGGTGCGACCGCATCTTCGAGTCGCAGTGGACCGACGGCCGTGCGTCGCAGCGCCACGAGATGCGCGCCGCACCCCAGCTTCGCCCCGATGTCGCGCGCCAGCGACCGCAGGTACGTCCCTCCGCTCACCGTCGCGCGAAACTCCAGATCGGGAACGGCCGCCTCCACGATCTCGAGCTCGCGGATGTCGACGTCCCGCGCGGCGGGTTCGACTGCTTCGCCGCGACGCGCCCGGGCGTACGCGCGCTCGCCTGCGATCTTCACCGCCGAATACGCGGGTGGCCGCTGCTCGTAGCGCCCGCGGAAGCTCTCGATCACGGCGGCGAGCTGCGCCGGCGTGATGCCCGTCCACGGCGCCGTCGCCACCACGGCCCCCGTCAGATCATCCGTATCGGTCGTCACGCCGAGGCGAATCACGCCGTCGTACGCCTTCGGCCATTCCGCCGCGAACGCCGCGAGCCGTGTCGCGCGCCCCACCACCAGGACCAACAATCCCTTCGCGAACGGATCCAACGTCCCGAGATGGCCGACGCGCTGCTCGCCGAGGGCGCGGCGTACGATGTCCACGACATCATGGGATGTGGGGCCGGCCGGCTTGGCGACCAACACGATCCCAGCGATCAGTCTTGCGGCTCCTTGAGCTCCTTCAGGACCTGGTTGATGCGCTTCGCGTGCTCGAGCCCGCGATCCAGATGGAAATGCAGCTCCGGACAGGTGCGCAGAGGCAGATCCTTCGCCAGCTGCGCGCGGAGATAACGGGCGGCGCTTCCCAATCCTTCCAGCGACTGCGCCTTCTCTTGCTCCGTTCCCATGACGCTGACCCGCACATTCGCATGCGACAGGTCGGCGGACACATCCACGCCGATGACGGTCACGAACCCGATCCGGGGATCGCGCACGTCGCCCGTCAGAAACGCGCCGACAGCCTGCCGGATCAGCTCGCTCACGCGCTCGGGTCGGTGGCTCGGGCGCTTCATCTCAGAGATAACTCGCGCTCGTGTCCACGACGCGCGCGCCGTCGGCCCCCGCCACCATCTCGTCGACTTCCCGCAGCACACTCTCGGCGTGGCGGCGGTCCGTGCTCACGACGGCTGCCGTCAGCTCGGCGCGCTGCCAGAGATCGTGATGCCCCGTCTCGGCAACCGAAACGTTGAACCGGTTGTGCAACCGGTCCTTCAGGCTCTTCACGATCGTGCGCTTGTCCTTCAGTGACTGGCACGCGGGAAGATGCAGCTCCCACACCATCACGCCCACGATCACGACTCAGCGGTACTGAGCGAGCGCGCGATCTCCTCGATGCGGTACGACTCGATCAAGTCGCCCACCTTGATGTCGTTGAAATTCTCGATCCCAATGCCGCATTCGAAGCCTTCACGGACTTCGCGCACGTCGTCCTTGAAGCGCTTGAGGGACGCGAGCGTGCCGTCGTACACCTCCACGCCGTTCCGGATCACGCGTGAGCGGCCGGTGCGTGGAATCACGCCACTCCGCACGAAGCAGCCGGCGATCGTGCCGACTTTGGCAATCTTGAACGTCTGGCGCACCTCCGCCTCGCCGAGCACCACTTCCTTCTTCTCCGGGGCGAGGAGGCCTTCCATCGCCGCCTTCACCTCTTCGACCGCCTCGTAGATGATCCGATAGGTGCGAATCTCCACCCGCTCGCGATCGGCGGCCGCGCGCGCGTTGGAATCGGGCCGCACGTGAAACCCGATGATGATGGCTCCCGAGGCTCGAGCCAACAGCACGTCGGACTCGGTAATCGCACCGACTCCGCGGTGCACGACTTCCACCTTGACCTCGGAGGTCGACAGCTGCGCGAGCGCGTCGGCGAGCGCTTCCGCCGGGCCGCCCTGGTCCGCCTTGATGATGATGCGCAACGTGGCCACGCCGCTTTCGGCCGCCTCTGCCATGAAGTCCTCGAGCGTCTTCACGCGGCCCGTGCGGCGGTGTTGGGCCTCGCGCTCGAGACGCTGGCGCTTCTGCGCGATGTCGCGCGCCGCAGCTGCGTCCGCCATGGCGAGGAAGCTGTCGCCGGCTTCCGGCACACCCTCGAAGCCCAGGATCTGGACCGGGCTCGATGGCCCCACTTCAGTTTCGGTGCCGCCCCGCTCGTCGTACATCGCGCGCACGCGGCCTGAGTACTGACCGCAAATGAAGTCATCGCCGACCTTCAGCGTGCCGGTCCGCACGAGAATCGTCGCGATCGCGCCCTTGCCGGGATCCAGCGAGGCCTCGAGCACGGTGCCTTCGGCCTTGCGGTCCGGGTTTGCCTTGAGATCGAGCAGCTCGGCCTGGAGCAGGATCTGGTCGAGCAGGTCGTCCACACCGGTGCCCTTCTTGGCGGAGATCGGGGTCGCGAGCGCGGTGCCTCCGAATTCCTCGAGCACCACCCCGTGCGCCAGCAGATCCTGCTTGACCTTCTGCACGTTCGCGGTGGGCAGATCGATCTTGTTAATGGCCACGACGAGCGGCACGCCGGCATTCTTGGCGTGGGAAATAGCTTCGATCGTCTGAGGCATGATGGCGTCATCGGCGGCCACGACCAGGACGACGAGGTCCGTGACCTGCGCGCCACGCGCGCGCATCGCCGTAAAGGCCTCGTGTCCCGGTGTGTCGAGGAACGTGATCTTGCGCTTGTCTTTCAGCGTGACCTGGTAGGCGCCGATGTGCTGCGTGATGCCGCCGGCCTCGCCCGCGACGACGTTCGTCTTGCGGACGTAGTCGAGCAGCGATGTTTTTCCGTGGTCGACGTGACCCATGATCGTGACGACCGGCGGCCGCGGCTTGAGTGTCTCAGCCGCGTCGGCGACGGTGTCGGTCTGCGTCGTCGCGTACTCCTCTTCGCGGACCGCCTGGAATCCGAACGCCGATGCGATCAGCTCGATCATGTCGAAGTCGAGCCGCTGATTGATGGTCACCATCTGACCCAGCTCTTTGAACGCGAACGTCACGATCTGGGTCGGTGGGACCTTAAGCGTGTTGGCGAGCTCGGACACGGTGATGAACTCCGTCACGCGCACGAGCGTCTTTTCGCGCTCGCGCTCCGCGCGCCGCTGCTCCTCCTGGACCTCGCGGAACGTGGGCCCTTCCTCGCGCCGATGGACGCCCTTCTTGCCGACCGGCGCTTTCAGCGTCGCGAGCGTGCGCGAGATGTTTTGCGCCACCGCTTCCTGATCGACCAGTGACTTCTTGCCCTTCTTCCGCTTCTTCCCTTTTTCACGACGCCGCTCATCGAGCGGCGGCGCACCCGGCGCGGCCGAGGCAACGGGACGCGGCGGGACGGCGCCACCCGGACCGGACGGCGTCCCGCGCGCAACGGGGCGCGGGCGAACCGGAGTGGGAATGAACGGACGGGGCGGCGGCGCGGAAGTCACCGGCGAAAACGACGGCGGCGAAAAAGGCGGCGGCGAAACCGACGGCGGCGAGGAGGCGGCCGGCGGCGGCGCAAAGGTCAAAGTCGCGGCTGGCGCGAGCGGCTCCACGGGCTCGGCCGGCGGCAGATCCTTGAACAACGCTGCGGCGCGCTCCTCGAGTGACGGAACCGCTTTCTCCTCTTCCTGCTCGCGGACCGCGGTCTCGAGCGCCAAGCGGGCGCGCTCAGCCTCGGCGGCTTCAGCCGCTGCGACTTCGGCGGCAGCCGCGTCGGCCGCCGCGACTTCGGCAGCCGTGCGACGGCGTCGCTTGGGACGGGCGTCGGCGCTTACCGCTTCTGGGACCGGTTCGGCCGCCTTGACGGCGCGGCGCCGCTTCGGTGGCGCCGTGGGCTGCTTTTGTTTGCGCTTGTCGCGCTCCCAGCGCGCGCGCATCAGCGACACCTGCTCGTCCTTGAGCGGCGTCAAATGACTACGCACGAAAATGTCCATCTCCTTGAGCATGCCCATCAACTGCTCGCTGGAGATGCCGAATTCCGCTGCTAGATCATGGATCCGCGTTGTTGCCACTTACTCCTCGCTATCGGCTATCGGCTATCAACTATCGGCTATCAGTCCTCGGGCCAACGCGGCGTCGGTGACGCCGACGGCCTGCACGGGGGCCCTGCCGAGTCCCGCCCCCAACTCCTCCGCTGCCGGCCCGCGCAGCACTGGAATTTTCCGCGCGGCGGCGAGCCGTTCCACCTTTTCGATCGTGCGCGGGCTGACATCATGCGCCAGGACCACGCATGCAACCTGTCCCCGCTGCAATGCCGCCCGCACACCAGCCACGCCAATCACCACGTTGCCCGCCCGGAGACCAAGGCCCAGCAGCCGGACGATTCTCGTGCTCACGCCGTCGTCTTGCCGGCTTCTTCCTCTTCCCCGCCTTCCTCGGTCATCTCGTTGAGGAACGACATCATCTTCTCGGCGAGGTCAGGCGTCATCCCGGGGATCTGATCGACGTCTTCCCGCTCGAGATCGAGAATGTCCTGCAGCGTCTTCTTCCCCGCCTGCTCGAGCACGGCCACGAGCTCCGGTGACAACCCCTTCATCTCATTGAGTGCCACCTGCGTGACCGACTGATCGGCCGGCGGGAGTGGCGCGAACAGCGGACCTTCGCCGCCGCGCTCCAGCCACTCGCGGCTCGAGTAGAGATCGACCTTCCAGCCCGTCAGCTCCGATGCCAAGCGGACGTTCTGACCATTGCGACCGATCGCCAGGGAGAGCTGGTCTTCATCGACGATCGCCTGAATGGTCTTCGATTCCGGATCGGAAAAAACCCTGGCCACGCGCGCGGGCGCGAGCGACAGCTTGGCAAAGCGCTCCGGGTCCGACGACCAGGGGACGATGTCGATGCGTTCGCCGTTCAGCTCGTTCACGACCGCCTGGACGCGCGACCCCTTGAGCCCAACGCAGGCACCGACCGGATCGATCGAGTCATCACGCGACCAAACGGCGATCTTGGTCCGGCTCCCCGCTTCGCGCGCCGTCGCCCGGATCTCGACGATCTGCTGCTGAATCTCGGGCACCTCGAGCTTGAACAGGGCTTTCACGAACAGCGGATCGGCACGCGACAGGATCAACCGCGGGCCTTTGGGGGTCTCCTCGATGCGCTTGAGGACCGCGCGAATCGTGTCGCCCTGGTGGAAATGCTCGCGGTGGTTCTGGTCGCGATACGGG
>Ga0075428_100007642_pt1 | contig 11980 bp, 8 predicted proteins | sample RhiMetdeltSRZDD2_FD_75291 | JGI IMG/M metagenome (GOLD analysis project Ga0075428, IMG submission 75291) | Populus rhizosphere microbial communities from Tennessee, USA - Rhizosphere MetaG P. deltoides SRZDD2 | ecosystem: Host-associated > Plants > Roots > Rhizosphere > Soil | place: USA...
AAAACCATCTCCGTCACCGGCGGTATCACCTTTGATGAGGTGATGGCGGCGTTTTATGCACAGGTGTTGGGGCTTCTTGAAGGAGGGGTGGACCTCTTGCTGATCGAAACAGCGCAAGACACCCTCAATTTGAAAGCCACCCTGTTGGGGGCGCAGCGCGCCATGCGGGAAGCCGGCATTATCGTGCCGGTGATGATTTCTGGCACTATTGAAGCCATGGGTACGATGCTGGGTGGGCAGAGTATTGAGGCCCTGTATACGTCGGTGGCCCATTTCCAACCGCTGTCGATCGGTCTCAACTGTGCTACTGGTCCGGAGTTCATGACCGACCACTTGCGCTCACTCTCGGCCCTGGCAGGCGTGCCGGTGAGCTGTCATCCGAATGCCGGGCTCCCAGACGAAGAAGGACACTACCACGAAACACCCATGTCTCTGGCCACCCAGCTCGAGCGTTTTATCGACCACGGCTGGCTGAATATTGTTGGCGGGTGTTGTGGAACGACCCCAGAGCACATTCGGGTCCTGGCTGAGATGGTCCAGCGTAAGCGCCCGCGGCTGCCAGTCAGCACACGGCCTGCTGCGGTCTCTGGATTAGACTATTTACCGCTGGAGGCAGAGAGTCGGCCAGTCATTGTGGGCGAGCGTACGAATGTCATAGGCTCCAAAAGATTTCGCGACTTGATCAGTGCTGAACAGTACGAGCAGGCCGCAGAGATAGGCCGCGCGCAGGTCAAAGGCGGGGCGCAGGTCATCGATATCTGCCTGGCGAATCCGGATCGTGATGAATATCGGGACATGGAACGCTTCCTGGCGTTTGTGGCCGGCAAGGTACGCGTGCCACTGATGGTGGACTCGACAGACGCCCGCGTGCTTGAGCTCGCGTTAAAACATTCGCAGGGCAAGGCGATTGTCAATTCGATCAACCTCGAAGATGGTGAAGAGCGTTTTGCGGCAGTAGTGCCCCTGCTGCATACTTACGGTGCCGCCGTGGTGGTGGGCTGTATTGACGAAGATAAGATCCAGGGGATGGGGGTAACACGTGAGCGTAAGCTCGCCATTGCGCAGCGCTCCTATAACCTGCTGGTGGAGAAATACGGCATCCTGCCGGAAGACATTATTTTTGACCCGCTGGTCTTTCCGGTGGGCACGGGGGATGAGAACTATATCGGCTCCGCGGAGGAAACGATCGAAGGCTTGCGTTTGATCAAGCAGACGTTGCCCCGCTGCAGTACGATCCTGGGGATTTCCAATGTCTCTTTTGGGCTCCCCAATGCTGGACGGGAAGTGCTCAACGCTGTCTTCTTGTATCACTGCACCCAGGCTGGCCTGGATTACGCTATCGTCAATGCGCAAAATCTCCACCGCTACGCCTCCATCCCTGAGGAGGAGCGCCGACTGGCTGAGGGCCTGCTATTTTGGAGCAATGATGATCCCATTGGTGCCTTTAGCGCCTTCTACAGGGGCAAAAAGGCCACGGCAAACAAGCCGCAAATTACCTTGCCTCTGGAGCAGCGCCTCGCTGCCTATATCATCGAGGGTACGAAGGATGGGCTGTTCGATGATCTCGACGAAGCCCTGCAGCGCTATACGCCTCTGGAGATCATCAATGGTCCACTCATGGACGGCATGAACGAGGTGGGCCGGCTCTTCAACAACAATGAGTTGATTGTGGCTGAAGTCCTCCTCAGTGCAGAGTCGATGAAGGCAGCCGTAGGGTGTCTCGAACCGCATATGGAGAAGACGGACAGCGCGCTGAAAGGCAAAATCATTCTGGCCACCGTGAAGGGTGACGTGCACGACATTGGTAAGAACCTCGTGGACATTATCCTGACCAACAATGGCTTTGAAGTGATCAACCTCGGCATCAAGGTGCCACCGCAGCAGCTCATTGAGGTCTATCGAGAAGAACAACCAGACTATATTGGGCTCTCTGGATTACTGGTCAAATCGGCGCAGCAGATGGTGGTGACGGCGCAAGATTTGAATGTGGCTGGCATTAGTGTGCCGCTGCTCGTGGGCGGGGCGGCCCTGTCCAACAAATTCACGGCCACCAAAATTGCCCCGGAATATGACGGCCCGGTGCTGTATGCCAAGGATGCCATGAACGGTCTGGATCTGGCCAATCAGCTGAGCCAGCCGCACCCACGGCAGCAGCTCATTACCCGCATACGCTCTGAACAGCATGTCTTGCGTCGCAGTGCGGAAGCAGCCGTGGAGCCGGCAGTGCAGACGTCGGGGGCCGTGGAACAGCGCTCAACGTTACGACGCGATGTGCCTCTGCCCACAGTGCCAGACTGGGAGCGCCGCATTTTTCGTGATCTGTCGCTGGAGTACCTGTGGCCCTATCTGAATGCCCAGATGCTGTATGGGAAACATATGGGGCTGCGCGGCAATGTGCAAAAGCTCTTCGAGCAGGGTGATCCGAAGGCGATCGAGATCAAGGAGCGTGTTGACACCCTCTTTCGTGAGGTCGTGGAGCAGCAGTTAGTGCGTGCGCATGGAGTGTATCGCTATTTCCCGGCCCAGGCGGATGGCAACACCATCGTGATCTATGATCCGCGTGAGGCATCGCGGGTGCTCGAACGTTTTACCTTCCCGCGCCAGCCTGGCGGGCAATATCTCTGCCTCGCCGATTTCGTCCGTCCTGTCGACTCAGGTGAGATGGATTCGGTGGCCTTTTTCGTGGTCACGTGTGGCCTTGGGGTGCGTGCGCTGGCTACTGCGTACAAGGATGCTGGCGCCTACGTGCGTTCGCATGCCATCCAGGCCCTGGCTATTGAATTGGCCGAAGCGTACGCGGAAAAGCTGCATCAGGACCTGCGAGCCTGGTGGGGTTTCCCCGACCCGCCCGAGATGACCAGGCGTGATCGTTTTCAGGCAAAGTATCGCGGCCTGCGCGTCTCGTTCGGCTACCCCGCTTGCCCTGATCTTGAGGATCAGGCCAAACTGTTTGCCCTGCTGCAGCCAGAAGACATTGGCGTGCAGTTGACTGAAGGGTATATGATGGATCCAGAGGCGTCTGTTTCAGCCCTGGTATTTCATCATCCGGAAGCCGACTATTTCCGGGCTGATCGAGCATGAAGACAGAGTGAGAGGCTAAGGATCCCAAGCATACGATGCGCACACTGTTGTTCGTCATGGGGCTCTACGTGGTGCATCGTGTGTTGCTGTCTGTCTTGCCCGCATATGCTGAGCGTATGCGGCGCCTGGACCGTCAGCTCACCTGGATGAGTCTTATCCTGGTAGTATACTTGTTGGCCAATGTGCTGCTGCAATTGTTGTACTATACACGTCAACCAAAGGAGTGAGGCTGTCCCATGAGCGTCCAAACATCAGGCATGATCCGACTCGCCAGTATCGATGACATCCCCGAAGGACAAGGGCGTGAATTCCGCGTGGGTGATCGCTTTGTAGCCATCTTCCGCCATCAGGGACAGTTTTACGCCATGGAAGACGTCTGTCCGCATGCCGGCGCACCGCTTAATAACGGCCCCATCTATAGTGGCACGGTGACGTGCCTGTGGCACGGCTGGCGCTTTAACCTCCACGATGGAGTCTGTGCCAACCTTCCCAAAGCCCCTGCTGTGCCGACCTATCAGGTCACCGTACGCGGCTACGATGTGTATGTAACACTGCCTCCCACTGGGACCGAGGAGAAACAGAACGGCACAGGTGCGTAGTCACGTCAGGGACAATCCGGGACCGCCGCATGACCGTGCACGCTGTTACCCTCAATCAGCTCGAATCACATCTCTGGGAAGCCGCCAATATCCTGCGCGGGCCGGTGGATGCGGCAGACTTCAAGACTTACGTCTTCCCGCTCTTATTCTTCAAGCGCCTCTCAGACGTGCATGACGATGAGTACCAGGCAGCGCTGGAGGAATCCGGGGGCGATGAGGAATACGCCCGCTTCCCCCAAAACTACCGCTTCCAGGTGCCAGAAGGCTGCCACTGGCGTGATGTACGAGCGGTGACCATCAATGTGGGGCAGGCGCTGCAGACCGCTCTGCGTGGGGTCGAGAAGGCGAACCCGGAAACCCTCTACGGCATCTTCGGTGACGCCCAGTGGACCAACAAAGATCGCCTCTCCGACGCGCTGCTGCGTGACCTCATAGAGCATTTCTCACGCATGGCGCTGGGCAATCGGGTAGCGCAGGCCGACATTCTCGGCCAGTCCTACGAATACCTTATTAAAAAGTTTGCCGATGCCACCAACAAGAAGGCCGGTGAGTTCTACACACCGCGCTCCGTGGTCCGGCTGATGGTCAACATGCTCGATCCTCGCGAGGGCGAGACCATCTACGACCCGGCCTGTGGCACCGGCGGTATGTTGCTTGAAGCCGTGCACCACGTGAAAGAAAACCACGGCGATGACCGCACGCTCTGGGGTAAGCTCTTCGGCCAGGAGAAAAACCTCACCACCTCCGCTATTGCCCGCATGAACCTCTTTCTGCACGGCGCGTCGGATTTTCAGGTGGTGCGTGGCGACACGCTGCGCAGTCCGGCGTTCTTCTCGGGCGACAACCTGGCGACGTTCGATTGCGTCATCGCCAATCCCCCCTTCTCCCTCGAAAAATGGGGTGACGAGGTCTGGAGCAACGATCCCTACGGACGGAACTTCGCCGGCATGCCACCGGTCAGAAGCGGTGACTACGCCTGGGTGCAGCACATGATTCGCTCTATGGCACCAAGGACTGGCCGTATGGCCGTGGTGCTGCCGCATGGCGCTCTCTTCCGCATGGGTGCGGAAGGCAAAATCCGGCAAAAAATTCTCGGCATGGACCTGCTCGAAGCAGTGATCGGCCTCGGTCCGAATCTGTTCTACGGCACCGGCCTTGCCGCCTGCATCCTGGTCTTCCGTCAGCGCAAGGCGCCAGACCGCAAAAATAAAGTGCTCATCCTCGACGCCTCGAAGGAGTTCAAGACTGGCCGCGCCCAGAACGAGCTGCTGCCTGAGCATGTCGCGCGCATCCACGGTTGGTATCACGCCTACCAGGATGTGGAAGGCGTGGCACGCGTGGTCACGCTGGAGGAGGTCGCCGCCAACGATTACAATCTGAACATCCCGCGCTACGTCGAGCCACAGGTTGCTCAGGATGTTGTAACGGTGGAGGAAGCCATGCAGCGCCTGCAGGCCAGCGCTGCAGCCGCCTTTGCCGCGGAGGACAAACTCATCGCCATTCTCAAGCGCGAGGGACTTTTGCACTGAATACGCCGACTACTGGGGGAAGGGTCATGAAGCCTCGTAAGCAAAAACCAAAGATGTCGCCCTTCGCTGCCATGGTTGGCCGTGCCCTGCGTCGTTCGGCCAAGAAGGCCCGCCAGATAGCCCGTATGTACGGTACACCCGTCTATGTCTGGAAAGACGGCAAGGTCGTTGCAGAGCAACCTTGATGAGGAACGACATGGCCCAACGCATCACCCAACAACAACTCGAATCCTACCTCTGGGGCGCTGCCACGCTCCTGCGCGGCACCATTGACGCTGGCGACTACAAGCAGTTCATCTTTCCGCTACTGTTCTACAAGCGCTTGTGCGACGTGTTCGACGAGGAGACGCGGACCGCGCTGACCGAGTCTGGCGGTGACGAGCAGTTCTCCCTCTTCCCGGAGAATCACCGCTTCCAGATTCCGTCAGAGGCCCACTGGCGCCGGGTGCGTCAGACTGCCACGGATGTGGGCCGCGCCCTGCAGAACGCCCTGCGCGCCATCGAGACTGCCAACCCTGACAAGCTCTATGGCATCTTTGGCGACGCCCAATGGACCAACAAAGACCGCCTCTCTGACGCCATGCTGCGCGACCTGGTCGAGCATTTTAGCGCGCTGGAGCTGACCGTCGCCAACCTGCCCGAGGACGAACTGGGCCAGGGCTACGAGTATCTCATCAAAAAATTCGCCGACGACTCCGGCCACACCGCTGCCGAGTTCTACACCAACCGCACTGTCGTGCACCTTATGACCGAGATGCTCCAACCCCAGCCCGGCGAGAGCATCTACGATCCCACTTGCGGTTCCGGCGGTATGCTGCTCTCCGCCATCACGCACCTGCGCCAGCATGGGCAGGAGTGGCGCAACGTGCGCCTCTACGGGCAGGAGCGCAACCTGATGACGTCCTCCATCGCCCGTATGAACTGCTTCCTGCACGGCATCGAGGATTTTCGTATCGAACGTGGTGACACCCTGGCTGAACCCAAGCTGGTGCAGGGCGACCGTCTCATGCGCTTCGACGTGGTGCTGGCGAATCCGCCCTATTCCATCAAGCAGTGGGACCGCGACACTTTCGCCTCTGACCCCTGGGGCCGCAACCTCTACGGCACCCCACCGCAGGGCCGCGCCGACTACGCCTTCTGGCAGCATATTCTGCAGAGCCTGGCGTCCAGGACCGGCCGTTGCGCTATCCTCTTCCCGCACGGCGTACTCTTTCGCCAGGAGGAGGCTGACATGCGACGCAAGCTCATCGAGGCCGATGTCATCGAGTGCGTTCTCGGCCTGGGGCCGAACCTCTTCTACAACTCGCCGATGGAAGCCTGCGTCGTCATCTGCCGTACCGCCAAGGCGAAGGAGCGGCGCAACAAGATTCTGTTCATCAACGCCGTGAATGAGGTCACCCGCGAGCGCGCTCAGAGCTTTTTAACGAACGACCACATCGAGCGCATCGTCAAAGCCTACGAGGCGTTCGCAAATGAACCGGGTTTCACCCGTGCGGTTGGGCTGGAGGAAATCCGTACCAAGGACGGCAACCTCAGCATCCCGCTCTATGTGTCTGCAGCGGATACCGATGGACAGGTGCAGGTTTCCGCCAACGGCTCTTTGTCGGATGCGCTTTCTGCGTGGCTTGCATCGGCAAGTGACGTTCGCGCTGTGCTTACACCCGTTCTGGGCACCGCCGCCCTCAAGGAAATGTGGGCCTCGATCATGGCATCGGCCACCATCCTCTCACCTGTGGGCTACCCCACAGCTCGCGGAAGCAGACCAAGGGAGTCGAGGGTATCCCGACCGAATCCACTAGCGCAGCAAATATCGAGCGGGGCTCCCGCTCGCAATGCCCGTTTGCCCCTTTGAGCCTCTGCAACCCGTTGCCTTCTCATGCCCGATGTGCAGATTCTGCCTAAAAGGCGAACGTTGCGACCGAATCAGCCATGCAGGTGTGCCTGCACCTCACCGCAGAAAAACAGCCGGAACGGTTATGATTGTGCACACGGCTAGGCAGCCTAGCCTGTAACCACTGAGGGAGGTCAGCTTCCCCCACGGGGGAACAACTCCTATCCAGGTCAGAGGGGTAGCTTCTTTTTTTCATTCATGTATTAATTTTAAAAGAATATAATATGAATTTGGAACCAATATAAACTTGGAAGTTTAGTTTTACAAGTAAAAACTCCTTATGAGAGTGTAGCGGTATGTCATTGCATCATGAAGGGTTACAGGGCTTTAGCGCGCGGCTCGCCCACCTGATCAAGCACGAAGGTGGACGGGCAAAGAAGCAGGCCTTTGCCCGGAGGATTGGGGTCAAGCCACAGCAGCTCAGCCGCTATCTGAAAGGGCAGCTCCCTGACGCCCCTACTCTGCTCGCTATCGCCGAGGTGGGCCAGGTCAGTATCGATTGGTTATTAACGGGCCGCGAGGTGAGGGGCGGCGAGGAACAAGGGGGGTCCCCTTCCTCCCTTAGTGCCCTGCGGCGATTAGCCCAGTTACCGCCCCCGGTAGTGCTAGTGCTCTTGCGCGTGGTTGAGGAGTTAGACGGGCTAGGGCTCTGGAATCAACTGTGAGCTGGCCGGTATAGGTTGCAACCCTTCGTGGGGTCGCGGCACTGATGGCCTGGGTCCGTCTTCTCTACCAAGTGGCCGACGTCATGATCGAGGCCAACCAGACTTCCTCCCCGCCTCTGAAAACCTTCTGTTAATAGGCCACCGAAAATTGCCCCCCTGCTTTTCCGCACCGGCCGTCTCGAGCCCTGGCGCGCGGAAACCCCTGAGGCAGAAGCGTAACCCATCCTGCGCCGCCTGTACAGGCGGCGCATTGCCGCGCCACGCCTAGCTGCAGCCGCAGCAGCAGGCATCGCTGCGTGCTGGAGCTGCCGCCATCGCCGCGAGCGAGTAGTGGCCGCCGGCGGAGGTGGGCGGCAAGAGCGGCGAGGCGAAAATGCCGTTTGAAATTCTTATCCCCACGCGGTATCGACCACACGCCAGGAGTTGGCCGTCTCCTTTGTTTCATGGCCACCCGCCTGCCTCCCCACGCATGCCCATGGTACCCTGTGTTTCCTTGATGACATAGCCCTCAGCTGCACGCAGCTGAAAGGCATGCACGATTCTCGCACGGGCAGATCACGGGTATCCATGTTTTGCGGCCCCAGATACGTCCATACGGGTGCGAGGCTGCGGAAGGATGTGCACCCCGTAAAACGGTACTCCCCTGGACTTGGCCACCTCACTATTGGACACATGTCGCAGCTCCTAGACAGTTCGCGATGCAAGCTCTCTCTTCACATGATTAAGACGCTTGAGACGGCTCATGTGTGCATTTTTCGAGTTATCGGTCGCGAGTTATGGAGATGGCTCCGCCTCAAGCTTTTCTGGAGCACCCCGAGCAGCCTCCCCCCGAGCAGCTCCAGCCGTGCAGGCTGCCCGTCCCCAGCCACCAATCCTGTCCGTGCGTGGCGGTGCGCGCCGGCGGCCTGCCGGCGGCCTCCAGCGCGGGCCAACCGCTGGCGCTGGCAGGGTGGCAGGGGGTGGGCGGACGAAGTCGGTGGAAAAGGCCGTTTGATTTTCCTATCCCCATCCCCTCAGGAGTTTGGCGTTGCAATTTCTCTCCCTGTAGTGCACAATGCCACACTTGCAATCGTAAAAATAGTCCATAGAGTGCCGGTGTCTCCTAACATCACTCACAGGTCATCGCCGATAGAGAAAGCGTGTATGCCTCACGACCGTGTCCTCGATACGTTTCCCAAGCTGCTGCTCGACCGTACCAGACAGCACCCCGACAAGATCGCTATGCGTGAAAAAGCTCTCGGTATCTGGCAGACCTGGAGCTGGCGCCAGATGTGTGACGAAGTGCGGGCGCTGGCCGGTGGCCTGGCAGCCATGGGCCTGGCACGTGGGGACAAAGTCGCGATCATCGGCGACAACCGTCCGCACCTGTACTGGGCCATGACTGCAATCCAGTGTCTGGGCGGGGTGCCGGTACCGCTCTATCAGGACGCAGTCGCTGAGGAAATGCAATTCGTCCTCGAACATGCTGAGACGCGCTTTGCGGTCGTAGAAGACCAGGAACAGGTGGACAAGCTCCTGGCAGTGCAGGAACGCTGCCCGAAGCTGGAGACGATGATCTATACCGATCCGCGCGGACTGCGTCATTACTCCTCACCTGATTTGCATGCCTTGACCACAGTGCAAGAGCACGGCCGCTGTTTTGCTGCTGCCCATCCATCATATGTGGATGAACAGATAGCGCAAGGTCGCGGTACCGATCTGGCGATTATGCTCTATACTTCTGGCACTACTGGCCGTCCCAAGGGCGTCATGCTGTCGTTCGACAACATTCTGATTACCGCACGTAACGCGGTGGTCCGCGAAGGGCTGCGAGACGACGAGGAGATCCTCGCGTATCTGCCGATGGCCTGGGTAGGCGATCATATCTTCTCTTATGCGCAGTTTTACTGCGCCGACTTCATCGTCAACTGTCCGGAGAGCAGTGATACCGTGCTGCAGGATCTGCATGAGATCGGCCCCACCTACTTCTTCGCCCCGCCCCGCATCTGGGAGAATATTTTGACGACGGTGATGATCCGTATGGAGGATGCGGCCTGGCTGAAGCGTAAGATGTTTCACTTTTTCATGGGCGTGGCACAACGGGTTGGGGCGCGCAAACTGGCGGGCCAGTCGGTGGGACTGCGCGACACCCTGCTGTATGCGCTGGGCGACGTGCTGGTCTACGGCCCCCTCAAAGACAATCTGGGTCTGCGGCGCATTCGCCTGGCATATACCGCTGGTGAGGCGATCGGGCCGGAGATTTTTACCTTCTATCGCTCGCTGGGCATCAATGTGAAGCAATTGTACGGGATGACCGAAGCGAGCGTGTTTGTCTGCGTGCAGCCTGATGGCGAGGTGCGCTCCGATACCGTCGGCACCCCGATGCCAGAGGTGGAGGTCAAAATCAGCCCTGAGGGGGAGGTGATGTTTCGCAGCCCAGGTGTCTTTCTGGGCTATTACAAGAATCCACAGGCCACGGCGGAGACACTCGATGATGGCTGGGTACATTCTGGCGATGCTGGCTACATCGACGCGCAGGGCCATCTCAAAATCATCGACCGTGCCAGGGACGTGAGTCGAGTAGGCAATGCCAACCGTTCACTGTTTGCCCCACGCTATCTTGAAAACAAACTCAAATTTAGTCCATTCATTAAAGAGGCTGTAGTGTATGGCCAGGAGCGGCCCTTTGTAGGGGCCTTCATCAACATCGACCTGGAGGCCGTAGGTAACTGGGCCGAGCGTCGTGGCTTGGCCTATACGAGCTATACAGATCTGGCAGCTCGGCCACAGGTCTACGATCTCATCCAGGGGGAAATTGCCCGCGTAAATGCGCATCTGGCGGACGATCCACAGATGGCAGGGGCGCAGATCCGCCGCTTCCTCATCCTCCACAAAGAACTCGACCCGGATGATGGCGAGCTGACCCGCACCCGGAAAGTCCGGCGTCGCTTTGTGTCTGAAAAGTATGCGACACTCATTGAGGCCCTGTATGGTGCTGATGACCGTGTGACGGTCGAGACCCAAGTAATCTTTGAAGACGGGCGGAGTGGGATGCTCAAGGCCGAGTTGCTGATCTGTGACGTGGCTCCAGAAACATCGGTAGCCGTCGCCTAAGGATGATGCAGCCGTGGCAGAGAGCATAGAGAGACCACCGCATACAGTGCTCAGAGATAAGAGTGCGCCCTTATTGCAAGTGCAGCATATTGCTCTGGCCTTTGGGGCTGTGCAAGCCCTGAGCGATGTGAGCGTCGATATTGACGCTGGCGAGATCCTGGCCATCATTGGCCCCAACGGGGCTGGTAAGACGTCGCTGCTGAATGTCATCAATGGCGTATACTACCCGCAACGCGGCCGTATTGTCTTTCAGGGCGTGGAGCGGAGTAAGCGCCTACGGCCCTATCAGGTGGCGCGCCAGGGCATTGCCCGGACCTTTCAGAATGTGGCGCTCTTCAAAGGCATGAGTACGCTCGACAACCTCATGACAGGGCGCGTCTTGCATATGCACACCGGTCTCTTCAGCCAGGCTCTCTACTGGGGCCGAGCGCGCCGAGACGAAGAGCGACATCGGGCGTATGTCGAGACCATCATTGATTTTCTGGAAATTGAAGCCATCCGCAAAACGCCTGTAGGGCGTCTGCCCTACGGCCTGCAGAAACGTGTCGAGCTGGGCCGGGCGTTGGCAGCAGAACCGGTGCTGCTCTTGCTCGATGAACCCATGGCCGGGATGAACGTCGAAGAAAAGGCCGACATGTGTCGGTTTATCTTCGACATTCGGGACGAGTTCGGTATCACCTGCGTGCTCATCGAGCACGATATGGGGGTCGTGATGGATATCTCGGACCGCCTCGTGGTGCTCGACTATGGTCGTAAGATTGCCGATGGCCCGCCGGACGTGGTGCGGACCGATCAAGCCGTGATCAATGCATACCTGGGTGTGGCGTATGCGGACGAGCGCTACTGATGGAAGCGAGATATGGCGTTAGACAGTAGTCTTGCCGTGCTAGTGGCACCGTTTGTGGACATGGCATCGTCCCCGATCTTTTTTGCCGAGGTTGTGGTCGGCGGCTTAATGACCGGGGTGATGTATGCCATGGTGGCGCTCGGTTTTGTGCTCATTTTCAAAGCGTCGGGGGTGTTCAACTTTGCCCAGGGCGTCATGGTGCTGTTCGCCGCCCTGACCCTCGTTGGGCTCATGGAGCATGGCCTGCCGGTATGGTTGGCGCTCGTCATCACCAC
>Ga0075428_100007644_pt1 | contig 11980 bp, 10 predicted proteins | sample RhiMetdeltSRZDD2_FD_75291 | JGI IMG/M metagenome (GOLD analysis project Ga0075428, IMG submission 75291) | Populus rhizosphere microbial communities from Tennessee, USA - Rhizosphere MetaG P. deltoides SRZDD2 | ecosystem: Host-associated > Plants > Roots > Rhizosphere > Soil | place: USA...
CTGCAACGCCGACGAAGGCGACAGCGGCACCTTCGCCGACCGGATGCTGATGGAGGGCGATCCGTTCCTGCTCATCGAGGGCATGACGATCGCGGCCTACGCAGTCGGCGCCACCGAGGGCTACGTCTACATCAGGTCCGAGTATCCCGAGGCGGTGGCCACGATGCGTGCCGCCATCGAGATCGCCTACGGGCGAGGGTGGCTCGGCGACAACGTGCTGGGCTCGTCGCTGAACTTCGACCTCCAGGTACGGGTGGGCGGCGGAGCCTACATCTGCGGCGAGGAAACCTCCATGCTGGAAAGCCTCGAGGGCAAGCGCGGAATGGTGCGCGCGAAGCCGCCGATTCCGGCCATCAATGGTCTGTTCGGCAAGCCGACCGTCGTGAACAACGTGCTCACACTCGCCACCGTGCCGACGGTCCTCGCCCACGGTGCGCAGGCGTATCAGCAACTCGGCGTGGAGCGTTCGCGCGGCACACAGGTGTTCCAGCTCGGCGGAAACATCAAACACGGCGGCATCGTCGAGACGGCGTTCGGGATCACGCTCGGCGCGCTCGTCGACGGCTACGGCGGCGGCACCCGGTCCGGTCGGCCCGTGCGTGCGGTCCAGGTCGGCGGGCCGCTCGGGGCATATCTGCCGAGAGCCAAGTTCGACCTGCCGATGGACTACGAGGCGTTCGTCGCCGCGGGTGCGATGGTCGGCCATGGCGGCATCGTGGTGTTCGACGAAACCGTCGACATGGCGGCCCAGGCCAGGTTTGCGATGGAGTTCTGCGCGGCCGAGTCGTGTGGCAAATGCACGCCCTGCCGCGTCGGTGCCGTGCGCGGCGTCGAGGTCATCGACCGAATCACAGCGGGCGAGCACCGCGACGAAAACCTGGCCCTGCTCGAGGACCTGTGCGACGTGATGACCGAGGGCTCGTTGTGCGCCATGGGCGGGTTGACCCCGATGCCGGTGCGCAGCGCGATCGAACATTTCCCAGACGACTTCTATGCCAGGCACGCAAGCGCGAAGACGGAAGGTAAACCATGACGTTGCTCAAGGAACCCGACTTCGGCACCCCGGCCAAGGACGGTCCGGCGTCGGTCTCGCTCGAGGTCGACGGGATGCGCGTCTCTGTTCCTGAAGGCACATCCGTGATGCGGGCGGCGGCGATGGCCGGCGTCGACGTCCCCAAGTTGTGCGCCACGGACCGGCTCGAAGCGTTCGGCTCCTGCCGGCTGTGTCTGGTCGAGATCGACGGCCGCCGTGGCACTCCCGCGTCGTGCACGACACCGGTCGCCGACGGGATGGTCGTACATACTCAGACGCCGAAGGTCGCCAAGCTCCGTGAGAACGTCATGGAGCTCTACATCTCCGACCATCCGCTCGATTGCCTCACCTGCGCTGCCAACGGTGACTGCGAACTGCAGGACATGGCGGGGGCGGTCGGCCTGCGTCAGGTCAGGTACGGCTACGAAGGTGAGAACCACCTCGACGCGGTCAAAGACCAAAGCAATCCGTACTTCGACTTCGACCCGTCCAAATGCATTGCCTGTTCCCGTTGTGTGCGGGCCTGTGACGAGATTCAGGGCACGTTCGCGCTTACCATCGAAGGCCGGGGCTTCGACTCGAAGGTGTCACCCGGTGCGGGCGAGTCGTTCATGGACTCGGAGTGTGTGTCGTGCGGCGCCTGCGTGCAGGCGTGCCCAACGGCCACCCTGCAGGAGAAGTCAGTGATCCAACTGGGGATGCCGTCCCGGTCGGTGATCACCACGTGCGCCTATTGCGGCGTCGGCTGCTCGTTCAAGGCGGAGTTGCGCGGTGACGAGGTGGTCCGCATGGTGCCCCACAAGGATGGCGGCGCTAACGAGGGCCACTCGTGTGTCAAGGGGCGGTTCGCCTTTGGCTACGCAACGCACCCGGACCGGATGCTGCGCCCGATGGTTCGCGAGAAGATCACCGACCCGTGGCGTGAGGTCGAATGGGACGAGGCGATCGGCACCGTCGCCCGCCGGATGCTGGAGATCAGGCAGCGGCACGGCGCGGGGGCGATCGGCGCGATCACCTCGTCGCGGTGCACGAACGAAGAGGTCTACGTCGTCCAGAAGATGGTCCGCGCCGCCTTCGGCAACAACAACGTGGACACGTGTGCGCGAGTTTGCCACTCGCCCACGGGATATGGGCTCAAGCAGACGTTCGGTGAGTCGGCAGGCACGCAGGACTTTCGTTCCGTGGCGCAATCCGACGTCATCATGGTGATCGGGGCCAATCCGACGGACGGGCACCCGGTCTTCGCGTCCAGAATGAAGCAGCGGCTGCGCCAGGGCGCGAAGCTCATCGTCGTCGACCCGCGTCGTATCGACCTGGTGCGTTCGCCACACATCGAGGCCGACCATCACCTGCAGTTGAAGCCCGGAACGAACGTGGCGGTCGTCAATGCGATGGCGCACGTGGTGGTGACCGAGGGCCTCGTCGACCAGTCGTTCGTGGGGGAGCGGTGCGAGGGATTCGACGAGTGGGCCCAGTTCATCTCGGGCACCGAGAACAGCCCCGAGGCCGTCGAGTCGATCACCGGCGTGCCGGCCTCAGAGCTGCGTGCGGCCGCACGGTTGTACGCACAGGGCGGCAACGGGGCCATCTACTACGGGTTGGGGGTGACCGAACACAGCCAGGGCTCGACGATGGTGATGGGCATGGCGAACCTGGCGATGGCGTGCGGCAACATCGGCCGCGACGGTGTCGGCGTGAACCCGCTGCGCGGCCAGAACAACGTGCAGGGCTCCTGCGACATGGGGTCGTTCCCGCACGAGCTGAGCGGCTACCGGCACGTGTCGGATGACGCGGCGCGCAAGGTCTTCGAAAACCTATGGGGAACAACGCTCTTGGCGGAGCCGGGGCTGCGCATTCCGAACATGTTCGACGCCGCGATCGAGGGAACCTTCCGGGCCCTCTTCGTCCACGGTGAAGACATCGCGCAATCCGACCCCAACGTGAAGCATGTCCTTGCCGCACTGGGTGCGATGGAGCTGGTGGTGGTCCAGGACCTGTTCCTCAACGAGACCGCGAAGTTTGCGCACGTGTTCCTGCCTGGTGCGTCGTTCCTGGAGAAGGACGGCACCTTCACCAACGCCGAACGCCGAATCAACCGGGTCCGTGCGGTGATGAAGCCGAAGAGCGGCAGGCACGAGTGGGACATCGTCTGCCAGATCGCCACGGCAATGGGCTATCCCATGCAGTACGACCACCCGAGCCAGATCATGGACGAGATCGCATCTGTCACGCCGACGTTCACCGGAGTGTCGTTCGACAAGCTGGACGAGATGGGCAGCGTCCAATGGCCGTGCAATGAGCAGGCTCCTGACGGCACTCCGATCATGCACGTCGACGCATTCACCAGGGGGCTGGGCAGGTTCGTGCCGACCCCGTTCGTGCCGACCGACGAGCGCAGCACACGCCGCTTCCCGCTGATCCTGACGACGGGCCGAATCCTGAGTCAGTACAATGTCGGAGCGCAGACCCGGCGCACGGCGAACATCGCCTGGCACCAAGAGGATGTGTTGGAGATCCATTCGCACGACGCCGAGGTGCGCGGCATCGAGGACGGCGATGAGGTCACGTTGGCCAGCCGAGTCGGCGCAACGACGTTACACGCGCAGATCTCCGATCGGATGCCGACCGGCGTCGTGTACACCACGTTCCATTACCCGGTGACCGGAGCGAACGTCGTGACAACGGAGAACTCCGACTGGGCGACGAACTGCCCCGAGTACAAGGTGACGGCTGTTCAGGTCACGCTCGCCCATCCGGTCTCGCATCTGAATGGCGAAGCGGCCGCCGACCGTGAGCTGGCCGTCGGACTCGTGGATTGACATGTCGCACGACGAGGCAACCGAGATCAGGCTGATCAACAAGATCGTCGTCCATTTCGCCTACCTGCCCACCGAAGAGGCGGTCATAGAGGTCGCCAACCACGTCAGTAGGTTCTGGGATCCACGCATGAAACGACGACTGTTCGAGCTTGTCGACTCGGAGACAAAGGATTTCGAACCCGTTGCGGTGGCCGCGACGGCGCTGCTGCGCTAGCCGTTACGAGTGACGTAGCACTTGAGAAGGAAGTGATCGAGACTCGCTGACTGCTCAGTTTTGACGCGCGTACAGCCGATGGGCGCCCCCGAGTTCGCGGGCAATGTCGTTTTTTTGGGGCTGTCTCACTGCGGTTTGAACATCGTGAATGAGGCAAACTATTTGTGCGACAGAGTATTGAGACAGCTCGACCTGGGCGAATCGGCCAACTCCGTGCACGTCGGCAATGTCTCAAATGGTCTATTTCGAGACGCCAGTACGGGGAATTTACCGGACGCCCAGCGTGCGGAGGTGTTCGATCATGGTGTCGACGGCCGCTTCCAGCGGAGCGGTGTCTCGGCGGACCTGGCTGAGCAGCAGGCCGCCCTGGATGGCGGCCAGCGTCGCGAGTGCCAGGTTGTCGACCTCGGTGCCGTCGGGTAGTTCGCCGCGAGCGGCAATGGCCTTGAGCCCGTCGCGAATCATGGTCTCCCACTGAACAAACGACCGCGCGACCTGCGCGCGGGCTAGCGGGTCGGTTTCGGCGAGCTCGTTGGCCAGCGATCCGATAGGGCAGCCGCCGACAAAGCCCAGCCGCCGCATTATGTCGACCATAATGTCGCGCCACCGGCGCAGGTCCTCAAGGCATTCCAGGCGGTCCAGACCCAGATGCTGAACGGCGAGGACCCGGTCGGTCTGGAAGTCGATAACTGCTGCGACCAGGTCGCCTTTGTCGGCGAAGTAGTGATACATCTGCGAAGTGCTCACCGCAGCGGCTTCCTGGATGTCCTCGATGGTGGTGCGGGCCACCCCACGCCGGGACATCAGTTCGGCGGCAGCGGCCACGATCCGTTCTCGGGTCGCGCGGCCCTTGGGGGTCAGCTTCTCTGGTGCAGTGGTAGGCATCGGAGCGGCTTTCTACTGGAGCGATCGCATGCTGTGGGTTGGGGTGCGAACTGACCCGTCACATCAGCCTCTCGTCGATCTCGTCATGGTCTTCTCACCATTGGAGCCCGATGAAAATGGAGTGTCAACTCCAAAATCTAATGCACCGAGTGCTCAGCCGACACTTTTTGGAGTTGACACTCCATTTTTCTCGATGCAAGCTCGCGTCGTCTCGCAAGTTCGAACCCTGCCGGAAACCGTTGTGTGGCACCGGCACACATCTGAAAGGCTCTTTGATGACGACCGCTGCTAACACCAATACCACCACGATCGCCGATCGCGTCGCCAAGATGGACGCGGGGAGGGCGGGCCAGATCCCCGACGAGGTACTCGGTGTGTTCGGCGCCGAGCAGGCCGGCCTGGATGCCCGCGGCATCCCCACCGGCATCGCCGAACCCGGCGACACGCTCGGCGATTTCGACCTGCTCGACGTCCACGGCGCGCCGATCACACTGTCGGCCGCGCTGGGCGGGCGCACCGCGGTGGTCGTGCTCTACCGCGGCGCGTGGTGCCCCTACTGCAATTTGGCGCTGCGCGCCTACCAGGACGACCTCGTCCCTACACTGGCCAACAAGGGCGTTGCGCTGGTGGCCATCAGCCCGCAGAAGTCCGACGGCTCACTGTCGGCCCAGGAGAAGAACGCGCTGACCTTCATCGTGCTGTCCGATCCGGGCAACAAGATCGCCAAACGGCTCGGCGTGATGACCGCACCCCCCGACGATGCCCAAGCCGCGCAGCGCGCGACGGGTTTAGACCTGCCCGAGGTCAACGCCGACGGCACCTACGGCATACCCATGCCCACTGTCGTCATCGTCGACCCGACCGGGGTGATCCGCTGGATCGACGTGCACCCCAACTACACCACCCGCACCGAGGTCAGCGACATCCTCGCCGCCCTGGACACCGTGTCCTGACCCCTGCGGGGCGGTCCCCCACTCACCCCCCAGCGGGACCGCCCCACCCAAACACCGTCGCCCTCAGCGGCCCAAACAGTAAGGAGCCAAGCGTGTCTCAGGACTTCGTCGGCCAAACAGCGCTGATCACCGGCAGCGCCAGCGGCATCGGCCGCGCAGTCGCCGAACAACTCGCCGCCCGCGGCGCCCACGTCATCATCAGCGGCCGCGACAAGGCCCGCGGCGACAACGCCGCTGTCGGTGCTCAGCGTCGGTGGCTCCGAGACGGAGTTTCGAGACCCTCATATGTCGTCTCTCGTGAGACAACCGCCTGCCGCCGATACCCTGCGGGAGAACGGACGCTGGAGTCAAGACTGCTGGTCAGCAATTCCTGGATTAGCTCAAGTCGATTCAGCAGCCAGCGGGAAGAGTGCCGACCGACCTCCTCGGCGCGGCACCGGCAGGATTACCTATCTGCGTTTCCGGCCGCTCGAGACAGGCACGCAAACCCCGTTCTGCCCGCCAATGCCCTCGTGGTCCACATCCCTCCAGAAATCGATGTCGTACTGGGTGTCTGGGATCTGGATCATCTCGACGGACGGGGTGTGCCCGCGCGTCAGTTCGAGCTCTTCGACGTCGATGTCCAGCCGGTCGACGCCGTTGAGGATGCGTTCGGCGTCATTGACGAGGCGACGCATGGCCGGGGTGTCGCCGCATTTCGACGCCAACGACGTCACGCACTTCAAAAGGGCGCCGCTCAGCTCGTTGAGCTCTTCTCGTTCGGCAGTGCTTGACATCGAATCTCCTTGGGGGCTAAGCGATTACCGGGGCAGGTGCAATGCGGGGTATCCGGGGCGATGGAGCAGCCGCGTCATGACGGCGGCGCATAGGCTGAGCAGACCGGCGGCGACGAACAGAAGCGTGAGTCCATCCGACGCGACCACCAACGCGGGGAGCCCGACGCCGATGATGCCGCCGAACAGCTTGGCGCTGTAGACCACGCCGAAGTTGCGCACGGCGTTGCGCTCGCCGAAGTAGTCGGCAACCAGGCTCGCGAACAGCGGATAGAACGCGCCGCCTGCCATCCCGCTGAGCGCAGCGAAGACCACGAACGCTGCGGGCTGCCCGACCGACGCGGAATAGACGAGCCCCAACTGCGCGCAACCCTCCAGGAGAAGCGCGGCGCTGAGCGTCTGGCGGCGCCCGAAGCGGTCGGAGATTCGACCGGCGACACTCCGCCCCGCGCCGTTGACGACAGCGAGCAGACCAACCGCCGACGCTCCGATGGCCAGCGAAAAGCCATGGGACATCGCGACGAACGGGACGTACACGATGGCCAGCAGCGAGGCCGCGGCGGCGAACACCAGGATGAGGTACATGACCACGAACGCGGGTGTCCGCACGGCTTCGCGAGGTGAGTACTGCCGCACTGCCGGGACGTTGTTGCGCAGACTGCGGTTCACCCGCTTGTCGATCGCCCACAGTTTGGGGTCGATCTCGGGTGGCCACCAGCCCGCGGGCGGATCCCGCAAGAGCGCGCCGCACACGGCGACGACGAGGAGGACGCACACGCCCACGCCTGCGAAGACCTCCGCCTGGTTTCCGGGTGTGAGGACGCCGACGAACAGCGCGATGAACGGCACGGCGCCATAGCCGAAGGCCCCGGTGACGAATCCGACGCGGACGGCGCGCTCCTCCGGATACCACTTCGCAACGGTGGATGTGCATGTGGCATAGACGATTCCGGCGCCGGTGCCGCACAGCACGGAGTATCCGAGCACCGCGAGCGCGAGGCTGTCGCTGTAGGCGAGGGTCAACGGGCCTGCGGCGCACAAGAGCGCCCCGACGAGCACGGCGCGCGATGGAGCCAGTGCAAACCGGTGGCTCAATGCGGCAGTGGGTGCAGCCGCGCCGGCCTGGAACACCACCCACAGGGCGAGCACCCAGAGGGCGCCCGTCACGCTCGCACCGTCGGTCGCGTGCAGGGCGGAGACGGCGACGCCGTAGCCGTACTGCAGCACGCCGATGCCGGCCATCGCCGCCCACGAGAGCCCAAGCATCCACTTCCGGGAGTGGCCGATGATGTCGTGCGGTCGCTCACCGACCCGGTAGGAGCGTCCGTGAAGGTCCCGGACTTCGACGACTGCGACTGGTGCGCTGGTGGGGGACATGTAGACTCCTATTGCATACAGTATGCGGTGAGTTTAACGTGACCTGGATCACTTGTCCATCGGAGAAATAACCATCGGGAGCCGGCGTGGGACGCGTAACCAGTAGATACCGAGTCGTGCGGATGGCCGACGGGGTGGCCACTGCCCGTCCGGACTCTCTCGCCGCGGAGGAACCGCTGGAGATCCGAGTGGCCGGCCGCCCGCTCACGGTGACGATGCGAACCCCGGGCAACGACTTCGACCTCGCCCGCGGCTTTCTCGTCAGCGAGGGCGTTGTGGCGGCCGACTCGGACATTGCCGGGATCCGGTACTGCGCGGGCGCCACCGCAGATGGCGTCAACACCTACAACGTGCTCGACGTGCTGTTGGCCGATGGCGTGCCACTGCCTGACGTGTCGGTCGAGCGCAACTTCTACACGACGTCGTCGTGCGGCTTGTGCGGCAAGGCCAGTCTCGAGGCGGTGCGCACGATCAGCAGATGGCGCGTCGCCCGGGATCCCTTGCGACTCAACACCGAAACGATCGCCGCCCTGCCGGACAAACTCAGGGCTGCCCAGCGGGTCTTCGATCGCACCGGCGGGCTGCACGCGGCGGCACTCTTCGACGCGGCAGGGGAATTGTGGTGCGTGAGGGAAGACGTCGGCCGGCATAACGCGGTGGACAAGGTCATCGGATGGGCACTCGACCAGGGACGTCTGCCGCTGAGCGGCATGACGCTGATGGTCAGTGGGCGCGCTTCGTTCGAACTCGTGCAGAAGGCGGTGATGGCCGGAATCCCCGCGCTCGCAGCGGTGTCCGCGCCGTCGTCGCTCGCGGTTGATCTCGCCAGGGAGATGGGGTTGACGTTGATCGGCTTTCTGCGCGGAACATCGATGAACGTCTATTCCGGAGTAGAGCGGATCCCGTCCGGCGAGCCGCTTCCGTGCTGACTCAACTCGTTACTCGGCATCAGACTTGGTCTGCCGCTGGTCGTGGTAGACCTGCCGCGTATGTTCCGTGTGGCGGTGCATGATGCTGCTCGCCAGATCGGCATCGCCGGCGGCGATAGCCTTGAGCAGTTCGGCGTGCTCGGCCCAGGCGCCTTGGCCACGGGGCTGCGCGATCGGCAGGTAGTACCAGTGCCACCGGCGTTCCACAAGTTCAATGTGCTTGGCCAGCACGGAGTTTCCCGCAACGGCGGTGATCTCGGCATGCAGGTTTACGTTGGCCTTCACCAACGCTTCCGAGTCGTTGGCGGCCAGGGCGTCCAGCCCGTCCTGCTGTAACTCCCAGAGCCGGTTGACGTCCTCGGGTGTGGCGTTCTCGGCCGCGAGTCGCGCGGAGTACGTCTCGAGGACGGTGCGTACGCCGAGGAGTTGATCCACCTCGTCCTCGGACGGGGTATGCACGAACGCGCCCTGTGCAGGCCGCAGGTCAACCCACCCGTCGGTCTGCAACCGTTGCAGGGCTTCACGCACCGGCTGCCGACTGACGCCGAGGTACTCGGCCAACTCATTTTCGACCAGATGCTGGCCTCGCTGCAGCGTGCCCTGGACGATGAGATCGACGATCGCGTCGTAGACGGCCTGCCGCAGGGGCGCCGGGCGTTGCACCCGACGCGCGGCGGCGTCGGCCAGCGTGGGGCCGCGCCTACGGGGACTCGGGGTGGGAAGTGACATTGCGCATTCCTCCGACCAAGTAGCTACCTGCGGTCAACAGGGTACAGACTTTCGTATGCAATAAACTGGCTTTGCTGCGAACTTGTCGATGGCGTACCCGATCGCCGCCAACAGAACACCCCGGGTGCGGGACGTCCGAACAGGACGTCTCATCACCCGGGGTGCTGTGCGCCGGAGCCGACTAGTCGACTACCAATACCCTCGCCCCGGCCTCCGTCGGCTCGGTGGGCCGTGTCGGTGTCGACTCCTTCAGCTTCGGCTGACGCAGCAGAACCGAGATGAAGGCGCAGGCGATGCCGACCGAACCGGCGATGCCGAACGCCGCCCCGTAACCCCAGGTGTCGACCACGACCGCGCCGAGGCCGGCACCGACCAGACCGGAAATCAACTTCGAGCTGTAGACCAGGCCGTAGTTGGTGGCGTTGTTGTTCTCGCCGAAGTAGTCGGCGGTCATCGCCGCGAACAGCGGGAATATCGCCCCGCCGCCGAATCCGGAGATCATCGACGCCAACAGGAACAGCGGCATGCTGCCGATGGAACCGGAGAAGTACACGGCGTATTGGGCCAGACCGAGCACCACGCAGACGATGATGAGCGTGTCCCTGCGGCCGACTCGGTCGGAGATCCAGCCGATCACGCCGCGGCCGGTGCCATTGATGATGGCCTTGAGGCTCATCGCGAGCGCGACGATGCCGCCGGCAAAACCCATCTCCTTGCCGAACGGCACCTGCATCGCGATGCCGAAGATGTTGATGCCCGCGGTGCACAGCAGGACGAACCACATCAGCGGCAGGATGCCGGTCTTGACCGCCTCCATGGGGGTGTACTGCTTGACGGCCGGCGGGTTCTTGCGAAGCGCGCGGCGGATTCGCGGATCGTCGTTGACCTTCAGCGGGTCGACGTGCGGCGGCCACCAGTTCTTCGGCGGATCGACGAAGAAGAAGCCGGTCGCCGCGACCAAGCCGGCGAGGAAGATGCCGACCGCCAACAGGATGCCCTCGTAGTTCTCCAGGTCCATGTAATTGGTGAACAAGAAGATGAAGGGCACCGACCCGTACGCGAAGCCGCCGTTGACGAAGCCCGTCTTGCCGCCCTTGCGTTCCGGATACCACTTGCCAACCATGTTGATGCAGGTGGCGTACACGAAGCCGGCTCCGCCGCCACCGAAGAACCCGAAGCCGATATATGCAAGCAGGACGTGCGGGGCGTACGCCAGCGACAGATAGCCGAGAAGCGCCCCGGCGGCGCCGAGCAGCATCGCCGACCGTGCCGACAGCCTGCCACTTTCCCGCAGCCGGCCGGCGGGGAAGGCCACCGCCGCCTGGAACAGCACCCATACGCCGAGCAACCAGAAGATATGGGCGCCGTGCCAGCCATGGGCCTCCGACAGCGTGTCCTCGGCAGAGGTGAACGCATATTCGGATGAACTGATGGCCATCATCGCGATCCACGGGAGCCATACCATCCATGCCCGTGACCGTCCCAGGATGTCGCGGTCGGTCTCCCCGACCCGGTACACCCTGCCGTTACCGTCGACTACCTCGCGGTATGCCGGCTGAGCTGACGCGTTCATGCGTGTCGATCTCCTTTTCGTCTTTGTATACTGCCGACTGTCTGCCTTTTTGGGTAGCGGAATCGTTAAATGACTCCCTTCGCCTTCAGCGCGACGAGCTGGTCGCCAAGGCCGAGCTCGTCGCCGTAGATGTGCGCGTTGTGCTCGCCCAGCAAAGGCGAGCGATCGATGTCGACCGGGGAGTCGGAGAGCTTGATCGGGCAGCCGACGGTGGTGAACTCGCCACGCTCGGGGTGATCGACCCGGACCACCATCTCGTTGGCCGCCAGTGAGGTGTCGTCGACGATCTCCCTGGTGGAGAGAATCGGCCCGCAGGGGATGTTGTGTTCGGTCAGGAGCTCGAGCGCCTGCCACTTACCAAGCCCCATCGTCCATTCCTCGATGAGCTGGAACATCTTGTCCAACTTGTTCAGGCGTGCCTGGGGTGTACTCCATTCGGGATCGGTCACCAGCTCGGGCCTTCCGATCAGGTTCGCGATGGGCTCCCAGCCCACCGGCTGGACGACGACATAGATGTAGTCGTTGGGTCCGCCCGGTGCGCATTTCACGGCCCAGCCGGGCTGGCCGCCGCCGGAGGCGTTACCGGACCGCGGGACGCAGTCGTCGAAGTCCTCGTTGGGGTATTCGCCGAGCGGTCCGTGCTCCAGCCTCTGGTGGTCGCGCAGCTTGACCCGGCACAGGTTCAGCACCGCGTG
>Ga0075428_100007645_pt1 | contig 11978 bp, 8 predicted proteins | sample RhiMetdeltSRZDD2_FD_75291 | JGI IMG/M metagenome (GOLD analysis project Ga0075428, IMG submission 75291) | Populus rhizosphere microbial communities from Tennessee, USA - Rhizosphere MetaG P. deltoides SRZDD2 | ecosystem: Host-associated > Plants > Roots > Rhizosphere > Soil | place: USA...
CTGGTCCTTATCTTTGATGACTTGCAGTGGGCTGATACGCCCTCGCTCTTGCTCCTGCAGTTTGTCGCACGGGAGGTGCACGCTGCCTCGCTGTGCATTGTAGGAACCTACCGCGACCTCGCTCTGGAGCCGCACCATCCGCTGACGCACGCGTATAGGGAGCTGGCACGGATACTGCCTCAGCAGCGCCTTCACTTGCAGGGGCTCTCGCACCACGACGTAGCGCATTTTCTTGCGCTCACTACAGGGGTAGCGCCAGCGGAGCCCGTCGTCACAGCGCTGCATCAGCGCACAGAAGGTAATCCGTTCTTCCTGACCGAGATGGTCCGGCTACTCATGACGGAGGGTAGTACAGCCGCGCTCGGCGGGCCACAGGCAGAGAGCCGTCTAGTGTTGCCCCAGAGCGTGCGCGAAGCGATTGGGCTGCGCGTGCACCCTCTGCCTCCCCCCTGCCAACACCTCCTGCGACTTGCCAGTGTGATGGGGCGCACCTTTGATGTGGAAACGCTCGCACGCGTGACAGATACGACGCATGCGCAGCTCATGCAGACGCTTGATTGTGCGGTTACGGCCCAGATCATTACGACCCTCCTCCCCGCAGCGGGGCAGTACCGTTTTGCTCATATGCTCGTCCGCGACACGCTGTATGCTGACCTCCCTATGGAGCAGCGGCTCCGCTGGCACCGACAGATTGGGGAAGCCCTGGAGGCCCGGTGGAGCTACCAGGACGCCCTGGGGTATGGGCCTCCGCCAGATGCCATGTCTGTGGCGGGTACAGATTCCATACTCGCCGTCCTCGCCTGGCATTTTTTTGAGGCCATGGGCAGCAACAACGAGGGGGCCAAGGCGCTGCGCTATGCAGTCCAGGCCGGTATGCACGCTACGGCGATGCTGGCCCACGAAGAGGCCACACTCCATTATCAGCGGGCGCTTCAGAGTCTGACTTATACCCAGCCCGGAGACGCCGCCCAGCGGTGTGAGCTGCTGCTGGCACTCGGTAGCGCCCAGATGAAGGCTGGTGATGTGCCTCAGGCACGCTCCACCTTCTTACAGGCGGCAGGCGTAGCCCAAAGCGCAGAGGCACCGGTGCTTCTTACCCGCGCTGCGTTAGGGTTTGAAAAAATTGGTGTCGAAGTGGGGAAAGTAGATCAGGTGCTGGTCACTCTGTTAGAGGATACGCTGCACGTCCTGGGAGAGGTGGATAGTGCTGAGTGTGCTCGTGTTTTGGCACGCCTGGCACTCGAACTCTCTTACGCGGGTACCTCGACGGCACGTCGGGCGACGCTTAGCCAGCACGCCGTGACGATGGCACGGCGGGTAGGGGACCCTACAGCTCTTGCAGCGGCCTTGCACACGCGGCTCCTGGATCTCTGGGGCCCGGGCGCACTCCAGGAGCGCCTGGCCACCACCACAGAAATGATCCAGTTGGCCGAAGCGACAGGGGATCGCGAGCGCCAAATGCGCGGACGGGTCGAGCGTCTGGCTGATCTGTTGGAGCTTGGTGAGAGGCGCGTGGTTGACATGGAACTTGATGCCTACCTCTCCCTGGCGCAGACGCTGCGACAACCGCGCTATTTGTGGTATGGGCAGCTCATGCAGACGACCCTAGCTTTGATGGAAGGGCGGTTCGCCGAGGGTGAGCAGCTGGCACAGCAGGCGTTACACCTCGGACAACGTGTGCAACCTGAGACCGCTGTACATTTCTATTCTGTCCAGTTGTTCTGGCTGTATCGAGAGCAAGGACGCCTGCAAGCGCTGTTGCCCTCCGTGCAGCGTCTGGTGGCCCAGTATCCGGCGGTACCGGCCTGGCGCAGTGCGCTTGCCACGATTTACTGCGACCTTGGACAGGCCGAGGCAGCACGCAGCGAGTTTGTCAGGCTGGCAGGACAGGATTTTCGAGATCTCCCCTACACGAATAGTTGGCTGATGAGCATCTCACTGCTGGCAGAAGTCTGTGCTTTCCTGAGCGATAGCGCGCATGCCGTGACGCTCTACGACCTGCTCTCGCCTTATGCGACCCACACTGTGGTCATTGGGGGCGATGCTGTCGGGTGTCATGGTGCGGTGGCGTGCCTACTAGGCTTGCTAGCGACCACGCTGCAGCGGTGGGAACCTGCGGTGCAGCATTTTGAAGCAGCCCTCCGCATGCATCAACAGATGGGGGCGCGTCCCTTTGTCGCACGCGCTCAATACGCCTATGCGGCTATGCTCGTCGCCCGCAATGCCCCGGGTGATGCGGCGCAGGCGCAGATGCTCTTGACCCTGGCCCACTCCACCGCTCAGGATCTCCAGATGCAGGGCCTCATGCCACACCTGCTGGAGATGCAAAGTCGTGTACTCCAGGCGTTGACGCCTGGCGCCGTGCCCGGCGTCGTCCACGAGAGAGCCAGCGCTCTCAGACTCACCGCAGAAACAACACCCGAGCCCGGTCTGACTAGCCAGCCAGACGCAAACCTCTTCCGCAAAGAAGGTGATTATTGGACCCTGGCGTACCAGGGGAGCACTTGTCACCTCAAAGACAGTCGTGGGCTGCGCGCGATTGCCGTCCTCTTGCACACGCCAGGCCAGGAACAGCACGTCCTTGACATCCTGACCGCCCTGGGCGAGGGCCAGCGCACCGCCAGGAGGCAGGAAAGTGGCGTTGACACTTCTGGGGTCCCACAGGGTAGCCTGGGAGCCACGCTAGATGTCACCGCGAAGACAGCCTATAAGCGCCGCCTCCTCGATCTGCGCGCTACGCTTGCAGAGGCGCAGCGCTGTCATGACCTGGTCCGTGCGGCCCAGGCCCAGGCGGAAATTGACTGGCTCAGCAATGAACTGGCGGCTGCCTTCGGACTTGGCGGACGGAGCCGTCAGGTCGGTGCCGATGCGGAGCGAGCCCGCTCCACCGTCACCAAGGCGATCAAGGCGGCTGTGCATAAGATTCGCCAATCCCATCCAGCCCTGGGGCATCACCTTGCCACCCACCTCAAGACAGGTCTGTTCTGTCAGTACAGGCCTGCGCCGGGCCAGCCAACGTGCTGGACGCTGTAGTCTGTCTCCTTCTACATCCCAGTTGTGTGGTCTGCTCACGTGTCACATTGTGACACGTTTTTTCACGCCTCAAGAGATAGAAAGTACCGAGGCATGCCGCACACGGGTATGCCTCTCAAGAGGGTGACGGACCTGCACTGTCTTACCGGGCTAACCAGGTCGTCTTGCAGGTCCCCAGACGTGAGGAGCAAGGCCATGCTAGTGGCCTTCCATAACAACCACATCGAGGTCCAAGGCGTCAGGTATTTTGTCCGCGATGCCAGCAGCATGCTTTTAGGTGCCTATGGGCAGAAGAAAAACAGCCTGATTCCCGGCGAGCATGCTCATCGGCGGCGATAAAGACATCACGAAGAATACCCGGCCGAGGTGGCCATAGGGTTAATCATTGCCAGGTCCGACAGGTCTGGGCGACCTGTCGGACTACCCAGAGTGTGACATTGAAACGGAGGATATGTCATGTCAGTGATCACATACAACACGCTGAAGATGGTGGGAAAGGCCTATCAACTCAAGACCGACAGGGCTATAGGAATGTTTGATGACCTCTGGGAAATTTATCAGATCGGCAACAAGTACAAAAGGGACAATGAGAAAGTGTTAGCAAAAGCGGTTGAAAAGTCGTGTGCCACCCTAACAGAAATTTTCAAGACCAAAACTGCCCGGGCACCCGGGAGTGGTTTCAGCCGAATCGGGGTAGCTCAAAACCATGACCTGGTGATCTTCTCTGATCATCACATGACGTACCGGGGACATCGTCATGATTATTTTCACCAATTCAACTATCCGCTGTATTGTGAGGTACTGCGATACTATGCCGAGAAAGGTTTTGCGCTGGTTGAAAACGGCGATATGGAAGAGTTGGTGATCTTCGAACCGACGCCGGAGGAAACCCAGAGAAGACGAAAGCTCGTAAAGAAATCCTTCCTCAGCGATATCGGTGAACTCAATTGGGACGAGTTGGTGGGGCTAAGGATCGAAACCAGTTGCAGGCAGCTCGAAAAAATCCTCGACGACAACCACGAGTATTACGAATTGGTGAAGGCTTTGGGAAAATCCCGGTTCTACAAAATCGCCGGCAATCATGACACCTATTATGCTGCAGAATTGGAGCAAATGATCGAGGCTGAGTTGTGGCCGGGGGTAGTCAAAGATGTCCTCTTGGTAGAGCGACAGAGGGATGACAAGAGCGCTCTGGATTTTGTGATCACCCACGGACACCAGTTTGACCCTGCCTGTGTTCCGCCTCATGCCAAGAAGGTTGGCGAGGTCATTTCGGAATGCCTGTCCTGGGCCTTTCAAGGCGCCGACAGAATCTGGAGAGTCAGTGATACACACAAGTGGAATAGCTCTCCCGTCAAAGAGTTCAGGAATATTCTAAGTTCTACTGACCCAAAATCAGCCATCACTACCAGCCACCCAGACCTTGAAGTCATGCTGGAGTGTTTCATGGGGCATGAAGTAGCTTGGGAGTATTTTGAGAACGAAGACCCCTATATGGCCTTTGTCAAGGAAGTCTGCACCGGTGATGAGTTTTTCAAGTATCGGCATATGGACGAAGAGGCGTTGGCCAACGCCATGCTCCAGCAGAACAAAACCTTACAGGATTTCCCTACTCTCATTTGTGGGCATAGTCATGAACCTCGGGACCGCGCGCAATTTCGCAATACTGAGGGGATTCTCCCGCCACATACCACAGACCGCAACCTGTTCACCCGTTACATGAATACCGGTTCTGCTGGTCGTTTTGCAAACCTGATCTGGTGTATCGAAATAAGAGGCAGCACCGCCAGGGTGTATTCCTGGAGCAACTCTGGTACTGAAAAGCATCTCGTCAAAAAGAAGGTAAGCTGGGAAAGCGACGACAACGGGAAATTGATCGGTACGGAGGTCGACATCTAGTCTGGTTGATAATGCCTGGCCTAAGCCAACTTCAGATTATGCCTGGCGACCTCTCTATTTGACATCATTGCAGCCACCCGATACGCTTTTCCTTACTACATATCACCAGGAGGCAGCGGATGTTACCAATGTGGAGGTAACCCATGGCAACCCCGCCTATCGTTCTCAGCGATATCCCTGTTAAACCTGTGCCGCTGTCGCATGAGCAACGAAGCTGGCTGGAACATGCCGTCTCACGTATCGATGAGGAGCGCATGCGGGCGTTCAACTGTACCATTACCAGCATCCACAGCCCGACTGGTGAGGAGCGTACGGCCAGTGAGTGGATGGTGCAGCAGATGCAGGGACTGGGGATGGACGCTCTCTACCAACCCCTCGATGAGCATTCTGGCAATGCTGTAGGCAAGCTCAAAGGCACTGGCGGCGGCCCATCATTGCTCCTGTATGCCCCCATCGACACCCATTTGTGCGCTGACCCACACGAAGACGTTCCATGGGTTGGGCCAGAGTTGCGTCCTGACATGCTCCCCCACGGCTCTATTGCGGCCAACGGTGACGTCATTGGCCTTGGCTCAGCCAATCCTAAAGGGATGATCACTGCCCTCACCGAGGCGGTACGCTGCATCCGATCTGCTGGAGTGCCGCTCAAGGGCGATGTGTTGCTGGCCTGTGCCGGCGGTGGCATGCCGTCGATGCCACCCCATGGTAAGACTCGTCAGAACCACGGCTTGAGCAGCGGGATCACCTATATGCTCAATCATGGCGTCACCGCTGACTTTGCCATCATCTGCAAGCCTGGCTGGGCCGCGGCCTGGGAAGAAGTGGGCCTCTGCTGGTTCAAAGTCACGGTACGTGGACAGATGGGCTACGCCGGTATGACGCGCTCTTTTCCAAACTTCCGCAATGCCATTGTGCATGCGGCGACGTTCATCCTGGCGCTGGAGGAGTGGCTGCCCAGGTATCAGGAGCGCAATACCTCAGGTCTCTGCTCCCCCCAGGGCGCCATAGCGGCGATCCGGGGTGGCTGGCCTCACAAGCCAGCGTTTCCTACTGCAGCAACAGAAGTCTATATCGACCTGCGCTGTAATCCCCGCACCTCCCCCTCGGCGGTGAAGGCGCAGTTCGCTGACGCAATCATGGAGATCTGTGCGCAACATCCAGAGTTGACACTAGACTGGGACATGTACGCCACCTATCCAGGTTCTTACACTAATCCAGACAACTGGATCGTGCAATCCACCATGCGCGGTTGGGAGTTCGTTGAAGACGCAACGCATCACGCCATCACTGGCACAAGTGGGCAAACCGACGCCTCAGCGCTGCGTAATGCAGGCATCCCCACGGTACGCATAGGCTATCCACCCGTACCGACGATTCCTCCAGAGTGGCAGGGTTTTGGTGGGCTCGGTGTCAGCCACATGCCCAATCTCGCAAAAGTGACGCGTGCTATTCTCTATGCCATCATCGACACCTGTACCAGGAGTCGCTCCGAGGTAGGGCTCGGTTAATTAAGGAGATATATATGGATACGGAACGACCCGGCGATGACGTCCACGGTGAGGTCGAACGCGGACAACGGGACAAGCCGTGGCAACGCTACCTGGACGCAGCGCTGGGCCTGCGCAACTACTGGTACCCTGTGCTCTTTTCACACGAGCTGCAGGAAGGTGAGACCCGTCCTGAAACCCTCCTCGGTGAGCGCCTCTTCTTCAAGCGTATCAACGGTAAAGTATTCTGTATCGAAGACCGCTGCCTGCATCGGGGGGTGCCTTTCTCGCCACGTCCCGAGTGTTATACGACGCACACGTTGACCTGCTGGTTCCACGGATTTACCTATGACTGGCGCGATGGTAAGCTCGTCGAGATTCTGTCTGAGGCAGATAGCGCCTTGATCGGCAAGGCGGGCCTCAAAGTGTATCCGACATTTGAGCAACACCAGGTCATTTTTGTGTGGATTGGTGACAGCGCACCAGTAGATATCCACGAAGACCTGCAGCCACGCTTCTGGGACGAGCATTTGGTGGCGCACCCGGTCGTGCGCTATAAGATCAAGTGTAACTGGCGCGTGGCTGCCGAGAACGGTTTTGATGCCGCGCATATCTACGGCCATCGGCATTGGACCGGCATGCAACAGTCCGGCCGCATCCGACCGTTTGGGACCTATCCGTCGCGCAAGGACATCGTCCAACTCCTCGAAGAAGACGGCAAGCCTAAAGGTATAGTCAAACAGGATGACATCCACGTCTATGCCCGTGAAATCGAGGGCCAGGAGATCCGTGTACCCTTATGGCCCAAGGACGCCCCAGCCGTGGTGCAGACAGACCCTCGGACTGGCTGGGTAGGGTGCTATATGCCATGTGGCCTCCAGGTAGAAGGGTTTCCAAAGCCTGGCAAGCTGCATTTCGAGTGGTACGTCCCGATCGATGCAGATCACCACTCATATATGATCCTGCATGCTGGCGATGCCAGGACTGATGCAGAGAAGGAAGCGTTCTATACGGAGGCCGGGACCCTCGCGAAGCTGATCTGGCAGGAGCCGGGTACTGAGCCGGAGGGTTTTAACAATTTTGATGCCTTTGCGCGACAGTGGTCACACCACGCCTATGCAAAGGAAGACTGGTGGCATCGCGAGCGACTCTTCAAGCCCGATTACATCATCATGCAGTGGCGCATGCTAGTAGCCCGGCACGCGCGTGGCATCCAGCGCTATGGCAACTGGGCCCCTGTAGACGAAGGTGCGTAACGCGCACGACAGGGCACATGTGTTCCTCGCAGATACAATCTGCGAGCCTCTATGCACATTTTGCGGGATTGGCAGCGTCCTATGGATGGAGGCCTGGTGTCGCTGATGCCCAACAGGGCTCATGTCCCTCCACCCATAGAGCAGAGATACTCTCAGGCCGTGCTAGGATACGTTCTCCAGAACTAGCGAGACTACGGTACGGTCGTCACCGCCCATATTGGCCGTCAGGCCAGTGTGCAGCTCGCGCTGAATCTGATAATCCTCGCATAGCCCTTTCATCTGGCGATAAATTTCGGCAGCTTGTTTCACACCAGTAGCACCCACAGGATGCCCGAAACCCACCAGACCGCCACCGGGATTGACTGGGATATCCCCCTCAAGCGAGGTGCGGCCCGAGAGTACCAGGTCAATTCCTTGCCCCTGTTCAGCCCAGCCAATCGCTTCATACATCATCAGCTCGGCGATAGTGAAGCAGTCGTGCACTTCTGCCACCTGCACGTCTTGCGGGGTCAGACCCGCATCCCGCAGCGCCTCAGCCGTCGCTGCTGCGGTCGTGTCGAAGCGAAGAAGGTCTTTGACTTGCCCCAGCGGGTTGGTACAGAAACCATACGAACGCACCTTGACACACTGGGCGAGTGACCGTCCAAGCTTCTGGAGACCCTCTGCACTCGCGAGGATGACCGCGGCAGCACCGTCGCTTACTTGGGAGCAATCGCTCACCTTGAGATACGCCTTGAGCTCAGGGTTCTGCAGGAAATGAGGATTGGCATCGCTCGCGGTGGCGGCCTGCTCAAGGGTCATCTTGACCGCGTGCATGTGGGCGCGCGGATTACGGTTGGCATTAGCGTAGGCTTTGACAGAGAAATGCGCCAGGTCGCGGTCCGTTATCCCATAGGCTTCTTTATAGGCTTTGGCACGGCGGGCGAGCAGGGCCGGGAAGGTAAAATCGTCGATGGACCGCTCCGTGGCATAATGCGACGCGCGCGCCAGATAATCCGCTCCTTCGCGAGGTCTGACCGTCGTCTGCACCTCAGCGCCAGCCACCAGCACAACGTCTAACCCAGCCTGGATGGACTCAATAGCGCCCACGATTCCCACCCCGCCGGAGGCGCAGGCAGCCTCAACGCGCGCACAGCCAATACCAGCCAGACGCTCATCTGCGCGTCCCAGCATCGCCCCTAAAAAGCCCTGATTGGAAAACAACTCGCCAGCAAAGTTGCCGACATAGCCCCGCTGGATCAGACTAGGGTTGATCTGGTACTCTGCCAGCAACTGGCGGACAACGCGCACCAGGTGGTCTTCCAACGTGGGGTTCTCGCGCTTCCCAAAATCCGGGTGGCCTTTCAGGATGAAATCCGGGTGGCCCTTCCCGATAAACGGGGTCACTGCCTGGGCCGCAACGTAGACAGGTCGTACTGGGCGCATGAAGCTCTCCTCTTCTTAGGTGGCAGGTTGAACAATACGTGCCGTGAAATCGTACGCCTTGGCAGCCGTAATCTCGACCAGCACCAGATCGCCACTGGTGACTGGCCCGTCGATATACACCACCCCGTCGATGTCAGGGGCCTGACTCGCCAGGCGTCCAACCGCGAGCTGAGTCTCCGTGGCGTCCTCGTCAACCAGGGCCCACATGTGCTGGCCCACCAGAGCCTGGTGTTTACGCTGGGAGATCTCTTGCTGTAACGTCATGACTGCTCGCCGCCGCCTGGCCGCCTCACGGGCCGGCACCTGGTCAGGCAGTGCATAGGACGGCGTACCTTCTTCCCGCGAATACGTGAAGACTCCCACCCGGTCGAGCTGGGCTCGTTCCAGAAACCGCAGCAGTGCCTCTACGTCCGCTGGTGTTTCGCCTGGGAAACCCACAATGAACGTACTGCGGATGGTCGCCTCAGGCAGACGCTGGCGAATACTGTCGAGCAAACGGCACAGCGTGCGCTGCGTGTAGCCGCGCTTCATGATGCGTAACAGGCGATCAGAGGCATGCTGCATTGGCATATCAAAATACGGGCAGAGACGCTCCTGCTGGGCATACACATCGAGCAAGGCCGAGCTGATCATCGAGGGATATAAATACAACACACGGAGCCAATCGAGTGTGGTCGCTTCTGTACCCAGCCGCATCAGGAGCTGCGCTAAGCCTTGGCGCAGCCCGAGGTCAACACCGTATTCCGTACTATCCTGTGCCACCAGGATGGCTTCACGGACCCCACCTTGCTCCAACAGCCGGGCCTCAGCAAGGATCGACTCGATACTCCGGCTCTTCAGACGACCTCGCATTTTGGGGATGATACAAAATGTACAGAGGTGATTGCAGCCCTCAGCGATTTTTATATACGCTGTGTGCCCCGGCGTGGTCTGGATACGAGTGTCGTTTTCCTGATACAGATAGACGTCGTTGCTGAGATAGGCACGCTGCGGTAGCGGGGTGTGCAACTGCACTAAAACCTGCGGCAAATGTTGAAAATCGCCGGTACCAACCAGTACGTCGATCTCGGGCATTTCCTGCAGCAGTTCTTCACCATAACGCTGTGCCAGACACCCGGTAACGACGAGTTTTTTCTGCGTGTCCTGAGCTTTGATCTGGGCCATCTCGAGGATATGGTCGATGGACTCTTCTTTAGCGCTCTGAATAAAGCCGCAGGTATTAACAATGAGATAATCGGCCTGCGTAGGGTCAAGCGTGAGTTCATACCCCTGCTCATACAGCTTGCCCAGCATCACCTCGGCATCTACGAGATTCTTGGCACACCCGAGATTGACCAAAGCCACCTTTTTGCCTGCGGCTGTCGCATGCACCTCCACGCATATCCTCCTAAGGGGTCTTTCACTCTCTCTCCCTCTCTGGGTGGGAGAGGAGACTGTAGAAATATTAACGGCGACGGCCAGGTTTAGGCTTCTTGCGGTCACCATCGCGCTTCAGACGCTCGACTTGCTGTTGCCTCTGCTGGGCCCCGAAGCGGTCAGAGAGGGCAACGAGATGGCGTTGGAGAGCCAGGCTTTTGCGATACAGCAGGGCGAGGAGCACAGGTGTGACAATCCAGCTCAGCATGAGCAGATAGGAGACGAGCGCACCTGCCACGCCAAATCTATGCACGAGCCAAGGCCACAGCGGCAGCTCTGTCACAGTACAAGTGCCTTCTCATGTGTTGCGGTCCCAAGCTTTCCAGAGCAATGCTACCACTAGGTGCCCATATGGTGCAAGCCTGCCACGCGCTAGCCGCGACGACTATCTTGTCACACATGGCCTGGCACGACGTCGCACACTACAGAAACTTGTCACACCCCTGACAGTTTGCGTCGAAAGTCCAACATCTATGCATCCTTTTACATAAGAGTAACGTCTCAACATGAGAGACGAGAGGCCTGGTATCAGTTTTTTCTTGGCAATGTACCTAGCACTAGTGGCGCTATGCACCTACAGCTGCAAATTTGGCACAGAAATTGCTGTTAAGTTTCCATAGAAAGTATCCGATAACATTGAAGTCCTTTTATGCAGATAAAAGCACCTACTAAGGAGACGATATCATGCCAGCCCTTGCAACGTACCCAGCAGCGACTCCAGCCACTTCCTCAGACCCAGCGAGTATTACGACGACATTGTATGATCTGGTTGCAGCTCTCAATGCTGAAGTCAACCCTGAGGACGATGCTCTCGTGACCGCAGCGGTTGTACATCTCATTAATTCGAATCGTGCCAGATTCATTGGCTCCCGCAAAAGGTTGGCCATTATCGATGCCTAAAATGAGACGATAGGTGAGGCTGTGGTAATTGTGAGCGCAGGTGCCCTGGAATATAAGACCACATGACTGGTGTGGGGGGGTAATCCATACTCCGGCGGCATCTCAAGGTTTAGAGGCTGTGCACGCTCGTGTCGAAGTGTGATGCTTTGAGTCTCAGACAGGTCCAGAATATGGCGATGCACCTCAGTGTCAAAATGTCGCAGAGCTGCCGTCGGCTTGAGACGGTGAAGGAGGCTCCGGAGCACTGGTAGCCCGGCAAGCTGAACGTGCAGCCCAGCGAGCGGCTCGACATGTAGGGTGGCATTCAAGAGGCTAGACATTTTATGGCGCAGCAGCAAACAGAAGCTATCGAATGTTATCAAAGGGATACTAAAGCGCATATCAAAATACTACGATACAGTACTGTGTTGCGGCTCAAGCACGCATGCTGGCCGCGCGGAACCCCAGCGAACCGGTCTGGTGGGGATAGCGCCGCCAGCAGGGCTGCATGCGTGCGTCCTACGTATACTCCTTCCATTGTCGCAGGCCAGGGCTATGGGGTACCGGAAGCATAATCGGCTAT
>Ga0075428_100007650_pt1 | contig 11976 bp, 12 predicted proteins | sample RhiMetdeltSRZDD2_FD_75291 | JGI IMG/M metagenome (GOLD analysis project Ga0075428, IMG submission 75291) | Populus rhizosphere microbial communities from Tennessee, USA - Rhizosphere MetaG P. deltoides SRZDD2 | ecosystem: Host-associated > Plants > Roots > Rhizosphere > Soil | place: USA...
AACGTAGCTGGGATTGGAGGTCAGTGCGGAAGAAGTGGGGGGCATCGGCGGAGGCAGCGGCGGCGGCGTATAGGTGGAACCGGCCACCGGAGCCGGAACAACCGCCGAGTATCCGTACACAAACGGCGGAGGCAGCGAGGTGGGGTTGCCATCCGCAGAAAGGTATTCGGCCCGCCGCGATTCGGGGATGACCACGCCGTAGACAAACTGCGAAATCCGCGTCGTCACGAAGGAGTTGTATTGCACGGACGCGCCGCCCAAGAGGCCCGCCTGCCAGTCGAACAGCGCCACGAACAAGAACACGCTCAGATACAGGCCACCGAAGATGGCAAAACCGAGCCAGTAGGCCCGCTGCTCGTCGCGGCGATAGACGACCAGCAAAATGGCGCAGGCCAAAAGAAACAGCGCAACGCTCCAGGCGGCTGCTTCCCACCACACGTTCGCATTGAGCAGCGCCACAATCCCCACGGCGAGAATCAACACCGCCAACAGCAGGCTGCGAATCGAGAATTGAAAAAGCGAGGCCATGGCACTACTCCGTTTTGGGCCGCGTGCGATAAATGAGTTGGCACGCCTTCCCGCCGACGGCCGCAATGAGCAGCAGCCACAGCGTATGGCTAATGTGTGTGAAGTTTTCGATCGGAACGTAATCGGGGTTGCTGCCCATCAAAACGCCGCTGGGAGTAAAAGCCAGGCTGACGCTGTTCGTCCCGGACGAGCCGCCAGCCGGCGCCGGCAGCGTGCCGATCACCGGCAGTGTTTGGCTGATGTTGGTGCCGAAATACACCGTCATGGGCGCACTCCCGTCGCCGTTCATCATGGGAACGGACGCCTGTTTTTTGGATTCCGGGAGCATCGAGTTATACGCCAGGTGCGATAGTCGCGTCGTGATCAGCGCCGACTCAACCAGCGGGTCGCTGCGAGCGACTTGCGGATTGGCGCTGGGCGTCCAGGAATAGATGAGGACCGCCAGAAAGAGCCAACCGCAAACGGAAAACCCCAGCCAGAACGCCCTCCGCTCTTCCCGTCGATAAATTGCCAGCAGGACGGCAATCGCCAGCACGAAGATTGTCCCTCCCCACATGGCCGCTTCCCACCAGCCGTTGGCATTGAGAAGTGCCGCGATTCCCACAGACAAGATCGTCACCGCGATGAGCAGCCCGCGGATGGAGAATTGAAAGAGGGAGGCCATTTGCGGCTCCATTTAGGAGGGCGAAGGGGAACGCGGCGGCGACTGCGTGCGGCAAATCCACTGGCAAAGTTTGCCGCCCAGCGCGGCCGCCAGCAGCAGCCAAAGGGACTGCCCGATGCTCACGAATTTCTCGATCGGGACGAAGTTCGGATTCGGCATCAAAGGCTGAGGCATAGGCAACAGGCCTGGCGGGCCAGTGATTGACGGCCCCGTGACCGGCACTGACTGGGCGGGAACGTAGGCCGAATTATTGGCTGTCGCGGCCAAGACCGTATAGCTGTAGGCGACCGTTGGCACCGGTGAGCCGGCCGAACCAGCCGGCGGCACATACTGCGATTGCCGCTCCGCGGGAATCACCGATCGATAGGCCAGTTGCAAAAGCTGCGACGGCGCCAGCTCGTAGTGCGAGCCGATGATGGCCGTGGAGAAGAGTACCGCCAGGTACAGGCTGCCGAAGATCACAAACCCCAGCCAGAAAGCCCGCTGCTCCCCCTGGCGGTAGACGCTGAGCAATATCCCGCTGCCCACGAGGCCGAGCGCGACGAGCCACGTGGCCGCTTCCCACCACAGATTGGCATTCAGCAGCGCGGCCACGCCCACGGCAGCAATTGCCACGGCAACAAGCAGCGTACGGATGGAAAATTGAAAAAGCGAAGTCACTTGGGGTCCCTCCTTGATTGGTTCTCCTGCGGGGATCATTCCTGTGCGGGCCGCGTGCGGTAGATCAATTGGCATGTCTTCCCGCCGATGGCCGCAATGAGCAGCAGACACAGGGCGTGGAAGATGTGCGTGAAGTTTTCGATCGGCACGTAGTTGGGGTTTGCAACCATCATCGTGAATGTGCCGCTCATCGGCGCAGACCCGCTGCCGGCCATCATTCCGGGGCCGCCACCCACCATCCCCGGCATTGGTCCGTCGGCGCCGGGCATCATGCCAGCGCCTGGGGGAGCGCCTGCCATGGTCGCATTCATGAATTCGGCCAGCGCAGCGCCAGCCTCTCCGCCGGGTGGTTGAGCGGGCGGATAGGTTACGGCAACTTGCTGGTCGCGCCGTGACTGGGGGAGCAAGTTGTCATGCGCCAGTTGCGCCAACTGCGTCGCAAACAGCTCCCTCTGCCGCAGCGGTGTGATGCGCAGCCAGGACTGCTGCGAAACGATGAGCAAGAGCAAATAGGCAAACCCAAAGACTGCGAACCCTAGCCAGAAAGCCCGCTTCTCCTCCCGCCGATAGAGGACCAGCAACACCGCTGCGGTGAGCGCGTAAAGCGCCAGTCCCCACATTGCTCCCTGCCACAACCCGTTAGCATTGAGCAGTGCCGCGATGCCGACGGCTAGAAAGGTCACGGCCCACAGCAAGCCGCGCACGGAGAATTGAAAGAGCCGCGCCATGTGCCTCTCCCGGAGCGGAGTCCCCCGGCCGTTTGCTCCGCCGCGGCTGATCATTGTCCCGCGCGGGCAGTCGAGACACAATGTCTGTAACCGCGTGGGCAAACGCACTGGCGCGGCTGCCGTAACAAAAAAGCAAGCCGGCCTAGTACGGCCGGCCTGCTTGCCAATTCGCAGTGTTTGCCGTGTCGAGTGCCAATTACACCACCGCCAGCGTTCCGGTCAGGTCGGTCGAGACCAGCACGATCGTGCCAGCTTCGATGGTTACCGTGCCGGGAATGAGCGCTTCGGTTGCGTCGGTGGGACTGGTCGAAGCGGTGAACGCGCCGTTGCCGCTGGCGTCGGTCGTAATCTGGCCGATGACCGTTCCACCCACCGACACGTCCAGCGCCGAGCTGGCCGTATATCCCTGGACGGTGACGTTAAGCTCAAACTCTGGCGCGCCCTCGGCCGTCGTGAAGGCAAACGTGGCCGTGCCCGTGGCATCCAAGTCGGTTGCGCTGGTCAGTGCCGCCGACAGCACCTGGTCGAGATCGATCGGCGTGCCGTTCACTTCCTTGTCCTTCCCTTCGCCGCCGTCGAGCTGGTTGTCGCCAGTGCCGCCGTCGAGGTGGTCATTCCCCGCGCCGCCGCTGAGGAGATCGTCTCCGGCGCCGCCGAAGAGATGATCTTTGTCGTCTCCGCCGTCGAGGAAGTCATTGCCGTCGTCGCCGAAGAGATGGTCCTTATTCCCTTCGCCCAGCAGTTGGTCGTCCCCTGCGCCGCCGCGAATACGGTCATGGCCATCGCCGCCGCTGATGAGGTCGTTTCCTTCTCCGCCGTCGGCCGCATCGTTGCCGGCCCCGAGAGTGATATCGTCGTCCCCATCTTGGCCGAACACGTGATCATTGCCGGCGCCGGCATCGATCGCGTCCGCGCCTGGTCCGCCCCACAGCCAGTCGTTGCCGACGTCACCGCTCAGTTCGTCATCGCCTCCGCCACCGACAATGCGGTCATTGCCGGCGCCGCCGTCGATCGTCGCCGCGCCTGTGACCTCTTCGTCGATCGTGATCCGGTCGTTGCCCCTGCCGCCGTCGATGGTCAGTGAGGTGACAGCGGCCACATCGAACGTTTCGGTGGTCTTGTTCACGGTGACGGTCAGCGTCGTGCCGTCGGAGTCCACCGTGATGCGGTCGCCTTTGTTTGTGCCGGTGATCGTCAGCGCGCCGCCTACAAACTCGATGGGGTCCTCGGGTCCATTGTGGGGATTTCCGCCACCACCCCCTGGATTGTGATGGATGTTGTGCGCGAGCAGGCGGCGATTCTCCAGGCACTCGACGAACAGCAAACGGCGCAGTGACGGACGACCCATGGCTCTTCTCCTAGCCGAACGAGATGTGGAACAGAGGGCTGTCGGCTAGCGGGCAGACCAACTGCCTCGCCGGGCGACAGACGCGTCAGACAAACGTTGCGAACCGACGAAAGCGATTGCTTCGCGAAAAGCGGAATGATTCCCCGACAACCGGGTCAAAGGACCTCCCCCACGACCCAGTCCAACTCCGCCCAGCTTATCCAGATTTACCAGCGGTATTCAATACCCCCTAGCTGGCTTTTTTAGATAACTCGCCGGAGGCGGGCGGCCAAGACTGAAGCAAACTTTGGGCCATTTGCCGAACAAAAAAGGCCGCGGCCAAAGCGGCCGCGGCCTGAAGCGTCAGTCTTCGATCCTCGCTGGGAGGACCTCGTCACTGTCCGTTTGTCCCACGGGTGGTCGAATCAGATGGCGCTGGGTGGGCCACCCGTGGGACGTGGCTTACCTCAATTGCATGAATCAAGCAAAGGTTCCGGTCAGGTCGGTGCCGACGACGCTGATCGTCGTGCCCGAGTTCACAACCAGCCCGGCGGGGAACGGAAGCTCGTCCAACTCATCCGGGTTGCTCGAAAACTTCAGCGTAACTCCGCCGCTGGCGTCGGTCGTGAACGGCACCGTGATCGTGCCGATCATCAAGTCGTACGCCGTGCTGGCGGTCAGGCCGGAAAGCGTGACCTGCAGCTCCACTTCAGGAGTGCCGTCCGCATTGTCCATGGCCATCGTGGCGCTGCCGGTGGCGGTGGTCGTGGCACTGGTGAGCGCGGCGGTCAAACCGGTGACGATGTCAAACTCGTCTCCGTCAACCAGCTTGTTCTTGCCGTCTCCGCCGTCGAGGAAGTCTTCTCCCTCGCCACCGTTGAGGTGGTCGTTTCCGGCGCCGCCGCTGAGGATGTCGTTGCCAGCGCCGCCCCACAGCAGGTCCTTGTCGTCGCCGCCGTCGAGGAAGTCGTTGCCGTCTTCGCCGCGGAGTTGATCTTTATTCCCCTCGCCGAAGAGCTGGTCGTTGCCCAGCCCGCCGCGCATCCGGTCGTGGCCGTTTTCGCCGTGCATGATGTCGTCGCCGTCGCCGCCATTGAGCGCGTCGTTGCCGTTCCACGCCCACAGCTCGTCGTTGCCGGCGTCGCCGAAGATCTTGTCATTGCCGATGTCGGCATAGATCTTGTCGTCGCCATCTTCACCCCAGGCCCAGTCGTTCCCCTGCCAGAGGTAGATGGTGTCGTTGCCGGCGCCGCCGCGCACGCGGTCGTTTCCAGCGCCGGCGTCGATCGTGTCGTTGCCCCCGCCGCTGAAGATGCGGTCGTTGCCATTACCGCCGAAGATGGTGGCATCCGCAGTAATGCCGAGGCCAAAGCGAATCCAGTCGTTTCCGTTGCCGCCGTCCACCGAGATCGACGAGACGGTGGTGCCCGTCGAAGGATCCATGGGATCCGTGGGGGCGAGCGAGAACGATTCCGTCACGCCGTTGCCCGTCACGGTGAGGTTCGTGCCATCGGAGTCAACGAAAATCTTGTCGCTCTTATTGCTACCGACGATGGTCAGAACGCCGCCGGTGAAATCGACGTCCACCAAAGCCGCCAGAACACGGCGACTTTCGAGAGGTTCGAAGAACGCACGACGACGAAGCGTATTGGATCGCATGGATATGTTCTTTCACGAAATAGGCGATGTGCACCCGGACCAAAAGCGAGCGCGGTCCGGTTTTATGGCAAGTTTGATTGCCAGATAAACACTATGTTATCTATGGCAATTGTCAAGTTTGCCGAGTTCGAGCGGAAAGCTTTAAATAGAGGAAGGTTGCGCTAATTCGCCGCGGCCTGGGCCGCAATCTGCCGGTAGCGCTCCTTCGCCCGCTCGAAGGCTGCTTGGGCGGCGTCCCGTTCGGGTGGGACGATATTCTTTTCTCGGTTTTTCCACAGCAAGTCGATTACCTCGATGCACCACCTGGCGCTTTCTTCGGACGCCCGGATCGGCTTGCTAGCGACGATGACATTAACGGGGTTGGTATGGAACTGAGGAAAGTGCCGCAGCGCCACCCAACTGCTTTCCTTGATAGTGGCCTCGAATGTCAGCTCGTGCAGTTTGCCGTCGGCTGGTATCCGCTTCGATGCGACCGGCACTCCGTTCACGACCAGTTCCACCAGCCGATCCCCGCCAACCAGCATTTCCTCATCGCGCCGCGGGCCGTGAAGAATCCGCGTGTCACCGATCACGCGCTTACCTTGGGCTGGCGTGAGCGTCCCATAAGCCACGGCCAGCGGCGTCTCGGCCGCGAAGGCGACCTGCGCTTTGATTTGCACCTTGCCGGCGGCCGGCAGTTTCACGTCGCCATCGCCGGGCGCGACGCCATTGACTTCGAACACTACGGGATGAGCGTAGCCATCGCTGACGTACGACCGCCCCTCGGCAATGCCGCGACACCAGGCGTCGTAGGTGAAGGGTTGACTCGTTCGGCGTGCGTCTTCTGACCCCGCCGAAACGCCCGACCGAAGGTCTCCTTGCCGCGTGCTGGTGCCGGGAGAACTGCGGTCGTCTCTCGCGGGCGGAGTCGGGAGACCCGCGCCCAACACCTTGCCCGCCCCCAAACGCACATACACCCGCCCCTGCCCCACGTGCCGGCTGCTCATGCAGGGGAAATCGGTCTCGCCGCTGACCTTGAGTGAGTAGCCGCAGTTGAGGATGTGGTACCAGGAGTTCCATTCCTGAATTCGCTCCGTGTCCATCGCACTAATAAAGTCGCAAACCCCTTCCGAAACGCTCACCGCCAACTCCATAGCGCCGACGCCATTCATCTCGGGGATCGCCAGGTTGGGCAATTGCTCCGCGGCCCGGTCGTGAGCGGCGGTGAGTTCCATCAGCGACACCAGTCCATCGCGGTCGGCATCGGTCTGCTGGAATGGCTCCGTGAGAAGCGCGGATGATACTTCTTCTCGCGAAAGCTGCATGTCCTTGTTGGCGTCGTATTTTGCCAGCATCCGCTCGGCAGCCTTGGGCGGGTCAATCTGAATGCCGCTGGCGGAGTGGGCATAGCCGGTGACGCCCCCTTGGTCCTTGCACCATTTCATGACAGGCGTGGTCCAGGATGGCCAGCCTTTGGTCTCGGTGCCGTCGCTGCCGGGATACGTCTGGTCGCGAAGATTAAGCAGGCAAACATGTCCCAGCGCCTGCGAGCCGAAGCCGCTGATCTCCAAATCATACTTGAGGATCGTCGTGCCGTCGCTCAGGTCGTGCGGCTTGGGTTCGAAGAATTGCCGCTGGTAACGGTAGCACGGTCCCCAGGTGAGGACGCAGCCGACGTTGAGCCCCTCGCCTTTCACCTGGCGGAACATGTGCTCGGGAAGGACGCCCTCGGTGGGGTTGGTGTAATGCGCGCAGCCCGCGGCGTGGATGTGGTGGTCGCCGGAATAGAAACCGTATTTGGCGGGGTCAATCCAGCGGACGAGGTCGATGTCGAGCACCATGCTCGTTCCCGGCTCGCGCGGCACGACAGTCAACTCCTGCCGCACGATCTTGACCTCCGGCCCGCGGCTGTAGCTGACGGTGAACTTCCCCGGGGGGAGCAGCACCGATTCGCCGCTGGCGCGGTACACGTGCGGCTGAAAGAAGAAATCGGGCGCCAGCCGTTTGGCTTGCGGCGGATAAACGTGGCCATGCTCGTCCTTAAACAGCAGCTTCACGATGTCTCCCTCGTCGGCAACGATGGTCACTTTCACGGCCGGCTTCACGTCGAACAAGATCGGCACCTCGCCCCGGAAGCCCAGATCCTGGTTGCCCTGTGCGACGTCGAAGCCGATCGTCGCTTCGCGCTTGCCCGCTTCGTGGCAATAGATGAGTGCGATGGCATATTCGACCTCCAGGCCACTGAGGTTCGTCGTGAGCGGCGGTTGCCCGTACATCTCGACGGCGAGGAACCGGTCGGTCGCTCCTTTTTCATTCTGATTTTCCGCCAGCTCCGGCTGCTGCTGACGGACGCCGACGCTGCCGGGAAAGGCGCCGGCGTAAACGGGCCCGGCCTGGGGGCTGGTGATCTTCAGTCGCTTGGTGACGGTGCTTTCGTTGACGATCTTCACCAGCACCGGCGTGTAACCCGCCTGTTGCAGCACCGCCTCCGCCGGCCCGCGCGAGACTTTCACCCGCGACTCGGGATTGAGCGCGACCAGCAGCAGCACCTGCGGATCGAAGAACTTCTGCAGCGCCTCAGCATTGCGGGCCTTGGCGGCGTCCGCCAGCTTCGCCTTCAATTCCTCCGGCAACGGCCGACCGAGCAGGTCGAGCGCCTGCACCACGCGCGTGACGTTGGCGCCGAGTGGCTGGCCTTCGGTGGGGACGATGGGAAGGTCGTCGGCATGCAGGATAATAGGCAGGGACCATGCGGTGACTGCAAAACAAACGGATAATGCGAGTAGGAATCTCATGGCTTGCCTCGAATTCCACGATTGACGATGAACCTGTGAGTTTAACATCGTGTCCCAGAGGGCGGAATTGAATTCCACGAGGAGAACGGTTCATGAGCTTTCGTCGCAGCAAGCAGCAAGCGGACAGCGTGCGAGCATGGCGGGAATTTATTCAGTCCCACGAGCAATTGCTCCAAGCCAGCGGCGTCCCTGCGAACATCTATCAGTCGCGCGAGATGTTCGATGACTTGCTGATGCACGGCCATATCGACCATCACGAAGACCCGACCCGCTTCTCCGTTGGCAACCTGTCGCAGGAGCAGCAGACGCTGCTCACGGAAATCGTCGCCGCCTATCTGCAAGCCGGATTCAGCGATCCGGGAATTGGCGGATCCATGACCAAGATCGGCGAGGACGCGCGCCATAAAGTCGCAGATTTCAGGTGAGCCGCGGACCACATCGTCGAGAAGAATCGGGAACTGTACCGCCGACCGAGCTGATCTTGTAACGCGCCCATTTTCGACAGCGACCCCCTGTGTCCGAGCCTATTTCCGCGGTATGAATGGCGGCGTGTCGAGTTTCTGCCTTTCAAAGACCGCCGCCCATGCATAGCAAGCCCGCCCTCGTCTCCCTCGTCCGCGAAAAGGCCCTCCAGCTCGGCCAGTTCAAGCTGGCGTCGGGCAAGATGAGCAACTACTACCTCGATTGCAGGAAAGTCACGCTCGATGCGCGCGGGGCGAACCTGATTGCCGAGGGAATGCTGGAGCTGCTGGAGAAAGATTTTCCTGACGCGGTCGGCGGGATGGCGATCGGCGCCGATCCGATCACGGCGGCAATCATCACGGTCGCCGGGCAGCGAGGGAAGAACCTTGCCGGCTTCATCGTTCGCAAGGAAGCCAAGCAGCACGGCACCGGCCGCGACGTGGAAGGGCCGGTGAGCAGCGGGATGCGGGTCGTGATCGTCGAGGACGTCGTCACCACCGGCGGCAGCGCCTTGGCCGCCATCGAGAAGGCCGAAGCCGCCGGCCTGAAAGTCATCGGCGTCCTCGGCATCATCGACCGCCTGGAAGGAGGCCGCGAAGCGATGGCGGCCAAGGGATATTCCCTTCAAACGCTGCTGACGATTCGGGATTTTGGCCTCGAGCCGCAGTAACGCTAGCCCGAAGCGTTAGCGAGGTAGAAGCACCCACTCGCCAATCGGCCGTTTCCCTCGCTGGCGCTTCGGGCTTGTGAGAATTGCGGCTAGCCGTCCGCAAATTCAATTTTTGGGTTGACCGACCGGAGTTCGGCAAGCAGCGAATCGGAATCCGCGAAGGTACGGGGACCGAAGTTGACCACGCCCTGACGCGCTTTTAGATTCAGCCCGTGCCGGTCGCTTTTGACGGCTTGGATATCCTCCGGATTGATCCGCGTTCGCTGCAGCAGGAATCGGACTTCGATCGTCTGGTTCGCCCGCACATCGATGCGATAGGGGACATTAACCACCACGATCAGCGGCAAAAAGCACAGGATCAAGAGCAGAAAGACGGGGTGCGACGTGTAGAGCAATCCGCCGACGCCGATCGCTCCGATCATTGCCACGATCGCAAACAGCACGAGCAGCGCCTTCCTTGCCCCAATTCCATACGGGTAGTAGCTTCGCGGCGTCAGTTTGCCTGAAATCGCTTCAATCGGCACCGCATCAAACAGCGGCGGCGTGCGGAACAGCCACATGCAGAATTCGGCAATCGCCAGGAGGAGGGCACCGAACAAAAGCATCCCGCCCGTCCCCAGCCACATCGCGACCATATAGCGTCGGGCGGTGTCTGCCATCTGCGTCCCGCAACAGGCATCAACTAACAGAAACAAGAGGAAGACGAGAGTTTTTCCGGCGGCGACGACCACCCCCGGGGCCGAAGCGTAGGCGAGAACGATTAGCGCTCGCAGCGGGCCGTTCTGGTGATAATTCCGCACGCTCCAGATGAGGCCATCGAGCCACAGCCGCCGGCCAACCCGATTTATCCACGCTCTGACGCCCATCGATCGCGATGCTCCACGCACCATGATAACCACTGGGTTGTCTAATACCCCAGGAACTCAATCTTCGGGTTCACCGCCTGCAGCTCCGTCAGCAGCGTGTGCGAATCGGTGAACGTGCCAAGCATGACGTCGGCACCGCCGCGATGCCGCACGCGCAGGGCTCCGCCGCGGCCGGCCTCAATCCGCTCGATCTCTGCCGGCACGATTTGCGTCCGCCGGAGCAGGCTGACGACTTCCATGGTCTGGTCCGCTTTCACGTCGATGCGATAGGGTATCGGAAGCACGACGCACCAGATGCCGACTCCAAACAGCAGCAGGATCAGAAAGGCAGGGTGCCACGTGTGAAAAAAGACGTAGCCGCCGGCGGCTGTAAGGATCAGCGACACGATTGCCGCCAGCACGAGCATCGACGTCCGACCTCCACGTACGTGCAGGTCGTAGCTCCGGGGTGTCAGGCGCCCTTTCATCGCAGGTGCTTTCACGACTTGCGATTTTACCAGGACTTGCTTTACACCGCCTATCGCGCCCGGACGTACATCGCCTCCGTGTACTCCGACGTGCGATAGCCGGTCGAGCCGACGATCTGGGCCTCGACGAGACCCGCCGCCCGCAAACCTTCCAGGTAGGACCTACCTGGTATCGCGCCGCTGACTCACTGCGACCAGGCAAACTCCTCGTCGCGTACGTCCGCCGGCAGGTCCTTCACCAGGATCAGGTCCACCGCCTGGAAGCGACCGCCGGGCCTCAGCACCCGGGCCACTTCGCCGAATGCCGACGCCTTGCAGGGGGACAAGTTGAGGACGCCGTTGGAGATGACCATGTCGGCCCGGCCAGCTTCGACCGGGAGCGCCTCGGCACTCCCCTCCACGAACGTGACGTTGGTCAGGCCGCTGGCGGCCAGTCCCGCGCGGGCCACGGCCAGCATTTCCGGGCTCAGATCGACGCCGATCACCTGGCCGGCCGGCCCGGCGAGCTGGGCCGCGATGAGCGAGTCCATCCCGCATCCGCACCCCACATCGACGATCCGACAGCCCGCCTGCGGCTCGCCGAGCGAGAACGGATTGCCGACGCCGACGAAATGATCCATCACCTCGGTCGGGATGCGAGCGAGCAAGTTGGCGCGATAACCCAGATGCTCCGCGCTGGCGCGTCCGACGGGATACTTGAACTGCCCCTCCGGCCGCTGGGCCACTTGCGCATAGCGCCGGCGGAGGGAGTCGCGGATTTGGTCGGGGTTCATGGGAGGCTCCTGAAGTTATGCCCAAACCGAACCTGGGCACGAGACGATGAGCGACAGCCACTGCTTCAGGCGGGCTCCCAGGGCGTGCCATTGTGTTCCTGGCTCGTAGTATGTGCAAAAGGCATAAGCCTTCATCGCCAGGTAGAGCTCGGGATCCTGGCTCAAAAGCGAAAGTGGCCTGAGCGTTTGGAACGGGGATTCCTCGATTTGAGCACGAAGGTCAGGGTCCATGACATGTCATCCCTCACGACGGCACACGGAGTGTGCCTGCTACTTGCTATTGCTCCCCTTCTCCACCGTCTTGAACCGAAATAGCACCATGCTCCGCCCCTGAAGCTTGTACGGCACTTTGGGCTTGTGCGGCACGATTTCGATGTTGCCGTCGGACGTGTCAAACA
>Ga0075428_100007651_pt1 | contig 11976 bp, 15 predicted proteins | sample RhiMetdeltSRZDD2_FD_75291 | JGI IMG/M metagenome (GOLD analysis project Ga0075428, IMG submission 75291) | Populus rhizosphere microbial communities from Tennessee, USA - Rhizosphere MetaG P. deltoides SRZDD2 | ecosystem: Host-associated > Plants > Roots > Rhizosphere > Soil | place: USA...
AGACACCCCAACCGGGTCCAGTTCACCGAGCGCGCGAGCACAAGAGCCCGAGCCGACTCCACCAACGGCGCCGGAAGCCACGTCGCCAGAGGGTTCAGGCACCCCAACCGGGTCCAGTTCACCGAGCGTGCGAGCACAAGAGCCCGAGCCGACTCCACCAACGGCGCCGGAAGCCACGTCGCCAGAGGGTTCAGACACCCCAACCGGGTCCAGTTCACCGAGCGCGCGAGCACAAGAGCCCGAGCCGACTCCACCAACGGCGCCGGAAGCCACGTCGCCAGAGGGTTCAGACACGCCAACCGCGTCCAGTTCACCGAGCGCGCGAGCACAAGATGCAGCGCCCGAAGCGAATCCACCAAGCGTGCCACAAGAGTCGGCCGCCCCCACCATCCTAGTCGTGATTGATAAGCCCACCCAGGAGATGAAGGTCTTCATCGACGGCGTGGAGCGATACACCTGGGAAGTCTCGACTGGGTTACGAGGCTATGACACGCCGTCAGGCAAATACACGGCCCGGTCGATGAACGAAATTTGGTACAGCAAACAATGGGACGATGCGCCGATGCCGCATGCGATTTTCTTCACCAAAAAAGGACATGCCGTGCATGGGACTACCGAAACAAAACATCTTGGCAAGCCGGCCTCCCATGGCTGTGTACGGCTTGCGCCCGAGAACGCCCGCACCCTGTTTGCACTCGTCAAGGAAAAGGGCCTCGAGAACACCGAGATCGTGCTTAACGGAGACACGCCAAAGATCGAGGTGGCCAGTGCCGGACCGCGCAAACAGGAAGTCAGACAAGCCAAGAAGAGCAGCAAAATCTTGCAAAAGGCTAGATCACGCAAGCAGCAGATAAAGCCGTCGCGGGAGTTCGTCGATCGGAAGTTCGATCCACGCGAGTTCGAAAAGGCCCGCCGATTCGCGCGCAGAGATTGGGCTCGCGTTTACCTGTCTCCTCGAATGCCGCCGCCTCCAGGCTATTACCTGCGGCCTCCCGGTCGTAGGTTTTTCATTCCCGACTATTAATCTCAAATTCGCTGCATGAAGAACCATGCAACCACTGCAGCAATCACGATAAGCAATATGAGACTTAGCAAAACGAGCGACAGCGGGACACTCGGCGTGGTTATTGAATGAACCCGCACTAGCGAGGCCGGGAAAAATGGCGCCCGCTGTAGGGCTTTACTGCACCACCGCGATTATTGGCCCAAGACTCGGCCTGCGCTGCGGGTGCGGCGAGACAAAGTAGAACTGCGACGCAAAGCGTTACCGCGTCTGCCACCAGGATGCCGTTGGCTTTCTTACCAACCGCCCTGCAGCACAAGACCAACCTGCCCGCGTCCGGCCTGCACGACGTCAAAGTTCGTGTCGTGCCCAAACTGAAAGAGGCCGAATGCATTGTGCTCGCCATCCTGAGCAACTGTCGCAGCGTGGTCGTGGCCGCGCTGAACGATCACACCGTTATTGTCGATGCCTTTCTGGCTTAGGGCAGCCGCGTTGTCGCGGCCTTTCTGGTCGACATGGGCGTGATTCTTTCTGTTCTTCTTCTTTTTGTGCTTCTGCTCCTCAATCGCCGAATAGATCCGCAGCCCTTGTTGGATTAGATTCGCGCTTTCGCCGTGGGGCGTGAGCATCAAGGTGACGCTACCAGCAGAGGCCGGCATAGGCAGCTCAAGAGTGCAGACACCGAGCATGGCGGCCAAAATGACTGTGGTTATGGGCCGGGACATGTTTTCTTGCTCTACTTAGGCGCCGGTTTGTCGAGCGGATCGAGATGAGGCTGAACGGGGCTTGAGGCGACCGGCCCTTCGCCTGGCAGCGTGTTCTTTTCATCAAAGAGCTTCGCCTTTCGACGCTTCGGTGCCTCTGCGACACAGTCGGCAGCACCATCGTCCCACTGCACAGTCAGCCTTGCGACATAGCGGGTAATGCCGTTCGAGAGCGAGACGGTGCCGAGCGAAGCGGTCGAGCCGGATTCGACGATGAAGTCGCCACTCTGAACAATATCCGAGCTACCCCCAGCGCTCTGTTGCGAGACACGCAAGTCATAAGAGCCAGAGGCGGATCTGCGTGCGAACACGACGCCCTCCAGCACAATGCTCTCGCCATCGTCATCAATTCGAAGCTGGCAATGGGGGCGCAGGGGTGCGGTCTGTTCCTCTTGTGCCCCAGTGCCATTGCCGTTGACCGGGATACCCAATGCGGCCCAAGCCAAGCTCAAGGGAAGCAACGAAGCAGCGAGTGGTGTCAGGATGCTGGCCATGACGAAACCCTTCACGATTGTCAGTCCTGGACGATGACGGAGACGTTGCCCCTGCCGACCTGGGTCACATTAGCGCCGTTGCCGCGGCCGGCCTGGATCACGCCGATCGCATTGCCGTGGCCGTCCTGAGTGGTGATCGCGGTATGTCCAGCGCCGAATTGAGCAATGCCGACAATGTTGTGGCGACCGCGCTGATAGGTATCGGTAAAGTGGCCAAAACCGTCCTGACCAATGACCCCTCTGTTGTACTCACCCTCCTGAGAGTTGATCGAGCTATTGCCGCGACCATTTTGATAAATGGTCAGCCGATTGCGACGCCCATACTGGGAGCTACCGAACTCATTAGCGGCGCCGTACTGCTCAATTGATACGAAGGAATCGCCTGCATGGGCAGGGGCCAATCCAAAGCTTAGAGACAAGGCCGTGGCAGTTGCGATGAGGAACATCAGGAGTTTCATGTTGGTCTCCAGGTCAGTTTTTTAGATACCTTCCGTCGTGGAGACCGTTTTAGGAGTTCCGCTCTGAAGCCTAACTGAACAGGCCATTCATCCTGCGTTCATCCGGCGCATACCAAAGCCCGGAGATGCTGCTCGGGATTGGCCGCACCTGTGCATGGCACCTGAATTAGAGACGGAAGCTCTGAGCAACCAAAAGAAAGGCCGAAGACCTGGAACTAAGTTCCGCAGAGAGAAAGCCATGCCAAGCACTTTGATCACTGGTGCCAATCGCGGACTCGGACTCGAGTTCGCAAGACAATATTTGGCCGATGGCTGGCAGGTTTACGCGGCATCTCGTAAGCCACAGTCGGCTTCGGAGTTGCGCCGATTGGCGGGTGCGAGCGATGACAAACTGCAAATCCTGGCCCTGGATGTCACTGAGGCCGTGAGTGTTCAGGCGGCTGCCGCTAAGCTCGACGGGCAGGCTATTGACCTCCTCCTCAACAATGCTGGCGTCGGTGGACCTAGAGGCCAGACCGTCGGGAACATCGATTACGAGGCCTGGGCGAAGGTGCTCGACGTCAACACCATGGGGCCCCTGCGCGTTTCTGAAGCATTCGTTGACCACGTGGCACGAAGCGAACGCAAACTTATCGTCACCCTTACCAGCGGCATGGGATCGATTGCTGACAACACTTCAGGAGGCTCGATCGCCTATCGGAGCTCAAAAGCCGCGGTGAACATGGTAATGCGCAGTCTGGCGATCGATCTTGGTCCACTCGGCATCACTTGCGTCGTCGTCAATCCCGGCTGGGTGTTGACTGACATGGGCGGGCCGCACGCCAGCTTAACCACGGCCGAAAGCGTGGCGATGCTGAGATGTTTGATTGAGAGGCTAGGGCCAGCGCAGTCCGGTAAGTTCTTGAATTACGACGGTAGGGAATACGCTTGGTGAAACCGATGTTCTTCTGCGGCCCGGTGCCGCCGAGATTACGTCGCAGGGCCTGTCGCTTTGTGGTCATCCTTCGCAGTTAAACGCTCCAGAGTGCCCCAGAAATTGACATTTTCTATGACGATACTCGGCCCTTGAGGGGAATCTCATTCACTTTGCGCCTGCAATCGTGTGGCGCCGACTTGGGCAATGGAGGGCCGGCCCGCTTAAAGGACTTAAGCTTCGATTGAATGAGGGAACAGAAATGATGCTGAGACGCGCGGGTCTTGGCCTCCTCGTCGGAGCGATCTTGATGGCTCCTTCGGACGCTTCCGCCGCGCCCGCCCTTGTGTTCGAGCCCTATAACGGCACCGTCCTGTACGCCGAGGATCCCGATGCTCAATGGTTCCCGGCATCGCTGACCAAGCTAATGACAGCCTACGTCACCTTCCAGGCGCTTAAAGCCGGCACCGTCACGCCCGACACCAAGGTCATCTGCTCGCAAACCGCGGCGCGGCAGGCGCCTTCGAAGCTCGGACTTCCGGTCGGCGGCTCCGTCACGCTCGACGTCGCCCTCAAGGTCCTGATCGTGAAGTCCGCCAACGACGTCGCCGTCATGATCGCCGAGGCGGTCGCCGGCAGTCAGGACGCGTTCATCGCGCGCATGAACGAGGCGGCGCAGCATCTCGGCATGACCCGCACGCATTTCACCAATGTCAACGGCCTCCCTGACGAGCGCCAGGTCACCACGGCTCGTGACCTGGCCAAGCTCGCCCGCGCTATTATCGTCGAGTTTCCTGAACACGCCGACCTCTTCTCGTCGATCCAAGTGCAAGTGGGTAAGAAGACCATGCGCACCCATAATAGCCTCCTAGTCAGCTTCCCCGGGGCCGACGGCATGAAGACCGGTTTCATTTGCGAATCGGGGTTTAACGTCGTGGCGAGCGCCACTCGTGACGGCCGCAAGCTCGTCGCGGTCGTTCTCGGCGAGCCGTCAGTCGCATCGCGCAACGACCGCGCCACCGACCTCCTCGAGAAGGGCTTCAGGCGCTATTTCTGGAAATCGCTGTTCGGCTCGAGGCTCGATGGCCTCGCGATTCAAGCCTCGCTGAGCGACGGCCCGATGCACCTGCGCGACAGCGTGTGTGGAGGAGCCAGAGCCAAGTCGACGGTTAGACGATCGGTCAAGTCCAAATTGCACGGACTCGACGCCCAGGATAGCGGCGCTCCGGCGAGCGTCGTTAACGCTAGCGAGGCGAATTGAGCGCGCCGACAGTTTAGCGGTTTTCGGCGGTCCGTTACGTTCCTAAGCGACGACAGACTACTAGGACGCGCACACATAAATAGCGATGTCTAATAGCGATGTCTCCTTTACCGCAAAAAGCGGACGTGAGGCGAGCCCGCTCAAAGAGTCCGCTTTGTGCCAGTAGCAGACATCTGGGGATAGGAGGGTCGCAGAGGCTCCCTGTGGCGAGCATCTATCCCTAGGTCTGTTTCTGCCAAAAGCGACTTACTCGCTTTAACGACCAATCAAGATTGAAATAAGCGCGAGGAGGCTGGACGCCATCGCCGCTAGTGCTGAAAACCAGGCGGCTTGACTTGCTCTTTTCGCGGCTACTTCCGTTGACCGTGAGCGTTTCCAGTTCTGCGCCAGGAGCCAGTTCTTGGCATGCTGGTGCCATTCACTGCTTGTCTGGCTCCAAATTCCGCTTGACGCCAGGTTGAGCATCACTTGCTGCTCACCTACTCGCTCACAATCCCTCCAAACTTTCTCTTGCCGCATTCGCAATGCCTACCACTTACATAGCGTCAAGCCGCGCGAGATGATGGGTCCAAGATCGATGTTCGGATTGTTGCCCTTTTTCCAAAGGGCTTGGATCGGAGCATAACGGTTGGCCGCCATTCCGTTGACAGCATAGTCATCGCCTCGCGCGGTTAAGATAATTGCGCCCTTCCCCTCACAGCGAAGTCGAGCTCGGGCCACGGCAAATGGCCAGCGTTTGCCATACTCATCTTGGGTGATCTCGACGCCTTGGCGCGGCGGATCTGGGAACAGAACCAGACCAGACACAAACCCGAATAGAAGGCCCCCGATGGAAACCAATGTGACTGGAATGGCGCGCCGCATCTCGCCTCCATTCTCGCCGAACTCCTTTGCAAAAGATTAAAGCGACGCCGCCCAAAAACGGCTCAAAAGGCTACGGGGAATCGAACCCCGGTCCCCTCACAGCAATTTTTACTGGAGGGCCGGAGTGCTTAGAGCCATCCATGGCACGCGACACACGGAAAGCCGACATCAAGGCGAGCCTACGAGGCATCGCGCGGGCTCTGAATAGCTCCATGGATAATGTCTCCGAAGAACTGCTGCCCGAGAAACTAGCCACGCTCTCGGAGCGCCTAACAAAAGCAAGCCGTCCAGATGACTCCACTTTGGAACCAAGGATTGGGAGAGTTCAAATGTCTCAGAGGTCTGCGAAGAGCGCTGCTGAACTGGAAAGCATGCTTGTGGCCGAGTTGCGCGAGCATCCTGAGTGTGAAAGCGCTGCGGTTGTGATTATTGGGCCGACGGGTGCTGGGTGGGACGCCACCTTGGCCAGTACTGGCGCCACCCTAAACGTCGAGTGCCAAGAGAGACTCGCGGCAATCACTAACAGGCTTCGCCAACAGTTCGATTTAGGCGAATAGATGCGCACTGGCGAGCACATACACAGGACTCGCCTATGCTGGACGGTTTAGGGGCGTGATCGGTGCATCAAAAACGCCTTCGACCTCTCCGACTGGCACGCGATCGACAATTTCGCGCTTATCGAGAACTCACAGGAAGAAACCCAAGCCCTCAACGGCCAATGGCGACTCGTTCTTTGGCCTCCAAGGCTAAACCCAGATCCACGCTTCTGGGCGGGATCGGCACATGTGTTCGGAGACTAGCCGAGCGATGTAGAAGGAAATGATAATTCCTGCGCCCACGCCTGTCGTAATCGAAACCGTCCTGGCTGGTATCATGGATGGGACGAGTGCATTCGCCCAATGAGTGAAGTCCAACGAAGCGCGTCGCGGCAGCCGTGGGAGAAGGAGCCGCCGTTGTGGCCGAGATCCACAGCCTGCTAGCCGCAGAGTAAGCCGATCGTGGGCTTCCTATTCGTGGATCGTTTGCCAGTTTGCAGGTACTCGTCCGGCTGGTCCGGGCGTGGGCTGATCTAGCGGATGCGAGTGAGGAGGGGGAAGCGTTGGACCGGCAAAGAATTCACCGGAACGGTAGTCGTAAAACCAGCGCTCACCGGGCTCGAAACTTGTGATAATCGGATGATGGGTAGCGGCATTGTGCTTCGACGCGTGTTGGTGGGGCGAAGTATCGCAACAGCCAACATGACCACATTGGGCGCATCTGCGAAGATGCAACCACCAACCCCCCATTGCTAAACATTCGACGCAACCAGTGCCGCTAGGTTTGGCTGACAAGTCGATGCCGGCTATTTCAGATTTCATCAACTATTCCCAAGTGCGCTCTTTTCGCTCTTTAATCTACTTCAATTCGTCCCAATGTCGCGGCAAAGTTGGACATATCGGTCAAAGCGGGATTGGCTACCGCGAGTACAGCTGTCTTGTTAGGCGCCGGGAGTTACTCAAGAGAGTAACCGTTGGATGGTGTGATGGTCCTTCATGGCACACCCGCGGAACCACAACGAGTTCCAGCGCATCACACGATCGCTTATCGCCGAGTATTGGATCGGCGGAAGGCAACCAGCTCAACGCTCACTCAATTTTTCCCGATAACGTCACGATTGGCGGTAGACGGTACCCCCAGCCTCAACGAAGGCCGCCACGACGACTGACCCGAGCGCGCCGTGTCCCTCCTGTCACGATGACTCGCCGATCCGAATAATCCATTCACCGCTCCCACGATGATGCATGCGCCCAATGAACGCACACCAGGGGATCCTTTTGAGGCAAAAACTCACTAAGTAAGTCTCTTCTCTGCCGAGTTGCTTCGTGCATGAAAACGCAGACCGGGATGGTGTCTTATTCGAGTAACGAGGTGATGCAGTCGCGTCTGCCGCCCGGTCCGAAGGGCACAATCATCGGCGGAAATATTCGCCAACTCCGCGCCGGTCCTCTTGACTTTTTCCTTAGCACCGCTCGCGAGTACGGCCCTCTTGCGAGCTTCCGCATCGGACCAAAACGCGTCTTCTTGGCGAGCGGACCTGATCTCATTGATCAGGTGCTTGTGACCGATGCCAAGCATTACATCAAACACTTCGGAGCAAGAGCATTCAAACCTGTGCTTGGAAACGGGCTGGTTACAAGCGAGGGCGCGTTTTGGCTCCGACAGCGCAAGCTGATTCAGCCGGCATTTTCCAAGGAGCGCGTGCAGTCCTACTCGGCCGCAATGATCGAGCTGACCAATGAGATGCTCGATTCCTGGACCGAGGGGAAATCGGTTCAGATCGACCGCGAGTTTGAAGCCTTAACCAGCAAAATCGCACTTAAGACGTTGTTTGACCTCGATGACCCTGGCGATCGAGAACGGTTCAGCGACACTTTGAGGCTCGCGTTCGATCTAATGAATGAACGCCTTCGGCAGATGGTCAAAATCCCGCTTTGGGTGGCGACGCGGGCCAATCGGCGCCTGCAGCAAGCGGTGGCCGAGCTGAATCACACCGTGGAAGGCTTCATCGCCGCGGGACGATCTCGCAACCAAGCTGCCGACGACCTGCTTTCCCGGCTTCTGTTTGCCCAGGACGAAGATGGCACCCGCATGAGTGATAGACAGCTGCGAGATGAGGCCATGACGCTTTATCTCGCTGGGCATGAAACAACAGCCCTGACGCTGGCTTGGACTTGGTATCTGCTTTCACAACACCCTCATGTTGAAGACAAGCTGCTATCGGAATGGCAGCGCGTTCTCAGGGGTGCCACACCAACTACGCAGCACCTGTTGAAAATCACTTACACTTCTGCCGTCATCGCCGAGTCCATGCGCTTATTCCCACCTGTGTATGTGATTGGGCGAGAGGCCACGACCGACCTGGAGCTTGGCGGCTACCGCGTCAAGCGCGGGTATACGGTTTTAATGAGCCAATGGGTGAATCACCGCGACCCCAAGTATTTTCCTGACCCGGAGGCATTTCGTCCCGAACGCTGGCAGCACGGGCTCGCAAAGCGCCTGCCAAAATTTGCGTATTATCCGTTCGGTGGCGGCCAACGGCTTTGTGTCGGCAATGCCTTCGCGTTGACGGAAGCAGCGATCATTTTAGCTGCCGTGGGGCAGCGATATCGGTTTACTTTGGATCCTGACGCGGTAATCGGCATCAAGCCTCAAATCACATTGCTGCCTGCGAACGGCATTCCTGCCACATTGCGACTCCGGTGAGCCCAACACAAATCGGTGTAGGGCCAAAACATCCCGCTATGGGGTCGACCTTTACTACCTGTTCAGCGAACTTGAATGTGGCGTAGGGCCAACGCATATCCGTTGTCTGCAGCCCCCCATAGGGTTCAGCGGGATCGCCATTAGTGCTTCGTAGTTGGTATCGCGTCGCGATCCTGTTCTCCTCAGGCCCGGCGCTCTCTGATTGTGAAGGTGTTCGGATGAGGGTGCCGGGCCACTAAAAGGAGCTCGGGCAGGCATGACCTCAAGCAGCGATGACCTTGAAAAGGCGCTTCAGCAAAACCTGAAGTTAAGACGCGAACTTGGGACCGAGATCGCCAAGGCGAGCAACAGCAGCGCAAAACAGATGGCAGAGGCGCCCGCAACTCCACGCAATCAGCCGCCCAAACTCACAACCAGTGAGGCCCGCCAGGGAACTGGACCGCGTGCCATGTTCTGGGTGTTGATCGGCTCTCTCACCCTAGCAGTGATCGCTGGCCTTGCACTGGGCCTCGCCTTCGGTTGGATCCCACTTCCGTGGAACGTCACGCCCTAAATTGACGGCATCAGCCGCTCATTTTGTTTACGTCCAGCGTGCCCGCTCGACGGTGTATTAGGAGAACAATCTCCATGTTGCGCGCGGCCATAATTGCGATGAGCCTCTTAGTCTCACTGCCTTTGTTCGGGGCCGAGATGAGATTTAAAACAATGAGGCTGCCACCAAACGTTCACGTCCAGATCGAGGGCTCTGCTGCCAGAGTAGGCAGTGAACAGTTAGGGATCGAAACAATCTGGAACTGCTCGTGCACTGGCGAGGGCAGCTGCACCATTCAGAACAACGCAGGGGTTCTCGCCTGCTACAAGGGTACCGCGGACACCTGTGAAGCTGACTGCTTCCTTTCCTTTGGCCTGGGCGGCCTGTTTGGCTCCCCTGGCCAATGAAGGCGCTCGTAAACACGCCGCAAGAAGCCCATCATCGTGCGCTAGACTCCAAGCTAGCCAGCTCTCGAAGACACTTCCCTGAGCTGGTTAGGCTCGGTGCCTCTCCCTGCAAGATCCTGACTGAGGTGCCGGGCCGCCAACTAGCACCCCAACATCTTCTCAAGAACGATTTGTTCGAAGCTCTCAGGCGCGCTTCTGGTTGGCCCCGAAGAGATTTAACTGCTGCTTCGGTCTTTGTGGTTTTCGGAGAACTCGACTTCGTCCAGTTGCTTTGCCTGTCACAAGCCAGTCGATTGGAACTTGGCAAAGAACGCAAAAGCGCTCGATCAGGTGCATGGGCATAAGCGTCGGCGGCTCTTTGCCTCGTCCACGCTCATAGTTGTTGTAGGTACTTGCGTCCACGCCGAGGAGCATAGCGACAGCACGTTGAGTGTAGCCCGCATCGGTCCTCGCCTGCCTCACCCGTGCGACGAATGCATCCCGATATTCCCGCGGTATTGTCGAGGACATCTTGTAGCTCAAGGTCTCCTGGACCACTGTACGATCATACTCTCTCGCTATCGGACTTATCGGACCATCTTCATTGAAGGGGCGCTGCAGGTTGATAATGCGAAGGCAGGATCTGCTCCCCCCGCCTAAAGATCTGCGCTTGCCCTGGCGCGGACAGCGCTTACGCCACCAGGCGAAGCTCAGTGTATGCAGCTAAGCACCACGCGGGTGCTCGCCCCCATCTCACGAAGGGCCGGGCCGTCAAGCAGCGGAAAAGATTGAGATCCGCGCTCATGCCCCCTGCGCCAACGGACTTTGGCCCTCACTTTGACTTCCCGCCGGCATCGCTAAATAACGGGCCCACTCATGCTCCCTATCCAGGTTGGTGAGCGTTAGGAAGCTGTAAAAAGCTAGAGTGGACTCGAGGACCTCCTCGCCTCAGCGGTGGCTAAAGACATGCGCCACATAGAACTTAGCTCCCCGCGTATCTCGCATCTTTCCTGGGGCCACATAGAGGTCGAGGGATGTCCTCCTTTTAAGGACGCCAAGATCTTTCCCGGTGGCGCACGGGAGTGGGACTGGCGTGAGACGGGCACCCGCCACGTGCCTGGCATTCAACCCGCCGACGTTCGAGAATTGATTGAGCACGAGGCAAAAGCCGTGGTGCTCTCAATAGGAATCTGGCAGCGGCTGAAAGTCTGTCCCGAAACCTTGGAGCTTTTGGCCGAGAACGACATTCAGGTTGAAGTCCTGCAGACTGAAACGCGGTGAAGCGGTTCAACTTGCTCCGTGAAAAGATGCGGTCGGCGGGCTGTTCCATAAGCCTCGCAAACGTCAGGGGTGAAGATAATGGAGGCAGCTTCCTGCCGAAACTAAACTGACTTACCTCGATTTTCATGGAGGGCACGGAGAGCCCGCAGACTGGCCCTCTCGACAGCAGGTATCCAATCGAGGATGATCGCGTGTCGCCTCAGAACGCGCCGTTCAGTGCCTTCCGGCGCTTGAAGTCGACGGCCAGACACTTGCTCAGTCTAATGCCATCAATTGTCTTCTTTTCTCGTCACGAATGACGTCGGCCGAAGCCCTTAACCAGCGCTTTGCCCAAAGGGGTTGCAGAAAGATACTTTCTCCCGAGGGCTCACAGGAGGCTAGTATGGCGAGTGTGACAAAAGCGGAACCGCTCGAGACAGCATCAATGAAGTTGGCGGAGGTTGTTCAGCTGTTGATGGAGGCGGGTGAGAAGCGGCTGGCTCGCGAAGCAGAAGAACTGGTGCAGCAGGTGGAGGCCAGCGCGCTGACTTCTCAAATCACCATCTCCACATCGCATTAAGCGGCGCGCTGGCGCCAAAGTCTCGTCTGCAATTCCAGATGGCATGTCGACCAAAACGCGCCTAGAGCCGCAACCTCCCGATCTGCAGCCTCCCTGGCGAACCGCCGCGCGCGTCGAACTGCAGCTTGAGGCCCGCGCCTTTGCCCAGGATATCGTGCTCCCAATTGCCGACGAGCTTGATCCCAAGAAGGGGGAGATGCCGCGGAGTCTTATCGATC
>Ga0075428_100007652_pt1 | contig 11975 bp, 9 predicted proteins | sample RhiMetdeltSRZDD2_FD_75291 | JGI IMG/M metagenome (GOLD analysis project Ga0075428, IMG submission 75291) | Populus rhizosphere microbial communities from Tennessee, USA - Rhizosphere MetaG P. deltoides SRZDD2 | ecosystem: Host-associated > Plants > Roots > Rhizosphere > Soil | place: USA...
CTGCCGTCCATTATCGCTGAAACTGAGCGGTTCTCTGCGTCCGACCATCCGAACTAGTGGTCGGTTGCAGCTCAAATGTAGCTATCACGCTCCGCGTGATGAGCCCGGGCGGGCGCGTCCGCGGGCGTGTTTCGAGTCCCCGGGGGATGCCACCGAGGGCTCATCACGCGGAGCGTGATGGCTACATTCGAGCTGCAACCGACCACTAGTTCGGATGGTCGGACGCAGAGAACCGCTCAGTTTCAGCGATAATGGACGGCAGCGGACACCTCCGGACTGGCCTTCGCCATCCTCACACGGTGGAAGTCACTGGTTCGTATCCAGTAGCGCCCACTCAACACAAAGGCCACAGCCCTCCAGGGCTGTGGCCTTTTGGTGTTTTCGAACTCCCTCCACCCGCCTTGGCCATTTCGAGCAGCCCCTCGACGCGAGTCCGGAGAACCTGGCACACTCAGGGTCGGTGGACGTGGTCCCGGACGGGGCTGCGCGATCTCTCCTCGAACGCTTCGATTTGAGTTTGCGCTCGGACCCCGTCGCGCCTCGCGGTCGATGTCCCTCGTGCGCAATTCGGGGACGAATCGCGCAAACAATTCCCGCCAATTGACTCATTCTCTTTCGATCCGAGTTCGCTGGAGTCGCCCGGGGCCGCGAAGCAGTTCTGGCACGGTGAATGCACTGCACCTCTGCGGCAACATCGTCAACCACCCGCCGACAACCAGGTGACGTTTGACTGAGAATCAGGACATTCCGTTACGGGTACTCGTCGTGGACGACAACCAAGACGCAGCACTCACGCTTGCCGAGGTCTTGAGAGCGGCCGGCTACCAGGTCGAGACGTGTTTCGACGCCCGCGCCGCGGTGACGACGGCCAAACACTTCAATCCGGATGCCTGTGTGCTCGATATCAATATGCCCGGGATGAACGGGTACGAGCTGGCCCACTGTCTTCGGGGAGACAATCAGAAGTCGCCGCGGGTCCTCGTGACTGTCACCGCCTGCGAGGGCCACGCCCATCTCACGCGCGCCGCCGATTCGGGGTTTGATTTGCACTTTACCAAGCCGGCTGACCCCAACGAGTTAATAGATCAATTGGGTGATTGCTTGCGCAACCGGAAGTGATCACTGCCGCGAACCGGGAACGCGGGTCCTTGTTCATTGCACGGACGACAATCGTGACGCGAGCCCAGAGCAACCATTCGAAGAGGCTGAAGGACCAGATCGCGGCCGCCGAGAAGACGTTGCTTGCGCTGGAATCGCTGCTCGCGCAGACCGAGGAGAAGATTGCCATCACGCGCAAGCTGATTGCCGAACTGGTCGCGGCTCAGGATGGCCGGCCGAAATCCGGCACCAAGCGAGTGCGAAAGAGGTAGGCGTTGTTCACAATGCCTGTGGGATCGGTCCACGAACGGGTAGGCGACCGTTCGGGATCCGACCCCACAGGGTGGGCGATGGGCGATTGGGCCTGTGCTAGCGGCGGTGTGGGCCATCATCGTCGAGGATGGTGCCCCAACCGTTCGAGTTTGAAATGAAGGCGTTCGTACTCGGGGCGCTCAGTTCGACGTAGAAGGACTCATTCGATTCCTTCTTCTTGTCACCCTTGATCTGGACGGTGAACGTCTTCGTGGTCTGCCCGGCGGCGAAGGTCAGCATCCCGGAGGTGGCCACGTAGTCGGTCCCCGCCGTCGCCGAGTAGTCGTGCGTGGCGTAGTTGACCGTCACCGGCTGGTCGTACGCGACCGACAAGGTGACCGTGAAGGTGAGCAGCTTCGTCCCGTTGTTTCCCTCCTTGATCGCGGCCGGAGAGTTGATGCTGATCTTCGGCTCGTCGTCCTGGATATATCCGTAGCCACTCCCGCTTGTGATGTCAGCACCGGTCGGGTTGGACAGGTTTACGTAGAGGTACTCGTCCCACTCCCCGACCCGGTCGCCCTTGATCGGCACGTCGATTGTCCCAGTGGTGTTTCCGGGGTTGATCGTCACGGTCCCGGACGTGGCCGTGTAGTCGCCGCCGGCAACTGTGGCGCTCCCGTCCGCGGTGCTGAAATCCACGGTCACGGGCAGGTCGGACGGGTTGGACAGGGTCACCGTGAACCTCATATTGGTCGTGCCCGTGTGCCCTTCCTTCACGGACAGGCCGCTATTGATGCTGATGGTGGGCTCGTCATCCACGATCGAACCCAGGGCCTGGGTGTAACCCATGCGGGCCGCGTCCGAGCTGGTCAGCCCGACCCAGAACAATTCGTCGGGCTCTCCGGTCCGATCCCCGTTGACCAGGATGGTGATGTACTTGGTCTGTTCGTGGGCCGCGAAGGTCAGCGTGTCCGTTCTGGCCACGTAATCGACCCCCGCCGTGGCTGCTGGCCCGTACCAATATTCCTCGTCGGGCGTCAGGTCGCGGGTGGCGAAATCGACGGACACGGGCGAGTCGTAGTCGGCAGACAGTGTCACTTCGAAGTTGAAGGCGGTCGTACCGGTATTCCCCTCGTTGCCGCTCAACCAGCTGGTGATGTTCACGGTGGGCTCGTCGTCCCGGATGGTACCCCAGCCCAAGGGATCGGAGACGAACGCGTTCGTCGGGGCGCTCAGTCGGATGGAGAACGCCTCATCCCACTCCGGTTTCCGATCGCCGAACACGGTGATCGGGATCGTCTTGGTCAGATCGCCCGGGGCAAAGGTGAGGTCGCCAGAGACCGCGGCGTAGTCCCCGTCGGTCGCCGTGGCGCTGCTGTCTGCGGTCGAATAGTGGACCGTCACGGGCAGGTTGTAAGCCGCGGACAGGCTGACCGTGAAGTTGGCCGTGATCGACCCGCTGTTCCCTTCGGTGACCGACGCGTCGGTGATCGACAGGGTCGGGGCATCGAGCGGCGGCCACGTGATGTCGTTGGTAAACACGGACGCACTGTTTCCCGAGTCGTTGCTCGCGGCCGCGTCCTGCCACCCGTCGCCATTGAAGTCGCCGACGGCCACTCCCGAGAGGTACGCATCTGATTCCGACGGCAAGCCCGGTGAGAAGACACCGTTTCCGAGGCCGAGGAGCACAGTCACGCCGTTTCCGGAGCCGGTCGAAACGGCAATATCGACCTTGCCGTCACCGCCGGCGGCGTTGAAGTCGCCCAGGGCGACCGCGACCGGGTTCACGCCGGCTGCATAGTACTGGGTGGCCGCGAAGCCGCCGAGTCCGTCGCCGAGAAGCACACTAACGTTGTCCCCCCATCGGTTCGCGGTCACGATATCGGCCTTGCCATCGCCACTGATGTCGGCCGCCGCCACCGACCCGTCGCCCCAGCCCCCGTTGTAGTAGCTCGCACCCTGGAGCGTCCCGGTTGTACTGGCAATCGCCACGGCGACCGACCCGTAGTCGAGGTTGCCGGTCGCGAAGTCGTCCCGCCCGTCGCCGTTGAAGTCCTCGGCCGCCGCACCAGAGTGGAATCCGGTGCCGAGGTACGTCGCGGAGGGGGGAGCGAACGACCCGGCGCCGTTGCCGATGAGCACGCTGGCCCGGCCGTCGTACCAGCCGGGGTAGTAGCCGTAATAGCCCCACCACCCCGGATTCCAGGTGTTCGACGTGACCCCCAGGTCGATCTTGCCGTCGCCGTTGAAATCTCCCGTCGCAACCGAGGACGGGCTGTCGCCGACGCTGATGTTGACCGGCGCCTGGAACGTACCGTTGCCATTTCCAATGAGGACGCTGACGTCCCCGCCGTTGGCGGTCGCCACGTCCATCTTGCCGTCGCCGTTGAAGTCGCCGACCGCGATCGAGCCGGGGTTGGTTCCGGTGGCCGAGTTGATCGGCGCTTGGAACGTACCGTCGCCATTCCCGATCAGGACGCTGACGGAACTGTCGGACCAGTTGGCCACGACCATGTCGGGGACCGTGCCGCTATTGAAGTTGCCGACGGCGACGGCCGCCGGATTCGTTGCAGCCGGCCAATTCACAGGAGCCAGGAAGCTGGGGAGGCTGCGATCTTCCAGAAGGCCGAGCGCCAATTGGGGTCGGCGCGGCCGGCCGGCGCGCCGTGAACCGGCCGGGCCGACTTGCGAGCGGAGGGTATATCGGCCGGTCGGGTGCGTCTGCGAGCGCGAGCGAGTTTTTGCCACGGAAATGTCTCCCCTTGTGCGTCGGTCTGCAGTACAATCTCGCCAACATCTCCCTCAGGCGCGCAGACCGGGCGCCGGGGCGGTGCCGGGCCGGTGGGGGGCTTGCTTGGCGGTAAGGACTCCACCGGCCGCTTTGTTAGCTGCCAAGCAATTCTGTGTTCGCCTTTCCCAGCTGCCCCTGATCCAGCAAGTCATCGAGTCCCGGGGCTGACTGCTCCAGAAAGTCAGCGGCCCGAAAGTGGGCCGCAACCAGATGTTCCACCCGCGTACGCAAGCCGTCATCGGCCCCGCAGGCCCGGGCAATGAACGAGCGACGGTCCTGTGCCCTCGACAACTCGATCGCCGCAGCGAATATCGCGTCCAGACGGGAAGACTCGGTCACTACACTCTCCGTGCTGAACGGGCCGCGAGTGAGCCGGGACCGGTCGGCTACTGCACAGTGCGAGTTTCCGACCAGGATTGGCGCACGAAAAATTGGAAAAATCTACTCAGACAGCCGGTGGTCCGAAAGCGCGTCGAACAGCCACGCCTTGGCGACAGTCCAGTCGCGCTTGGCCTTGGCCACGGAAATCCCGAGGCAGGCGGCTGCCTCTTCCAGGGTGAGTCCGGCAAAATAACGGAGTTTAACCAGGTCAGCCTTGGCGGGTTGTTCGCGGGCCAGCGCCGTGAGCGCCTCGTCCAGCGCCAGGAGATCAACCGAGACCTCCTTGGACTTTGGGGCGGTCAATTCGTCGAGGTCGGCGCGCCGGCGGTCGCCACCGTGCTTCGGGCGCTGTTTCTTGCGGGCCCGGTCAATCAAGATGCGGCGCATGGCCTCGGCCGCGGCGCCGAAGAAATGAGCGCGGCTCTTCCACTGGTCTTCGGCGTCCTCATCCACCAACCGAAGGTAGGCTTCGTGAACGAGGGCGGTGCCGTCGAGGGTCTGTCCGGGCTTTTCCGCGGCGAGGCGGGCCTTGGCGAGTTTTCGCAATTCGTTGTATACGAGCGGAAGGAGTTCGGCGGCTGCTTTTGGGTCGCCGGACTTGATGGCCGTCAAGATTTTCGTGACATCCGCCATGCGGTCGAGCATACGACACCGCGCGGCGGCCTGCGAATAGAAACCGGGCACCGGTTTCCTGCACAAGGCGAGCGTCGAGGCGTAAGCCCGACGTGTTGGCCGTACCATGGCGAACACGTCGGACTTACGCGTCGACGCTCGCAGCTGGGTTTGTCGTCGGCGCATCCGCCACCAGGCTCACGGTTTCCCTGGTTGCCGCATCTTCGCGAGGCGAGCGCCGTTGGCGAATCGCTTTCTCCTCGACGCGCGCAAACGGCCGCCGGCCGCGCGTCCTCTGCACGTACGAGAGAGGCAATGAGGAAGCCACTATCTTCCCCCGTGCGTCACAACGCGGCCGTTGTAAAAAGTTCACGGCCGCTCGATAGACAGACGTTAACCAACGGGTTAGACTGACCCGGGGTGAAGAGCGATCTGGGCCATCCCCCTCAGCCGATTGGAACCGGCGGGCCGGATCGACCTCTCGATGCGAGGAGGCATACCATGAGCGACGAAATCTTTCGTTCACTCAGTTGGGTCGCCCTGGCCGTCGGGATCGTCGCGGTGTTCATGATTCTGGAGCTGCTGTTGCGGACGCTGACCAATCGCTACGGCACGTCGCAGGACAACTATCCCCACCGCGTCGGGAGCCAGCTTCCGCGAGTCCCCCAGTGACGGAATTGAAACCGTACGACACCCACACCGGCGACCTGGTCGCCGGTTTTTTTGCGCTCCGGTCTGTTGCCGGCCCATCGCGTGGTGATAAGGTGGCGTAGTGGTCCGCTGCACGACGGCCAAGACTACTTCCCTCGCTGACGCGTCGGGTTAGTGGAGATGACTGGGCCAGCCGCAATGAACTGTGGTGATGAAGTGGCGTAGTTCTCGGCTGCCCGGCGGAAAACGCCCTACCAACCCGACGCGTCAGCGAGGGAGACCTCGCTGACGCGTCGGGTTGGTGGAGACATCTAGCCCGCCGCAACGAATTAATTCGGACTAAGGAGAGTGTTTGCACGTCTGGTGACGGCCCTGGTCTTCAAAACCAGCGGGGGGTTTGAACAAAGCTCTCAGTGGGTTCGATTCCCATACACTCTCGTTCCTTTCCAACGCTGGCACGCCGGTTGCATTCTTCACTCCGATCGGAATCCACACAACCGAGGGCTCGCTGCCCTCGTTACCGATAATCGGAGTGACCACCCATGTTGAAGCAACGAATCCAACGCGTCGCGAACCTTCGGTGGGGGCTGATCGCCCTGCTTTTGGGATTGCCGCTCCCGATCGTGCTGATTGCCTTCCTCTTTTTCGGCGGCTGCCGCTAGGCAGCTTGCCTTCCACGCAGGGCCACCGCTGTCGGCGGCCCTGCAATTTTTCTAGCCATGTCCGCCCCCTCCGCTGACCTGAGCACTCCGCTGCCGCACCTGCACCCGGTGACCGGCACCAGGGCGCTTGTGATTTTGAATCGCAAAGCGCGGCACGGTCGATCGGATCTGTCCGCGGCGTTGCGACGCCTCGAGCGGGCCGGCTTTGAATTGATCGAGGAGCGCATCGACCGCCCGCAATTACTCGCCCCGGCCATCCGGCGGGCCCGCGGTTACGTGCACGCGGTTATTCTCGGCGGCGGGGACGGTACCCTGACCATGGCCGCCGACGGACTGGTCGACGCTCAGTTGCCGGTCGGGATTCTCCCACTTGGAACTGCCAACGACCTGGCACGGACACTCGGCCTGCCGTTGGACCCGCTCGCGGCTGCGGAGGTGATCGCTCGCGGGCAATTGAAGCGCATCGACCTCGGCTGGGTCAACGGGACGCATTTTTTCAACGTGGCGACCGTGGGCCTGGGCACAGGCGTGGCCCGGCGATTGAACCGCGAACGGAAAAGCCGTTGGGGAATCCTGGCATACCTGTTTGCCGCGGCGCGGGTCATGATCCATGCGCGGCCGTTCGCAGCGGACATCCGGTCCGAATCGGAAACCGTCCGCGTCCGCACCGCCCAGGTCACCGTCGGCAATGGCCGGCACTACGGCGGCGGGATGACGATCGACGAATCCGCGACCATCGACGACGGGGTGCTGAACCTCGTCAGCCTGGAAGTGGAGCACTGGTGGCAACTGATCCCGCTGCTACCGGCGCTGCGGCGGGGAACATTGAGCGGCACCGCGCACGTGCGCACGATGCGCGGCCGCGAATTCGAAATCCAGCCGGTGAAGAAGAAGCGGCGGATCAAGGTGACGGCCGACGGCGAGATTTCGGGCCGCACCCCGGCCAGCTTCCGGGTCGTCCCGCAGGCCCTGTCCGTTTTTGTCCCGCCGGCGGAAGCCCCGATCGCATGAGCGGTCGGTGATGCCCATCACGGCCCACGCGGAGGCATACGATGGCTGATCCACTCATTCATGGCGACGTCTACGATCCGACGATGGATCCGAAGCACCGTCCGCCGACCGAGCCTCCCGTGGAGGACCCGGACGCGGCGCGGCCGCGCGATCCGAATGATCCGACACTCAAGCCCGGCGAAGAGTGCCCATTGCCGCCGGAGGACAAAGCCGACCCCGACCATTAGCCCGATTCACAACTCCGCCTTCCCGAGCCCGGTGTTCGCCGGTCCGTGGATGACCTCGCCGCTGGGTTTGAATCGCGAGCCGTGGCATGGGCAGTCCCAGGTCTGCTCGGCCGGGTTCCAGCGGACGATCCCGCCCAGGTGCGGACATACCGCCGACCGGATGAATAATGACCCGCCGTCGTCTCGGAAGACCGCCAGCTTCGTCAGCCCGCGGCGGACGATCGCCCCCTGCCCTGGCTTTACGTCCTCGATCGACTTGACGTCGCCGCTGGTGAGCCAGTCGAGATACGGCAGGGCCATGTTCGCCCCTTCGCTGACGTAATCCCCGGTCGCCCGGATGGGCAATCGCGACGGATCATAGAGTTCAGCCCACGGGCTCGCGCGGTCGTGGATCAGGTCGTTGAGAAGGATGCCGGCGATCGTCCCGTGCGTCATGCCCATTCCGGAGTCGCCGGTGACGAGGTAGACATTCTTCTCGCCGGTCACATCCGCGCCGATATAAGCCAGCCCGTCGAGCGTCTCCATCACCATCCCGGACCATCGGTGCGTGGCGCCACCAAACTGCGGAAACCTCTCGCGCGTCCAGATCTCCAGGTCGTTCCACCGTCCACTCGGGTCGGGGTCCTGACCGGTCCGGTGGTCGTCGCCCCCGACCAGCAACAGGTCCGTGCGTGTATCCGCGTCTCCGCGGTCACGTGCGGTAACTAACCGGATGTAGTGGTAGGCATCGAGCGTGTCCCAGAAGAGCCCATCAGGCACCGCCCCGTGCGGGACCGGCCCGGCGATGGCGTAGGTCGAGTAGGGCGCCACCTTGGTGTGCATCGCCACGCGGGTGTGAACCGGCGTATTGGTCGCGACGACCACTGCATTCGCCTTGATGGTGGCCCCGCGGTCGGTCTTCACCTCGGCTGGGTTGCCGCCGTTGACCTCCGCGGCACGCGTGCGGCCGTAAAACGTCACGCCCCGGCGAGACGCGGCCGCCCACAACCCGGCCATGTATCGCGACGGCTCGAATGTTCCCTGGTCCAGGAAGCGCAAGCACGGCCCCGCGCCGAGGGAGTGGATCGGGACGTCCTGTAGCATCTCGACGGCGCACCCGGCCGCCTTCGCCGCCTCGTACTCTTTGCGGATGACCTTCTCGTCGCCCGGGGCGGGGAACAGGTGCCCGGCAAGCCGGCGGAACCCGCAATCGATTTTCTCGAGCTGGCAGATGGCTTCGATGCGGTTGATGGCGGCCGCGTGGCTTTCGAAGGCCAGGCGCGCCATCTTCTCCCCCCGAATGCGAGCGACTTCGAAAAACCGGTCGTCGATGGCACTCGCGAGGTGCGCGGTAGTGAACCGGGTCTCGCCCCCGCCGGGCGACTCATTGGCGTCGATAACGGTCACTTGGCGGCCGGTCTCGGCGAGCAAGTACGCGGTTGTCAGCCCGGCGATACCCGCCCCGACGACGCAAACGTCGGCGGTGATGTCGCCGGTCAGCGGCGGACCTTTGAAGTCACTCAGGGTGTCTTTCCAGGCCGGGTCGGTGGAATGTTGGGACATGGCCGGGCTCCAGAGTCGGCGCCCCGGCGACTACACCCGCGTGCCCTCCAGGAGGGCCACCGGGAAATGGTCGAGGACACGGGCCACCGGCAGGTCGCGTTGGGGCGTGGGGTCAAACGTCTCGTCCGTCAGCCGGTTTGTCCAGCGGACCCGAGAAAAGGTGTCGGGCAACAAAAGGGCGGTCGCTCCCCAGACGTCTTCGCCGACGGGCGGACTCCCCGGTATGAGGACGAGGGACGCCATCAACCGTGGCACCACGGCGAGCGCACAGGACGTACCCCATACTCTTGCGAAGCAAAAGGCATGCCCTGCCCTGGGTCCCACCGCATCGACCGGAGCGTAGCTCCCGTGAGTGAATAGCTCGTTTCGCTCGCGGCGGAACCGGAGTGCTTGGGCCAAGACGTACAACTTGATTCGCCCGTCGGTCATTCGTCCCATCAGGTCTCGGCAAAGCCTGGATCGGTCTTGTTCTCCGTCCAGTTCGGCGAGCAGCTGGATGCGCCGCTCATAATCCACCGGCCGGCGGTTATCCGGGTCCACGAGGCTGTAGTCCCACAGCTCCGTTCCCTGATAGGTGTCGGGCACTCCGGGGGCGGTGACTTTGAGAAGCGTTTGCGACAGCGACGTGAACATCCCCACCTGCGAGACCGCCTTCTGAAATGGCTCGAAGTCGCGCAGGAACGCGCCCGATCGCTCCGGATCAAGAATGCGGGCGACGAACTCGCCAACCGCCGCGTCGTACTCCGGGTTCGGGTTGATCCAGCTCGAATGCAGCTTGGCCTCGTGCAGAGCTTTGTTCATGTACGCCTGAATCCGACCGACAAACGCGGCCCGGTTCTCCGTGTTCAGTCCTTCCAGCAGCCACGTGCCGATCAATGTCTGGTAGAGGAAGTACTCCTCGTTCGCGTCCGGGGCAAATTCGCCGTCGCCGACGTCGGTCTTGTGCGCGCGATTAAACTCCATCCACCGGCCGACGTGGGCAGCCCAGGAGTCGGGCATTTCGCTCAGAGCATCGATTCGCGCACGCACGTCTTCGGAGCGCTTGGTGTCGTGGGTGGTCAGCGGCGAGAGCGCACCCGGGTGCTCTTCGGCACGGCTCTGGAGGAACCGGTGGACGTCGGCCGGTGACCGGCCGAACCGGCTTGGTTCGCCACCGACTTCGTTGAGCGAGATGAGCCGAGTGTACAGGTAGAGGGCCGTGTCCTCGAAGCCCTTCGCCATGGCCGGGGCGGTGACTTGCTGGAACTTCCCGGTGAATCGCCGCTGCGCCGATCGGTACTCGGGCGTCGCCGGCTCCGACGGGGGGTCCTTCAGCAAGAGCGTGTCGCGAATGAAATCGAAGATGGCCCGGCCTAACAGCGGGTTTCGGGCTTTGGCCCGCGCCACGGCACGCAGGATGACCAGGCGGTCCCGGTCGCCGACGCCGCCGTTGACGTACGAGCGATACACGGGGAAGCAAGCGATCACTTCGCGGAGCGCGTGCCGCAGGCCGTTCAACGTGAAGTCGCGGCTCCAGCGCTGTTCCTGCGCCAGCCGGTCGAGCTGGTGAGCCAGCATGTGCAGCTCGCTGGCCAGCGAGGCCTGCAGCAGGTGGAACTTGCACAGATAGACCAGGTCGTCGAAACGCTTATCGACCCCGGTGAGATCGCGATACACGCGGGATATGTCCCGTTCTCGAGCCGGGTCCACGAACAAGCCGTTGATCACGTTGACGACTTCGTACCCGGTTGTCCCGGCCGTCGCCCAGTCGGCCGGGAGTGGTTCCCCTTCTCCCAGGATTTTCTCGACGACCACGTAGAGCGGCGTGGCCGGATGGGCGGAGAACCGCTCCCGCAGCGGGCCTTCCGCGGCCGGCCAACTGAGATCGAGGTAATCGTCTGGTCGAGTCGCCAACAGGTGTCGCGCCGCGGCCAGTCGGGTATAGACTTGGAGCCGGTCGAGGTATTGCTTGGGATCGAACAGCCCGTCGGGATGGTCGATGCGGAGCCCGTCGACCTGGCCGGCCGCGATCGAGTCGAAGATCTTGCGGTGAATCGCCGCGAACACCTCCTCACGCTCGGTGCTGAGCGCGGCCAGGTCGTTGACGTCAAAGAACCGCCGGTAATTGATCTCGTCGGACGCCACACGCCAGAAGCTCGGCCGGTAGGCCTGCGCCTCGAGCAGTTCTTCGAGGGCCGCAAAGCTCGCCGGGTCGCCGACGGTCCCCGACACCCGATCCGCGGTCTCGCGATTGTGCCGGGCGATCGACTCGTTGCGCCCCGCCAGGTCCGCCAGCCGCCGCTTGATAACCCGCGACTCCGTCCATCCCTCGGTCGCGCGGTCCACGTCCATCCGTGACGGGAGGTGCCTCACGGCCGTGAGGATGCTCTGGAGTTCCGCGACGTCCGGGTTGTCGCCGCCCAACTCCTCGCGGGCGGCGTGGAGCGCTGGTCCGAGGAGAGTACCGTAGGTCCGCGGATCGATCGGCAGACGCATTTCGCCGTATTTGATCAGGAACGCCGCGTCGTGGTACTCGACGCGGAAACGGCCCGCCTCGATTTCCACGCCGTACGGCTGACCGAGGATCGGGAGCAGGACCTTCCCGTGCAGCCGGTCGCGGGGGTGATCCTCCCAGGCGATGTCGAAATACCCCGCGAAGGGCGACGCCGGGCCGTGTTCCAGCACGTCTGCCCACCAATCGTTCGCTCCGCCGACCGACATGTGGTTCGGCACGGTGTCCAGGAGCAGGCCCATGCCGCGTTCGCGGAG
>Ga0075428_100007653_pt1 | contig 11975 bp, 10 predicted proteins | sample RhiMetdeltSRZDD2_FD_75291 | JGI IMG/M metagenome (GOLD analysis project Ga0075428, IMG submission 75291) | Populus rhizosphere microbial communities from Tennessee, USA - Rhizosphere MetaG P. deltoides SRZDD2 | ecosystem: Host-associated > Plants > Roots > Rhizosphere > Soil | place: USA...
ATCCAGATTCCGCTGAGCGTGTGGTGGCTGCGGCGATTCCAGTTTGGCCCGATAGAATGGCTATGGAGATCGCTGACTTATTGGAAATGTCAGCCTATGCGAGTGAGTAAGCAAAAGGCAGTGGGTGGAACGCAGCCGGCGACCGCCAGCTGAGGAAAGGAGGTAAAGGTGAGCATCTCAAAGATGCGACCAATGACGGGGACCTGTTCGCCCGCGAGAACAATCGTGGAAAATCGCGAAACGCCTAAGTCCAGCGACACGCGGCGTGGCGCTGTGGCCCCCGGGGTGGCATCGATGATCGCGTTCATCGCCGTGCTCCTTACGCTTGGGAATTGGGCGTGCACGACACAGCCGCCGACGGAGAGGAACGCACGTCCGCTGCGATTCACGCCAGGATCGGGGCCAATCGAAGGCAACCGACTCGTGTTCATCGACGTGGAGGAACCCGCGGCTGCAATCGGGACCGCCTCGATAACCTGTCAGTTCGGCCAGCATGCCACCAGCCCCGCCCAATACGATGCGAAATCCGCTCGCTACTTCTGTCGGACGCCGGCCCACTCGCGCCCGGAATCCGTGAGCCTGACCATCAGGCTGAACGGCGCCAGGTTCCGGATGCCCGAACACTATGTCTATACGACTCACGGGAAGAGCGATGCTGCGGTTACCGAGGTCGACGTGCCGACGTTCCAGCAGCAAGTCACGCGCGTACGAGACATGGTTCCGCGCGGCGTTAAGCTCTGTGCCGTGCTCAAGAATGGGGAACCGGTCGGATGGTTCGCCGACGCCATAGCGCGGGCCGCCGAGGTGGACTATTTCTCTGTGCCCACAATGCAAGATGGGATCGCGCTGCGCGAGGCCGGTGTGGATGCCCCGATTATGGTGCTCTATCTGACCGAGCCCTCTTACGCCCCGGTGCTGCTTCACTACGACCTGGAGCCGGCGGCCTATAGCCCGGCATGGGTAGATGAGGCCAATCGCCTGCTGCAACGCGCCGGCGGTATCCTGAAAGTGCACCTTTGGATAGACACTGGAATATCCCGGGAAGGCGTGATGCCGGACGAGGCGCTGGCCCTTGCGCGCGCGATAAAGCAGAGCCCCAAGCTTCGTCTGCAGGGCATCGCGACGCACTTCTGTTGCCTTGGAAAGGAGGACCTCGCGGCAATCGAGCAGGGCAACATGGACAACAAAACCGCGCTTCAGAAGCATCGGTTCGACAAGGTCGTCGCCGCCATTCACGCCGAAGGCATCGGACTCGATGCCATCATCCACGCCGCTACGAGCGACGCGCTCCGCTTCGGCGTCACGCCCGTCTACTACAACATGCTCCGGATTGGCACGATGCTTTTCGAGAACCCTTCACCCGAACAACGGATCTACACGTGGAAGACCAGGATTCTGCAGGTCAAGACGCTGCCGAAAGGATGGTGCATCGATTACGGCTGCAAGAAGACGCTGGCGGTGGACACTCGAGTTGGCCTGGTGGCGCACGTTTTTCCGTGGGACGAGGTGACCTTCCTTGTCCGCGGCCAGAAAGTGAACAAGCTGCTGGATCACGAGTACGTGGTCGTTCTCGATATGTCACACTTACCCGATGTTCGCGAAGGGGAAGAGGTCGACATCATCTTCCCCGAGCCTAAACCATTCATCTCATCCAGTTCGACGCCGGTCACCCTTCGGGATGGCGCGGGCCATGGAAAAGGCAAGTGACGGTCTTTCGTGGGGCGGACCTCGCTATCAGAATCGCCACGCCATCCCGACGAAAGGAGTCCAGTCGTTCGCCGAGCGAGTGACGCCGATGTTTACGCCAGTATTGAGCTGCATATTATCTGTCACGCTGTAAATCAGACCCGTATTGAATGCGCCCACCCAGGGCGTGTCGCGCTCCGTGCTCACCGCGCTGAAGAACTCCACGTAGCCAAAGAGATTCCCGAAGAGATCGTGACCCAACGCGATGCTGTTGTTGAATTCGGCGTGGTAACCGTTTTCAGTTTGGTCGCGCGCCACGTCGAAACGCGTGGTTAGCCCAAGCCAGAACTCCCCCGGTAGAGTTGCCGACAGCGGCAGAATGAGACCGCCCTCCAGACTATTGTCGCCCAGGCCTTCTTTGCTTGTTGGAAACTTGACGTACGGCATCACGGCGAATGCGGTAAGTCCGGAGTCGTTACCCCAAAGATTGTACTTGAGTCGCAACGTTGTGTCGCCAAAACCGCGACTGGTCACCTCGTTAGCACCGAGACGTTCGCGAACCACATTATAAGGCTCCAGTACGAGCTGTAGATCGACTCGATTGAACAGTCCGACCTTTAAAATCATTGGCAGGATCGCCGCGGCCTCAAGCTCGTAGGGCTCACCCTCGAACGACTCTCTATCGGCTGCATACGCCAGAAAAGTCATCTCGATCTGAAAATGACCGGCATCTACTGTGTAGGGACTCTCCGTCGCCCCGGGACCATCGGTGTCCATTGGGCGGAGATACTGTGAGGGCGTCGGGTTGAACAGATGGAATGCGCTCTTATCAACGCGGGCGTGGTCGTCACTCGCGGCTTCCGCATGTGCGACCGCGGTGAGAACAGCCGGAGCCAGCAGGCCACGCAGAAGCCGGGTTATTCGGTCGCCAACCATGTTTAACCGGATACAATATGGGAGAGACTTTAGATGCCAGTCCGTTTTCTCGCAAAAGCCCCGCTCAGCGAAAGCACCAAGAGGCGAGATTTTTAATATACATGTGGAATGGATTAAGTTGCGGGTCAGGATGGTGCGCGCTGCAGGTTTCGAACCTGCGACCCCTACCGTGTGAAGGTAATGCTCTACCGCTGAGCTAAGCGCGCACAACAGCAGGGCTACAAGGTATTCGGCGAGACCGGGTTTGCAAGGATTTCCTAACGCGTTTACGCCGCCAGAGTACGGTTTCGATAGTGCAGGATCGAGAAATCCGGATTGTCCGCGATGGTTTTGATTTGCTCGAATCGATCTTCGAAGGCCGGGAAGATTGCGTCGCCTTCGACGGTGCGTTTGACGAGAGTCAAATATAAGTCCGAACACAGCGGCAACATCTGTTCATAAAGTTGCACCCCGCCGCAGATGAACACTTCGCCCGGCTCGGCATTTATATCGAGGGCCTGCAGGTCTTGAAGGGCCGTCACTCCGCGATGACTGAAACCGCTCCGGCTGATCACGATCGTTTTGCGATTCGGCAACGGCCGCCCGATAGACTCGAATGTTTTGCGCCCCATCACGATGGTGTGACCACTCGTCATCTGTTTGAACCACTTGAAATCATCCGGCAGATGCCACGGGATCTTGTTTCCGTTGCCGATCACTCGGTTCAGGGACATCGCGGCAATGGCTTTGAGGTGCTTCATCGGAGGATCAGAGTGTGCGGAGAGATTCATCGCGTCGCAAGTAATGTCACGCCGTAATCACAGTCCGAAACAAAAACCACAGGGTTATCCCCCATTTGAGGGCTTCCCTTCCGCACTTAGTTTTCCGGGCAGCCCGAGGTGGCAGCGTGTGTTGTCAGCAAACCGGGTTTCTAGAGGAAGCATCAAAAAAAGGAGAAACAAATGAGACTACCATTGCTGTTATGCGTGACGACGTTGGCCGCGACCGCGGTCCTGGCCCAGCAGGCAGGTTCCACGAGCCCGTCCAGTTCGCCGAGCAAATCAACAACTCAAACCGATAAATCCAGCCAGCCTGGAATTTCATCAAGTCAATCCAGTCCATCAAGCTCGTCCGTTTATAGCCCGACGGGTCGGGGGGCAGGACATGCCGGTCAGCAACAAACTTTCCGCAGCACCAAAATCATCGGCGCGCCAGTTAAGAGCAGCACCGGTGAAGAAGTCGGCCGCATTGAAGACGTGACACTGAATCCGACCACCGGCCGGATCGAGTTCGCAGTCATTTCGGCGGAAAGCAAACTGGTGCCAGTACCGTGGCAGCTTCTGAGCTTGAGCCCGAGCGGCGCGTCTGCCCAGGGCAGTACGTCAAGCTCCAGCAGCACAACGAGCGGCACCAGCACGAGCCCGGATGCGACTTCGAGCACGAGCCCGTCCTCGAGTGGCACGTATGCTTCGGCCTCAGCGGGCGGCCAGCAGCCCTCGCTCATCCTGAACGTCGAGAAGTCCAAACTGCAGGGGGCGCCGTCCTTTGAGCGCAGCCGCTGGCCCGAAATGAGCGCAAGCTGGAGCCAAGGCATCTACTCGCACTTCGGCGTCTCGCCGAGCGCGGTGGGCGGCACCGGCGCGGGCTCGTTCCGCACCCCGTCGAGCTCAGGGAGCAGCACCACGACGCCCGACCAGGGCAGCACTGGCACCGGCACCGGCAGCAGCACTGGCAAGGCCAGCAGTGATTCGAGCAAGAGCAGCTCTGACGACAAGAAGTAAACGGCAATGTAGTTGTAACCTCGGGGAGGAGTCTCCCCGGGGTTATTTTTGCCAAGCCAGACCTTCGGGCCTGGCCTTTTCATTTTGGCTCCTGCTGCGTAATGCAGTGGAACGAGCCAAGCCCCCAAATCAACTCCCTCGAGTCGATTCCGATCACGCGCCGATCTCTGAACTCCCGCTGCAGGATTTCGACAGCTTTCGCATCGTTCGCGTGCCGATAGGTGGGCACGAGCACCTTTTCATTCGCGATATAAAAATTCGCATAACTCGCCGGCAGCCGCTGCTCCTCGTGCTCCACGCGTCCTGGCATCGGCAGTTCCACGATGCGAAACGGTTTTCCCTCCTGGTCCCGCAACGTCTTTAACCGTCTCAGATTTTCCTGGAGCACTGCGTAATTATCATCCGCCGGATCTTCCTCCACCACGGTCGCGATTGTGCTCGCGCTCACGAAGCGCGACAGGTCGTCAATGTGCCCATCTGTGTCGTCGCCCACGATGCCCTCTCCCAACCAAAGAATGTTTCGCACGCCGAGATAATCGCAAAGGTATCGTTCTATTTGCTCTTTCGAGAGCTGCGGATTGCGGTTTTTGTTCAGTAAGCACGCTTCCGTTGTCAACAACGTGCCTTGCCCATTCACTTCGATCGACCCGCCTTCCATGACGATCCCGGGCGAGAACAACGGCAGGGTTCGTAATCGCGCGACATGCTGCGGCACCGCGTCATCAAGATCGAACGGCGGATACTTTCCGCCCCACGCGTTGTAGCCCCAATCAACAACTGCTCGCTCGCGCTTTTCGCCCTGTTCTCGCACGACGAAAATCGGTCCGTGATCGCGGCACCACGGTTCGTAGGCGGGAAAGTGGTGAAACTGCACGTTGTTGAGCGGTGCGCCATGCTTCGACAATAGCTCGCGCACCTTCGCCTCCATCGCCGCGTGCCACACGTTGATATTCACCTCCTCGACCTCCGCGAGTTCGCGGATCAACCGCGCATAGACCGGCGGCACCGTGTCGTACTTGTCCGGAAAACTGATGCCCTCGGGGCGCGGCCATGTGAACCACGTTGCCGCGTGCGGTTCCCACTCGGCCGGCATTCGGTAACCCAACGCGGCGGGCGTTTGTGCTTCTCCTTTGCTCATGAACTACGGCAGCCGTTCTCCGTGCGCAGCCTCAAGAAGCCGATACCATTCTTCGCGCGTCAGCTCAATCGCATCGGCGCGCGCCGCTTCCTTAATATTCTGCGGCTGAGTCGAGCCGACGATTGGGATGATTCCCGCAGGATGCTTTAGCAACCACGCGAGGGCGATCGCCGTACGGCTGCTGCCACGCCCCTGGGCAATGTCATCGAGAGCGGCGACAATATTCTTCGTGCGATAACTTTCCTGGAACGGCAACAATGCCTTCGCGCCGTCGGCAAGCAAGCCTCCCGCCAGCGGGCTCCAAGCGAGCGGCGTGATCTTCTCGCTGAGGCATTGATCGAGTGTGCCGTCTTCGAAGCACGCGCGGTTCGCGAGGCTGATCTCGACCTGGTTGACGATCAGCGGCATCGGACACGCCTTTTGCAGTGCCGCGAGCTGCGACGGACGGAAATTGCTCACGCCGAAGTGCTGCGCCTTGCCCTGCTCCAGCAATTTCGAAAATGACGCCGCCACTTCCTCCGGATTCATCAGGTAATCCGGCCGGTGAAGTTGATACAGATCGATGCACTCGATGCCGAGCCGTTGCAGCGAGGCTTCGCACGAACGCAAAATGTGCTCTGCCGAAAAATCATATCGGAACGGCGCGTCAGGGCCTGGATCGCCCGCTTTGCGAATCGCGCACTTGGTCGCAATGAGTATCCGCGGGCGCATGCCCGGCACCTTTCTGAGCACCTGCCCGAAGATCGTTTCCGAAACGCCGTCGCAATAAATATCCGCGTGATCGAAGAGCGTGTAGCCCGCGTCATACGCGGCCAACACCGCTTCGCGCCCGCGATCGATCGCGTCCGGAGTCACTGCCGCTGGGTCCCAGGTGCCGGCGATGCGCCAGCAGCCGTAGGCCAACCGGCTCGCAACGAGGGACGATTTGGCCAGCGTAACCTTCTTCATCGCGCTGAGAGTAGATTTGGGCCATGTTCAGAAAAGCCTAAACTGACTTTCCGTTCGGCATGGGAACGGCTACTCTGCCGGCATGGCTGACGAGCCGGAGCAACCTACCGCACCGCCACTGGCCAAAGAGCCAATGAATTGGCCCAAGGCTAGCTTGTGGATGATGATCATCTTCGTCATCGCGCTCAACGTGGCCTTGTTCCTCAAATCCTGCCGCGAGCTGCCGGGCGACATGGTGGACAAGACCGGCAAGGTCGTTGAGAAGGCTGGTCACGCGCTCGCGACTGTCGCAGCCGCCTTCAATCGCGGCACCTTCACCACGTCCTTTGTCAGCACCGCGACGACGCTCTCGAACCATCAGCACCTCCAGTTTGCCACGCTCAAGCAGACGGAGATTTTCACGCATCACGAAGAGAAAAGCACCGCGTTCGGTTACGTGCCGCTCCCGGAGGTGGTCGTCGAAGCACGCGCGCCCGTCGAATACACTTACTACATTGACCTCAAAGCAAAGTGGGAAATGACTTTGAAAGACAACACCATCCACGTCTTCGCGCCGCCCATCCGCGCCAACAAGCCCGCAGTCGATGCTTCGACCATCACCTACGAAGTGCGAAAAGGGTATTTAAAGACTGAAGAAGCCCAGGAGAATCTCAAACGTTCGATCACTTCCCTCGTGACCTTGCGCGCGAAAGACAACGTCCCGCTCGTGCGCGAAACGGGCCGCAAAGAAATCTCCGAATTCGTCGAAAACTGGCTCGCGCGCTCTTTTACCGACGGCAAGAATTACAACGTCAAAGTCTATTTCCCGGGCGAGAAGCCTCCCGAGGGAGTGACAATTCAACAGCCGCAAAACTGATCAAACGGCTGTTACCGACCGCTGTTCTGCAAATCCCGGAAAGCAAAAAGCCGGGCGGTTTTGCATCGCCCGGCTGAGAAGTTCCTGACGCCCCTAAGCACTGGCTTCGCCGACCTGGAAGCGGACGAAGCGGCGGATGGTAACATCGTCGCCGAGTTTCTTGCCTACGCGCGCGATATGATCCTTGACCGAAACTTCGGTGTTGTCTTCGCCGCGTTTCACGAAGGCCTGGTCCATGAGGCAATAGTTCTGGTAAAACTTTTCGAGCTTCCCTTCGACGATTTTTTGAATGGCTTGCGGCGGCTTGTTCTTCACTTGTTCGCCCGCAATCTCCTTTTCCTTGGCGATGACCGCGGGGTCGATCTCCTCGCGGGTGACCACATAAGGATGGGCCGCGGCGATCTGCAAAGTGATGTCACGCACCAGTTGCTTGAACTCATCGCTGGCAACAGTGCTTTCTTTGCCGGCGCCGACTTCGACCAGCACGCCTACCTTGCCGCCGGTGTGGATATAGGCGGCGATCATGCCGTTGCCCGAAACTTCCAAACGTTGCGAGCGGGAGATTTTGATGTTCTCGCCGATCTTGGCGACCTGGGCCACGCGGTCGGCTTCGAGGTCGGCTTTGGGATCGAGCGCGAGTTTGCGCGCGACCTCGTCGCAGAAAGCGCGGAAGGTCTCGTTACGTGCTACGAAGTCCGTCTCGCAATTGATCTCGACGAGCACGCCAATGCGGGAGCCGGGGAGAATGTGTTGCACGATCAGACCGTCCTTCGCCTCGCGTGCGCCCTTGCTACCGGCAGTAGCGATGCCTTTTTTTCGAAGAATGTCGACGGCAGCCTCGAGGTTACCCTTTGCTTCGTTAAGCGCCTTCTTGCATTCCATCAAACCTGCGCCGGTCATTTCGCGCAGTTTTCCTACGGCTGCTGCTGTGATGTCGGACATTGTTGGTTAAATGAGTTAAATGAGTTAAGGATCGTTGCGGCTCGCCTTATTCGATTACGCAGGAACCGCGGCGGCGACGGCCGGTTCGGTGGGAGCCGCTGCCGGAGCTTCAGCCGGCTGTTCGGCAGGTTGCTGCGCCTCCTGCTCGGCCTTCCGGCGGCCATACTTGGCTTCGTACTCGCCCTTCGCCTGGGTGATCGTTTGCACAACGGTCGTGAGAATCAGACGCACGGAACGGATCGCGTCGTCGTTGCCGGGGATCGGGTACGTCACCAGGTCCGGATCGCAGTTCGTATCTACCAGCGCGATGATAGGGATCTTCAGGCGTCGCGCTTCGGCAACGGCATTGTGCTCGCGCTTGACGTCGACCACGAACATCGCCGCTGGAAACTTGTCCATCGAGCGGATGCCTTCAAAGTATTTGAGTTGGCGGGCGTGTTCGCGCCGGAGCATGGACTGCTCCTGCTTTACGTATTGGTTGATAGAACCGTCGGTTTCCATTTTCTCGATCTGTTTCATGCGTCCGATCGAGCGCTTAATGGTTTGAAAGTTAGTGAGTGTCCCGCCGAGCCAGCGTTCGGTGACGTAGTACTGTCCACAAGCCTTGGCCGCTTCGCGGACAGCTTCCTGGGCCTGCTTTTTGGTGCCGACGAAGAGCACCTGACCGCCCTTGCGGCATGTTTCGGCCAGAAAGTTGCAGGCCGTCTCGAGTTGATTGAGCGACTTGCTCAGGTCGATGATGTGAATCCCGTTGCGCGCGTCGAAGATGAACGGCTTCATCTTGGGGTTCCAACGCTTGGTTTGGTGTCCGAAATGAACACCCGCTTCCAATAATTCCTTAACGCCAATACTCAGCACAATTTTCCTTTTGTTAGAAGTCCGCGGCGAAATCGCCGACGAACCATCCCGCGGAACACGAGATTGATTTCAGTGTTGTTGTGGCCACTGGCTTTCACTCGAAGGCCAAATCGAGGCCGTTTCTTCTCGCAACAAAGCAGAACGCCTCCGCGAAAAGGAGAGAAACCATAGCAGAAAAGCGCGGTGTCGCAAGGGATTATTTGACTCCTGACGGAACGAACTGGACGCCAGGACGCCCGTTTCAGATGGAGCCGGCCTTAAGTCGCTTGATGCGCTGCTGGACTTCGCGGTATTCGGGGGTGTCCGGCGGGGCAACCTTGACGTATTCCTCGTAATGCTTTAGTGCGGCCTTGCGAAGTTTCTGGCGCCAGGCGATCTCCGCCAACCCGTAATGCACCTGGTGCGGCACCTTGAGCATCTTGCTGGCCAGGGCCTCGTAGTCGCGCCGCGAATCTTCCAGGCGATTGATGTGCAGGTTTGCGATCGCACGGTTGATAAGCGCGTAGCCATTGCCGGGCTCAATTATGAGCGCCCGATCCAGGAGGAGAATCGCCCCTGCATCGTCGTTATTCCGAATCCTCACCGCCGCCAGGTTGACGAGCGCGCCGACATGGTCCGGAGTGCGTTGAAGTTCCCGCTCCAGGAGGGCGATGGCGTTCGAAGTGCGCCCGATGCTGGAGTAGATTTCGGTGAGCGTCGAAAATGGCGTCTCATCATTCGGGTACTGCTTTTCGGCCGCCGCGAGGATTTTCTCGGCGGTCTGCAGATCATCTTTGAAGACGTGTGCCCACGCTTCGTGCTGGATCAGCGTCATCTTCGCCCAATCGGGCAGGGAACTGTTTTTGGGATCGGAACGGATTTGGTCAATCGCTTCGAGCGCTTGCCTGACATAGCCCCCATGGACGAGTAACCCTGCCAGAGCGATGCGGACTTCCACAGCGTCGGGAAGCAATTCGGCGGTGCGGGCGAGATGCTGCGCTGCCTGACGAGAGTATCTCCCCATGGCGAACATCTGGGCGACGCGAACCAAGGCACTGGGTTCATCGACCGGACCATGGAAACGCATAGTTTGCTGCCAATTCCCGTTGAAGGGGGCAATACGGTTGGTGGCCGCGGGCGACGGCGTGAACACATCGGTTTTGCCTTCGCGCAAGGCGCTGTTGTATTCCCGGTTGAGAAGCGCCGACGGGTTGTCCGGATTCAACTGCAAAGCCGCCTGGAAAAAATCTCCCGCCTCAGCGAGTCGGCCCGCGCGCTGCGCCTCGACTCCAAACCATGTCAGCGCCCGTGAATACATGCTGGCCGGAACAAACGTTGAAGGATTGCGACGCGTCGATTTCTGCTGAAACTTTGGCAAATCGATAATCGAAGTTTTCCTCAGCGGCAGCAATTCGGAGGCAATGAACTGTTTCCAATAGCGCTCGCCGGCGCTCAATTGATCCGCCGTTAAGCGCGGCGGGCTTATGGAATCGGCGGCATACCGTTTCATTTCGTAGACCGAATCCAGCGGTTCCAGATAGAACCACTCAAAATAGTAACCGAAACTGGGATGCAGGTAGAACAGCCGCTGGCGAGTGGAAGCCGTCAGTACGGCCTCAAGAATGGTAGCGGTGTCCACGACACGGTTGAACGGCAGTTGCTCTGCAGCGATTTGCCAGCGCTCGCCATAATGCTGTCGCAGGTAGCGCTGGTAGGCCGGATTGTGCATGGCCGTGCTGTCAATGAGCACAAAGCGGTCGCGGACACCTTTGCGACTCAGCGCCTCGTGAACCGTGTAAAGCCGATACGGGTCGTCGCTGAACACGATGCCACCGCTTTCAGGGAGTGAACTGGCCATATTAGCCGCCATGCGGGAGAGGTACGGTGCGTTACTCTTCCGGACTTCCGGAAGATTCTTCAGCAGCAGCGCGATCGGCACTGCCACAGCCCCTATCCACACCAAGGCGACAACGGCCCTGTTCAGCAATTTGCGCAACTGCACGTTGCGATGCCACCGCTTGAACTCCGTCTGGCTGAATACCAGGAGAAAATAGCCGGCAAAATAGCCAATGCTTAACGCGCCCAGATAATAAAAGGGCAACATGGGAGGACCCGGGGTGAGTTGCCGGGGGCTGAAAGGCGGATCGAACGCGACACAAATACATGCCGCGAGAAAAACGGCGTGAATGACGTGCGTCATCAGATCGGTCAAGACATTCCCCAACGCGCTCACATCACCCAGGCTGTTGGGCCAACGAATTCCCATAAAGGCGATCGGAAAAAGGGAGGTCAAACCAACGACGAGCACGATGTAGCGCGGGAACGCGAGCAACTGCGATTTTTGATAGCCTACGTTGGCCGTTAGAATCTCCCAAAAGCTTTGGTCGGTCAGAGGCGAACCACTGTTGATCGCAGGCAACAGCAAATACAACAGCAGTCCCGCCAGGCTCGCCAGCGCAACTCGCGTGAGAAAACGGAGATCAAAGAAGGCTCGCTTTTTGATCCAGATGAGCGCCACTAGAAACGCCGGCAGAAAACCGATCAGGGCGAAGTTGCTCGTTACCCCCAGGCCGAGCACGAACGCCATGCGGTAGATCCACGCATCGCGCGTGTCCAACCGATACTCGAGGAGACAACGAATACAGTAAGCGAACAGCAACAGGTCGAGCGCTTCCACCGTGGAAATGGTGGCGTGCTCCCAAAAGCTCAACTGCAGCCCGCAAACCAGCACGGCGAAGATCGGCGGCAGCCACGCTCCCGGAATGCCCAGCAAGGCAAATTCGTTGCGTTCGAGTTGCCGCTGGTCGCGCGTGCGATCGTACGGAAGAATCGCGACCGACCGCGCGAGAATCGCCAGTGTGAGCACCGAGCA
>Ga0075428_100007654_pt1 | contig 11974 bp, 7 predicted proteins | sample RhiMetdeltSRZDD2_FD_75291 | JGI IMG/M metagenome (GOLD analysis project Ga0075428, IMG submission 75291) | Populus rhizosphere microbial communities from Tennessee, USA - Rhizosphere MetaG P. deltoides SRZDD2 | ecosystem: Host-associated > Plants > Roots > Rhizosphere > Soil | place: USA...
CCGGACCCGGGGTACGGGGGGTGTCCCGCTGGCGCGGGGACGACACCGCGGCCGGAAGTTCAGGCCGGTTGTCGCACCCCGAACACATGGGCGGCAAACTGCGGATAGACCTCGGTGAGCTGCGGCGCGACCACCGTGCGCAGGATGCGCAGGTCCTCGCGCGAAGGAGCGGGCGTCGCCGGCACGTCCGCGCCCCGGTCGAAGGCAAAGCCGGTGTTGTCCTCGACGTCCGCAACGCTGTGCCCGGGATGCACGCTGGTGAGCGTGAAACGCCGTCGCCGGCGGTCGAACGCGAACAGGCAGCGATTGGTGATGAGGGCGAACGGGCCCCCGGGACGATGGACATTGTCCGCGCTCGCTCCCGGCGCGCTGATGAAGTCGACCTTCTCCACGAGGGTGCGCCGCGTGTGCTCAAGACGGAACAGGATCACCTTCGGCACCACATAGTAGAGATAGGCCGATCCGAACGAGCCGGGAAAGCGCGCCTTCGGATGCGCGTAATCGCCGACGCTGACGAGGTTGATATTCGCTTCGCCGTCGATCTGCGCGCCGGAGAGAAAGAAGGCGTCGATCCGGCCCTGGCCGGCACAGTCGAACAGCTCGCGCCCGCCGTCGGTGAAGAAGTTCTGCCGCCGGCTGCCGAGCAGCGAGACATAGGGCCGCCCGCCGCCGCGCTCGCGCGCCAGCATCGCCGCCGCTGCCGGGATGGGCGAGGACGCGCCGACCGCGACATGGCGCGCATCGCCGATCAGCCCGGCGATGCTGCTGGCCAGCAGCTCTTCCTCTCGGAATGTGACCTCTTCAAGCAAGCCAAGGCCTTTCCTTCGTCATTGCCGGGCTCGACCCGGCAACCCATCCTGTTCGCAAGGTGATGGATGCCCGGGTCAGGCCCGCGCATGACGAGTTGATAGAGCGATCAGGCGGCGCGCTGGTCATGCACGTGCTGCTCGAGATAGGCCGCGAACCCTTCCGCCGTCGCGGCGACGCGCGCATAGCCGGCGAGGTGCACCGCGTCGGGCGGATAATGGTCGGCAAGCCCGAGCGGCCACGCGCCCTTCGCCACCACGGCGACGGCGTCGAGGTAGAAGCCGCCGAGCGCGCCGGCCGCCAGCCAGGGATCGTCGAACAGATTGCCCTCGTGCAGCTTCTCCACCGTCACCACCGTCTTCTTCGCGGCATGCGCCATGGTCGCGAGCTCGCGGTCGCGGCCGATCCAGACATTGCCGTCGCGGTCGGCGAGCGGCGCGTGGAAGAGCGCCACGTCCGGCCGCATCGCCGGCAGCAGCACGATCGGATCGTTTTCATCGAACGGGTTGTCCACCACCTTCCAGTCCGGCCGGTGCGCCAGCAGGTCAGAACCAATGAGGCCGCGCAGCGGCATGAACGGCACGCCCTTTTCCGCCGCCTGGAACGCGGCATGCAGCGCCGGGCAGGTCGCATCCTTCACCTGGATGGTGCCCGCCATCACCGCCGCGGTGAAGCGCGGCGCCGGGCCGAACTCGCCGAGGCTGACAGCGGAGGTCTCGATGCTCTCGACGCAGCCGGCGCCGATGAGAAGGTCGGCCTGCAGGCTCGACGTCGGCAGCGCGACCAGATGCAAACGCTTGACCCCGCGCCGGATCAGCGCGCGGGTTGCCGCCATCGCCACGCCGGAAACCTCGCGCGGCACCGCCAGCATGCAGCCGTCGGTGATGGGCGCAAGCGCTTCATCGAGCGAGCGGACGATCATGCGTTACCGCAACGAGATGTAGGGCGGGTTCGCCGAAGGCGTAACCCGCCGTTTGGCCAAGGGCGGATTACGCTACGCTAATCCGCCCTACATTCAACGTTACGACAGCGCCTGCTTCACCCGGTCGGGCGAGAACGGCACCCGGCGGATGCGCACGCCGGTGGCGTCGAAGATCGCGTTGGCGATCGCGGCCGCGACCGGACGGATCGACGGCTCGCCCGCGCCCGTCGGCGCGATCTCCGGATGATCGATCAGCACCACGTCGATTGCCTCCGGCGTCTCGGTGATGTCGAGGATCGGATAGGTCATCCAGTCGACGGTGGTCACGTTCTTGCCGTCGAACTTGACCTCCTCCCACAAGGTGCGGCTCACGCCCTGCACGATGTTGCCTTCGATTGCGTATTTGAGACCGTCGGGGTTGATGATCTGGCCGCAGTCGTGGGCGACCGTGAACTTGCGCGCGAAGATCTTGCCGGACGAACGGTCGATGTCGACCTCGGCCACGATGGCGACGCGGGTGCCGTTGCGTTGCGAATAGGCGATGCCGCGGCCGCTCACCTTGCTGCCGGCCTGGTCCTTGCGTGGCGACGGCCGCGACTGCCATGCCGCCTTCTCCGCCGCCGCTTTGATCACCGCGATGTCGCGCGGGTCCTTGACGTGACGCAGCCGGAACTCGATCGGATCGAGGTTGAGCGCCGCCGCCACCTCGTCCATGAACGACTCGCTGGCGAAGTGGATCTGCGGTCCGACCGGATCGCGCAGGTGCGCGCCGCGCAGCGGGGAGGCGCGGTCGAGCAGCGGCGGGATGGTCTCCCACGCCAGACGCTTGTTGGCGAACTGATAGGACTCCGCCGGCACGCCGAAGCCGTCGCCCGGCTTGAGCTCCACGCCCATGAACTGGCCCGCCAGCGTATCCCAGGGCTTGCCGCCGTTGGTGTTGACGTCGATGCGCGAGAAGCCCTTGCTGGTGAACTCGTAGGCGATGACGTTGCCCGCGGCGTCGATGGCGGCGCGGGCGCGGTGGATGGAGGCCGGGCCCTTCGGATCCCAGCCGGTCGCCTGGTCGCGGGTGTATTGCACCCGCACCGGCTTGCCGACCGCCTTGGCCAGGATGGCGGCGTCCGCCGCCGCATCATCGGCGTCGCTGCGGCCGTACGAGCCCGGACCCGTCACCCAGATCGCGTGCACCTTCTCCTTCGGGATGCCGAGCGAGAGCGCGATGCCTTCCTGCACGAAGTGCGACTTCTGCGAGCCGGTCCAGCAGGTGACATTGCCGTCTTTGATCTCGACCACGGCGCAGGCCGGCCCCATGCAGGCATGGGACTGGAACGGCCATTCGTACTCGGCTTCGATCACCCGCGCGGCGGTCTTGAAGGCCTCGTCGACATTGCCGGTCTGCTTGTTGTCGACCTCGCGCTTGCGCACCGGCGCCTTGCGGATGTGGTCGTAGAGCGCTGCCGATTCCGGGAATGGCGGCTTGGCGTCCGACCATTCGACCTTGAGCTGCTGCGCCGCCTTGATCGCGTCCCATTCCTTGTCGGCCACCACGCCGAGGAAGCCCTTGTCCAAGACCACCCTGGCACCGGGAATGTTCTTGATCGAGCTTTCGTCGACCTTCACTGGCACCGCGCCGGCGACCGCCGGACGCAGCATGCGGCCATGCACCATGCCCGGCACCTTGATGTCGGTGCAGAAGTCCTCCTGCGCGTAGACCTTGGGCGCAACGTCCTCGCGATGGATCGGCTGGCCGACGATCTTGTAGTCCTTCGGATCCTTCGGCTTCGCCTTGCCGGGGGCATAGAGCGTGTTGCCCCACTGCTTGTTCCAGTCGAGCTGGACGTTGAAGTAGCGCCCGCCGATCAGCTCGCCATAGGACGCCTTCTTCGACGCGTCGTTCTTGGCGTGCACGACGCCGTCGGTGACGGCGAGTTGGTCGGCCGGCAGGCCGAGCTTGGTCGCGGCCATCTCGACCAGCACGCGGCGCGCCTCCGCCGCGGCCATGCGCATCTGCTTGCCGCCGAACTGGATGCCGGTGGAGCCGGAGGCACCCCCCTGGTTCACGCTGGTGGCGGTGTCGCCCATGAAGACGGTGACGGCCTTGAACGGCACGTCGAGCTCTTCCGCCACCATCTGTCCGATGGCGACGAACAGGCCGTGGCCCATGTCCATCTTGCCGAAGAAGGCGGAGACGGTGCCGTCGGCGTTGACCGCGATGAAGGAGGACAGCTGGTCGGGCATCAGCGGCGGCTTGGTCGCGACCGCGGTGGCGTCTTGCGCGAACGCCCGCCCCAGGCCGAGGACGGTGTCGAGCGCGACCGGCATCCCGATCGAAACCACCAATGCGCCGCCGGTCTTGAGCATGGCGCGGCGGGAGAACTGCGCGGCTTTTTCTTGTCTGGTCATGGTCGTCTCCCTCAACCCATCATCGCCGACGCGCGCTTGACCGCGCGCAGGATGCTCATATGCGTGCCGCAGCGGCATTTGAGGCCGGTGAGCGCGTCCTTGATCTCGGCGTCGCTCGGCTTTTTCTTCTGATTGAGGAGCGAGGCCGCCGTCATGATCCAGCCGTTGATGCAGTAGCCGCATTGCGGCACCTGCTCTTCGACATAGGCCTTCTGGATCGGATGCGGCTTTTCCGGCGTGCCGAGGCCGGCGAGCGTCACGACCTTGCTGTTGCCCACCGCCGAGACCGGCGTGACGCAGGAGCGCACGGCTTGCCCGTCGACATGCACGGTGCAGGCGCCGCATTGCGCGAGGCCGCAGCCGAAATGCGGATTGTTGAGGCCGAGATCGTTGCGCAGCGCGTACAGCAGCGGCATGTCGGGATCGGCGTCGATCGTCTGAACCTTGCCGTTCACGTCGAGATTTATTCGAGCCATGGATGCGGGTCTCCCTTGGGATTCGCGTCGGATGCGGCCGACGAATCACGCCTTGGCGCGCCGCCACTGATGTTCGCCGCAAATGCGAATTGTTCTAGTGTAACCAACCTAGTCCAACCGCGGGCGCAGGGAAACACCCCGGCGCGGGTTTCTTGCCTGCGGCCTTGCGCGCATCTCGGCCACGCGCCTGCGTGCGCCGTCCTCAGATGAGGCGGATTCACAGCGCACGATGTCGAACCCTCCAGGAGGTTCTCTCTATCTTTGCAACAACAACGTCCTTCCTCTTGCCTCACCCCGACGAGGGGCGGATGGAGCGCCGACAGGCGCACTCATCTTTTATTGTCGCGCTTGCGAAGCGCGACCAACACGTCCCGGTGCGACCGGGACCCCTCTCGGCGCTCCACCGTGGCGGTTTTCGGCCGGGGACCCGTGCTGCCGCCTCCGGCAGTGGCACCGGAGCCGATGAGCGACTTGCCCGCGTCAGGCCCTACGGCCTGATGGGCGGGGTCCCGGGCCTCCCGCGCTGCGGTTCGCGCCGCAATCGCGGGACGCCACTCCCCGCTCCATCGTCAGGATCGTCTCCGGAGACGCCCCTCTGAGCGAGGATGGAAATCTATACTATAAATCCGTTACGTAGTCAATAGCAAAGTCGTGCTGTAGCCAAAAGAATGACCCCGGCCCGGAACCGCCGGCGGCTGCGCTCCTGGATTGAGGTGTCCGCCGCGTGCCTTACCGCGCGGTCAGCACGATCAGCACCGCGGCATGGGCGACGTAGTATCCGGCGATCGCGGTGATGATCCGGTTGGCCCAGGAGCGATACTGCCGGTCGGTCATCGCCAGCAGCACCTTGGCGGCGAGGCTGGTGCCGATCATCGACGCGATGATTGCGAGACCGGCGACCAACGGATCGACCGACGCCGCCTGCTCGATCACGGCGCCGAAATAGATCAGCTTCGCGGCGTGGCCGAAAATCTGGCACATCGCCTTGGTGGCGACGATCTCGCGCCGATCGAACTTGCCGCCGAGAAAGAACGTGTCGATCAGCGGTCCGGAGACCCCGGTGAGCAGGATCAGGGTCATGCAGGCGGCGCCGTAGAACGTGCCCTGGCGGACGCTGTCCGGGTTCGGCCGGTAGTTCGCCGGCGCCAGGCGCGCGAGGAACGGCGTCAGTCCGAGCAGGAGCAGCGCCACGGGCTTGCTCGGGACGTAGCGCCAGAGCGACCACAGCAGCAACGCAGCGGCGCAGCCCAGGAGATACGATGTGACGGCGCTCCAGCGCACGTAACGCCACCACAACAGCGCGCGCCAGCCGTTCGACGCCATCTGTGTCACGCCGTGCAGCATCATCGCTTCCGGCAGGGGCAGCAGCGCCAGCAGGATGCCGACCAGGATCATCCCGCCCGCCATCCCGAAGATGCCGGAGAGGAATGCCGTGCCGACCATGGTCAGACACAAGGCGGCGATCAGAAGCGGGCTCATGGCGCGATGCTCCGCCTTCCGAATGATCCCGGCGGCAGCGCGGGGCAAGCTGAGTTATCGCACGCTCAGCATCAGCTTTCCTGATGCTTGCGCATTGACGGCCCCTACGGTCCTGCATTATCGCAGGCGCAGGACCAGCTTTCTTGACGATGGCCGATGCGCAAGCTGCCCTTCCTCAACGGTACCCGGGCATTCGAGGCGGCCGCGCGCGCGGAAAGCTTCGCCAAGGCCGCGAACGAGCTCAACGTCACGCCCGCCGCCGTCAGCCGGATGGTGGCGCTGCTCGAGCAACGCATCGGCGTGCCGCTGTTCGAGCGCAAGGCGAATCGGCTCACCCTCACCGCCGCCGGCCGCGCCTATCAGAGCGGTCTGACGCCGATCTTCGATCAGCTCGCGAACCTGACCGCGCAGGTCACCGCGTTGGCGGAATCGCGCGTGCTCACCATCGGCGTCGGGCCGACCTTCGCCACCCGCTGGCTGATCCCGCGGCTGGCCGATTTCCAGCGGCGTGAGCCGGAGATCGAGGTCCGCTTCGCCACCGGCGGCGCGACGGTGCCTTACAACGACGAATGGACCTGCGGCGTCAGGCTGGGCGACGGCAACTGGCCGGGATTCGCGGCCGAGCGATTGTTCGCGGCCGATCTGCGGCCGGTGTGCTCGCCGGCGACGGCGAAGCGCCTGCGCACGCCGGAGGACTTGCGCAACGTCACGCTGCTGCGGGTCGCGCACGCCGCCGACGAATGGCCGCGCTGGTTCGACGCCGTCGAACTGTCGAAGCTTCGCGCCAGGGGGCCGGAGTTCGAATATTACGGTCAGGCGCTGCAGGCCGCCGCCGACGGCGTCGGCGTCGCCATGGGCATCAGCCCCTATGTCGACGACGACCTCAACGCGGGCCGGCTGATCGCGCCGTTCGCGCAGTCGGTGTCGAAGGGCGAGCACTGGTACCTGATCTATCGCGAGGGACGGCAGGACGAGGCGGCGTTCCAGGCCTTCCGGGCCTGGATCGTCCGTGCCGCCGCGCGCCCGCAAGCGCGCCGGCGAGGGGAGGGCAGCCGGCGACGGAACGTCGCTATTGGGGAACGATGAGCCTGGCTCTTCGGCGCTCCACCATTTTCGAATCAATGGCAGTAGCGGCAAAGAGCTTCTTATGCCTGTGCGATTCACGCAGCAAAGCGAGAATGAAGGGGCTTAGTTTCCTGTATATGTCCTCTATGGCGTCTATTCGTACCGAGCGGCTGAAAATCCGGCTCACATCGGCCTTGACCGGTACGCCAATAATCTCGACCTCTTTTTCTGCTTCGATGAAGGCCACGACGTCACGAAAATGGCGTGCGGTGAAATAGCTGATATCGTCACCTTTCTTGCTCAAATATGTTCCGCTGGGGTCTCCATCGGTCACGACGAACATGATCCGGCGCTTGGCGCGGCTCTTCTTCAGCCGTTGGTAGCACCACATGGCGGCTTCCCCATCGTAAGCGAAATAATGCATCCCTGTGTGCAGGATGGCGCACAAGCGGTGGACCGTCGATAAATTGTGAGGCTCCTCGCGCGTCTTGAAGACGATGTAATGCATCGGACGATTACGACCGACGACATTCGCGATGGTCTCGCCTGTTGTCGTGTGACCGATGATTTCTGTTGCGACTTCACCCTTGGTCAAGAAATCACTCAGACGGTCGGCGATCATGTAGGTGAGCTTGTAACGGTCATCGACTTGCATGGAGCAAGATACATCGAGCACGAGGGAGGCGATCGTTTCCCGCTCTTCTTGCGCCTCTTCGATCAACGTCACTTCAGGTGGGGCACTGACGGGGTCAATGATTTTTTGCGTCAAATAGCCGAGTGAGTATCCGCCTTCGTCCGAGGGGACCCAGCGCATGGTCGATTTATGTGCCCGCGCTTCCTCGGCGTATTGCAGCCATGATTTCTGCGCCTTTGTCAGTTCTCGCCCATGCTGCTCATACAGTTCCTTGATCGAGGCCGGGACGGTCCACACCCGAAAGTTCTGGGCTCTCGTAACCTGATCTTTGACGGCAGCCGAAGCAGGGCGGTAATAATTAAGCGTCGGTCGTGCTTTGCGTCCTGTCCTACGGTTCAGATCAGGCGCATGTTGTTCGCGGTGTGTGCGCGACTTTTTGCTTTTCTCTTTATTCGATGCGTCCGGCTGTCCCTGCAGCGGGCTGCCACGGGTGGCGCGGATTTTTTCCTTCATCTCGAGATAGCTCAATACGGCTTCATCCGGCTCCTCCATGAGAAGTGGGCAAAATCCGGCCACGACTTCGTTCAAGTCGCTGAGCACGCCAAAGAATTTAGCGAACTGATGCCTCTTGCTGTAGATGCGCCGAATGAGCTTGGCGTTTTCAGGATGTCTTTTGGCCATCCCAAAAATCTGTTCTTCTGTCAGCAGCGGTTCCAGCGCGGTTGTCGAGGCGGCCAATGCGGGGATAGCCTCGCGCGCCGCATGCAACGTGATGAGAAAGGCCTGCAAATCGTAATTGATGATTTCGGTTTCGGGCGTGTCGAGAAGATAGTCGTGGAGAGCAGCGAGATTCTTATGGATGCCGGCATATTCGCGGTATCTGCTTTGAACGAATGCGGCATAGCCGATGACATCTATGCCGGCATCGAGCATATAGGCCGGCTCTGCATGGGATGGTCTTATGGCCGCGAGAAATTCCACATCCAGAAAGCGCAAAGCAATCGCCCGTAAATCATGTAAGGCGCGTTCGGCTTTCGGGTTCAACGGAATAACAGGCAAGAACCCGACAGAGCTGTTGCTCTTCAGCCCGGCCAGGTTTCTCAATACGTCATGCGGATTTGCCAAGAGTCTTTTTATGGCACCGTCAGGCATAATTAGCTGAAGACCTTCGTTTCACTGAATGCCGGTCGGAAGCGCGCCGAGGGTGAAAGAAAGTACGGGTATTCGGGTGTCAGGTTCATCGCTGTCCGATCGAATCAAGCCTAATCCTGGCATCCAACCGAGCGCGACACTGGAATTCGTCAGGAAACAGAGATCGCCGTCGAGCCGCCGTCAGCTGTTGTTGATCTCGTGGCCTCGCAACTCGGGAGCGCATGACCGTTTCGGGTCATTTAAATCGATTTTAGCACGATAGATTGAGGTCCGCTCCCACCCCGGTGAGCAGCGCCCAAGCGGACATTGGCAGACTTCCCGGCCCGCATCCACGTGGATCCAGTGGTCATCGCCGGTGACGTCGGCGAACGCGTCGATCCTCGCCTGAGTGATGCCATGCGCCCGTCGCGCGCGGAGGGACGATCACGGCAAGTGCAGAATGCGGCTTTCACCCGATGGGAGCGTCGAGGATGTCGCTGAGCTTCGCCGCCACCGCGGCATAGGTGAACGGCTTGGGGATCAGGACGACACCCGGATCGAGCCGCCCGTCGTGGGCGATGGCATCGCGGGCGTAGCCGGTTGTGAACAGGACCTTGAGATCGGGCCGCAGCTTGCGGGCGGCGTCCGCGAGTTGCCGTCCGTTCATGCCGCCAGGCAGGCCGACGTCGGTAAAGAGCAGGAGCACCTCCGGGTGAAGCCGCAGGATTTGCAACGCCGCCGCCACCGTGCCCGCTTCCAGCACCCGGTAACCCAGCTCGCGGAGAATGCTCGTGGTGTAGGCGCGCACATCCGCTTCGTCTTCCACGACCAGGACGGTCTGCCCGCTCGAGCTCCTGGGCGCGTGCGCCTCCATTTCCGGTACGCCGAGCGCGCCGTCGTCGGAGTGCAGGCGGGGAAGATAGATCTTCACCGTCGTGCCGCGGCCCACTTCACTGTAGATTTTGACGTTGCCGCCCGACTGCTTCACGAAGCCATAGACCTGCGACAGCCCGAGGCCGGTCCCATGGCCGATGTCCTTGGTCGTGTAGAACGGCTCGAACGCGCGGGCGAGCACGTCGCGGGACATGCCCGAGCCGGTGTCGGTGATGCTGATCGCCACATATTGCCCCGGCTCCACGTCGGCCTGCGACGCCGCGTAGCCCTCGTCGAGATAGACGTTGGCGGTCTCGATCGTCAGCTTGCCGCCCTTGGGCATGGCGTCGCGGGCGTTGACGGCAAGATTGAGAATGCTGACCTCGAGCTGGGTCGGATCGGCGTGCACCCGCCACATGCCGCCGGCGAGCACGGTTTCGATGACGACCTGCTCGCCGAGCGTGCGCCGGAGAAGGTCGGACATCCCGCTGACGAGACGGCCGAGATCGACGGGCTTCGGCTCCAGCGGCTGACGGCGGGAAAAAGCCAGCAGGCGCTGCGTCAGCGACGCCGCCCGCTGCGCACCCCGCATGGCGTTGTCGACCGAACGGCCGAGCCGTGGGAGATCCGCGGAGGGTGAACCCAGGTTGCGTTGCGCGGACTCGAGATTGCCGATGATGACCGTCAGGAGGTTGTTGAAATCGTGCGCGACGCCTCCCGTAAGCTGGCCGATGCCCTCCATCTTCTGCGATTGCGCCAGTTGCTCTTGCGCGCGCTGCAGCGCCATCTGCGCCTCCCGCCGTTCCGTGATGTCGCGGGTGATCTTGGCAAAACCGAGCAGGCAGCCGTCCTTGTCGAGGATGCGATTTATGGCAACGCTGGCCCAGAATTGCGTCCCGTCCTTGCGGACCCGCAACCCTTCGGCCTCGAACTTGCCCTCGCGCTTCGCCGTTTCGAGCGCACGGGCCGGCACGCCGGCGGCGCGGTCCTCCGCCGTGTAGAAATTCTCGAAGCTTCGGCCGACGATCTCGGTGTCGCGATAGCCCTTGATGCGCTGCGCGCCGGGATTCCAGTTGCTGACGATGCCGGTCGGGTCCAGCATGAAGAGCGCGTAGTCCCTGACGCCTTCGACCAGGAGCTGGAAGCGCCCTTCGGCCCGCTCGCGCTGCTCCGCTTCTTCCACCAGCTTGGCATTCGCGGCGGCAAGCTCGGCCGTGCGTTCGGCCACCCGCGCTTCTAGGCTCTGCTCGCTTTCGCGCAGAGCGTGCTCGATCACCTTGCGGCGTTCGATTTCGTCCTGCGCGGCGCGATAGAGCCTTGCCTTGTCGATCGCGATGGCCGCCTGCACGGCGATGGCGGCGACGATGCGCTCCGCGCGGGCATCGAACACGTTCGGCTCGGGGTGGCCGAAGAACAGGCCGCCCAGCACCTCGCCGCCGCGGGTAACCACCGGCGCGGCCAGATAGCTGCGCACCGGCAGGTGTCCCTTCGGCATGCCGAAATGGGGGTCGTTGCGCCCGAAGCGCGGATCCTTGGTGATGTCGGGCGAGCGCACGAGCCCTTCGCCGTTGAATGTCGGAGCGAATACGGCGGTGTTCCTCGGCATCGGAAATTTCGCGAATGCCTCGCGCGAGGCACCCGACAGCGTATGGAGCATGTAGGACCCGCCCTTGGCATCGCGGACATTGTAGAAGAACGAGCCGAAGGCAGCTCCCGACAGTTGCGTGGCGGTGTCGGTTACCACCTGGACGGCCGTTTCCAGATCCGTTTCGGCCGCGACCGCAGTTCCGACGCGATTGAGCAATTGCAGAGTCTGCGCTTCTTCCTCGAGCAGGCGCGCCGTCTGCCGTCGGGTCCGTGCAAGGTGGAGATTCGTCTCGATGCGCGCCATGAGCTCGCGCGCCGAGAACGGCTTGGTCAGATAGTCGTCGGCGCCGGCGCGCAGCCCGTCGACCTTGGCCTCCTCGCCGGCGCGGGCGGAGAGCAGGATCACCGGGATGTCCTTCAATCCATCATCGGCACGCATCGCCGCCAACAGACCGAAACCGTCGAGCTTCGGCATCATGACGTCGGACAAGATGAGATCGGGCCGCGCGCGCCGCGCCGCCGCGAGCGCCTCCTCTCCGTCTGCGACGGCCTCGACGTCAAAGCGTCCGGCGAGCAGCCGCCGCACGTACTCCCGCA